>Ga0315314_1003798_pt1 | contig 11628 bp, 6 predicted proteins | sample TDP9_MG_FD_203631 | JGI IMG/M metagenome (GOLD analysis project Ga0315314, IMG submission 203631) | Freshwater sediment microbial communities from Lake Towuti, South Sulawesi, Indonesia - TDP9 | ecosystem: Environmental > Aquatic > Freshwater > Lake > Sediment | place: Indonesia: South Sulawesi...
CATCACCATCATCGAGACTATCACCTGGCTAGCCACCTTCGAGCAGAACGATCACCCGCTAGACCCTATACAAGCCCAAAGTATATGAGGTTGACTTCGATACCCGCCCACATGAAGTTCTGCACGAGACGCTGAGGAGGAGCGCGTGGAGAACAGGAAAATGATATTGCTCGAGGGGAACATTGCCGCCGGAAAGAGCACAGTCGGCAAGACACTGAAGGCATCGGGCAAATTTGACTTTATCGAAGAGCCGGTTGATGCGTGGCGACGCCAATTTGCTTCCAACATGCTGGATTCTTTTTATCGTGATATGGGCAGGTGGGCGTTTACTTTCCAGATAGTGGCTTTCATTACGCGGCCAAAGACGTGGAAAGAGGTCATGGTGCTCACCAACCACAGGCTGGTGGTTCTTGAACGATCGATTTTTACCGACCGCCATGTGTTTGCCCCGCTCTTGCATCGCCTTGGCGTCATCAGCGATGCGGAGTGGCAAGTGTACTGTGGGCTGTGGGATTTCCTGGTATCCAACTATTGCGCCGAACCAGATTGCATCCTGTACCTACGTACGCCTGCTGACGTATGTCTTGAGCGTATAAGGGCTCGTGGCCGCAACGAGGAGGGCGGAGTTACGCTGGAGTATCTGAGTCGCCTTGAGACGCTGCACGATGAATGGTTGCTTGGGCAGCCGCGGGTCATCACCCTGGACGGCACAAGAAAATGGACCGCTGATGAGGTTTTGGAGATGACAAAAGGACTCCTGGGGTGAAAGTGGGAGAAGGGATGTGGACGTGTGGCGAGGTAGAAGGAAGGGTGTTCAACGAAAGAGGGACGCTTGCGCGGCAGATGCTATTTGAGTACAATGATAAATAGAGTGGGAATCTACCGGGATCACGGCGTTCTCACCTAAAGGTGGAAGGAATACTATGCCCAATATTGGTCCTATGGAACTGATTATCATCCTGACCATCGTTATCATCGTCTTCGGCGTGGGGAGGCTCCCTGAGGTGGGTGGGGCCTTGGGCAAGGCCGTTAGGGAGTTCCGCCAGGCCTCGCAGGGGCTGGACGAGGAGAAGAGTAAGAAGAGCGAAGAGGAGAAAAAAGAAGAAGCCTAACCAAAGAAAAGTTTCTCGTTAGGCTCCCTTGCAACTGGTGCCCCTAGCAGGATTCGAACCTGCGACACATGGTTTAGGAAACCACTGCTCTTTCCGGACTGAGCTATAGGGGCACTATAGAGATTATAGCCAATTCTTGAGATATTGTAAAGGTACGGGGCGTAGCGCAGTTCGGTTAGCGCGCAGCGTTCGGGACGCTGAGGTCGGTGGTTCAAATCCACTCGCCCCGATTCTTTCTTCGTAGCGTCGCCCTAAAGGGCGACGTTTTCGTGTCGGGCTAAAGCCCGACGCTACGTTTGGGCCTACATCTGGGATAAGCCCTTTTCCAGTTCCCGCACCGCCTTGCGCAAGGCGCTCTCGGCATCTACCCCTTTCAGGTTGGCTAAGGCTACTAGGTTGAAGAGCAGGGTGCCCCAGAGCGCCTCGGCCTCTTCTGTCGTGAGTAGCCTTTCGAGCCCCTTTTTGATTTTTGCCAGAAGTTCAGCCTCTTCCCTCGGGGCCGCCAGACCCCTGGCTGGCGCCACCCCCTCTATCCTTTGGGCTCGGGCCAGAGCGGGCATGGAGAGGGGCAGGTCGGCGAATGGGCCCTCAGCAAGTTGGCCCTCCTCCCTCTTGATCTCCTGCCAATGGGAGATCACTTCGCCAGGGGTAGTGGCCTCTACCTCCCCGAAGACATGGGGGTGCCTCCGTATCAGTTTGGCGATGATGCCTCTTAGCACATCGGCCATCTTGAACTCTCCGCCCTCGGTCGCTATCTGAACCTGTAACAGGATTTCCAAGAGGAGATCCCCTAGTTCCTCACAAAGCCGCTCTCTATCTTCCAGGTCTAGGGCCTCTAACGCCTCGTAGGCCTCTTCCAGGAGGAAGGGTCGCAGGCTTTGCGGGGTCTGTTCCCTATCCCAGGGACACCCATCGGGAGCCCGCAGTCGGGCCACTATATCCTGTAAGAAGGAAAAGGAGGAGGGAGGGGAGAGGGGAGGGATGAAGAGGGAGGTGAGGTGAGACAACGGATGGCTCTCTTCCTCGTGATCCAGTTCGTAGAGGGGGATGGTGCGGGTCTTCACCTCAGGGGTGCCAGCCCCGTGAATGAGGGTTACCGGGTGATCATCGGGGTAGAGGTTCATCAAGGTGAGTTTCAAGTCAGAGGCTACTATCTGGCTGTAGAGTTGTCCGATAAGGGCTGGTATATCGGGGTTGAAGTCGGGGTGGAGGCGAGAGGCTAGGGTCTGGGCATCGCCGATCTGGAGGCCAGCGAGGGGATCGACCTTCAATAGGGGGAAGAGCGGCTCCAGGAAACTCATCCCCGCCACGATCCTCACCGGTACCTTTTTCTCTTCGGCCAAGGCCAATATGCGATGTACCGATGCCTCTCCCACCAGGGGGTGGCCGGGCACAGCGTATAAGACCCCCTCTGGGCGTTCTCCTAGCCGCAAGATCTCTTGGGCGATTTGCTCGTAGATCTCCTCGAAATTCTCGGCTTTCTCGTAGAGATGATCGAAGGAGTGGATTTTAAGATGGTGGGGCAAGGAATCGACCGCAGGGTGGCACTTGGTGCGAAGGTAGACCTCCTCGGCCTTCTCCAATAGTCCACGCGCCTCACAGGTCAGGAGAGAGGGGTCGCCGGGACCCAACCCGATGATAGTGATAGCCATAGATTTCACCCCGAGAAGATTCTACCATCGACTAGCCCTCATATCAAGGAAAGAATGTTGACCTTGACAAGGGTAAAAAGGTGCTATAGAATAAAGGAAGAAGGTGGGTGGTTTGCCGAGGTAGCTCAGTTGGTAGAGCACATGACTGAAAATCATGGTGTCCCCAGTTCGATTCTGGGCCTCGGCACCTAAGCAATATATCTAGTAGTTGCGAGAATGGACACAAGATCTTGTGCCCATTCTTTTTTCCTAAAGAGACGGTTACTTAGCTCTCTAAGGAGTTTGGCTGAGGCTCTCGGATGGTTGACACCAAGTTGTAGAACGGTCCTCTTCTTGCCTCCCATCATCAAGTGATACCATCACTCTCCTTTAGGGTAGTAGAGAGGTCTACGGGTATTCTACTTGTCGAGAGGGTGCCTCGATGGTAGAATATTTTTATGCTTTGGCTAAGGCGACATAGGCTAGCCTTGGGGTTGGCGCTAATCCTGGTGATAGGGGCCGCTCTCCGCTTCTATGGTCTCAACTGGGATCAAAACCACCATCTCCACCCCGATGAGCGAGCCATCGTGGCTTTCGTGGTCCCCAAGATAGGGATGCCACCCTTTCGAGAGTGGCCTAGATTCTTCAACCCCTTATTGGCGAGAGAAGCCACGGAGGAACAGCCCAATTTTTTCGCCCCCCAGACAAGCCCCCTTAACCCCCATTTCTTCGCCTACGGCTCTCTTCCTCTCTACCTCCTTCGCTTTGTGGCCAACCTTTTAAGCCTCCTTGTTCCCCTCTCTCACTTCTTCGCCTCTTGGCCATCCCTGGCCGGGGCTCTGGCCACCCTTGGCCGCCCCTCCGATTACGAATACCTTACGATCTTGGGGAGGGCGCTTGCCGCTTTGGCGGGCACGGCCAATATCTACCTCGCCTATCTGGTGGGAAAGAGAGCCTATAGCCAAGGAGTGGGGCTCTTGGCTGCTACTTTCTCTGCCTTCATCGTCTTCGAAATCCAGGTATCTCACTTTTTCGCCGTCGATATCTTCCTTAACCTCTTTGTCCTTCTGGTCCTCTACTTCGCCCTGGGGCTAGCCCAGGGTGGGGGAAAGGGGGAGGCTGCTCTCTTGGGGGCTTCCTTCGGCTGGGCCCTGGCCACCAAGTTCAGCGCCGCTCCCTTGGGCTTGGTCGTCCTCTCTGCCTTGGTCATCCGCCATTGGCGAGGAAAAGATAAGGGGTGGCGGGAGGTCATCTTCCTCGCTCTGCTTGCTCTCCTTTGCCTGGCCCTAGCCTTCTTCTTTACCCAGCCCTATGCTATTTTGGACTGGAAATCTTTCTGGGAGCGCGTAGTGGCGGAGGGGGAGATGGCACGGGGCATCCGCGATTACCCCTATACCCGGCAGTATGCAGGAACCACCCCTTATGTCTATCAAATCACCCAGACTACTATCTGGGCCATGGGGCCGGCCTTGGGAGTCATGGCCTGGGGAGGGCTCTTATTCGCCCTCTGGCGAGCCATCCGCCATCGCCAGCCATCTGAAATCCTGCTTTTGGTTTGGGTGGTACCCTACTTCCTCGTAACGGGGAGTTTCTATGTGAAGTTCCTGCGCTATATGTTGCCTCTCTTCCCCATCCTTTACCTCATGGGGGCTAATATGCTCCTTTCCCTGAGGGAGAGGTTCACAGGGCGGGCAGCCCAGTGCGCTTGGCGGATGGTCATGGGGTTGGTAGTAGCCTTGAGTCTCCTCTACTCCCTAGCCTTCGTTACCATCTACACTCGGCCCCATAGCCGGGTTCAAGTCTCGGAATGGATCTATGAGAATATCCCTCCCGGTTCGATATTGGCCCTGGAGCATTGGGATGACAATCTACCCCTGGGGATAGTGATGGATGGGGAGGCGAGGAGCATAGGTGAGTATAAGACCGTGACCATGGAACTATACGAGCCTGACAACGAGGCGAAATATGAAAAGATGAAGGATAACCTCCAGGCGGCCGATTACGTCATACTCTCCAGCAACCGCCTCTACGGTTCCATCCCTCGCCTGCCCCAGAGGTACCCTATCACCACTCGCTATTACGAGTTGCTCTTCGGTGAGAGGTTAGGCTTTCGACTGATAAAGGCTCTCACCTCCTACCCTGGGCTCTTGGGTTTCACCATCGTCGATGACTACGCCGACGAGAGTTTCACCGTCTATGACCACCCCAAGGTGCTCATCTTCCAGAAGGAGAGAGATCTGGCCGATGAGGAGTTCGATCGCCTCTTCGCCCAAAGTTTACTCCCCTCCGAACCGGAACGCATGGTAGGTAAGAGCCTCCTTTTGGAGGAGCCGGTCGATGAGTTGCCGGTGATAAGAGATCGAGGGTGGAATAGGTTGGCCAATAGTCACCCTCTTCTCTCCATCCTTTTCTGGTGGCTAGCCGTCGAGATCTTGGGCCTGGTGGCCTTACCTCTGACCCTCCTCATATTTCGTAATCTCGCCGATGGGGGGTACGTCCTCTCTAAAACCTTGGGCCTTCTGGTGGTAGGCTACTTAGTCTGGCTGGCCGCCAGCCTCCGTCTCTTCACCAATAGCCTTCCTACCATTTTGGGAGCGGGGCTACTTTTGGGGCTGATCTCCTTTGGCCTTATTATGAGGGGACGCCGGGAGATCCTCACACCCCTCTCTTCCAGGAAAAAGGTTATCTTCATCAGCGAGGCGATCTTCTCTGGTGCCTTTCTACTCTTCGTAGCCATCCGATTCCTCAACCCCGACCTATGGCAGCCTTGGAACGGGGGGGAGAAGTCGATGGAGTTCGCTTATCTCAACGCTATCGTCAAGAGCCCCTACTTTCCGCCTTATGACCCCTACTTCGCAGGAGGGTATATTAACTATTACTATTATGGCCTTCATCTCGTATCTGTTCTCATCAAATTGACAGGCGTCTTTCCGCCGGTGGCTTTCAACCTGGCGATACCTACCCTCTTCGCCCTCACGGTGGGTAACGCCTTCTCCTTGGGGTACAACCTGACCCGAAGATACCTTGTTGGGGTAATGGTGCCTGTTTTTCTCACCCTTTTGGGAAACTTAGATGGGCTAGTTCAGATAGTGGAGCGGTTGGGGGATCTGGGCGGCCTCCAGTTCAGGAGTTCCATCCCCGGCCTGGAAGGGCTGGTACGAGCCATCCCGGGCCTCGCACAACTCCTCCTGGGCCGCGGGGCTCTGGTGCCCTTCGACTATTGGCGGAGCACCCGGGTGATACCGTTCACCATAAATGAGTTCCCCTTCTTTAGTTTCCTCTTCGCCGACCTTCACCCCCATATGATCGGCATACCTTTTACTATTTTACTCTTGGCCCTGGCGTTTTCTGTGCTCCGAAAAGGAGAGCCCTCAGAGGGGAAGGCTTTCGGTCTACATTGGTACCTCTTACTCCTCACCTTGGCTCTCTCTCTGGGAGCAGTGGCCACCGTCAACACCTGGGACCTTCCCACCTATTTCCTGATCATCTTGGGCGTTTTCTCGCTCCAGGCCTGGGAGGAAGGCGGCTGGGCAGCCATGGGGAAGGCGCTTCTGGCTTCCTTGGCCCTCGCCATCGGAGGCCTGATCCTCTACCTTCCCTTCTTCTCCCATTACCAACCTCTCTACGTAGGAGTGGGGTTGGTAAAACAGCGGACGGAGTGGGAGCCTTTCATCATTATCTGGGGCCTTTTCCTCTTTTTGGGAGGTAGTTACCTTCTCTTGAGAGTGGTTCAGAAGATGGGTAGAAATGCCCTTCTCGCTTTTGGCCTCCTGGGGCTCTCTAGCCTGCTTTTCCTGCTTTTAAGGGAGGCGGTTTTAGCCATACTCTTCCCCTTGGTGCTCCTAGCGAGCCTTCTCGTTTTAGTGGAGAGGTACCAGCCTGAGAGGCGCTTTGCCCATCTCCTTTTCTTTCTGGGGCTAGGTATCCTCCTGGGGTGCGAGGTGGTCTATATGCGGGATTTCCTCCAGGGGGGCGAATACCAGCGGATGAACACCCTCTTCAAATTCTATACCCAGGCCTGGGTGCTTCTATCGGTGGCGGGAGCCGTGGTTTTGCCTCATTTGTGGCGGGGTCTCGCGTGGCGCAGATTGTGGCAAGGAGCCTTTCTGGCCCTTTTCCTTGCCTCCACTATCTATACTGTGTTGGGGACTCAGGCCCGAGTTCGGGATCGCTTCCCAGGGGCCAGGCCACCTCTGGGTACCCTCGACGGCTTGGCCTTCATGACCGTGGGGAGATATACCTGGCCCGATGAGAGTAACCCCATAGAACTACGATACGACTATGAGGCCATTCAATGGTTCCTCGCCAATGTAGAAGGGACGCCAGTGGTGGCTGAAGCGCCCTTGCCCTACTATCGGGAGGGAGGGCTGAAGGTGGCCAGTTATACCGGCCTGCCCACCTTGGTAGGGGCTCATCAGAACGAGCAGCGGTATGGTTGGATGGTGGCCGAACGGGAAACCGAGGCTCGCTCCCTCTACGAGAGTGCCGATCTCGAGGAGACGAAAGCCCTCATCGAGGAACTCGATGTCACCTATATCTATGTCGGGCAGTTGGAGCAGACGGTTTATCCAGCCCGCTCCCTAGCCAAGTTCGACGCCCTCCTAGAGGAGGGGTATTTGGAGTTGGCCTACGAGAACTCCCGGGTTCGGGTCTATAAGGTGAAAGGGTAGAGGGCTTATACCTTTTGGTGGTACTTTCCGTGCTGGCAGGAGTTACCTCCTGCCAGCCAAGGCCGGAAGCGTCAGATGGTAACATCTGACGCCACGGAAAGGGATAGAGGAGTATGGGACGTAGAGACCGCGGCCAGTTGACTGCCAGCGGTGGTGTCTTCTTCGTTACCACAACCTTCGTTGACTTGAAGTCCCTTCTTCTCAACGACTCCTACTATCGGCTAATCATAGACTCCCTAAATTTCATGCAGCGCCGAGGTGATTTTGCCCTTATTGCTTACTGCATCATGCCCACCCATCTCCATCTCGTCCTTCAAGTTTCGGGGGAGAAGAATATCTCCGACATCATGCGGGATTTCAAAAAGTACACCTCCTTTCGCATAAGGAAGAGGTTAGAGAATGACGGGCATCATGGGATAGTGGAATCACTGCGGTTGCCTCCTGACAGTAGTCAGGTGTTCAAGGTCTGGATGGATAGATTCGATGATCTGCTGATTACCAACGAAGAGACACTACGCGCTAAAGTAGAATATATCCACCAAAACCCTGTGAGGGCAGGGCTGGTGGAAAGAGAGATCGAGTGGCCATACTCAAGCGCTCGTAATTATCACCTTAACGATCATTCGCTGATGGAAGTGAAGTGGGTCTCTGAGGCGTCAGATGGTAACATCTGACGCCACCACAAAGGTGCGAGGTTGATGCTTTCTGCCGTGGCAGTGCCGACCTTGATCTGGTGGCTAATGGCGGAGATCTTGGGGCTTATGGCTTTGCCCCTTGCCTTCCGCCTCTTCCGGGCTCTCCCCGATAGGGGTTATGCCCTCTCCAAGCCGTTGGGGATACTCCTTTCAAGTTACCTCTTTTGGATACTGGTCACCTTCGGCTTCCTGGCTAACAAACGGGACGCCATCGTCTTCGTCATCCTGCTAGGGGCGGCTATCTCTTGGTATTTCTATTCTAGTAGAGGAAAAGGAGAAGAGATACTCGCTTTTCTCTACCGCCATAGAAGGATGGTCTTGGCCAGTGAACTCCTATTCGCTGCCGCCTTCGGCCTTTGGGCCTTGGTGCGGGCCTATAACCCGGAGATCATGGGCACGGAGAAGCCTATGGAGTTCGCTTTCTTGAACGCTATCTTGCGGAGCGAGCCCTTCCCTCCCCACGACCCCTGGCTCTCCGGATACGGCATAAGTTACTACTATTTTGGCTACCTGATGATGGCTCTCCTCACTAGCCTTTCTGGCCTTCCTTCGGAGGTAACTTTCAATCTAGGCATCGCCCTTCTCTTCGTTCTCACCCTGACCGGGGCTTCGAGCCTAGTCTACAATCTGGTCTACCGCGACAGGGAAGGGAGTGCCCTGGCCTTCGGTTTCCTAGGAGCCTTGTTTGTGGCCCTTATAGGCAATTTCGAAGGGATCTTGGAGGTATTACATACCCGAGGCCTAGGTTCCGCCTCTTTCTGGGAGTGGGTCGATATCAGGAACCTCGCTGCCGCGCCTCTGAGCGGTGGCTGGCTCCCTACCGACCATTGGTGGTGGTGGCGGGCCTCCCGTGTGGTGCACGATGTGATGCTGGGGCGGGATATGGAGGTGATTGATGAGTTCCCCTTCTTCAGTTTCCTCTTGGGGGATATGCACCCTCACGTCCTAGCCCTACCTTTCGTCCTCTTGGCTCTGGCTCTAGCCCTGAACCTCTTCCGCTCTCAAGAGGGGTTGGATTGGCCAGAGATGGCTCTCTTGGGCCTCTCGGTGGGGGCCCTGGGCTTTCTCAATAGTTGGGACCTGCCCACCTATGGGTTGATCGTGGTGGCTGCGTATGCCATCGGTCAATATATCCGAGGCCAAGCCACTCTTACCCGTATCTTCGAGTTCGCGGGGAAAGTCATTATCTTGAGCCTCCTTCTCTACCTCCCTTTCTACCTCGGCTTTCGCTCCCAGGCAGGAGGGATCCTGCCCGTGCTCTTCGTGAAGACGCGATGGCATCACTATCTCGTGATGTTCGGCCCTTTCGTTTTTATCCTTTTCTCTTTTCTCATAGCCCAGTTCAGGGAGATCCTTATCTCTGAGAAAGGGGTAGCCATTAGGGAGAGTTTAACTAGAGTCTCTTATCTATTTCTAGCCCTCCTCCTCTCTCCTCTCTTTCTCCTCCTTTGCACCCTCTCCGTGGTTTTTATAAACGAGGGGACACGAACTTTCGTTATCCAGAAATTGAGGGAGGCGGCTCTCCTCTTCCCCGATATCTCCCCCACCCTTGTGGAATCCAACCCTTGGCCTATGCTGAGGCTGGCTCTTCTCGACCCTCTCTTCTCCCAGCCTTGGCTTACGATTTTTTTGGCCGTCATTTTGAGCCTGGCTTTCTTTTCCCTTTGGTGGCGAACGAGGGGGAAGGTAATGAAGGCCGATCCCAGTTCCCTCTTCGTTCTCCTCTTGGTAGCGATGGGCTTTCTCCTCACCTACCTATGCGAATATGTATATATCCGAGATGTCTTTGGGACGCGCATGAACACTATCTTCAAATTATATTATCAGGCCTGGGTGCTCTTGGCCGTCGCTTCAGCCTATGGGGTCTACTATCTCTCCAGGAGGTTAAGAGGGGTTGCCTATGGCCTTTGGATGGCGGGCTTCCTCTTGCTTCTTGCCACAAGCCTCATCTACCCTTTGGCCGCCACTTACTCCAAGACGGCAGGTGCCGCGCCTACCTTGGATGGGATGGCCTATTTGAGAGCCTCCCAACCCGATGATTATGAGGCTATCCAGTGGCTGAGGGCTAATGTGGAGGGAAGCCCGGTGATCCTGGAGGCCCTGGGACCCCAGGGAGGTTCATATACCCTCTTCGGGAGGGTCTCCGCTCAGACCGGGCTGCCCACCCTCTTGGGTTGGGGCGGACATGAACACCAGTGGCGAGGTACTTATGAGGAACCGGCTCGAAGGGAACTAGATATCGAAGCCCTTTATACCAGCCTCGACCTGGGGGAGACGGAAAGGCTGTTGGAGGAGTATAATATCGAATACGTCTACCTAGGATCTCTGGAGGTAAGTAAATACAATCTCGATCAAGCGATGGTAAAGAAATGGGATTCTCTAATGGATCCGGTCTATCAGAGGGGCGGGGTAACCATCTACCGTCGGAGGTGACTCCTTTGGAGGCCACGGTTGAAAGGGAGCGCTCTTGGCTCACCGTGGAGGTAGGGCTCTACCTCTTTCTCATAGCCTTGGGCATGGCCTTGCGCCTATGGGGGCTGGGCCAGCGGCCCCTCTCCCCGGAAGAGGCGGATTTGGCCTATCGGGCCTGGCGTTTCTATCAAGGGCAGGGAGGCGACCCCAGGGGGAGTCCATTTCTCTTCCATATCGCGGCCCTCTCCTTTTTGCTCTTTGGCGCAAGTGACTATGCGGCTCGGTTGATCCCCGCTCTAGCGGGCAGCGCCCTAATCGGCCTCCCTTACCTTTTGCGCTCTCGACTGGGTCGAGTAGGCGCTCTCGTCGTTTCTGCCCTCCTAGCCTTCTCCCCCTCTTCTATCTTCTTCTCTCGCACGCTGGGAGGGGAGATCATCGTCGCCCTGGGGATGGTGGCCTTCCTTATTGGTCTCCTCCGCTATGAGGAAAGCCGCTCTCCCCGCCATCTCTACCTCGCCTTTGTCGGCCTAGCCCTATCCCTAGTGGCGGATTCGGAGGTATATACGGTTCTTGTCGTTTATCTCTCTTTTCTCCCCCTCCTGCTTCTCAGTGGCTACCACATCGGCAGAAAGTTGCGAGACGATATTCTCTCCCCAACCTGGCTCAGGGGCGTAGCCCTTTTTGGGGCTATCGTCGTTTTGCTCTCCACCGGTGGGCTAATGAACCCCGGAGGGTTGCAAGCGGCCATCGACCTCTTCCCCGCTTGGCTTAGCCAATGGTCGGGGCAAGGGCTTTGGTTCTATCATCTCCTCCTTCTTCTCTCTTACGAGCCTCTCATCCTCGTCTTCGGCCTGCTGGGAGCTGGCTTCCTGGGACGCCGCAACCTCTTCTCCGCCTTCTTCGTCTATTGGTTTGGGATGACTCTCATCCTTTATTCGCTGATGGGGGGGAAGTCGCCGGCGGCCCTCTTGCAGATGACCCTACCTCTCATCTTCCTCGCGGGGATGCTCCTGGAGCAATTGGTCGCCTCCGTGGGTGAGCTCTCGTGGAGAAAAGAGGGCCTCTATCTTGCCCTTTCCTTACCGGCCGTGGTCTACCTCTTGTTGCA
>Ga0315314_1003799_pt1 | contig 11628 bp, 14 predicted proteins | sample TDP9_MG_FD_203631 | JGI IMG/M metagenome (GOLD analysis project Ga0315314, IMG submission 203631) | Freshwater sediment microbial communities from Lake Towuti, South Sulawesi, Indonesia - TDP9 | ecosystem: Environmental > Aquatic > Freshwater > Lake > Sediment | place: Indonesia: South Sulawesi...
CAGTTTCTCCTTTTCCATGCGAGTAGCCTTTGCCAGTTCATCTAGAGTTGATGGACCTTGATTCTTTATCTCCTTAAGTATGAGGCTTCTTTCTTTAGTGCGTTCTTGCATTTCCTTTGCCTTTTCTGGGGCTATCTTTGGTTTTTCAGGCACGTCTTGCACACCCTCAGAAACAAACTCCATAGTTAAAGCCGTATATAAAAATAATTGCCCAAACCAGCAAAAATCTTATTAACATTTCAGATAACCATCTAACTTTTAGTGTGATTAACTTGGTCTCAGCATACATAATGATGAAAATGCAAGTTGGAATGGATGAACAAGTCCTTTCGGAAATAAAAAAACTGGAACAAATCCGGGAAGCTAACGCTACTTATGGCTCATACGACCTTGTGATCAAGGTGAGTTTCAAAGCTATTGAAGACCTTGACCGATTCATATTTGAAAAGATAAGAACAATTAAAGGTATAACGGAAACTTCAAGCATGATAGTGGCAAAACAAGTAGTTTAAGCCTTTTGTCTAACCGATGCCCAACGGCTCAAAAGCGTGGTGTTCAATCCCCTCTTTTTCGCAAATCTCCAAGATTTTTGAAACAGCCTTCAAGTCTAGACTTCTTATCTTTTCTTCCTCGGGTCCAGTGATTTCGACTATGATGCTTGAGCCCGAGACCCCGCAGCAAGCGTAAACGTTCTTGTAGACGTTTATGTGATATTTCGCTGGGACGCCTACTTCCTCTATAGCGGATTTAACCCTCCTTATCACGTGGTCGATGTTCGCACCAGTCGCCTTAATGAAGTAGCATTCTCTACAACTAACTTTTGTCATTAATTCACCATTAATACAGCCAATGCTTAACTCGTTACTAACAGTAGATTATATTTTGTTTCCTTAATAAGATTGACCCAACCCAACCATATTCTTCTCCAAACAGACAATTCTGTTTTCATCCAAAATCCACTCAAACAGTGAGGGAAAAAGGACAAAATTTTACAATAGCAAATAGAGTGAATAGACGATACTTAAAGTGTGAATGTGTCGCGCGTGAAGAGGTTGAGAACATGCTTATGGATTTGGAGCATTTGGTATTTTGCTTTGACATCTTAGCCCTCCTCTTTATTTCAAATTTTTAAAGATCGACAACTCTCCTAGCTCGGATAGGACTGAAATTTGGTACTAGCCGGTTGTTGTTATTCCTAGTGTTGAAAGGTCAATTTCGATGTTGTTGCCGGTTGTCACAGGCAGTTGCGGAGGGGGATATTCTAGACAGCCACCACTTACGCCCTCAAAAGTTTCAAGGTTCCATTCTGTTCCGCATGCGTCGCAGACTAGATATTTTCCTTCGCCAATGTGCATACTGAAGCTACCGCACGGTTCGCAGGTCCTGATTCCGACTTTCACTTTACCTGACGGCGTATAGAGAGCTATCAGAGGCAGATAATTTCCACTTTTATACAGGTTCAGGGGGATGGTGCGACCTTGATACTCTAACTCATATCTGCTACTTGAAAGCGCCAAGTCTACAAAGACAATCTTTTTGTCCTCTACGAATGTGTAGGGCAGTTGGATTTTGGTTCCACCCCCTGTTATAGTTGGGTTATTGTAAAAGACGCCAGTAGCAGATGTTGGATATGTTTGTGATGGTGGGAGCTGAGGTGGGGGCTGAGATGGAGGCCCCTTGGGTGAAAATTGCCAGACAGCAACTGCTCCAACGACTATTATGACTCCAATGAATAGTAAGGCTAGTCCTTTCACCCATTCTGGCGTTTCCTTCTTTTTCCTATAGATCGGCGTAGGCGAGGGATGTGGCATCTTTCCTTTAGAACCACGATGTCCGTGCCTTCTTTTCTTTTTGCCCATTCTTTTCACTTCCTTTTCAGATAAGTTGGTTCCTCATCTTTAACTACACGCCCATCAATCATTTGTAACACCCTGTTGGAAAGGCGAGCTTTGTCAGGGTCGTGGGTTACCATGATGACCGTAAGCCCTTCTCTATCACTCAGCTTATGTAAGAGCTGTATGATTTCATTCCCAGTTTTTTGGTCTAGGTTGCCAGTAGGTTCATCAGCTAAAAGGATGTGCGGGTTGTTCACGATTCCCCTGGCGATGGAGACTCGCTGTTGTTCGCCTCCGCTTAGTTCAGTTGGTTTATGCAATGCCCTATCGGCTAGTCCCACCTTGCGAAGTGCCTCTTCTGCTATATCTTCATGTTTGGATATGGCGACGCCTGAAAGATATAGGGGGAGCATCACATTCTCTAAGGCAGTTAGGTAGGGTAACAACTCGAAGGTTTGGAAGATGAAACCGACGTTTTCTCTTCTGAATTCTGCTCTTTGCCGAGGGTTCATTTTATAGATAAATTTGCCATCAATTGTCACATTCCCATTAGTGGGCGTTAGTAGAGCCCCAATAGTGTAAAGAAGAGTTGACTTCCCACTTCCACTGGGGCCCATCACCGCCAAGAAATCGCCGTCATCAACCTCTAAGTCCACACCGTTTAAGGCAAAAACTTGCGCACCACCCATCTCATAAATCTTAGTTATATCCTTCATAACTATCATTGCATCACACCGTCCTTAAGGCTTGAACAGGATCTATCTTCGAGGCTCTCCAAGCGGGGTACAGACTGGCGGCAACACATACTATTATGGAAAGAGCAATGCAAAGGGGAATTATGTGTAGAGGTGTCTCCCAGAGACTGATCGTCGTCTTCAGGAAGAGAGGACCCATTATTGTAGATGAAGCTAAGCCCACAAGACATCCGATTGAGCCGCCTATCAAGCCTAAGATTAAAGACTCCAGAATGAAAATCTTGTAAAGGTGAAAATCATCCGCCCCTAGCGACATGAAAATGCCTATTTCCTTCATCCTCTCTTGAACAGAGGCCAACATAGTATTCATAATTCCGGCGCAACCAACAGCAAGAATTATTGAACCCAAAAGAAGGGAGAAATTTGCCGTCTGTTCAATGGCCTTCATTCTGGTTTCAACTGCCTGCTTAATAGGGGTTGCTTTAACATCAGGCATAGCATCCATTATCTGTTGAGACATCACTTCAACGGGACAATATTGACACAGGGCTCCAACATCAATTACACTAAGGGCCCCAGGCAGGTTAAGCAATTTTTGAGCTGTGTGCAGTGGTAAAAACAATGAGTAATCATCGACTGAACCTGTCTCGCTTAATATGCCAGCTACAGTGAGAGTCATATTATTGATTGCGATTGTGGACCCCACTGATAAACGAAGAAACGATTCCACCGCTGAGCCTAAAAGGATTTGATTAGTGTCATTTTGGGGTAGGGAGCCTTCAACATTCCACCATTTCTTCAATTCAGCCTCTTGCTCCGAAATCATTCCCACAACCAATAGGCTGCTATTTCCGTACTCAACTTGTCCATAAATTTTCGGAGAGACCGCTCTAAGATTCCCATGGTTTGGTATGGTGTATATCTTCTCCAAGGAGCTTTCAGGGATTGTCACGTTCCCAACAACAAGGCTTCCGTAGGGAACACTTATTGACTCAGACTTAGGCGTCACGATGATGTTTGGTCCATATTTTTCCACCTCGGCACCAATCTGAATTTGCATGGAATGAGCAACTGAGAAAGTTGACACTATCACGGCGATGGCTAGGATTAATCCGATGGAGCTGAGGATTAGTCGTGCCTTTCTACGTGAGAAGTTTTTTAAGACTAGCGTTATCGCCCGTATACTGTCAACCTCCGGCATAACTCTTATATGTCATAAATCATAACTACATATTGTAGTTCAGATATTTAAGCATAACTACAGGCTGTAGTTGAGATGTCTGAAGGCATTAGGTGGACTGAGTTCAAGCCTTACGAGAAACATCTCGCAAAAGTTTTAGGCGATTTGGAAGCAGACGTTTTAGAAGCCCTTTGGAAACTCAAAGTGGCGTATGTTGGAGGCATCCATAGGGAGGTGGCTCGAAAACGTAAAGTAGCCGTCACAACCGTGGCAACTGTTCTGGACCGTTTGTTTGAGAAGGGATTAGTTGAACGAGAGTTAAAAAGAACGAGAGGTCTACGTTACGAATATAGGCCTTCAATTACAAAAGTGCAACTTGAAAACACCGTTGTAAAGGATGTTCTTAAAGGGCTATTTGAAACGTTTGGTGACTCTGCCATATCCCATCTTATCAATCGAGCTGGAATTAAAGACAAGCAGAAAATAAAGGAGTTCAAAACTTATTTGCAAAAACTAAAGCGAGAGAGGAAATAGCTAATGGATAACTCTATAACAATCCTCTTAATGCCATATTTTTATGCAACTTTGCTATCTCTAATTATCTCAGCCTTGGTTATTGTCTGTCTTAAGTTAGTTCATGAGCGAGCTTACAAAATAAGAACCATGATGCTTGTCGCTCCATTGTTAGGGTCGGTCGCAATTATGGCTTGGTTCTCATCGCTTTGCTTTATTCACTGGCTCTCCATGAACCACCCAGACCCGTACCATGCAGTATGCAATCAAGTCTCGCCAGAGAGTATACGTTTCATCTGCACAAGTTTGGTCTCGTTAGCGTTTGCATCCTTTGGCTTCACAGTCTCGTCTGGCATGATTAACTACTACCTAGGGGACAGAATCGCCATACATCTGTTTCACGCCAAACCTTTCGATCAAAGTGAGGCAAAAGAAATTCATGAAACTTTAAATCGCCTGTCGAGAAAAGCCGGCGTAAAGCCTCCAAAACTCTACCTCATAGAACGCAGTACACCAATAACCTTCGCTGTGGGTAGGAGGAACGCCCCAACTATCATGGTGTCGGTGGGTCTTCTCGAAACCCTGTCTTCAAAAGAACTGGAAGCATCTCTAGCCCATGAAATCTCGCACATAAAAAGGAATGATGGCTTAATCAGAACGTTGGCATCTAGTCTGAAATTTGCCACACCCTTCAATTTATTTAGTTATCTGATTGAACCAGCTATATATAGAGAAAGAGAGTTCTTAGCGGACGAGGGTAGCGTGACCCTAACTGACGAACCCTCAGCATTGATTTCTGCCTTGATAAAGATTAGTGAAGCCTGCGACGTTAAGCCAAATGAATCATTCTTTTCCAAGCTTGCAGTGGGCTTTTTCCTAAAAAGTCCAGTAGGGGGCGGAATATTCAGCAAGCATCCTTCACTAGAGGAGCGTCTGAACCGACTATTGCAACTTAAAGAACCTCGTGGAAGACGGCAATAAGACTGCTAAGATTAAATGGCCTACGCTGGTTTTTCTATGAAGCGTTCTTCAGAAAACGCAAGTAAAAAAAGGGTAGAAAAGTTAGATGTGGATTATTTGAATTGCCTGACTCAATGATTAATTGGGCTTCGGTCGGAACTGCCACTGAAAAATTATTCCTGCAATCATCTGCCCATTTTTGTCCATGTCTGATAGAAAAGGTATAAGCTATATAGGAACGCTAAGCAGGCGGCAAGATGAGCAAGTGCCCCAAGCATAGTGGCTTCTAAGAGCCAACTGACTTCAGCTAACCCCATGAAAAAAGGCACAGTGTATAACGTCTTCCAGATTTTCATGAAGGCGCCACCTTTAAAGAACTTGGAGAGACGCATCGCCATAACTAGTGTAACAACAACCACGAAAAAGGTCAAAATGGAAAGCAGTATCTCTAACAAGCTGAAAGCATCCATCGTATACACCTCAGATCTATCACTTAAAGAGTTATAACATTTAATAGTTAAGGGGGCATTCGATTCCGAATACGTAAATCAGGTGGTTTATGACTATGCTGCTTCCTTCACCATCTGCAAATAAACATAGACGCCATACGTTATAACACTAAGTCCGACGAGCCAACTTAAGTGGTGCAAGATTTCCAGTTCCTCAGTTGCGTTGACAAAGTTTCCAAGAATGCTTGAAATATTTCCTAATAAAAAGAATATACTTGAAACAAGTATTGGAACCCAAAAACTCTTTCTGACTCCTTTAGCCCGCATTATTCTGAGCGTATAAAGGCTAAAACTCACTAATAGAACGGCAACAAATGAGCACACCACATCAATTGCTATCATTAACCAAGACAAGCGCTAAACCCGGTCTCTATGTTATGGGATAAAGATAAAAGTTTTATCTCGATTTCTGAACATTCTCACCCAAAAATAGATACTATGTTGCTTAAGCCAAATAGCACAGATTTGTTTCATTAGTGGAGAGAAACATTGTTGAGAATTCTCGAATTTCACTGTTCTCCTCTCAGTTTGAAGTGAAGAAGGGCGCACCAGTTGTGGCAGGATACGAGAGTGCCAAAACCCTTGAAGTCTCTCATATGCATCCATGTGCAAGGTCTTCATTGCGCGCGCTTATCAAAAAGATTAAAAGACTAACACAGAGATTTAGTATAATCTACTTGCAAATTTGCAGGGTGAAAAAATGCCAGTGAAAGTTTTAGAAGAATGGCTGAACATGTGCGGAGGCTGCGAATGCAGTATACTTGACGTCGGCGAAGCCTTGCTGGACCTGCTTCCTCAACTAGAGTTCGTTCACATGCCGGTGTTAATGGATCACAAGTATTATGGACAGACAGGCGAAGGCAAAACGCTGGAACTCCCACAAGCAGACATCGGAATAATCAGCGGTGGCATCAGAACCGAAGAGCACAAGGAAGTTGCCAAGGAAGTTAGAAACAAGTGTAAAACCGTCATAGCATATGGTTCGTGCGCTTGCTTCGGCGGGGTTCCAGCCTTAGCGAACATGTACACAAAAGACGAGGTCTTCAACAAGGTTTACAAGACCACGAGGAGCACTGTGCCCGGAGAACCTCCAACAATTAGTATAACTCCATGGACCGACCGCGTATATGCCGTGGACGAAGTGATAAAGGTCGACGTGATGATACCCGGATGCGCGCCTTCTCCAGATTTGTTCACTGATGCAGTGACTGCGCTGTTGACAGGCAAACCGTTCAAACTAGAGGAGAAGGCGGTTTGCGAAGACTGCCCACTAAAGAGGGAGAAAAAAGCCATAGCAGCCATAAAACGTCCCTTGGAACCCCCATCAAGCAAGGAACGATGTCTACTAGAACAAGGTTATCTCTGCCTCGGACCCGCCACCCGAACAGGCTGCGGGGGTCATGAAAAGGTGCCTCGCTGCATTGCGGGTATGTTTCCGTGTAGAGGCTGCATGGGACCTTTAAAATTCGGCGGAAACCAAATGGTTGACATGATGGGTGCGCTTGCAACCATAGGCTTAGATGTCAAACTGATACCCGACCGCTTAGCGACTTTCAACAGGTTTGTAGGAGGACATAATGTTCTGAGACCGCGCAGAGTGTAATGAGGTGGTTTGATATGGCAAAAGAGATTGTGATTCAACCCGTTACAAGAATCGAAGGAGACGCTAAGGTTGTCATTCAATTAGACGACAAGGGAGATGTTGCCGACGCTAGGATGCACACGCTAGAACTCAGAGGCTTTGAACAGTTCTGCATCGGCAGACCAGTCGAAGAACTACCATTAATAATGACTAGAATATGCGGAGTCTGTCCATGGGCACACCACATAGCCTCAGCAAAGGCAACAGACGGTGTCTTCGGCGTGACTCCACCAGAGGCTGGAAGAAAATTGCGTGAACTGGCGTATTTGGGCGACAAGGTCATGGATTTCATCCTACACTTCTACATCCTCTCTGGTCCAGACTTCGTCATGGGCCCAGACGCAGATTACACAGTCCGAAATGTCATAGGAATTGCCAAGACAAACTCAGAACTAGGCAAAAAAGTCATTCACCACCACCATCTGGCACACAGAATGGTTGAAATGATCAGTGGGAGGCGAATACATCCAGTTGCCGCTGTGCCTGGCGGATGGGCCAAACCTTTGACGAAAGAAGAGAGAGACAAAGCGCTTCCAATGGCTAAGGAGTTGTTAGAGTTTGCAAGGTTCAGCATGAACTTGGGTAAGGAGAAAATCTTTCCGAAATACCTGGACATGGTGAAAAGCCTCGCGGTCATCAAAACTGGCTTCTTGGGTTTGGTCACGCCTGATGGAAGCCACGCCTTTTACGATGGTAAACTCAGAATGATGCAGCCAAATGGTTCATATGAAGACTTTGCTCCAGAAAACTACCTAGACTACATTGCAGAATACGCTGAACCTTGGACCTACCTAAAGTTCCCCTACTACAAAAAGGCTGGAAAACTGAGTCTTGACCCCGACAACCCGATTGGAGTATATCGAGTCAATACGCTCGCAAGAATCAACGTGTGTGATAGAATGTCGACGCCGCTGGCTCAAAGAGAGCTTGAGGAGTTCAGAAAGAATTTTGGAAGACCAGCTCAGCAAACGTTGCTGTATCACTGGGCTCGGTTGATTGAACTCTTAGAATGCGCTGAACGAGTCGTCAACCTGCTTGAAGACCCGGAAATAACAAGTGAAAACACGAGAGTTCCTGTGAAGCCAAGGGCTGGTCGCGGCATAGGCGTTGTCGAAGCCTCACGTGGAACACTGATACACGATTATGAGACAGACGAAAACGGGATAACAAAAGACGTCAACCTGATCGTGGCAACATGTCAAAACCACGCTGCCATCAACATGTCCATACAGAAAGCCGCCAAAGACCTCATTAAAGGCGGAAAATACGACCAAGGCATACTCAACAGAATCGAGATGGTGATTCGCCCCTACGACCCTTGCCTAAGCTGCGCCACCCACGACTTATCGGGCAGAATAGCCCTGCGATTAGACATAGTGGGTGCAGACGGAAAAATAATCGACACAATGGTCAACTACTAAGTCCGTCCCTCTTTTTTAATTTTCGCAAGTTTTGTTTAAGCTTTTAATAAGCAGGTCGAATGAAGAGAAAAATCTCAGTATCTTTGTGATTCTAATGTTTGTGTTTTTAAATATATGAGAATTTTGTTCTATTCATGGTCTCTTGTGTGTTTTTAGCTAAGTCTTAAGAATCTCCCTTAGGTTTCAAGTAAGCTTAACATAAACAGAAAGAAGATTTATTAGTTCCAATTCCATAAAACCTTACTCTCAATTAAACTTTATAGAAATAGAAATATGGGGTCAACTTATGGCAGAGCCTCAGAGAAGGGTTGTAAGGCTCGATGAACTCGACATGGGGTTTTCTGAAGCTGTGGCTAAAGCTGGTGGAGAGAAAATAAACCTCTGCATTCAATGCGGCACCTGCACTGCTAGCTGTCCAATGGGACGCAGAACGGCTTTTCGAACGCGTCAAATCATTAGATGGGCGCAATTGGGTTTTCGATCTGAAATCCTTTCAGATGAGAGTCTTTGGTACTGCACAACATGCTCCACTTGTACACTACGTTGCCCTAGAGATGTGAATCCCATGGAGACCTTTATTGGCGTGCGTAGCCTTCTCGTTGAAGAGGGACGTGTTCCACCCACAATAAAAGAAGCCTTGGAAGGAGTTTTTAAGCATGGAAATCCCTGGGGAATTAGCCGAAGTAAGAGATCTGAGTGGGCGAAAGACCTAAAAGTAAAGTACGCTTCACAAGGCGAGAAGGTACCGTTACTCTACTTCGTTGGGTGCGCTCCATCCTACGACTCTCGCGCACAAGAAGTGGCTAAAGCGCTTGTAAAGAATTTGAACGCGTTAGGGATCGACTTTTCGATACTGGGAAACAATGAGACATGCTGTGGAAATGAGATCTACTCGCTTGGAGAGAAAGGGCTCTTTGAAATTTTAGTAGAGGACAACTTAAAACTTTTTGACCAATACGGTGTAAATAGAATAATCACTACATCCCCCCATTGCTATAACGCGTTCAAGAATAAGTATGGTAGAAAAGACCTTGAAGTTCAACACTACACGCAGTATTTTGCAGATCTAATTAATCAAGGAAGACTTAGATTTTCGGAGAGAATCGAAAAAGTCGTGACCTATCAGGATCCCTGTTTTTTGGGCAAACATAATAACATCTACGATGAACCTAGAAAGATAATTGAGAGCATTCCTGGCGTGAAATTTTTGGAACTAGGCCTCTCGAGGGGACGGAGTGTCTGCTGCGAGGGCGGAGGAGGAAGGATGTGGTATGACATCAGCGTAGGGGAACGCCTCGCTGAAACCCGCGTTAAGGAAGCCATCGATGTTGGAGCGGAGATATTAGCTGTGGCATGTCCCTTCTGTCTTTTAACATTAGATGACGCCATTAAGACAACTGGAAACGAGAACGTAATTCAGGTCAAGGATATCATGGAGCTACTTGCTGACGTGCTTTGATCCTTCTCTGAAGGGCTTCCTCAAAGTCGGAAGTTTTCAAAACTAAACATGAATTAAAAAGCCTTCCGAAACCAGACCTTCCAGAACTGCTAAGAAAGATATTAAAGGCAAAGCGTGCGTGCATATACATTTTACTTTCACGAAGGAGAACGCAACATGGCTAAGAAAAAGATAAGGCAAAAGAAACGGAAGAAGGTTGAGACGACAGACATAAAAGAATACTTGAAACAACTGCCACCCCCACCCGAAGAACACGCTTACGAGTTGAAAATGGAGAAGCGTCTCAAACGTATGCTTGAAGAGCAAGAAGAGAAAAAAGCGGAAAAGAACACTTCTTGAGATTTGTAATGATTCCGATCGAGTTGCTTGCGTAATGGATACTGAATTCTGAGTTTAATAAAATTTCATTTCTTTACAAGGACTTTTTGACTATCTCCAGAATTTTCTTCCCTTCGGTTTTGATGTCAATAATGGGTATCTTTACTCCACCTGGGGCGACCTTTAGTTTGGCAAATGGACCTGTAATCGCCAGAACTGGGTCAACGGTATCTTCAAGAGTTCTTCTCAGTTCTTCCTCACTTTTTGCAGCCACAATCTTAAAAATGTCCTTCCTCTGGCCAACCACAGAGTGAAACCCTTCAATAATTAGTAAATCTAGTTCTTCATTCTTAATTAGATCAATTATCTCTTCCAACTCGTTCTCGGAAACTTCTTTCTTCCTGATAATCGTTAATTCTTCTGGTGCTGCTCCTACAACTATTTTTGCACCCGCTTTTGCGTGTCTCCAAGTATCCTTGCCCTTTGCATCGATGGAGAAACCTGCCTTATGGATATGCTTAATGGTTCCTATCTTAAATCCCTCTTTTGAGAGGTTAGAAATTAGGTACTCAATCAAGGTGGTTTTTCCAGATTTGGTTGCTCCTAACACCGCTATTATAGGGATCATTTAAGTCACTGTGCACGACTAAGAAGTATTGAAGGGCGAAGTTAAACTTTCTAGTTATGGCGCAGCCATCTTCTCTTTGATCTTTTGGCGTACATCATTAGGGATAGGTCCAATCTTTGAGATTCTTGAGTTAAGGGTTTCGAATATGTTTAGTATCTTATTGTATTCTGGGAGCGTTGTTGTGAATGTCATTAGGCGGAGGGGTTCGATACCATACGCTCCTAACTCCTTCTTGAACTGGGTGACCTGTTCTCTCAAGGCTTCCTCACTGAACACGCCGCCGTGATCCTCAACGAATATGATGCCATCAGCTCCAGCCGCAAATGCGTGTAATACGTGGTTTAGGCCGACTCGTCCGGTAGTTGGAACGCACATTATCTCCACGTCAGAAGGATAGGACACTCTAGTCTGTCCAGCTAAGTCCGCAGAGCCATAGGCTATTTCTCTTTCAAGGAAAGCGATGATCTT
>Ga0315314_1003800_pt1 | contig 11627 bp, 11 predicted proteins | sample TDP9_MG_FD_203631 | JGI IMG/M metagenome (GOLD analysis project Ga0315314, IMG submission 203631) | Freshwater sediment microbial communities from Lake Towuti, South Sulawesi, Indonesia - TDP9 | ecosystem: Environmental > Aquatic > Freshwater > Lake > Sediment | place: Indonesia: South Sulawesi...
GCGCTATGTGATGAGGGGGAAGACCTCCTCGGCGACGTAGTCCACGTATTCCTGGGGTGTGACCTTGTTGAAGATGACGACGATGGCGTTTCGGGTTATGCCCACCACGTGGCCCCTCTTCTTGGATGTGAATACGATGTACCAGAGGTTTCCCCTTCCGGAGTACTCGTCGAAGAGTTCTGTTTCCATGAGGTCTGGTCCGTACAGGGATAGCTTGTCCAGGTTTGGGACCCCCATGCCCTCGAAGAAGGCCACCTTAGTGCCCTCAGGATTCTCCTCATGGAAGGATCGGAGGACCTCGGGGGGAATTTCCGCCTCTAGGATGTAGCCCTTCCTCTCGAAGAGGAGGCGGCTGAAATCGTTGGCTATTCGGCCGGCGGTCCACTTCTCCTGCAAAATGGACACGAGGATGTCCCTTTCTCGGGTGGTGAAATTGAAGTAGGCCTCCAAGGTTTTAGGGAGGGGAACCCGCTTTCCGCGGTGGTAAACGTAGGTGATGGCATCGTGGGAGTAGAGGCCCGTGAGGCTGTTCTCCCTCTGGGTTAGGTTAGTGACCTCCGTGACCAAGTCAAACCTGTACTGGCCCTCCACAAACTCCTCCACCCCCCGATAGCCCTCAAACTTCTCCACCAGAGCCTCAAAGGCCGGCTTCTCCCTAAGCTTAAAAATTTTACCGGGCAACACCAATTCAAATCCCTCAAATAAAATTAGCATAAAGCCCTTTAATACCTTATGCCGCTTTTAGAATTCGGGGGAAATAGATAGCAGAATTCTCCTATTGGGGAATAGGATATGAGTAAAAACTCAATTAACCTGCTTTCTGTTCGCCTAATACTTACAGGAACTTCCCACAATTTGAGCTTTTCCTCTGTATGCTCTGAGCGTGCACAGAGTTTTCTCCATTCTCCGAGAAAATGGCGTAAATCTTTACCATTCCATTAGCTTTAAATTCAGAATGCATGATAAATAACTAGATGCCTTGACTTGAAATAATATTCAAAGGGGTGGCATGTTTGCCCGAGCTCGACAAATTTATAGGTTCTCTTTCACCAGAGGAACAACGTTATGTTCTTCTGATTGCATCTTACCTTCAAGGTATTTTTGAGGACTTAGAAAAGAAAGGATACCTTAGGGCTAATTTAAGAGGTAGTATAGAGAGAACTGACTTTGTCAAAATTTTAGAAGACTCTGATAAACTATTTGAATCATACAATATGCTATTCCCCATTTTTTGGGAAAAAGGGAGATCAACGGAATTTGTAAGACACAATGAGAAGTTCGGGCTTTATGACAAGGGTCTAGCATATTTGTTTCTTTCGGAATCAATATCAGCCTTTCAAAGAAATGTTGAACTGTTCAAAAATTGTTTCCTTTTTACATTGAAAGTAAGAAGAGGTTTTAAGGCAAAAATGACACTAGGGCAATTTCTTTGTAAGCTGGTCGATGTTACTGGAACAAAGGGTGAGGCAATCGCTAGGGAAATAGATGTGAATTTAAGAAATGGTTTAACACATGGATTGTTTTGGATGGATAGAGTTGAACTAGTCTACTATGAAGATATTACGTTAAAGAAACAAAGTAGAATTGGGTTAGACAACCTGTGGATGAAAGCAAGAAACCAAAGTTTAGTGACTCAATGTCTCATTAAGTCAATTGTAGACTGGTTTGCAGGAACTTAAAAAAGTAACATTATGCCCCTCTCTAGCTAAAAAAAGATTAGTTAATACCCATAATAATTATTATCATTATTACTGCACCGTGCTCTCCACCGCCCCTAGACAACACCTGCTCCATATAGCGGCGTTTCCTTTGCGCCACGAGCGTAGGCACGGAGCGAGTGGCGCCCTAATACAGTGAACGTACCTGCACACCACCGACATTAGCTCACGTTCACGTTAATCATCTATTTTGGGGGGCATTAAATTTAAGTATAAATCTATATTTATATCAATACAGAGTGTGCCTGTAATTGGCAGACTGTTTGATCTGTAGCAAGAAGTTCGGATGGGGCGAGCAAAAATACGATTTTGGTAAAAACCGTGTCTTTTGCTTTGAATGTATGACCTGTAGCATTTGTGGAAGTAAAGCAGACGGAGGATTCCGTGGGATTATTGGTACACAACCGTTCTGTAAAGAATGTTTTGAAGAAGCTAAAGTTGAGATGGCAAAACCCTTAAATGATTGGTCTGACAAATATCTCGAATCTAAGCTAAACCACCTGACTAAGTGGAGAGGCTTTCTTTTAGAGAGGATGGGTAAAGCTCTAGGCGTCAGTAAAGCAGAATGGTTTATCACATTAACGGACCCGCTTTCGGTGTCAACACTCAACCTCACTGCCTCAAAAAATCTCATTTACCAGCAGTACAACGATGCTGTAAAGAGCCTTGATACCCAAATAGAAGAAATTCGTCAGGAGCTGGCCCGGCGCAAAGAACCAAAGACTAGCCTGCCCCCAGCCACAGATCATGACCCTATCACAATCCTAAAAGTTAGGTATGCTAAGGGCGAGATAACTAAGGATGAATATGAAGAAATGCTTAAAACGTTAAGCACAACTTGATTAAGGCATCCACCTTACAATCAACGCAAAATTATGCGCCTACCCTTATCCCTTCACACCTTGTCATCCAAGAGGAAGGGGTTTCTGAGGGGAAAAATGACGAACGGAGTGAGGAGCGAACCACATTGGGGGGTTTCCCCTCAACGCCGGTGTACCTGAACAGAGCGTTTTAGCGAACCCAAGCGTACCAAGTTTACTCAGTTCAGCGAAGCGTTAGCAGTAAAGGCAAGTGGTTGGTTGGATTTGAATTTTATCGAGCTTATCAATTAGACTCTTCCTGGCATGCTGTAGCTCATGATACCCGCCCAGACAGGTCCAGTTTCATATACCTTTTCGCCTCTCAACTTATCTATCACCTACTGAGCTCACTTTTACAACATTCATACATTTCTTTTTTTCTCTTTAGTGTTGACAAAGCTTAAAGATTGGAGTTAAAGTTATCTTCTCTTTGGTGAAGGTGCGTTGGCTAAGTCCTTCGTTCATCCCTACATTCCAAATTCCCTTCCTGAGGTTAAGGGGGAGATGATGGAGGAGACGGGCATCCGAAGCCTTGAGGAGCTTTACGCCGATATTCCCCAGAAGTTTAGGCTTAGGAGAAGGCTGGGCCTTCCTAAGCCCCTATCGGAGCTGGAGGTGAAGAGGCGGGTGGAAGGCCTCTTGGCTAAAAACAAGACCTGTGGGGATATGCCCGTTTTTTTGGGGGCGGGATGTTGGCCCCACCATGTGCCCGCTTTGGTGGGGGAAATTGTCTCGCGGACGGAGTTCCTCACCTCCTACACGCCCTATCAGCCAGAAGTCAGCCAAGGAATGTTGCAGGCTCTCTTTGAGTATCAGAGCATGATTTGTGAAATTACGGGCATGGAGGTGGCCAATTCCTCCGTTTACGATTGGGCCTCGGCCCTGGGAGAGGCGGCCCGCATGGCTGCCCGATTTACGGGGCGAAAACAGATTCTGGTTCCCAGGATTATCCATCCGGAGAGGCTGGGTGTGTTGCGGGCCTACGCGGAGCCGGCGGGCTTGAGCGTTGAGTTGGTGAATTATGATGGGGAGTCTGGCTTACTGGATTTGGAGGACTTGAAGGAAAAAATTTCCGGGAAGACCGCCGCCGTTTATGTTGAGAACCCCACCTATTTTGGTTTCATCGAAAGCCAGGTTGAAGCCATAGCCCAAGAGGCCCACGACCGCGACGCCCTGTTCCTGGTGGGCGTTGACCCCATTTCCTTGGGAATTTTGAGGCCTCCGGGTGAGTATGGGGCAGACATAGTCATAGGTGAGGGGCAGCCCCTCGGGAACCCCATGAACTATGGCGGACCTCTGGTGGGCATCTTCGCCTGTCGGGATGATAGGCAGCTGATTAGGCAGATGCCTGGGCGGATCATCGGCATGACCACCACCCTGGACGGTGGGAGACGTGGCTTCTGCATGGCTCTGCAGACCCGGGAGCAGCACATCAGGCGCGAGCAGGCTACATCCAACCTCTGTACCAACGAGGCCCTATGTGGCGTTGCCGCCGCCGTTTACTTGGCCCTCTTGGGTCCGCGGGGGTTAAGGGAACTTGGGGAGGCTATTTTGCTTAGGTCCCATTACGCCATGAAGCTATTGGCGGAGATCCCGGGGGTTAAGGTGCCCCTGTTCAATTCATCCCATTTTAAGGAGTTTACGGTGAACTTCAGCGGAACAAGGAAAACGATGAGGCAGATTCATGAAGGCCTTTTGAAACGCAACGTTCATGGAGGAAAGGATGTCACAGGGGAGTTCCCTGAGTTTGGGGAAACGGCCCTCTACTGCGTCACCGAAGTCCACTCCAAGGAAGATATTGACCACTTAGCCTCTGCCTTAAGGGAAGTTTTAGTGAGAGTGTGAGCATACATGTTTAGGCAAGCCAGTTGGGATGAGACGGTTATCTTCGAGTTAGGGCGACCCGGGCGTCGGGGCTACCTGGTGCCAGCGGTTAATGAAGAGATTAGGGGTAAAGTGGGCGATTTAAAGTCGCTTCTGCCCGCGGGCATGCAGAGGGAAACGCCTCTGAGGCTGCCGGAACTTTCTGAGGCGGAGGTGGCGAGGCACTTTATTAGGCTTTCTCAGATGAACTATGGCGTAGATTTGGGCTTCTATCCCTTGGGAAGTTGCACCATGAAGTACAACCCCAAGGTTGATGAAACTCTGGCCAGGTCGCCTAAGATGGTTTCCATCCATCCTTACCAAGACCCTGAAACGGTTCAGGGCATCCTAGAAATCCTCTATGAGTTATCCAGGTGGCTGGCGGAGATCACGGGCACCTACGAGGTTAGCCTTCAACCGGCGGCTGGAGCCCAAGGAGAGTTTTTAGGCGCCCTAATCATGAGAGCCTATCACCGATCTAAGGGAGAACTCAAGAAAAGGACGGAGCTTATAGTTCCTGATTCCGCCCACGGCACAAATCCGGCCAGCGGAACCATGGCGGGCTTCCGCGTCCTGGTTGTTCCCTCCAACGAGGAGGGCTGTGTGGACCTGGAGGCCCTGAAGGGAGCCGTGTCGGAACGCACCGCGGGGCTCATGTTAACCAACCCCAACACCCTTGGGATCTTTGAAAGGGACATTGAGGAAATCGCCAAAACTGTTCACGAGGCGGGCGGCCTCCTCTACTATGACGGGGCCAACCTTAACGCCATCCTGGGCAAGGTTAGGCCTGGGGGCATGGGCTTCGACATAGTCCACATAAATATTCACAAGACCTTCGGGACCCCCCACGGCGGAGGGGGACCTGGAGCGGGACCTGTGGGCGTTTCCAAAGACTTGGAGAAGTTTCTCCCCGTTCCCTGCATCGCCTTCGACGGAAACCAGTATTATTTGGATTACGATAAGCCCCACAGCGTAGGGAAGATCAGGGGATTCTATGGGAACGCGGCGGTTCTCCTCCGGGCCTTCGCCTACATCCTAAGCCTTGGCGCGGAGGGGTTAGAGGAAGCCGCGGAGGTCTCCGTGCTGAACGCCAATTACATGGTAAAGAAGCTCAAGGAGGTTCGGGGTTTTCAGCTTCCCTACGCTCCTGACAGACCGAGGAAGCACGAGTGCGTCTTCAGCCTAAAGCCTCTCCTTAAAGACACGGGGGTCAGCGCGCTTCACGTGGCCAAGAGGCTTTTGGATTACGGCATGCACGCCCCCACGGCCTACTTCCCCCAGGTAGTAGAGGAGGCTCTGATGATCGAGCCCACGGAGGCCTACGAAAAGGAGACGCTAGACCAATTCATCGAAACCATGAAGAAGATTTCGGAGGAGGCCTACACCAACCCCAAAGCCGTCCTAGAGGCGCCTCAAAACACGGCGATTACAAGACTAGACGAGGCCAAGGCGTCCCACCCGAAAACCATGGCCCTGAGCTGGAAAATGCACCTTAAGAGAAAAACTTAGGTTCGACAAAATTCTTCTAAGTGTAGTGGATTTGTCCCTTCTCCTCTAGTCTTTTGTGGAGTTTGTGGACGGCTTCGTAGACTTCTTCTTCCCTTCTGGCTCCTGTGCAGACGAGCTTTCCGCTGGCGAAGAGGAGGAGCACCACCTTTGGCTCTTCCATGCGGTATATGAGGCCTGGAAACTGTTCGGGCTCGTAGAGGATTCTTCCCCGCATCCCCATTTCCACTTCGTACAAGCCCAGCAGGTCCACCCACCCGTTGAGGCTGGCCGAGGCCACCACGTTTTGGACCTTTATCTCTTGGCGACCCACGATAATGATACCCGCCTTCCTAAGCCTACTCACAACGGCGTTTATGGCCCTCCTCGCCTCCTTCTCCGACGTTGCGCCCGTGCAGACCATCTTGCCAGAGCCGAAGATGAGGGTGGCCGTTTTGGGCTTCTTCATCCTAAAAACCAGGCCCGGAAATTCGTGTGGTCGGTACTCCACTTCTGGAAAGGCCTTAACAACCGCCTGCAGGTCGATTCCGTGCCTGAGAGTTGCGGAGGCCACCACATTCTCGATTTTGACTCTCGGCTCCGCGGTCGTCATTTACCTGCCTCCACAAGGGCCATTAGGCTAACCTTTTAAATTTTATCAACATCCTCCATATAGGTTTTTAGATAATCAGCCGGGAAGGGAAGGCGTACCTTGGGGTTTCCAGAGAGGATATTCACTCAAGAAGAGGTGGAAGAAGCTAGAAAACTCATTAAAGCGGGCTACAAACACCACATAACCGTGGAGGGGAGCCCAAGTTTCAGAGAAAAGGTGGCGGAAGCCCTAGAATTGATTAAAATGGCCGGATACCACTCCTTCCTTCAAACCTACATCAGGAGCATCGTGGAAGTCCAAGGCCTCAGCCAGCTCCGGGAGGCAGACGCCACCCTATGGGCCAACAAATACGCCGTAGCTGACCCCATAGAAGCGGCCGGCTTCCTCATCCAGAAGGCCCAACAGATGAAGGACTACCTAGAGGGAAAGCTTTACTATGACACGGCTGAGAAGAGGGCAGTGGAGAAACGCATAAAGTTTCTGAAGGCCCTGAAAAAACGAAGTAGCGATGACGCCTTAAAAAGGAAGTGTGAAAAAGCTCTTAAACAGTGGGATGAAAGCAAATTTTTGTAAGCTAGTGGACTTTAGTCCTCAAGCAACATAGGATGTCGCCAGGAAAGGGAGCCCTTCACACCAGGAAAATTTTTTCTAGGAAAGGCGTGTGGGATAAGCTCCTTTTAATCTGATCAGGTTAAAGGGAGCCCCTTTCGGAACCATAAACCCACCACAATTCACCCATAATTGACTTACAATTGAGTATAGTTTAAGGAAAATGCCAATTGGCGATCATCTTCCCAGGCGGGCCAGATTTTTCTCTTCCGTATCGACAGAGGGGCTTGGTCAGGTGCCTCTGGGACCTGGGAGGCGTAATATATAGGCCCTCCTCCAGGTGGCGTTTTCCCTCCACGGCCACCTTCCTCATCTCTGGAGCGCGAAAACCACATTTTTTGCATCTAAAGCCCTTTTCCGAGCCCATGGACTCCATCCGCTTACCGCACTGGGGACACGGAGGATTACACAGAAGAACCTTTGGCACCAATTTTAGAACCCTTAGTTTCTCAAGGTTTAGGGTGAGGGGATGCTTAGAAGAGGAAGGCCGAACACCCCCGTGGGCCTCCACCAAGTCTCCCACGATCAACTTCTTGACAACCCCCCTTAGGGGGCCTGTGGGCTCGTATGCCGCGCAGTCCACCTGCCCCGTCTCATCTCTAATGGAGAAGATTACGTGTCCCCTAGGAATAATCCAGGGAGCCCTAACCATTGTTCCTTTCACAATGACGGGGTTGAAGGGCTGAATACCGCTTATGGATTCTGCCTTCTTCAGGTGGGCGTCCGTTCCCTGATTGGTGCGGAAGATGACCCATCGTTCCACCTCCTCCTCTGCACGAATCAGCTCATGGGCCTGTTTAACAATCTCTGCACTTTCTCCCCGGACGCCATAGAGCACTGGATCAGGGCCCCTGGGCGTTATAAGGATTCGACCTGTTTCAGGGTCTATGCTGTTAAAGGTGAGGGGTGCCGTCTTCTCGCTCATCTCCACCACAGAAGAGGCTTGCACCCTCCGCGGAGCGCCACAGTTTTCTGGAGTTCGGTAGGCCAAAAGTTCAAAGGTGTGATCCTCCTCCTCAAGGTTTTCTCCGATGGCGGCCAATCCGCCGATGATGCCCCGACCCTCCTTGAAGCCCACGGCTTCCCCCCTAAACCTCCTAATGAGGCTTAGGGCTTCCTCCGTCTCCACCAGGCCTTGGATGGTTCGCTTAGCGAAGGCTTTAACTTCGGGGGGTACACTGCCGAAGAGGAAGACGACGCCCGGGTCTGTACCGGCATACTCCATATCTGCGTGTTCCTCAACGGTGGAGATCACCGTCTCCATTATCTCTTTAACGAGATCTTCTCGGCATCTGACCCTTAGGCAGAGGGCGCCGTTACCGCGGGTCTTCCACGGAACGTTGGGGTTAAGCCTAATGAGGTTAGGATAATCCAGGAAGGAGGCTCCTAATCCGTTCAGTTTCTCCACTAGGAGGGCGGCCACGTAGGTGGTGCACCCCATCCTGGGCGAATCCGTGTCATCAAACCCTATGTGCAAATCCATCATTAGGCGTCAACCTGAAAGGTTATTCACGCATTTTTTCTCACCGAGACATCCTTTTCACCTTCCAATTTTATGAACAAAATGTTAAAGGGACGTATATTAATTTGGTTATGTGGTAAAGGATGCCCTGTAACATGATAACAGCCCAAGAATTAGCCCATGGGGCTGAAAAAGTTGGCCCAGGGGAGTTCTTTCAATTAGTTAGGGAAGTGACTAAACGTCTAAGTGAATGGCAGGGGCAAACGGGAAAACTTAAGATTAGGGGTAGGCTGGTAACTTTTCCGCCAATGGAGGAGGCGATCATCGTGGGGGACCTCCACGGGGACCTTAAAAGCCTCGTACATATCCTAAGAAAAAGCGGGTTTTTGGAGAAAGTTCAGGACGGCTTAAATGCCTCTATGATTTTTCTCGGGGACTATGGGGACCGGGGCATCTACTCGCCTGAGGTCTATTACGTGGTTTTAAAACTTAAGGAGGTTTTCCCTGAGAATGTCCTTTTGATGAGGGGAAACCATGAGGGACCCGCGGACCTCCTTGCCCAACCCCACGACCTGCCCATCCATCTACATCGAAAATTTGGAGAAGAGGCTTCGAGGATATACGCCCATCTATGGGAGCTTTTCGATTACTTACACACGGCGGTGCTGGTGGAAGGGCGATTCATTCTGCTCCACGGCGGCGCGCCCAGCCACGCCACTTCCCTGGAGGACCTGGCCTACGCACATGAAAAGCACCCCCAGGAAAGCCACCTTGAGGAAATCCTATGGAGCGATCCTTGGGACGACATAGTAGGAACCTACTTTTCGCCCCGGGGGGCGGGAAGGCTTTTCGGCGAAGATGTTACAGACAGGCTCCTAAGGATTTGTAACGCCAAAATTTTAATCAGGGGCCACGAACCAAGCCCCGAAGGCTTTAAGGTAAACCATCACGGGAAGGTCCTAACCCTCTTCTCCAGAAAGGGACCGCCCTACCACAACGACCGAGGAGCCTACGTACACCTAGACCTCTCAGAAAAAATAGATAATGTGAAACAACTTATGCAATGTGTCCAAAAGTTTTAATCTTGAAGGTTAGGAGGAAAACGATTTATACACCTTCATACGCCTTTCATAGCGCTGAAGGGAGCTGAAGAGTTTGGCAGAGAAGAAATTATCGCCTAAGGAGAAGGAGATTTTTGAGAGGCTTAAGGAAGTTAAGGACCCTGAGTTTGGTTTCTCCATAGTTGAAGCCGACATGGTGGACGAGGTTAGGGTTGAAGGGACCACGGCCAAGATACTTTTCCATCTAACAGTGCCCTACTGTCCGCCGCCCTTCGCCCTCTACATAGGCAGGGAAATAAAGAAGAAGGCTGGGGAGGTTCCAGGCATAGAGAAGGTGGAAGTTAGGGTTCAGAAACACGTTAGGGAAGACGACATCAACAAAGCCCTACAACGCATGGGATAGTCTTCATACATAAATAGATTACTGTGAATACTTGTTTTAAGGCCAAAACCACAATTTATATATATCTAAATAGAAATAACTTCACCAGAGGGGAGAGGTTGTCTCAATTAACCAAACACTTACGCGCTGATGAGAAGGTTTTATGGAGCGGCAGACCCGTAAAGATGCCCTTCATACTTCCGAGCCTGGCGACTATTCCGTTTGGATTGATTTTCATGGGCTTCGCCATCTTTTGGATGTGGGGGGCCGCTTCAGCCGGGGCGCCAGGGCCTTTTACCCTGTTTGGCTTACCCTTCGTCCTTATAGGATTAGGATTGACTGTTGGTCCATCGATATGGCAGCTCATGAGGTACAAAAACACTGAATACATTATTACGGATCAACGGATAATCACCCAGACGGGCGCTATTGGGCTGGACACAAGGTTTGTTGACTTTGATAAGATCCAAGAGGTCTACGTTCAAGTCGGTTTCATTGACAAGATGTTCGGAACCGGAACCGTATATGCTATAACCGCCGGCTTCGTTTTTGTGGACAGAGGCGGAGCTTCCATGCGCCCCAGTCTTGCGGCGGTGAAAGAGCCGTATGAGGTACAGAAGTTGCTTCAGGAGACTGTAGAAAAGACCCGAACGGCTCGAACTCGATGAGAGATGATACCAGATGAGTTTCTTTAAGAAGCTTATACCGTTAAAAGCTGAGATGCGTCTGCAACCTGAAAACTTGGATGTGAAAGAAGGAGAGCCTTTGAAAGGATTAGCAAGTCTAGAGTCAAGGGAAAAGTTCAAGGTTGAGAGTGTTCGTTTGGAAATCAGGGTGAAAGAAACTTATTGGACATGGAGAACAATCCACACCTCCAGAGGAACCCAATCATCACGGTCAAAAGTAACCCAAACACTATACTCGCGAGATGTTCCTATCGCAGAATCCTTCGACATGGCAAATGGCGATAAGAGAGATTTACCCTTTGAAGTTACAATACCAATGTATCAACCTACACGCGGACAAATCACCTACAGCCTCAAGGCAGTAGCAAACGTGAAGGGACGCCCAGATATAACTAAGGAAGTCAAACTACTTTGAAGCTAGAACAAGTGGCAGCGTTCATAGGTATAAGTAATACAATAGCTATTGTAGCACACTTCCTCGAGTAAGGGGGCGCATAAAAGTTCAAAAGAAAAGATAGCTTCATGATTTGTCATATAGGAGATTATTCCAAAAGTTATTTATGCGGAAAATGATACATCATTTGAAATGCAGGGGAGTATGGAGTGGACTAATTGCCTACATGATCTCCCCCTTAACAAAAAACCAAGTTTGAGGAGGAAAAGAATAGTATGATGAAACGAAGTGGTTTAGCGGCAATAGCGATCCTGTTTGGGCTTATGATGCCAGCTTTGCTCACGACGCCCAGCCCATGCAGAAGTTACAGTGAACGAGAAAATCCCATTTGACACCTACGTGTACAATCCAGGAGCTGCTGAATGGGTCCACCTAACAGGGTACATACACATATTGATGATTGATTATGATGGCTCCACCTACCGGGTCTTTCA
>Ga0315314_1003801_pt1 | contig 11625 bp, 15 predicted proteins | sample TDP9_MG_FD_203631 | JGI IMG/M metagenome (GOLD analysis project Ga0315314, IMG submission 203631) | Freshwater sediment microbial communities from Lake Towuti, South Sulawesi, Indonesia - TDP9 | ecosystem: Environmental > Aquatic > Freshwater > Lake > Sediment | place: Indonesia: South Sulawesi...
AGTTTTGGTCAGAGCTGTGAATACCAAAGACTTTCTTACAGCTGATGTGGCGGATATCCCATGGTCGACGCTGAAGAGGACGGCTGAGCGTATCCTTAAGGAATGTTCAAATGTTACCTCTGTCTACTACGATGTGACGCCTAAGCCACCGGCAACCATCGAGATGGAGTAATCAAGCTGCCCACATTTAAGCAACCTATGCACAGCTGTTAAGGAGGGAAAGCCGTGGTAAGAGTCATAGTTCAACGGATAGAGTCCATCAGGGACCCCGCGGGGAACCTTGGGAAACGTATAGAACTGGTTGAGGAAGATGTGGTGCCGAGTTTTGCGATCAGACCGCCAAGCGAGGAAGCGCGGATAGTGCAGGACGTTATGAAAGCATTTCAGCAGCAGATGCCCATGCTGGGCGTGCGAGCGCAGTTCAGCACTCCTAAGATCATCCTCTTTCTGACCGAACAGGAGTACGAGGAACTTGGCGTACGATTCGATGTGAATCAGGTTTACGAGGTCGAACTGTCCAACCAATCCATAAAGTTCAGGAAGGTATCCTAGAACGTCCGAATCTCTGCCGGGTGGTCAAGGGCTTGCAGTTCTCAGCCTGAGAAGTGTCCCTAGGGTGCTGTTGCTTGAAGGTCCGAGCGCATGTCTTCGTCAGCGGACTAGTGCAGGGGGTTTTCTTCAGGCATGAGACTAGGAGGGTAGCCAGCCGCCACAACGTAACCGGGTGGGTTCGGAACCTTCGCGACCGTAGGGTTGAAGCGGTCTTCGAAGGAGAAAACAAAGATGTGGAAGCTATGATCGCCTTTTGCCATCAAGGTCCGCATGGCGCCGTTGTAAGAGAAGTCGAGGTTCTTTGGGAGGAACCGACTGGAGAGTTCAGAGACTTCCAGATGCGGTACTGAGCCTTCTAGGCGTTTCCTTTAAACAGACCGATAATCGAACCAAAAGGAATATTAGTCATTGGGCGTTCATAATGGTGAATCCTGAAGGGCAGACTCCTAGTGGATTTGACTCTAAGAGATCGGATTGAGGTGATGGCGTTGAGCAAAGGATGGGTCCAAGTTTGCGAGGAGATCCTTGAGCAGATCAAGAAGTTCTCGGAGAAGAAGGAGCAGGATCGGTTAGACCTGGTTCAGTCGATGAGGTTCTCTCTTTACGCTTTGCACAGAAGCATCTTAGGCTGGATGAACTGGGTGAACAACCCCGACATAATGGCATCGTTCAAGCAGGAGGAGCTAGACGAGATGAATAAAAGGCTGACCGAGTTCATCCGAGGGTTCATAGAGTACGACGTCGAGATAACTGAGAAGGGAGCAGACAGGAACCTGGCAGCACAGAAGGCAAGACGGGAAGCTGAGGAAGGAGCCAGAAGAGGACCGGAAGACATCTTCTACATATAGAAAGAGCCCTGCGCGACAAGTAGGTGTGGCTTAGCGGGATCACCTTCTAGCTTAGGCTTCGCGTGTCAAGGTCATTGAGTCTTCCTATGTATCCTGAAGTGTGAATCTCTTCCCGCGCTGACGTATTCGCCTCCAAGCTGATCCCTTACTGTGGTGGCTATGCGTCTGAAATTGTCTGAGCCTAGATACTGCCTCGGTTTCACAAGAACGTACTCATCCGTCTCTTCGAAGTAGAGCATACCCGCCAAGTCTTGGGGAAATACTCTTTGGACATCATCTATCGTCCGGATCTTGCCTGGAACAGTCGCAGGGGGTGGGGGAGTATGCTCCTCGAAGGATATGGTCTGCTGAGCTGAGACAGGTGGCTTAAGCTCTGTAGCTGCCTCCGGCTCTTCGGCCGGAAGGTTCAACGACGCCCTCAAGTTCCTCGAAATATCGGATAGATCACGGGAGAGAAACTTCAGGATTCTTACGAGCTCGTCAATGCGCTTTAGTATATCCCCGACCTCAGGCTTCTCTTCGCCCAAAAGCAACACCTTTTACGGCTCAGTGATATTCCCGAATGAGAATATTGGCAGTTCCACTATTAATCATTGACCCCCTCAAAACCGGACTCTCCTGTCGCCAGTAGAACTGTCAGAGACTTGAGAGAACTGTCAAAGCTGCCTCAATGAGAATGCTGGTATTCTTCTGGACTAACTGATGTTCGAAAGCCTGCACCCACCCCATCTCTGTCAAGATGTCAGAGATAACCTGCGCCGAAGCCGCCTCGACGCCCCTGAATCTGGCAAGGGCGAAGACCGCTGAAGTCTCCATGTTTACAGCCAAGATGCCACGGTCTCTGAACCTCCTGAATTTGCTTCTGGTCTCCCTGTAAACCCCGTCAGTAGACCAAACGGGACCAACATAGTGCTTTATCTCCTTCTCTCTAAGGCAGTCAGCCAACCTATCTCTGAGTCGCGTTGATGATTCAACTTTCATTTTCGTCCGAAGGTAATGACGAGATGTTCCTTCGTCTCGAATCGCCTCTGTAGCAACTACAATGGCGCCGGGCTCCAGAAAATTCTGCAAGCCTCCCCCTGTACCGACCTCGAGAATGGTTCTTGCACCGCAGGCGATCAACTCCTCGAGAGTCATGACGGCTGCAGCTGCACCAATCCAAAAGAGGCCCAGGCCGATCTCGGCATCGTTGAACTCTCCGATGCAGAATGGTTGACGTTCCCCATACATCCACCAGTCGACGAGTCTGCCATCGATCAGCTTCATCCCGTACTCGTAGGAACTTCTCTGGTAAGTCATCAAAAGGCGTTCTGGAACCCTTACAGCATTGATTGGGAGATTCCTGGCCTTAGCTATGTAGCGGATGAAGTCGGATGGTGTGAAAACGGGTTCATCTTTGCCCAAATCTCGTCCCGCCACCTCTCCATATGTTTGCCGATGGGCAGGCAATCTCACGTGTCACTGGCTTTAGCTCTCTAGCTTCTCAATGAGCCCCTCGAGACTTACGGTTTCTTGGCTCCTCTTCATCATATCCCGTAGCACAACCTTTCCTTCCCGCATTTCCGTAGGACCGACAATGACTGCGTGCGCGATTCCTTTCTTACCGGCGTCGGAAAGAGCTCGAGCGACAGACCTCCTCGTAACCTCAAGCTGAACGTAGAACCCGCCCTTTCTGAGGAGTATAGACACATGGAAGGCTGCACTGACCATCTCGTGGCCGACTGGGATAACTAGGACTTTTCTTGCCTTGTCTGCCCGCAGAATAGCTCCCTGCCTCTCTAGTGCCAACGCCATCCGGTCTATGCCTTGGGCGACGCCCACGCCTGGAATCTTTCCGGCGCCAAAGAGCTCGATGAGCCTGTCGTAGCGGCCTCCACCTGCGAGGGCCACCTTCATCTCGGGGACAAAGGTTTCAAAAACGATTCCAGTGTAATATTCTAGGCCTCTGGCGAACCCGGCGTCTAGAACTAGGTCAACTTCTGCGCCGCTTTTGCTAACCAACCCGATGATTTCGTTGATGTTCTGCAAGGCTTTAAGGGCTTCTGGGTACTCCTTTACTAGCTCACCTATATCCCGAACGACTGCCTCTGGGTCTTTGCCTCTCGTCTTGAAAAGCTTCTCTAGGTTGTCTAGACACTCTTCGGATGCTCCAGCTTCTTTCGCAATACCTAACGCCTCATCCCATTGCTTCTTGTCTAGCAGCTGCATGATCCAGTTCTGCTGCTCATCACCGATTTTCTCTTGACTTAGAATGCTTCGGAGGATTCCGACATGGCCAACTTTGAAGTGGTAGTCGCGTAGCCCTATCTTCCTCATGGAATCGTCTGTCAAGACGAGAATCTCGGCGTCCGCCTCAGGCTCGGTCGAGCCGAAAAGCTCGAAATTGGCTTGCCAGAACTCGCGGTACCTGCCGAACTGTGGCTCATCGTAGCGGTAGAGGCTTCCGGCAGAGAAGAGCCTTAGAGGCTTGGGAAAGCTTTGCATCTTGGTGGCGACGAGCCTTGCCACCGATGCTGTGAACTCGGGTCTAAGGGCGACCTTTCGTCTGCCTAGGTCCTCAAAGACGTACATTCGTTTCCTATTCTCTTCACCAATCTTCGCTGCTAGAAGCTCAAAGTTCTCGACGAGAGGGGTGATAACTTCCTCATAGCCGTAGAGCTTGGCGACTTCTCGGGCGGACTGCTCAATGAACCTTAGCTTCTCCGCTTCTTCGGGCAGGAAGTCTCTCATCCCGCGTACGGTTCGGCGGAAGGACGAAGACAACTGAATCCCTCACTGCAGCTGTTCAATCGTAGGCTTCAAACTGCATAATGGACAATAAGACTATAAAAGTTTCCTTGCAGAAACGTTGGTCCCTCTGTCTTTTCCGCATGACTTGAGGAAAGAATCGAGACCTTGCGACTGCGAGTCCTAGATCATCTGGGTCAGCACTTCGAAAGATTCTTCCTCTTCCGCCCTTATCATTCTCAGCGCTTCTGCCGCCTTCTTCCTCATTTCCTCAGTCCATGTCATCGTGTCAATCAAGCCTTTCGGCGTCCACGTCCTTCCCTCTTCCTTCCTCACCTAATGTGGAAACGGGAAATGGATCCAATTATCAAATAGGACCTTGACTATGCTCTCGAACTTGTCTCCGGCCTTGCTGACGGCTCTCTTTTCGTTCGCTTTGAACTCTTCCGTTACCCTTCTCAGGTACCTCATGGCAGCAAGCCTAGCGTCGAAGAGGCTGTCGTAGACCCAGCCGTTGACATGCCAGTAATGCCGAAGTGTCGCCTCGTCCAAGCTACGAAGCATGCCTTCGTCTTCAAGATCACTGATCCACGCATTGTATGCAGCAAGACCGTTTGCGTAGTCTCCGATCTTCGCCTTGCACGCTAGATCAACTGCTAGCTTAAAGGATTCCTGAATGCTACCAAGCCTATCTGGGGCAGGTCCCGCCTTCTCCAGCCTCAGAATCGACCATGGTTCCTTCTCAGCCAACGAATACTCGTCACCCTTGTCATAGTAGCTCCTGCAGAGAAGTTTACCATTCTCGTAGCCAGTAACCACGCCCCAATCTGGAACCTTGACCAGATCAATGGCGACAACAGGAATCCCTTTGTCTATCTGCTCTCTAACGACTTTCTGCATCTTCTCTTGGCTCAAAGTCTCGGTTGAGACGAACTCTCCGTCATAGCCCACGGATCTCAAGGCTGGCTTCATATAGGCGTCGTCAAGCGCCGCATCTGGAGAGCTAGGGCACCAGTCTGGCTGGTGAAACCTGAGGCGAAAGGCGGCGGCAGAGACGCCCATTAGGTTGACGTAGTCTACGGGTTCACCGAGGAACCGCAAAGTTGCATCCAATGCTCCAAAAAATATGCATTCGATATCCCTTCCCCATTCGAGGCGGGACAAGCCTTCTAGAACCTTCTTCCGACCTTCCATGAGTTAAGTCCCTCTGAACCTTTTCTCCGCTATCATTACCGTCTAATATTAGACTTGTTATTCGAACATGAGACGTGAAAGGGAGTAGTACACAATCTCGCCTCTTCTGTTCAAGACTGAAAGAGTCAAACTCTTCTTCAGGCTTTGCACCTGCGTCAGGATTCGAGCCAGATCCTCAACTAGGATCGGTTGTCCTTCCTTGATTCCGAGTATGAGGTAATCTGCCGCAGCCTTGCCGTATTCGCCTCTCTTGTAGACGCGGAAGTCTATGCCTGAACCGAAACCTTCTCTGACCACGTAGCCTCTACTTCTCAGGTCTCGGTAAATCAGGTACCTCACCCAAGAGTCCTTGTCAACGGCGCGAGACCTATCAAGAAGCTCCTGAAATGTGACCTTCTTGTGGGTCTTCCCGTCTTCAACCTCGAGGACGCTCTTGCTGAGAAGATACAGGGCTTCGGGGAAAGCCAGCACGAGGCTCCCGTTCTCCGATATTCCGTAACCCCGAGACGAGAGGCTCTCAACGTCCTCGGACGACGGCACAAAAACGCGTTCGTCCTTGAAAATAGCCTTTATGATCACCTTCTCCTCTTCTTCTGCTTTAGGAACACCCTTGTTCCCCTCTTTCGCTTGCATGTTTCCACATCCACTCAAACAGCATCAAGATGAATACTAAGTCGTTCGCTCCTTCACGAATCTCATGAATTCTTCACGGGATAGGACCCCATCTTCGCATATGATAGCATCGATGTACCTTAGCGGAGTGATGTCGAAGGCGGGGTTAATTACGTGTACGCCCTCCGGAGCAATCCTGATTGTTCCGATGTGTGTGACTTCCTCTGGGTTCCTCTCCTCTATGGTGATGTCTTTCGCCCTGTGCGACAAATCGAACGTCGAAGTAGGAGCCGCAACGTAGAACGAAACTCTATGTTCATGGGCCAGGACTGCCACGGTATAGGTGCCTATCTTGTTTATTACGGCATCGCGAACAATCCTGTCTGCGCCTACCACAACTTTGTTCACTATGCCTTTGAACATCAGATATCCAGCCATATTGTCTGAGATCAGAGTCACGGGTATGCCATCGCGCATGAGTTCGTAGGCAGTCAGCCTTGCACCTTGTAGCTTCGGCCTAGTCTCGTCAACGATCACCCTAATGCGTTTCCCTTCATCCCAAGCCGCTCTCACGACCGCCAGAGCCGTGCCGTAATCCACCGTCGCCAGACTTCCAGCATTACAGTGCGTCAAAACCACATCGCCGTCCGCGATCAGTTTGGCGCCAAGTTTGCCGATCCTACGGTTCACCTCGACATCCTCATCAGCCATTCTCTGAGCTTCATCGACGACGGCTGACCGCAACGTCTCGGCGTCGCCGCTTGTTCGTCTTGCACGGTTCAAGACTCGCTCAACAGCCCAGAAAAGGTTGACCGCCGTCGGCCTAGTCTTCCTTAGTATCTTTGCGGATACTTCAAGATCCTTGATAAGATCCTCTCTAGTCCTAGCCTTCGAATTGTAGGCTGTCAGAGCCATTCCGTAAGCTGCGGCGACGCCTATGAGGGGGGCACCCCTTAGCTTCATCTCCTTAATGGCTGAAGCCACCTCTTCGCAGTTTCTCAGCTCGATCGATTCTTCCTTGCGTGGCAGAGATGTCTGGTCGATTGTGATTACGAGGCCGTCTCTCCACTCAATCGTCCTCACGAACTTGGCCAACCTTAAGCACGGTCTGTTGACAATCTGGAAAATACGGACGATACAAGGTTAATAGGCTTTCTGTGTCAGTCTCCGCTGATCAGTTGTTGAATTGGTTGCTGCTAGCTCTAACAGATTCTCGGTCCAGAGCCGTCTAAGATTCTTTCTCAGGCTTGAAAGTTCAGGATCCAGAAAAGAACCGCTTCAACGGAGGCAAACGCTATGAGCAGAAGGACGACGCCTATCTTTGAAAGAAGCGAAACTTGGCGTGGGTTACGGATATACTTGGTGCTGTGATAGATCAATAGCAAGCCTAAAGCGCCTAATGCATAAAGGATCATGACTCCTATGCTTCCCACGAGCAGCTGTTCATGTATGCGGTATGGAATGTAGGAAAGGAACCTGCCTGAGCCTATGGGCAGTATGGCAAGGGGTTCCATGAAGATGTCATATATGCCGCCTCCAAGCAGGAAGATGGAGACCCCCATAACAACTGCTGCGACAAGAAGGGGAGAGGGCCTGTATGCTGCCAGTTTCACACTAGCCTTCTGAAAGGAGTAACCAGCCGATGAGAATGTTCGTTTCATCTTCTTCGACATTTCCCTTTCCCTACGACTGCCCACCGATATCAGGGTCTGCACCTTATCATAAGAAAAGAAGGAGATTTAAGCCTTACTTGTTCATCTCCGTATCCTTTGCTAGACCCTCTTGTTCATTGGCAAAACCTGAAACCAGAAGATGATGTGCAACCTCCTTTGCCCAGACGCCTGCAAAGGGGTTTTTCTGGATCTCCTTGAGGTATTCTTCCCAAGATACGTTCATCGATTTCTTCCAAGCCTCATAGTTTTTCAGCAGATTTTTGCTGGCTTCTTCGTGCAGTTTGCACAGTTCGCTTTCAGTCCGTCTGCCGCATATTTTGCATTTCATCTTCTTCCCTCTTTTGACGGGCAGCTCGGGTTGATACAGAAGGTCCAAGGCCTTTTGCTCTGCATCTTGAACCGGATCATGGACGACCCGCAGGTCCGGCAGATTCTTTCGGCTGGCTTAACCGAACCCTTTTGCGGAAGAGGGTAAGAGGCTTTGCAGATGCCCTTGAAGAAGCTTGTGCATCCAATGAAACGTTTTCCAGTTCGTCGAGAGAACAGGATCATTAGCTTGCCTGTCCCGCAGACTGGGCAGTCGCCAACAATGCGCTGCTGCATCCGAGCTTTTCGCACTGCCTCGCTCAGATCTTGACCTACTGTGTCCTCATGTTTCTTCAGTTCTTCGAGAACCGGGGTTAGACGGTTGACAGCCTTGCTGAGAACGTTCTCCATCTTCTCGTTGCCACTCTGGATTCTCTCCATGCTCTCCTCGAGGTCTCTTGTGAAGTCGACGGAGACCACTTCGGGGCAGTGCTTGTTGAGGATATCGATGATGTCCAGTCCCAGTTCAGAGACAACGGCTCTTTCCCCGCTAACATAGCCCCGGTTGTAGAGCGTGTCGATTATACCCGCTCTGGTTGCTTTAGTTCCGATACCTTCGTTCTCCATCTTCCTAAGCAGGCTGCTGGGGTTGTATCGCGGAGGAGGCTTGGTGAACTTGTCTTCGCGTAGGACCTCTTTGAACTCGATCTCTTGCCCCTCCTCCAGAGGGGGGAGAACGACCTCCTCTGATCTTATGAAAGGTCTGTAGAAGACTATCCATCCTTCTTTGAGAGTTTGCCTTCCGCGGATGAAGAAATGGTGGCCGTTAACCGTTATCGATGCTTTCACGCCTTGTTTCAAAGCGGGCTCCCCGAAGACAGCCATGAACCGCCTCACAACTAAATCCCAAAGCCTTCTTTCAGGCTCGCTCAGAGTCCTCTCCGGAAGGTTGCCAGTGGGATATATTGAAGGATGCGCAGGGTCATGCTTCTCACCCTCCTTAGGAATAAGCTCCCTCAGCCTGAGCAGTTCTGCGGACAATTTCTCGTATCTTGGCTCATGGCTCAAGGACTCAAGTATGGCTCGATAACCGATTGTTGGGGGGAGTTTCTGGCTTGACGTTCTGGGATAAGATATGAGAGCCTCAAGATAGAGCCTTTCCGCTATGTCCGCAGTGCGCCTAGGCATATACTTGAAGAGACCGTATGCTTCGGCCTGCAGGGCACCGAGGTCGAAGGGCACAGGGGGATTCTGAAGGAACTTTCTGACCTCTATCTCTGTTACCCTCCCCTTCTTTCTGCTGCATTCGTTGACGACTACTTGAGCTTCATCCCGGCTTTCTATCACGTCCCGTTCATACTCAACCTCGTAGAGCGAGCCGTTGATCTCTACCTTCGCCTCTATCCCCCAGTAAGGCGTGGGCACAAAGGAGCTGATCCTTCTTTCCCGGCTGACTAGGAACTTCAGAGTCGGACCTTGCACCCTGCCCGTGCTCAGCACGGCGTACCGTCCACTCCATTGCTTCGCCGCGACAGTCATGGCTCGTGAGAGGTTAATGCCATACATCGCATCCAAAAAGTGCCGGCACGTACCAGCTTCGACAGTTGGAAACTCGATGTGATCTGAAAGTTGTCTATATGACTCTTCCAGCTCCCCCGTAGTAAGCGTCGAGAACTTCATCCTTTTCGCTTCTTTCTCCTTGCCCCCACAGGCGTATTTGAGGATGGTGTAGCCGAGGGTGGCTCCCTCAATGTCATAGTCGGTTGCCAAGATGTACTCTTGAGCCTCCTGGGAGAGCTTTGAAATGACCTCGATCCATATTTGTGTCTCTCTAGCGTCTCTTTCGACCTCGTACCTCGGGACCCACTGAAAGTCAAACACAGGGAATACGTTGCGGTCCTTTACCGAAGGGGCAACTGTATAAAGATGACCCAACGCTGCAACAACGACTAGTCTTTTTCCGTCTCTGCCAGCCACATAATGCGGAACCCTGCCAATCTCCCGCTTCTGAGGGTTGCCTCCTTCGTCTAAAGCCTTTGCGACACGCTCCGCGGCAGTCGGCTTTTCACATAATATCAGGACGTTTCTGCCTTCCACTCCGGCGCTATCCTCCCTCTTACCGTGCCCAGCCTTGTCCCGTCCTCCGGGAATGTAGATTCTTTAGGGTTTTCGATTGACATTACTTTCTCGAACTTATCTATTTGATCCTATGTTGAATTTAAATGTGCCTCGGCGTCTTGCTTATTAGGGGGAACGACCCATTCTTCAGTAACCTCTTGAAGAGGGTATGTAGTCTTGCCTCAACAGGTGATCTGTCATGGGTGCAGCGCGGTCCTCTACCGTGGCGATGACCTGAAATCTCCCGAAGAGATACTGCAGATGCATGAGGGGAAATGTCCCGAATGCGGCAAGAGACTGTCGTTGACGCCCCAGAACGTGAATATAGAGCCTGCAAGAAAATGGACTGTTGAGAAGTATACAAGATAGCGGAAGTTTTCCTGACGTTCGTCTTATTCTGCTTGTTCTTTCTCACTGGAACCAAAGCGGACCAGTGTAGCTGAGAATCTTTCGGGGTCTCCTACTATTCCCAAGGTGTGCCCAACCTTTCCAATTGGATGGGCAGGCACGCCTCCCACAAAGGTGTAAGGCGGAACATCTTTGCTAACTACTGACCCTGCGGCAACCACGGCGCCTTTTCCGATCCTTACGTTCTGGGTTATGATTGCCCCCGGGCCGATGAAGACATCATCCTCGATCACTATTCCCTGTTTCTCGCCTTTGGGTCTGAAGTGCGCAAACAGCATGCAGCCAACGCCTAGCATCACGTTGTTCCCGATCTCGATCCATTCAGGATACTCATCGTCAATGTACACTCCGGCGCCTATCCAAACGGTTCCGTTGATCTTCACGCCTCTCATCCTGTGGATCGCGGGTCTCACCGTGTAGGCGCCGATGATATTCCTCGCAAGCACGTTTAACATTCTGTTTACAAAGCCCCTAAGGTAATGTCCCACCATATTCTAGTCCCCTACCTCACAGATCCACATACCAGGTTGAACGCAAGCAGCTGGCGCCTCTCAAGCTCCTGCTCGCCAGCCAGAGGTTCACCCCAGTTCAAGGTCGTAGACACCTTTGCCTGTTTTCCTGCCAAGATACCCTTTCTCGACGAGCTTCTCCAATATCGGACACGGTCGATACTTGTTTTTTCTTGTCTTCTTGTAGAGGTTCTGCAGGATGCTCAAGCAGACATCCGCGCCTATATAGTCAACCAGTTTCATAGGACCCATAGGCAGATTCGCCCCGAGCTCCATGCCCTTGTCAATAGTGGCGGCATCCGCGTAACCTTCTGCCAAGCAGTATAGGGATTCATTTATCATGGCAAATAGTATCCTGTTGACTAGGAATCCTGAAGAATCCTTCACGATGATGGGTTCTTTCCCGAGTCTATGGGCGAAGGCCAAAGCTTTTTTGACAGTCTCATCCGATGTCTTGGGACTAGTAACGATTTCCACGAGTCTCATGATGTGAGCTGGATTGAAGAAATGAATTCCAACGACCCTATCGGGAAACTTGGTTACGCTGGAGATATCGGTGATACTAAAAGAAGATGTGTTGGTGGATAGAACAGTATTTCTGGGGCATAAGGTATCCAATTTCTTGAAGATATCTTTCTTCACATTCTCGTCTTCTTCCCGGGCCTCAATCACAATGCT
>Ga0315314_1003803_pt1 | contig 11621 bp, 8 predicted proteins | sample TDP9_MG_FD_203631 | JGI IMG/M metagenome (GOLD analysis project Ga0315314, IMG submission 203631) | Freshwater sediment microbial communities from Lake Towuti, South Sulawesi, Indonesia - TDP9 | ecosystem: Environmental > Aquatic > Freshwater > Lake > Sediment | place: Indonesia: South Sulawesi...
AATCGGTGCTCCCCTGCCGCTGATACCCAAGAGTCGGCCTAATGCGCCTTCAAGGAGATGGGAGAGGCTTCGTGTCATAAAAGTTTTTCTAAAGTAGCGCTCAGGATCTGTGTAGTCCCGGTCTGCGATTCCCTGATCCACCTGATGCAAACTTACGGCAAAGAGGGAGGGATCAATGTCCCTTGCGAAGACATCTGGATGAGGCTCACACAATTCCCAGACACGCTTAATTATTTTGCCTGGCATATTTACTTCTCCTTCTTAATCTGGATTAAAATTAATACATACAAAATTAATTTATTGCTATTGGCAACTTTGAGATTCCGAAACAAGTTCGGAATGACAACTTTTATCTTGTCATGCTGAACTCGTTTCAGCATCTAATTTAATTTGTTCTTATCAAAACTCAAATTTCAGTTGTCTCCCTTCTTCTACGACTCGCAAAGCGCGCTTGGTCAGGCTTACACTGGCGGGAAGGAGTTGTCCCAGAGCTGTAATCTCTTCGGAAAGCCCACTGTTTTGCCATTCTCGTTCTACATCGTGGAGCGACTGCGCCATACGCCAGAAGGTATGATCTTCGTCCTGAAAACCACCCAATGCTAAAATCTGCGTTAATCCATCTGTTTCGCCTCGTTTCCAGAAAAAAAGAACAAAGTGAAGCACATCAATGAGCGGTAGCTCAAGTATATTACCACCTTCGAGTGCCTTTCGTAGAGGACGGATGTTAGGTTCTTCACGCAATCGATCCCAGAATATCGGTACGGACACTTTCTCTCCCTTTCGATTCGCCAGACGATAACTGTTTGTGAGCGCATCGAGCTCCACGCCTTGCGATTTTGAAAGTTTATTCGCTTCATCAAACTCTAAGACTTCATCCCCATATGCCCAGCGATAAAGGATATAGAAGCGTGAAGGTGCATCCACTATTCCAAGCCCTTTCCCCAATCTTTCAAGGGCATAATCAGAAACAAGGGTCCGCACCTCATCTAAAAGTTCGCTGACTGTAACCTCACGTCCATCTGGGCGAAGCACTTTCTTATAGCGTCCGAAAACGCCAACAGCCGGCCCGATAGCCGATACGAAAAAGTCCGCTCCACGTATGCCAGCCCCCCAAAATTCTGAGAGCCGATCGCGTACAACCTGAGCCAGTTCATTTTTAATTTGGTGATACCAGCCTATGCTTGCTTCTTTGGGCCGTGATTGGCAAGCCATCAAGATTGTGCTCTGAACCGCTCCTTTTCCCCTCTGATGAGTCGATGCTTCCATCTCAGTATGCACTGGAAACGAAGCCGTTGGATAAAGCCCTGCGTCAAGAAGGCTCTGAATGAGTCGTTCCCAGGCCGAAGTGGAGCGATGGGTAAACATCACGACTGAAGTTCCTTCAGGCTTGAGAACTCGGTGGATTTCAGAAAATGACTCTCTCATCAATCGCTCATAATGAGTGATGGCAACCTGTTCACCCTTTTTGCCTCCACCCCAACGAGCAGGATTAACTGTTGCTTCTTCATCCTTTGGAGTCAGTTCAGTCTGGAATGCTTCTGGATAAAGGTCCCCAATGATGCGCCGTAGCCAAACGTAGAAGAAATCGGAAAGGTCAGCATAAGGGACGTTATCAGCATAGGGTGGATCGATGATGACCGCATCAAAGTCTTTAGCATCGTATTGCAGAATGCCAGCAGAACCAATGGCAACCTCACCATGCCTCTGGTATGTGCCTCTCCCCATGGCTGCTGTAACGGACCTTATGACTGCTTCAAGCCAGCTCCCTGTTCCTTCGTCCTTAATTGGATTCCCTTCCGCGTATGACCATGCCATATGCAGATTATGCCCAGAGAATGTATTCCATAGCGACTGTGTTCTATTATCCCAACCAGAGAGTAAAGAACTATAGTTGGCTGTTGAATCATTTGCAAACGCAAAATACGTCACCAATGCCTTAGCTAACTCAGAGTTGTTGCTTTCTTTTAAAATTTCTTGATACGCTGCTCGCACCCACTTACCGAAGGTGCAGAGTGCCAAAAGCTGTCGGGGGTTGAAGAGATCGCACCAGCGAGGCATGTAGTAATGATAAAGATCGTCAAGCCAAACGGGTAATGGTTTTCGTTTAACTTGCTCCACCACTTCCTCAGGTACCAACGGAAGGTCCAATGGCCAGGGCGAGGGTTCGTTCTTCAATCGCTCTAGAGCCTTAGAAGCTCGCTGGAAGGTTAAAAGGTCTTCTTCAGCGGCCAGACGATAGTCCCGCCCCTTTCCTTTGCCTTTAGTCTCAACCACTGCAACAAGCTTATGTCCCATCCTCCCTGCCTGAGCTTCGGCCTTCACGTACTTGTCCTTTGCCGTTCCTCCACATACAGGGCAGATAGCTATGCCTCTACGCACTGTACCCTGTGACGGATCAAAGTCGATTGATTCACCTTCTACAATTTCGAACTTTATTTGTTTTTTGTCTCTATTAGCAACGGGCTTGAGAGCTACCTTCTTATTCGCTTTGCGGGCGAGCCAAAACTGGCGGAAAAGCGGAATCTCAGCTCTACAGGCAAGATTCGGGCAATTTATCGTTCGGCTCCAAATATAGGCAACAGGTGTTTTTCCATTTTTAGCTGGATAAAACTGAGCGAGCTCGCGCTTTGCCTGTTCCAAAACCCATTCTCCCCATCGACGTACTTCTTCAACCAAACGCTTGCCATATTTTTGTGGGTACTCCAGCGTTGCCTTCAGAATCACATAAGCTACGGGATTGTACTCCAGAGCATAGGCTTCACAGCCGAGGCGCAGGGCTTCAAGTGGAATCGAGCCACCACCAGCGAAAGAGTCAAGAACTTTGGGAGGAGAATCTTGAAATCGCTTGCGTATAAGTGCTCTTGCCTGATCAAGCAGATAACGTCCTTCACGGCTACCGTCGTGAACTTCCCATTTACAGAGGTTTGCTATAAACTTCTGATTGACCTCTTCATTATCTGGCACAAGGGCTCCGAAGACCGCCGCTCTCGAAACAACAAGGGGACGTCTCGCCCACCAGACGTGAAGTGTTGAAATATGTCCATGACGAATTGCCTTTTCACGCCTCGCTTCAGCAGAAAGCTCCTTCAATGGCAGAAGTGATTCAATGATGTATCTGCTCATATAGACGACTTCCATTCTGAAATGACCATCTTCACCACACCCCACACTTCCTTAGGTTTCAGATTTTTAGCCGGGTTCTGAATCGGTGTAAGCCTCGGCTGAGTTAAAGCATTTTCCACAGCATAAAGCCAATAGGCGTCTCCCAAGCGATGAGCCATTTGCCATTCGTGCGGTGTTAGTTCAAGAGGTCCAGTCTCCATGAAGGCTTTAACTTCTATGAACCGGGTTTCTCCCCTCCCGGTGGAGGTAATGTCGAAACCACGGCGCTCATTCGATACATTTTGAGGCTCACGACTATGTTCTCTTTCGTAACTCATTGCCTCGGACATACCGGCTTGTTCAACCTGACGTTTCAAACCTTCGTCGGCCAAAGCCCCTTTTGCTTCAACATATTGTTTTGGCAATACAATAGCCACTGCTTCGAGTTCAGGTTCTAAGAGAGTTAGGGTTCGCTCTCTATTCAAGGCTTCCAGTCGTTCTTCTTTCTCTCGCACAAGAGCCTTCAAATTTTCTTCTTCCTGCTGAATAGCGATACGCATTTCTTCGCCGCGCCCCGCACGCTTATGGTAATCGAAGAGCTTCGCATTCGATTCAGAGATAAGGGCATCGAAAGATCGTTCAAGCCAGTCCCTCTTAATCTTTCCTTCACGATCACGGCGTTTTTGGGCCTCTTCCCGGAGGTGCTCAAGCCTTGCCGTCACTTCTTGTCGAACCGCCTCTTCCGCATTGTCGATATCGCTGGCAAGGTCCGGTGGAATTTGCCATCCATGGGACATGCTTTCAAGTTCCCAGATCATTCTGGGGTCTACCTCCTGGACCTGATTCATTTGGCGATCGTAGAACAGTGCGATCAATCGCTCTATAGCTGGCTGACCCTGTCCATCCTTAACTTTGGCATGCAAAAGCCAGAAATAACCCTCCCTTCCCTTCTCATCCATAAATATTGATTTGATCGGCTTTGATTTATCGAGAAAGTGATCACAGAGGGCTTCCAGCAGGGGATGCCCTGGTGCGAAGAACTCAGCATCGGCATCCCTGGCGATTGGACGTTCAAAGGCAATTCTAAGGCCGTGAACGAAGCTTTCGTCCTCGAGGTGATGCTTTCGTCCAAATTCACGAGGTACACTGATTCGAAAAACCCCTTCCCGTTTGCGGTCCGGTTCAAGGCTACCTCCAACTATCCCAAGGGCCAGCCTCGTAAAGCGTTCAACATCCCATGGCACCAATCGATAGAGGCGCGAGCCCACCTCTTCCCGTTCAACACTTGAAAGATCGATGTGATGACCAGCGAGTGCACTCTCTTCAAGAGCCTTTCGAAATTCTTCGAGTCGCTGCTCCACATCAACTTCTATGATTCGCTCCACCTCTTTAGTGTCTCCCTGCAAAATGGCTTGCATGATCAGGTCTTCCAGACGCACACCTTCGAGAAGTGTTCCAATAACATCATACACAGTATCGCCTAACTCAGGTCGCTTTCGCATCTCTTCCAATTTATCCAATAGCCTTTCGAGCACCTTGCCCTCGCGGGTTTCTGGATAAAGAAGGTTAAAGACGAAACAGTCTCGCTTCTGCCCATAGCGGTGGATACGGCCCATGCGTTGTTCGAGGCGGTTCGGGTTCCAGGGTAGATCGAAGTTGACCATCAAGCGGCAAAATTGAAGGTTTATACCTTCGCCAGCCGCATCGGTGGCAACCATCACCTGAACCTGATCACGGAAACGGCGCTCTTCTCCTATGCGGGCCTGAAGGTTCATCTCACCGTGAATTCTTGCAACAGAGAAACCCCATTCTTGTTCGAATTTTCGTTGCAAGGATCTGAGGGTATCTTTGAACTCGCTAAAGACCAAAAGCTTTTCCTCTGGATACCGACGCAAGCGTTCTTCCACCAATCGCCCGAGCTCCTGTACTTTTGCCTCTTCACCCTCTTTTTCAGCCTGAATGGCGAGTTTAATCAATCCTTCCAGTTCATCGATCTCTTCTTTTAGCTCCTCAGTGCTTCGGGCGGCTGTGAGTCCCTCCAAACGTTCCTGGAAGCTTTCCCACTCTGATGCTGTTAGGTCAGAAAGCTCAGCTAAACCCTCTTCATCGAGGACAGGCAACGTTTCATCTTCTTCTAATCGTTTTTCCCATTCAGTTAATAGGGTCTGAAGCTTGTTTCGCCGACGTCGGAGGGATTCCCGGATGGCCATCAGGCTTGAGGAGAGACGTCGCTGCAGTACGGTTAAGGCCAATGCGATGTTACGGCTACGGCGGTCTGTCTTGCCAGCCACGGCGCTATACCAGCGGCGAACATAAGCAGTGACGGCTTCATAGAGATTACGCTCTGCATCGGTAAGAGGCACACTAACACTATTGACCTCTCGTTTCTTAAAAAGTTTGTTGCCATAAAGGTCGGTTACCTGCTCTTTTGAACGGCGCAGGACAAAAGGAAGTCCACTTCCTTTCGCTGCATCTTTCATCTGCTTCTCGTCTGCAAAGAGTTTAGGCTCAAGAAGGTTTAAAAGCAGAAAATAAGCTGGCTCGTCACCCCGGTGTGGGGTAGCGGTGAGAAACATTAGATGGGTTGAGCGGGATGAAATGGCTTCGCCGAGCTGGTATCGCTGGGTCTTATGAATTTTCTTTCCATAGCGGGTCGCTGAGAATTTATGGGCTTCATCGGCAATGATCACATCCCAGTATCGTCGGGCCAGAGCTTCCCGAACCTTTTCTCGTTTTGCAAAATCGATTGATGTTATGACTTGAGGATTGCGTGTAAAGAATTCATCTGAATAGATGTTATCCAAAAGACCGCGATCAAGAATGGTGAAATCCTCTCGAAACCAGTCCCACATCTCCCGACGCCATTGATCCTGAAGATGGGCCGGGACGATCAGTAGTGTGTTTTCAGCCAGATCGCGAGCTTTCAGTTCTTTAAGGGTTAAACCTGCCATGATGGTTTTACCCAAACCCGGGTCGTCTGCAAGAAGGAATCGAATTCGCGATAAAGGGATGAGGTGTCGATATACGGCATCGACCTGATGTGGCAGCATATCGACTTGAGTTACGCTCACAGCATAATGGGGATCGAAGGTGTAAGCAAGACGCATTCGCAATGCTTCCGAATAGAGCAAGAAAGGCTCACGTGGGAGAAAGCGTGCTTCTAAAAACTCCTCTTTGAGGGAGGGAAGTCGAGAAACGCGCTCGGGAAATTCTTCGGAGGTAAGGACGAACGTCTCTGCTCTTTTGCTTCGAGTGAAAATCACTCCTAAAATGATCTGCTCCCCCCGCTGCTCATATCTGTACACTTCCGCCGTTTCAGCAAAGGGATGAAGTCGTATACGTTCACCGGGCGTAAGAGATTCGTTTTTCATTGACGTAGCAATTCCTGCATCAAGAATGGTCGATTCCATTGTAAAGAAATCTTGAACTAAGGTCAATTAAACTTTTTGTAGAGGCGATTTCTATTTAATGAGCATTCGGCGAATCCAGAGGGAGAGCTGGAGAATGCAAGTCACGATAAGCAAGAGAGGACTGGGTTAGTTAAAAAGCTTTTTTCAATCACCTTTACCAAATCGGTCAACGCCTGGTTAAAAGGGACAGAGATCCCAAGATTTTTCGCCTCCCTCACCACAGCTCCGTTCAGCGCATCGATCTCAGTTCTCCGTCTGTGGTCAAAGTCCTGCCCCATGGAGGATCGATTCTCTCTTGTGGCCTCTGCGACGGCTTTCACTTTCTCAATTGGGTTTCCTTCAATCCGGATTCCTTTTCTTTTGGCGACCTCAACCGCCTCAGAGACCAGAGACTCCATCAATCCCAACGTTTCGGGAAAATCGAGGAGCTGTCCGTTCTTAAATCCAGTTAAAGCTGTTAAGGCGTTCATACCGATATTCACAAAAAGTTTAGCCCATATGAGGTCATGGATATTTGAAGAGACCTCGGTTTCGATACCCGCTTTACGAAACATTTGAGCGATCTGGCCGGCTCGATCACTCGTCTTTTTATCCAATTCGCCAATGGACGTGGGGCCGCGACCAGCATGCCGGATTTGACCTGGGCCCAACAAGGTCGCTCCATGGTTCGTTACGCCAAGCATCACCTTGCTTCGGTCGACGTGCTTACAAATCACCTGTTCATTTCCAAGACCATTCTGGAGGGTGAGAAAGACCGTATCTTCCTTTTGCAGGATAAGAGCATCTGAAACAGCCTTCTCTGTATGATAAGTCTTGACAAAGATGAGGACGAGGTCAGCCTTCCCAAGAGATCTCACATCGGTGGTGGCGTTCACACGAATCCTCTCAAGCTTTCCTCTCTCTTCGATACTCAAACCTTTTGAACGGATGGCATCGATATGGTCTTTCCATATGTCAACCAACCAGACATCTTCTCCTGAGAGGGCCAGGAGTCCACCGAAGAGGCTCCCCATGGCTCCGGCCCCCATGATCACGGTCTTCATGACATCCCCGCACTCTAACCCAATCTAAGCGATTCGGCATCCCTAAAGGAGAGCAGGAATGCCTCAAAGTCTTTTAGAATGCGATTTTTTTCTTAGGTGAGGTCAAAACCTTTTCATTACATCAAACGGGTGAATGGTTAATCAGGTCTCGATAGTTCTTCGACATTGAGAGGTGTTCGCTCTAAAAGCCTTTTCAGCATCCCTGCTCTCCATAGAACTTACGAGAATCGCTCAATTTAGGTCTAAAGTAGTTGAAAATTAACGGAGGGTAAGAATGGTTTCGCAGCACCCCTCCCCCTTGAGGACATTCTTCTTACGAGAAAATTTAATTTTGGGATTGTATCCTTTGATGAGGGCGAGATCTTGTTCGCAATAAAGGAGTCCTAATTTTTCACCTCCAAACCTCCTCCATACTTTGGATAGAGGACACCCATATACTTCTCTCCAATATTTATTCCTCTGTAAGGCTTTCACCACCTGCTTATCGTGAATTAACCCAAGGGGGATATCATAATATTTTTTTAAATTTTCGAAACTCAATGCCTCACCCTTCGATTCAACCAATTTCCTTATGGCCTCTCCTCTCGCCTTCCCAAATTTCTTCATGGCCTTCTTCACCACCTTCTCTCCCTCCTTGCCATAAACGTCAACCACCTCCTTGGCCATGGTATAGAAGAGGAGTGCCAAGATCTCTGAGAATTTCCTTGCCAGCTCGACTATTTTTTTCTGTTCCATGTTCGACCTCGACACCGTTCTCAGATCATTCTTTCCAGTGCCTCTTTTCCAGTCATTCCCTCCTTAATGCCTAACTTCTTGGCCTCCTGGGTTGTTTCTACCACTTTGGCGTGAAGCAGATCTTCGATTTCCTTCACTCCGATGATCTTGGCCGCTATGATCTTTCTTTCAGGATGGAGCCGATCTAAGAGGGCGACATCCAAAATTCCGCACATCACATAGCCCTTTTCTGTAGAGATGGATAGGACCCTTGTCTTCGGAAGTTCCACCATGGTTCCGATCGCAAGCCCGCCGTCCAATTTCACAGGAACGACCTTAATCATGAGCACCTCCGGACGAATAACATTTTCTTCTCATTCAATGAAACCGCTATACCTGCCAATAATCTCTAACGACCGTGCCACAGCTTTGATCGTATAACGCATCGGCCTCTCCAAAAGGTTCCCATCTTCATCGGTTGTCCCCAATCCTGGGGAGATAAATATATTTCCGTCATAGGTGATGGTAGGAACAATACCCATCCGGATGATGCAATTCATAAGCATCTCTGTTCCTGCATAGAAATCTTCGATGGGAAAGATCGGAAGCCCCATCTCATCGTTCCTCCAAGTATTCTCATAATTGATCTCCACAGCTCCCGAGTTGACGGATTTGGAGATCACCAGGCCTTCCTTGATCTTCGAATCGATCTGTTCGAACTCTTCAAGGACCATCTCATAGATTTGCTCCATCGGCTTGATAATGACTTCAGGCCGATCCCTTAAGATTTTGAGAGCTGCAATCGTACCCACCAATCCCTCCTTGCCAGGATCGACCGTCACATAGGCTGCCTTTCCATGAGAGGTTCCTGTACCAAATCGCTCTCCATGCACTCCAAGGGCCCGCCGGATGGGAACCATCACATCCTCTTTGCCGATGATGAGGCCTGCGGTTGGACCGAGGGCCGATTTATCAGCGCTATACATGATGATGTCGGCATTGATCTTTCTTGGGTCAGTGCCAACGAAGGGGACGCCCCAGGCATTATCGACCACATAGGGGACATTAAATTTCTTGGCCAGTTCTCCAAGCCCCTTTTGAAGAAGAGGGATACCTTCTTTATCTTTGATACCATAGCCGTAACCCGGAGTGTCGTAACCCAGTGAGGTGAAGGCGGATAACTCTGAAGCATGACGAGTGGCCACCTCTTCTATCTTTTCTAAAGATTTTTTGGCATCCACTCCCATCAACAAAGGTGTGACGTGATACTTCAACCCATGGCATTCATATTTTGCGCCCTCGAGAGGCACGATGATGACATCCAGGTTGTAGTGTCTCTTTCCGTAAAATCCCAACTCGCCAGCAGTGCACCCTCTGTCAGCGTAGAGATCTTTATACTTTCCTGGGAAGGGTCGGCCGTAAGCGGCCTGATGGTGCATATGTCGTTCATAAGGTGCGATATACCTTGTCCGATAAGTCTCGCCTCTCCCTGTAAATGGAGGAGTGGCCAGGACATCGAAACTTACCCATAACGCAGCTTCACATGTGCTCACCACAGCAGCATCATACTGGTCTCCATAGACGTCCTTGACAATCTCACGAACTTCCTCGTCAAGAAACTTATTGGGCATGACCTTTCGTGCCGAAGCGTCAAGGGCGCGAGCCACTTCGCCGAGGAGAAGACCATGACATCCCGAGACCGCACCTGTTAATCCGATATTTCCCTTGAGTTCACCGGGGATGCCGATATCCAAGGAGGCCTTCTCTGCCTCTGCCAAGATGAGATTCTTATTTTTTTCAAGATGCCTGTACATTTGAAACCGGTGTCTAAATTGCCCCATCTTCCTTTCCTCCTTCTATAAAGTTGAGTCGTGCTTGCCGAATTTCTTAAAGAGTTACTCTTTCGGATTTTTAAGACGCCTATTTACTCAATTTCCACGATGAGATCAATCTCCAGTGCTGCTCCTAATGGAAGTTCACTCACTCCGATGGCCAGTCTTGAGTGTTTCCCCCTCTCTCCAAAGATTTGAACGAGAAGGTCCGAGGCACCGTTTAGGACCTTGGGTTGTTCCACAAATCCAGGAGCACTGTTGATGAAGCCTGTGACCCTGACCACCTGTTTAATCCGATCGAGGTCTTCGATCACAGACTTTATGGCTGCCAGGCAGTTCAAAACGGTCATCTTTGCGCATTCATAACCCTCTTCTAAGGTGAGGTCTTTTCCCACCTTTCCTTTATACTTCAGCTCGCCTTTGACAAATGGAATCTGTCCTGAAGTGAATACGTAGTTTCCTGATTTAAGGGCAGGGACATAGGAAGCCACTGGTTTGGGAACTTCGGGCAATTCCAATCCCAGACTTTTTATTCTCTTCTCAATCTCCAAAATATCTCCTCTCTCAAATGTAAAATCATCATAACAGATTATCTTGAGAAGGTCACATCATCTTCCAGTTCGATACAAAGATCAAAGCCGCTTACTCTCTTGGCTGTAAGGATGATAATGTTGAGATGGTTAGGCGCATGGGTTTCGTCAAATCCGACGACCACGCCAATCTCTCTTCCTCCAATCGTCACCTTATCGCCAACGGCGAGGACTCCTCCTCGAGTGAACTCGGCAAAGCCGATCACGGCCATCCGATTCACCTCGTGGCCAGGTGTGGCTTTTTTCTCATCGGTGGATATGAGTTCATGAATCTCTCGGGAAAGGACAACTCGTGAAGGTGTCGGGATCAGTTTGTATCCTCGTTTATCCAACTTCAGATCGAGGACGACAACGATTTTACCCCTCACCTCTCTCTTCTTCGCCTTTTCATAAGGATTTTCTTTGATGATGCCTGTGTGATAAGGATCGGTCCGTTTCTTTTCCATTTGACGATATTCTTCCTACATCAAAACTTCGAGCATTCCTTTACAAGTAGCAAAATATCAGGTAGTTCCTCAATTCCTTTTATCAATTCAAAAATCCGCGCTGCCCTTTGCTTTGATAAAGAGGTCTCGGCAAGCCCTCTGAACTTTTCCTCTAATTCTTTATCGCTCATGGGGTTGACTGACCAACCTTTTGCAACCTCTCTTCTTTCGGCAAAGACCTTGTCGCCCTGAAGATAAATCTCTACTATGGAGGGCCTCAGGTTTTCATGGGCCAGATGGATTTTATCCAGTTCTGGATCTAATCGAAGATCTACCTTCTCGGCCAATGTCAAAATTTTTTCGTCTCTAAGATTTCCCTCGCTGAATCCTTCAAGGGAGACCCTTTTCTTGTGAATCCCCAGAGAGACGCAGAAGGGGATGCTCGATTTTGCAGCAGAAGAGGTCTTAGGAGCCTTCTCATTAAGGTCGCTGGCAAAACGATGTG
>Ga0315314_1003804_pt1 | contig 11618 bp, 11 predicted proteins | sample TDP9_MG_FD_203631 | JGI IMG/M metagenome (GOLD analysis project Ga0315314, IMG submission 203631) | Freshwater sediment microbial communities from Lake Towuti, South Sulawesi, Indonesia - TDP9 | ecosystem: Environmental > Aquatic > Freshwater > Lake > Sediment | place: Indonesia: South Sulawesi...
ATTCTTCTGAATCTTGATAAAGGAACTCCATGGTCTTGCGTTCGAGTTCAACATTGTCCAATTTCTCATCCGGTTTGAACTTCTTTTCCAAAAGAAGTCCTGACCGCACCTCTCTTAACTTCACATGAACAAGGCCGGCCATCTTTCCGCCACCCATATGATATTCAGTGGCCGACACCTTATAGAGATTTTTCTCCATATGGAGGATCATCCCTGTTTTGAGATCGGATGCCGAAACCATATCTCCCTCCCGTGAGCTGCATGGGAAGACCGAATGGGATTGTTTCTGTCTGATGAGTGGAGAATTATCAGAAAAGGAAAGAAAAATCAACCCTTCGGCTTTCTCCGATCTAAAGCCAGGAGTTTGCCGTCGGCCTGAGCGGCTCGACTGTGCTTGCCAAAGTCTTGGGCCGAATGCTCAGGGTTGATACTGAGGGGCGCCTTTGACGATGTCTTGGAGGACGAGATTTGGCGCCGTCGAAGTATCAAGCAACTTCCCAGCAGATCTTCCCTGCACTGAGGAGGTGACTTGGAAGGTCTCTCTGGATGATTTCCCTGGCATATTTGGCACAATCGATCAATTTTTGAAGATCGATTCCCGTCTCGACTCCCATCTCCTCCAGCATATTGACGAGATCTTCTGTGGCAACATTCCCCGAGGCACCTGGAGCGTAAGGACACCCGCCCATACCGCCGACCGATCCATCGAAGACGGTTACTCCTTCTTCCAATGCAGCCAATACATTTGCCAGGGCTGCGCCTCTGGTATCATGGAAGTGAAGGGCAAGCTCCATCGGGCCCAATCGAGGTTTGATTCGCTTGACCATCTTGCTCACCTGAAGCGGATTTGCCATTCCAGTCGTATCTCCTAAGGCAACCTCATGAACCCCTAAGGCCTTATACTCCTGGACGATGAATTCAACTTTTTCAGGCGGTACTCTCCCCTCATAAGGACACCCAAAGGCCGTCACCACATATCCCCTCATCCTTACCCCATTGGCCAAGGCCCTTTCAGCAATGTTCCGAAATCCTCGGATGGATTCAGCGACCGACATCTTTACATTCTTCTGATTGTGAGTTTCAGAAGCAGAGACAAAGAGAGCGATCTCTTTCACTCCCGAACCCAATGCCCTCTCAAAACCTTTCTCATTGGGGACAGGCGTGGAGTAGATAACATTCGGTCGTCCCCGAGCCCTCTTTACAACCTCTTCTGAATCCTGAAGTTGGGGAATCGCTTTTGGATGGACAAAGGAGGTGATTTCTATCCGTTTTAGACCGGTTTCTGAAAGCCTTTCGATCAATTCAATCTTCTGCTCTGTGGGAACAAAGCGCGTTTCGTTCTGAAGTCCATCACGCGGTCCCACTTCAACAATGGTGACTGATTTAGGAAGGTTCATCCTCTTCCTCCCTACTGAACCACTACTTACCTTTCTTTTTTAACTCTTCCAATATCTCTTTGGCCCGATCGACTCTCACTTTTCTCTCTTCCACTAATCTCTTTGCCACTTCGTCAATGAGACTCCCTGATGCCCCTGCCGTGACAGCAATATTTTTTGCATGGAGGGACATATGACCTCTCTGAACCCCTTCCGTTGCCAGAACCCTTAAGGCAGCCAAATTTTGAGCCAACCCTACAGCACCGATGACCTCTCCCAATTCCACAGCCGACTTCACACCCAAGATCCTTACCGCCACCTGGGAGACTGGGTTTACCTTTGTCGCTCCTCCCACAAGACCAACGGCCATAGGTAGTTCTAATGTCCCAACCAAATTTCCATCCGCATCTTTCTCCCAAGTGGTCAAGGGTCTATATTGTCCTGACCTTGCCGCATAAGTATGGGCTCCTGCCTCAATGGCGCGTGTATCATTTCCTGTTGCAATCACAACAGCGATAATTCCATTCATGATCCCTTTATTATGGGTTGCTGCACGGTATGGATCAGCCTCTGCAAAGGTCTGGGCAATGATGATCCCATCAATCACATCCTCTCCACCTAATGCCTCTTGGGTCACTTTCGTTCTTGCGCGAACGAGTCTCTTATCTGCAAGATTGGAAAGAATCCTCAGATAGACCTTCCCTCCTGTCCACTCCTCGACATAGGGAGCCAGCGCCTCGGCCATCGTATTGACGGCATTGGCACCCATGGCATCCCGGGTGTCCACGATCAGATGAATGATCACCATATCACCAAGGGGAGTCCGGAGAACTCTGATTTCAACATCTTTTGCCCCTCCTCCAACGCTGACGAGCATGGGATCCTGAGCATTGGCCAACTTCAGAATCTCTTCTTTCCTTTCGAAAAGAGCCATCCGTGTAGCATGGGCGTTCGAGATATGAACCAATTGAATCTGAGCGATCATCACCGGTCCTGTATTGGTGACGAAGAACCCTCCGCCGCTTCTCGCAAAACGGGCAGCATTGGAAGCGGCTGCAACCACCGAAGGCTCCTCAATGGCCATCGGAATGAGATACTCCTTTCCATTGATAAGAAAGTTCATGGCAATTCCGATGGGAAGCTGAATGGTTCCGATCACATTCTCGATCATCCGGTTGGCTATTTCAAAATTGAGGGCCCCTTCTTTGGTTAAGGTTTTTAGGTCTTCCTCTTTCAGTTCAGAGAAAGACTGAACAACCTTCAGCCTCTCCTCCAAACTCATCTTGTGGAATCCAGAGATTCGACTCGTCCTCTCCATCCTTCATTCCTCCTTTAACCCTATCAAATGATTACTGGGCCGTGAGGTAGCGCTTCACCTCTTCGTCGTCTTTCATCTCCATGGCCGATTTTCCAAGGCGTATCTGGCCTTTCTCTAAAACGTAGCCTCGGTCAGAGATCTCCAGACCGAACCTTATATTCTGTTCGGCCAATAGCATAGTTTCTCCATCTGCCTTTAGCTCACCGATCAATTTCTGGATCATCTCCAAAACGACTGGGGCCAGTCCTTCGGAAGGCTCGTCCAATAATAATACCTCAGGACTTCTGACGAGGGCTCTGGCAATGGCAAGCATCTGCTGTTCCCCACCCGATAAAAATCCTCCCTTCCGATCCTCCAATTCTTTCAATTTGGGGAAAAATTGATATGCCCTTTCGAGGTTTTTTCTCTTCAGATCCTTCCCCATCCCACCGGAAAAAGCCTCCAGATGTTCAAGAACAGTAAGATCGGGAAAGATACCCCTCCCCTGTGGGACGTATCCGATCCCCAGATTTGCGATGAGGTAAACAGGCTTATTCTGGATCTCTCTCCCCTTAAATTTAATGACTCCTGTCTTTGGGGGGGTTAAACCCATGATGCTACGGATTGTCGTCGTTTTGCCCATCCCATTTCGACCCAGTAGGCAGACGACTTCCCCTTTGTCGATATGAATGGAAACCCCTTGAAGGACATGGCTGAAACCATAAAAAGTATGAATATTCTCGACCTCAAGAGCCCGCATAAGTCCGTCCCAAATAGACATCCCTAACTTCTTGGTGTTGTTTGATTTCTTCTGGGATTCCTTCAGCAATCACCCTTCCCTGATTCATCACGGTGATTCGATCTGTCACTGAAAAAACGACATCCATGTCGTGCTCAGCAAAGAGAATGGTGACACCCTTTTCTTTCACTAATTTCTTGATCAGTTCCATCGTTAGGATGGATTCGTAAGGTGTCATTCCCGCTGTGGGCTCATCGAGAAGAAGAATCTTTGGCCTCCCCGCCAATGCCAAACCGATCTCCAAATGTCTCTGCTCACCATGAGAAAGAGATATGGAGGGAAATGCTTCCTTCCCCTCGAGGCCGACGGCCTTCAAGATCTCCATCACCTCATCATTAATTTCTTTCAATCGAGAAGCAGGGGTTAGAAAATTTCCTCCCTTCTTTTGAAAAGAGATCACTGCGGCCTGGACATTCTCGAAGACGGTAAGACCCTGAAAAATATTTGTGATCTGAAAAGATTTACCCAATCCTAATCTCGAAATACGATACGGAGGAAGACCCGTGACATCCATCCCCATGAGAAAGACCTTTCCTGAAGTCGGTGGATATTTACCACAGACGACATTAAAGAAGGTCGTTTTCCCGGCCCCATTTGGACCGATGACAGCACGGATCTCTCCCTCTCTTAATTGGAGGAAGACATCTTCAACGGCATGAACCCCTCCAAAATATTTTTTCAACCCTTCAACCTGGAGAACGGTCATTCCCTCCCCTCCGATCCTTTTAATTTGATGGAAACTTTTATCTTCTCCCACAGACCGATCACTCCTCCAGGAAGGTAGAGGGCCAGAAAGAGCAAGATGATTCCTAATACAAGAGGCCAATATTCGGTGTAGGTGGTTAGAATTTTATCAAGCCCTGTGACGATGGCTGCCCCAATAATAGGACCGATAAAAGAATAGGTTCCGCCCAAAATGGTCATGACCAATGCCTCAACCGTCTTCGTAGCATGGGCAAAGATGGGAACCGAATACCCTTGAAACAGGACAAAGAGGGAACCTGCTTCTGCAGCAAAGAAGGCGGATATGAGAAAGGAGAGGAGTTGATATTTCTTCACATGAATAGCCAGGTATTCTGCTCTCTCCGGATTCTCACGAATCGCCCGAAGGATGACACCAAAGGGCGATCGGACAATCATGAGGAGGAGAAGGAGGGAGAGAAGAACGAAAGGAAGGGTGAAATAGTAGTAAGCAACAGTTGATTTTAACTCCCACCCGAAAAGGACCGGTCTTGGAACACTGTAGATTCCCGTATCCCCACCTGTAAAACTATACCATTTAAAAATAATGGTAAAGATGATCTGCCCAAAAGCCAGGGAGAGGAGTGCAAAATAGACCTTCACTCGTTGAATGCAAAAATAACCGATCACCAATGCGAAAAGAACGGGAATGAAAAGGGAAAGAATGAAAGAAAGAAGGATAGGTAATGAGGCTTTCTTGATTAAAAGCGTGAGCGTATAGGCCCCCAACCCAAAGAACCCAGCATGCCCAAAGGGAAGTAATCCCGTATAACCTAACAGGAGATTAAAACTCATGGCGAAGAGGCCCATGATCAAGATTTCAGTGAGGAGAAAGGTCAGAAACTCTGCCTTGATGATAAGAGGAAAGACCACCAGAGCGAGAATGACCAATACCCATAGTAAGGATTGAGGCTTCACCATATCTTTCCTAAAATTCCTCGAGGTCTTAAAATGAGAACAATCGCCATTAAGACGAAAGCGAAGACCAACTCTAATGAGGGAATGGCCAGGATTCCGAAAGATCTTAAAATCCCGATCATAATGGCTCCGATAAGGGCACCCCAGATGCTTCCTAACCCTCCCACAACCACCACAATGAACGATTCAAACAAGATATCGCCGCCCATCTCTGGGTTGGCCGATCGAATGGGCAAGGCGAGAACACCTCCAAGACCGCCTAGCCATGCCCCCAACGCAAAGACCCTGGTGTAGAGGGCTGGTACATTGACTCCCAAAGAGGCTACGATCTCTGTATTGGAGACAGCAGCCCTCACGACTCTACCAAAATTGGTCCGATTCAACCAAAACCAGAGGGCAATGGCTATCACGAGACCCACTGCCATAACAAAGAAGTAATAGACAGGGAAAACCTTCCCCATAAATGATATCTTTGGAGAGAGGGAGGGTGGCAACGAGACAGAGAAGAATCGGGCCCCCCAGATGATTTTAACGACATCATCTAAAAGAAGGAGGAACCCGTAAGTGGCAAGGATATGGAACAGTTCTCTCTCCGCCATCTTAGGGTAACGTTGGGAAATAGGACGGAGGAAGAAATATTCCATAAAGGCACCGAAGCCAGCCACCCCAAATGGGATGAGAAAGAAGGCTAGCCAGTAGGTCTCTTTCGATGTAAAGAGGGTTGTGTAGGAATAGGCGAAATAGGCCCCAAGCATATATAAGGATCCATGGGCAAAATTGACAATATTTAAAACTCCAAAGATGATGCTCAGACCGGAGGCGATGAGAAAGAGGAAGATGGCATAGGTCAGTCCTGTGACCAGCTGGCCAACCAAACAGGAAGGACTGGAGAGGCAATTAAAAAGTTCGTTCATACCATCTTCCTCTTCCATTTACTGAAGATTTATTAAAATCGCACCTGAAAACCCCGCCCTGTGGGCGGGGTTCTTCACTTCTTTGCGGCTTTCCGCCAATTGAGCACTTCTTCTACAGAGGGGGTGATCTTTTCACCAGGTAGAACCTGAAGATCCCCCAGGACGAGAAAGTCATATTTAGGATCTTTCATAGTCTTTCCCCAGATGTGGGGGGCGATGACCTGATGATCCTCCTTGCGCATCGTCACCAGGCCCATCGGCGTATCAATAGTAAGCCCTTCCAGCGCATCAATCACCTTCTCTGTCTCAACGGTTCCTGCTTTTTCAATCGCCTTGGCGAGGAAGTAGATTCCCATATAAGAAGACATCACGAAGAGTGAAGGATATTCTCCAAACCGTTTCCTATAGGTTTCGACGAATTCCTTGTTCTTGGGCGTATAAGGATAGTCGAACCAATATTTTACTCCTCCATGGACGCCAACAGGCATATCTTTGCCTAATGCCTCATGAACTCTGATGTCACCCACCCCGCTGATCGAAAAGAATGGGGTCTTTTCAAATAACCCGAATCCAACAGCCTGCTTGATGAAGGCGATGGTATCTCCACCCCAAAAGATAGCGTAAACAGCTTCAGGCTTCACCTCCAAGATCTTCTGGATATGGGGCGTATAGTCAGGCTCATTCAGTTTTGGCCACCCTTCACCCACGATGACGGCATCGGGTTTCACCCTCTTCAATTCCTCTTTAAATGCCTTTTCTGCATCACGTCCATACTCGTAATCTGGTCCTATTATGTACCATTTCTTATAAGGGAACCGAGAAATATAGACGGCGGCGGATTTTTCCTCCTGTCGGTTCATATGGTCAGTTCGAAAGATGTAGCGATTGAAATTATCCACAGTGAACTTATCCGTCGTCACCTCAGGGGAGATAAGAATCTTTTTATTTTTTTCTGCCACCTCTGCCACGGCTAGCCCCTCATGGCTTGCAGCGGTCCCGTAGAGGAAGTCGACTTTGTCCCTCATGATATACATCGTCGCCTCCTTCACGGCTTGATCCGGTCTCGCTTTGGTATCTCTTGCCAGAAGTTCGAACTTTCTTCCAAGGACACCCCCTTTGGCATTGATCTCTTCAACGGCCAGGATTGCTCCATGGTAATTCGCCAATCCAACAACCGCTGCCCGACCAGAGAGTAAAAATAGACCTCCCAATACAATGGGCGGTTTCTCCACCTGTGAAAAGGCATCCTTTAATGGTAAGAGAAGACTAATAACAATAGAGATAAATAGAGCCACTATTAATAATTTCCCTCTACATTTCATATGTTCCACCTCCTCCTTGATTTAAAAACTGATTGATCTTAAAAAGTTCTTCTTGACCTACGTATTTCTTTGAATAAATCACCTCCTTTCATACTGGAGAATAGATGACCACCAAAGCCTTTGCAGGCTTCTTCCCTATACCCTCTCCTCGATGGGGAATGCTGGCATCGAAGTAAATGCAGTCTCCTCTCTTTAATAAATATTTCCTCTCCCCGTAAAAGAAGTTCGTCTTACCCTCCAATACATAAAAGAGCTCTTCTCCTTCATGGTCAAATCGATCCCCCTCCTTACTGTGGGATGGGAGGGTGATGATGAAAGGCTCCATTCTTTTCCGCCTCTTCGTCGGAGCGATGGACTCATACCGATATCCGAAAATGGTGCCGTCCCGAACCACCACTTTCCTCTCATTCTTTCTTACCAGGACGATATGATCTTCGGGTTTCTTCTGTTCAAAAAATGCCGGGATATCCACATTTAAGGCTTTGGCGATTTTGCTCAAGGTAGCAATGGGAGGAGATTTTTTCCCTAACTCGACCATGGAAAGATAACTTTTAGTAAATCCTGTCCTTCGGGCAATCTCGTCCAGAGTGTGACGATTCTGAAGGCGAATTTGGCGAATCTTTCGAGCGATCTTAAGTTCGTCCATGAAGGTTAACAAAGTAAACCATTGGTTAACTTTTTGTCAAGAGGAAAAAATTCACAAGCATAATCAGGGAAGCAACTTAAGCCAGTAAGAGTTTAGCGATAGGGTTTGAGGCGGTCCAAGAATTTTGGATCAGCAATGACCCCTAATTTCCTCGCCTCTTCTGCATGCTGGATGGCCAATTTAAATTCATTCTTTTCATAATAGCTCACCGCAAGGGCGTAATGGGCTTCTCCATATTTTGGCCAAATCTCCAAGGCTTTTTGAAAAGAAGCGATCGCCTCCTCGAAATCTCCTTTCTGGCGATAAATGTTACCAAGATTAAAATGGCCTCGGGCATAATCGGGTTTGATCTCAAGGGTCTTCTGATATTCAGAGAGGGCTTCCTCCATCCTTCCTTGCCTGAAGTAGACATTCCCAAGGTTATTATGGGCTTCGATATAATTAGGATTGATTTGGACGGCCTTTTGATATTGGACGATTGCTTCCTTAAGGTCTCCCCTTTCATAAAGGGCCACCCCTAAATTGAAGTAGGCTTCGGCAAAATTCGGGTCGATCTCGATCGCCCTCTTGTATTCTGAAATCTCTTGCTTCCACTCTCCCTGCCTTCCATAGACAACTCCAAGATTGAGATGCGCCCTCGCATGTTTGGGATCTATCTTCAACGCCTTCTTGTATTCAGATACAGCCTCAGGCAGATTCCCCCTCGCTGCAGCGCTAAAGGCTAATTGAAAGTGCTCCTCAAGACTGAGGGCTTTGTCTTTTTTCTCTGTCTTGCTCCCGCTGGCGCATGAGATCAAAAGGAAAATGGCCACGGAAATGAAAATATATCTTGCAATGGTTTTCACGGCTCTTCCTCCATCTCAAAATCCTTGTGAATCATTAACAAAAAAAGGAAAGGAAAGCAAGAAATTTTATCGTTCGACTGAGCCTTCGGCCCGAGCGGCTCGACTGAGCTCGCCGAGGTCTCAGGCCGAGAGCTCACGACAGGGTTCCCTCCTCCTGGGAGATGGACAATTTCTATTGACCAATGGAGTGGAAATCTTTTAGACTCATCTTTACCAATGCACCCTGTATCTTCTAATCCCAATAAAAGATTATATTATGGTTGGGTCATCGTGGGTCTCTCGGTGGTCTCCATGTCATTCTGGTTTGGCCTCCGAACCTCCTTTTCTGTCTTCTTCGTTGCCTTCGTCGATCATTTCCAGTGGAGCCGAGCAGAGGTGGCTACCGCCCAATCCATTAATATGTTCGTCTACATGATCATGGCTCCAGTGGTTGGAGGTCTCGTCGATCGGATCGGGCCTCGGAAGGTCATTCTCCCTGGAATCCTCCTGATGGCGCTTGGACTCCTTCTCTGTACACGTATTCAAACGCTTTTCGAATTCTATCTTTTCTCTGGAGTGATTACCGGAATAGGGGTCACTTGTCTCAGTATTGCGCCTTTCACCGTTATTCTCAGCCACTGGTTTGAGAGAAGGAAAGGTACGGCCAATGGCCTTGCTGGGATAGGGATCGGATTCGGTACCTTCTTCTTTGTCCCACTCTTCCAATATTTGATCAACCTCCGGGGATGGCCGTTTGCCTATCTCATCTTCGCTCTCCTTGTCCTCGCTGTCCCTCTTCCCCTCAACGCAATCTTCTTGAGACACAGGCCTGAAGAGATGGGTTTACTTCCAGATGGAGACCTTCGTAGGAACATCCCTCCAACCGATGATCCAAGAATGAAGGCGAATGAGATGGTCAATCCATCGCTGGTTCAGAAGGAGCTGACGCTTCAAAAGATAATGAGAACTGGTAGATTCTGGTTTCTCCTCCTCTTTCCATCTCTTACCGTATTTGGGGTTTACACTGTCATTGTCCACCATGTGAGGTATATGGTAGATCTTGGCATCGATAAGATGTGGGCAGCCTCTCTCTTTGCCGGGATGGGTGCTCTGTCTGCAGGATTTCGATTTTTCTGGGGCTGGTTCTCCGACCGAATGGGCAGAGAGATCACCTTCACCTTAGGGGGAATTTGCTTCTCCTCTGGAATCCTATTTCTGATCGTCTTTCAAGCCGTCCCCTCCCCTATCTTTCTTTACCTTTTTGCCATCCTCTTCGGTGCAGGATGGGGTGTGACGGCCCCAATGTTTATGTCCATCTCAGCAGATCTCTACAAGGGAAAAGGTTTTGGGCTCATCTATGGAATCGTTGAAGGAGTGATCGGCATGGGTGGTGCCTCAGGAGCCTGGTTCGCGGGATTTATCTATGACCAGACTCAAAGCTACTTCTGGGCCTTTGTCCTTGCCATTTTCTTCAATATGATCTCTATCACCCTCGTCTGGTTTGTTGCCCCTCGAAAGTTTCGGCCGATTAAATCCCGGGCCCTATGAACTCCGTTCTTTGCCTTCCCAATTGAAGGTATGCTAAAATTCCTTTTGTTAAAAGCGGGCACGGAAATCACCAGATCTACGAACGAATCGAGTTTAGCGCTTCGTCGTCGCCGAGCAATTGATCAAAGAATTTATCGAAAAATATGGCATGGGCAGGGATTGGTCGGAGTTTCTGTAAGAATGAAAAGGTGAAGGGAGGATAGCGATACGCCTACCATTTTAATTATTGAGGACGAAAAAGATATCGTTGACCTAATCGAGTATCATTTGAAGCAGTCCGGTTTTTCCGTTACCAGCGCCTTAGATGGCCCATCGGGATTGGAAAAAGCAAAGAAGGAACGTCCCGGTCTAATCATCTTGGATCTGATGCTTCCTGAGATGGACGGAAGGGATGTTTGCAGGGCGCTTAAATCGAACCCCTTGACACAGTCGATTCCCATCTTGATGCTCACCGCAAAGACAGAGGAGGTAGATCGCATTGTAGGATTTGAATTGGGTGCGGACGATTATGTCACCAAACCCTTCAGTCCGAGGGAATTGGTCTTAAGGGTGAAGGCCATCCTTCGAAGGAAAGAAGTTCCTCCACAAGAAGGGAAAATGATTCAGATTGGCGACCTCTCCATTGATGTTGACCGGCATCAGGTCGTCATTAAGGAAAGCCCAGTCCAATTGACCTCCACAGAATTTAAACTCCTTGTGGAATTGACCACCCATAGGGGTCGGGTTCAAACCCGAGAACATCTCTTGGACAAAGTCTGGGGATATACTTACGAGGGTTACGCCAGGACAGTCGATACCCATATCCGGCGCTTAAGAGAGAAACTCGGCCTTTTGGGAGAGTATATTGAAACCATACGAGGCGTCGGGTATCGATTTCGAGAGGAAAAGGGATGAACCTCCGGTTCAAAGCAAAATTAATTCTCTTTTTCGTTTTTCTCTGCCTTTTCCTTCTCTTGATCCACGGTCTTTTCTTCTATTACCTTAAGAAACCTTTGCTCTCCTTTCTCTTCAGCCTAATTATCATTATTCCATTAGCCTATCTCATTTCAAATTTTATCAGCCGGCCCCTTCTGAAAATGACTCAAAAGGCAATCCAATTGGCCTCGGAAAATTTAGGCAAGGAGCTTCATGTCTATTCTCATGATGAACTGGACAGACTCTCTAAGGCCATCGATGAGATGGGAGTTCAGCTCAGAAGGAAGATCGAAGAAATTTCAAAAGAGAGGGATTATC
>Ga0315314_1003805_pt1 | contig 11616 bp, 9 predicted proteins | sample TDP9_MG_FD_203631 | JGI IMG/M metagenome (GOLD analysis project Ga0315314, IMG submission 203631) | Freshwater sediment microbial communities from Lake Towuti, South Sulawesi, Indonesia - TDP9 | ecosystem: Environmental > Aquatic > Freshwater > Lake > Sediment | place: Indonesia: South Sulawesi...
ACGGCGAGGACCTCGTCGCCAGCGCGCAGCTCGGAGAGGTACTTCGTACGACCATGGGGGAGGAGCGCATAGGCGTGGACGGGCCCGGCGTTCACGCGGAACGGTCGGGAGGCGACATACTCGGACTCCAGGCTCTCCGCGTGGACGAGGAACAGAGCCGAGGAGCTGTTGCCGATGAGCATTCCCTCGCCCACCTTCAGCAGCGAACAGGTGTCGATGCAGACGCGGTCGCCCAGACCGAGGCGCCGGACGGCTGCGACCTTGCCTGCCACCAGCGAGAGCGCACCTCCCGCTTCATCGAGGACCTTCCTGAGCGCGGCGAGCTCCAAGGGCTTCTCAGGGAGGAAGTAGAGGCCGTCGACTCCGCGCTCGAGCGTCTGGAGGTACACCCGTGCCTCCTCCGCGGTATGGGCTTCTGCAAGGAGCTTGGTGGGGCCGTCCTGGAAGTGCGCGATGAGGTTCTCCAAGGGGATGATCTTCCAATCCTTCGCAGCGACCACAACGAGCTCGGTCGTTCCCCGAAGCTTCTTCACCGTCGCCTCGTCGGAGACGCTCTTGATGGTCGCGTAGCGCCCGATGCTCCGCTCTCCGTCCCAGAACTGGCCGTCGTGCAGCGTGTACTGATGGAGGCGGCCCAGACGATCGAGCTTCGGGTCTGGCGCCTCGACGACGAGCTCGGTGAACCCGTGCTCCAGGGCGGCCACTGCGAGCCGCTTCGATTCTTCACGCTCTCGGTGGGAGATCGCTCCCACGAGAACCCTTCGGTCCATGGGAGCCCTCACCAGCGATAGACACTCTCTGCGCTCTTCCCCTCAAAGACGATCTGCGCGATCGCCCGGGTGATCCCCTCGACGTCGGGGTGCTGGAAGACGTTGCGCCCGATGGAGACGCCGCCAGCTCCTGCCTGCACCGCCCCCTCGATCATCTCTAAGAGCTTGCGGTCTGAGTCGATCTTGGGCCCCCCCGCGATGAGCACGGGGATCGGGCAGCTCCGGACCACCTCTCGGAAGCTGTTGGGGTCTCCGGTGTAGTTCGTCTTGACCAGGTCTGCGCCGAGCTCAGCCGAGAGCCTTGCGCAGTGCTTGACGACCTCGACATCGTAGGCGTTCTTCACGTTCTGGCCGCGCGGGTAGGTCATCGCCAGCAGGGGGAAGCCGAACTCGTTACAGGCAGTCGCAACCGTGCCGAAGTCGGCGAGCATCCGCTCCTCGTCCTCGCCCCCGATGTTCACATGGATCGAGATCGCATCGGCTCCCAAGGCGATCGCCTCTCGGACCTCGCCCACGGGCACCTTCAGGTTTGGCTTGGGAGAGAGGTTCGTGGAGGCCGAGAGGTGGATGACACAGGCGAGGCGCGTTCCGAGCTCGGGGCCCGCGAAGCGAACGAGTCCCTTGTGGAGGGCGAGCGCATTGGCTCCGCCGGCGGCCACGGCGTTGGCCAGGGCGGCCACATCCTCCAAGCCCCGCAGTGGCCCCATCGAGGTCCCGTGGTCGATGGGGATCATGAGGGTCTTCCCGCCGCGCCGCAGGCGGCGGAGCCGCAGCTCTTTGCCGAGGATGTCGATGCCTCCTGGCCTGGTGTGCTACTCCGTAGCAGCCCGGGGGCCGTAGAGGACCCCAATACTTATCTATTTCTGTGCATTTCTGCTCATTGGTGAGCATTTGTGGGATAGGATCGCGAACTACTTCGCCCGCTACCCCTCCCAGGCGAAGGTAGCCAGGCTTCTCCTCCGCTACGGCCTGCGGATCGACCGCCGCCATGTCTACTGTGGCGAGATCCAGATCAGCGACTCAGCGCTCGCACGCGCTGCGGGCGTGGACCGCCGTGTCGTCCGCTCGACGTCGGAGACGATCCGCCGCGACCCTCAGCTCCGGAAGCTCTTCACACAGCTGTTGCCCACCAGCCACTTGAAGGCCGCGGCCTCTGCGATGGGCTGGAGCGCCCTTGAGGTGGTCCCGACCGATCCTCATCAGCCAGGCATCCTGGCGGGGATCGCCCAGCAGATAGCGGCCCACGAGATCAGCATTCGTCAGGCGATCGTGGAAGACCCGATGCTTTCCGAGGAGCCCAAGCTCTTCATCATCACCGAGAGCGCCGTGCCCGCTGAGCTCATCCCCGAGCTCCGGCGCTCCCGAGGCGTGAAGGCCCTGACGCTCTACTAGGCCGCGGCATGGCCGAGGGGCGCCAGGCAAACCTTGATGGCGCTCAGCCGGGTTCTCCGAGCTCGCTCATGGCACAGCAGCGGGCGGGGGCATTCCTGGAGCGGCTGCGGGCGCTCCTTAGGTGGCAGGCGCTCAAGCCCCGCCTCGTGAAGGCTGCGCCATTCCTCGCCGTGGTCGCGGGGTTCCTGCTCGTGCTCATCTCCCTGACGGAGGTCCGGACCGTCAGGACCGTTGGGGGCCTCAGCGAGTTCGCGCCGCCCGGGACGACCGTCTTCGAGGTGGCCACCACGGGAGTTCCCCCGTACGCCCTCACGCTCGCGGTGGAGTCGTGCAGTCTGGAGGTCTTTCCTCTGACTCCCGCTGGATTCGCCCTGTACGAACAGGACGGCATCCTGCCTGCAGAGAGGCTGGACTGCACGACCCTCAACGCAACCCTCTTTGATGTGCTGAGCCACGTCGTCGCACGAAACTGGGACCCGACGGAGCCGATCCTGTTCTCCCTCGACGTCAGGACGGAGCGGCTCTCCCATCCCTATGCCCTGGCCTCGCTGCCGGGATTCGCGCTCGTCCTCGCGGGCCTTGCCGCCCTTGCCCTGGGGATGCTCCAGCGTGGCGTCGATCGGTTAAGAGACGAGTTGGAAGCCGGGCTGGTCCAGGAACGGAAGAGAAAGGAGAAGTGAACGGGGCGGCGGGCGAGCCGCCCCTGTTCTTCGTAGGGTTTAGGGTGCTGTCTTTGGTGGGCCTGGCGCTCTCGGCAGTCTCCTCGTCATGACGACGAGGTTCACCGCCGCAAGGGCGATGGCGACAATGGCCACACCCAGGACGATGTAGAGCAGGTCCTTGGCATCCTGGGCGGCCACCTTCGCATCGTTCGCCGTCCCGTTGGTGAGGTCGAGGGAGTCTTCGACCTCGGCCAGACGCTGGTCGAGCTCCGCCCTGATCTGCGTGAGCAGCGCGGTGCTGAGCGAGGTGGCGGTGAAGTCCTGTGCCGCCACAACCGGGATAGCGGCCTCTTCGCCGACGACGATCGCCTGGAACTGGTAGGTCCCTTGGACGAACTTGACCGTCTCATCCGCAGAGAGGTTCACTGTCCAGGTCCCAGGAGCGGTCCGTGCCGCAGCCCCCGAGAGCAGCACTTCGCCCGTGCCGGGGTCGGAGATGATGTACTGCGCCGTCACCCGGTCATAGGCCTGGCCACCCAGCTGTGTCGTGTAGCTGAACGTCGCCGGGAAGGTCTGGACGACGTTCGGCGGCTGGGCGAGGGCCACTATCGGAACTCTCGGCGTGACCAGGGCGTCCCACTTGTCCACCTCGAACGGATAGCCCGTCCGGAACGCCTTCAGGACCGTCTGCTCCACGAGCTCGTTGATCGGGCCATCGATGTAGAACGGCCCCGTGCTCGGCAGGAAGTGTCCTTCAGCCGCGTACCAGGCTTGCATCGCGGCCCAGCGCGCTGCAGCTGCGGTCGAATCGATCATCCCAGGCCCGAGCGAGGCATTGTCCATCCCCGGTGGGATCGCCGCCGCGCCTGCAAGCGTCGTCAGCTGCGCCGCGAGGAGGGGCAGAGAGGCCCCCTTCACGAGGTCCAGCCCGACCTTGCCGAGCTCTAGGGCGGTCTCCTCATCAAAGACCGCATCTCCGGCAAGGACGGTCGCTGCCATCAGCGAGTCCGCCTCCCACGAGTGGATTGGCCAGACGTCCGCGGCCGCGGAGATCGTGTTCGGGTCGATGTTCCAGTAGTCGACGTAGATGTCGATCGTGTCCGCATCGACGACCTCGAACCCCTTGAAGGTGCTCAGGAACAGCTGGTAGGTGGGGTAGCTCGAGGGGACCGGGTCGAACGCATACAGATCGCCGCCTTCCGCGAGCCTCAGCAGGAATGCGATCTGGTGCACGATGTCCTGCATGGTGATGTCGGCGCCACTATGCCACTTGCCGAACGTGTAGGTGAACGTCACCTTGCTCGCAGCCGTCGTCCCCGGCGCCACTGTCACGAACTGATTGGCAGCGTTGTCGTAGGTCAAAGCCGTCGCTGGTAGGTCGTGCTGGCCGAAGGGCCCCAGAGTGTCCACGACGAAGTTCGCTCTGTACGGGAAGTACGAGCCCGTGTGCGGGTGGAAGATCACACCGGGATCCGCAAACGCCCTCAGCTGGTTGTTCTCGTAGACGTAGTCAAACCCAGCGTAGTAGTTCCATGGCGTCAGCGAGTGCTGCGGCTGGGTGATCTTGATCGTCCCACCAGTGGTGCCCCCCTTCCGCGCCGTCTTCAGGGAGAACCAGTTCGAAAGCCCGGCGAAGACATCGAACACGAGATCGGTCGTGCCCTTGTTGACGGGGAAGACCCCCTTCTCCGCGACCAGGAAGATCCGGACGCTGTCCTCGACTCCGAGCTCGGTCGCCTTCCTGATGAGCTCCTGGCGCTCCTCCAGACCAGAGTACTGCCCCAGGTAGAGGGCCTGGGTCACCTGCGTGAGCTCGGCCGGCGGTCGGTAGACCTGCCAGATCGCGCTCCCGAAGTCGCCGTTGTAGAAGAAGTCCGCATTGCCATCATCGAAGGCTAGGAAGCCAGTGAGCCCCCATCCTTCGGTGTAGAGATGCCAGACGCCGGCTTCAGGATCTCCGGAGTAGGCCTTGCTCCCTGTGGGGACCGGGTCGAGAACAGTCGTGAAGCCGATGCTCTCCATCTGCGTCGCCATGTAGGCCCCGATGTCGAACCGGGGTTGCGTGACCCGCTGGAGGATCCTGACGACGATGTCCGCGCCCTGGTACTTCCACTTGCCTCCCTCGAACGTGATGCCCGACACCCCGCTCAAGGCCGCGGTAATCTGATCCACCGCCTTCTGCGGGTCGTAGGCGTACTGTCGCTCAAGTTGAGACATGAAGACGTACTCCCGCACATAGTCGGGCTGCTGCGAGAAGTACTGGAGCGTGTGGGGGACCGCGAACCCGCCCATGATCTGCGTCGCGATGTAGTTCCGGTCAAACAGCCAGTTCAGCGCCTCACGGACATCTTGGATGGCCATCACGTTGATCCCCGACACACCCGCGCCGTGCGGGACGGGGTTGACGAGGATGTTCCAGAGCCCGTTGTAAGACTCGTAGGAGTTGATGTTGGGATTGTCGCGCGCCGCCGTCTTGTCGGCTGCGTCCGCGAGACTGAACATGTAGATGTCCGAATCTCCAGCCGCCACCGAGGAGACCGCCTGGTCCAATGGGACCACAGAGTAGATCAGTTCATCCGCATACGGCCCTGTCGGCAACTGAGCTGCGACAGGCCTGGGCAAAACACTGACCATCGCAAGCGTCAGCGCCAAGAACAGGGCGTAAACGACCAGCTTCTTCAGCACGTTTTCAATCCTCCTAGCCTTGGGGAAGCTGAGCATCCATGGAACTCCTCAGGCCCCCCATACATGTGGCGAAACTGCCGTGTGCTATTTATACTCTCTCAAGGGGGCATTCCGGCGTGTTGGCGATGCGCTTCCGTCCCGAATCCTAGCCGGCCAGATGACAGGCGACCGAGTGTGCTGGCCTTAGCTCACGAAGCTGAGGTTCTTCGACATCACACAGGCCGACCTTGGCGATCGGACAGCGCGGGTGGAAGTAGCAGCCGGACGGAGGATCCGCAAGGCTCGGAGGTTCGCCCGGGAGGGCCCGCCGGCGCCGCCCTTTGTTCGCGGGGTCGGGCTCCGGGATCGCCTCCATGAGCGCGTTCGTGTAGGGGTGCAGGGGCACCTGCAAGATGTCGGCGACCGGCCCGACCTCGACCAACTTGCCCGCGTACATGATCCCGATCCGTTCGGAGAAGTGCCTCGCCGTGGCGAAGTCATGGGTGATGTACAGGAATGAGATCCCGAACTGCTCCTGGAGCTGCCGGAGCAGCTGGAGGATCGAGATGCGGACCGAGGCGTCCAGCATCGAGACAGGCTCGTCAGCGACGATGAACTCCGGGTCGAGCATGAGCGCCCGGGCGACAGCGACCCGCTGCCGCTGCCCGCCGCTGAGCATGTGAGGGAACTTCGTCACGAAGACCTCCGGAGGCGTGAGCTTGACGTTCTCCAACGCCTTGTGGATGCGCTCAGAGCGTTCCTCGAGGCTGCCGACGTGATGGATGGCGAGCGGCTCTTCCAGGGTCCGATAGATGCTGAAAGTCGGGTTCACGCTCGAGTAGGGGTCCTGGGGGATCATCTGGGCCTTTCGGCGGAGCCACGCCAGCTCCTTCTGGGTCGCATGCGTGATGTCCCTGCCATCGAAGAGCATCTTGCCATCGGTGGGTTCCAGAAGCCGCAGGACGGTTCTCCCGAGAGTCGTCTTCCCGCTCCCGCTCTCTCCCACGATGGCCACGGTCTCCCTTCGGCCGAACTGAAGCGTCAGTCCATCGACGGCCTTGACATGGCGAGGCTTTCTGAACAGGAACCCTCCGAACTCGAACCACATCCGGAGGCCCTCGATCTCCAAGATGTTCTCCGATGGAGGACTCGTCTCCGCAGCGAGGCTCAGGTCACGCCCCCCTTGTGAGCAACCAGCAGGAGGCCTTGTGGCTCGAGCCCACTGGCCCCGGGACCTCGGGCTCATGGAGGGTGGCCACGACATTGCCCCCGTCGAGGGCCAGGTCCTTGATTCCTCTATACACAGGAGAGGATCGCTTCTGGCCGTCGACGAAGCGACTGAGGGGGCCGAGCGATGCGAGCTCCTTCGGCGCTTCAGCGAGCTCGACGACGAGATGCTGGTCGTCCCTCACCGTGACCTCCTTGATGGCCGGCAAGCCCGCCGCCTCAAGGGTCCGCTGGCTTCTGAGCTCCTCCGCCAGTTCAGGCGCCGTCCAGCCGCACGGTTCGAAGGCGTGAGGGCAGCGTGGATGGAATCGACACCCCGCGGGCGGCTCGATGAGGTCCGGAGGCGTCCCCGGAATGGACTCGGGGGCCTGGCCTCCCCTCAGCCGCGGCACGCTGTTCATCAGGGCGCGCGTGTAGGGATGCTGCGGGGCCTCGTAGAGCTCAGTTGCAGGCCCCAGCTCCACGAGGTTGCCCGCGTACATGATCCCAAGCTGATCGGCGAGTTCGCTGGCCAGCCCGAGGTCGTGCGTGATGAAGAGATAGGAGAGGAACTCCCGCTCCTGGAGCTCCTTGAGGAGGTTGATGATGTTGGCTTGGGTCATCACGTCCAGAGCCGAAGTGGGTTCGTCGAGGATGACCATCTTCGGCTTCATCACAAGCGCCATCGCGATGACGACGCGCTGCTTCATGCCGCCGCTGAGCTCGTGAGGGTACCGGTTCGCGATGTACTCCGGAAGGCCGACCCGTTGGAGCGTCGCTTCGGCCTGAGCGGCCGCCTCCTCCTTCTCGAGGTCGAGATGGACCCTGAGGGGCTCGGCGACCTGGTCTCCGACCTGGCTTGTGGGGCTCAGTGCGTTCATGGCCCCCTGGAAGACGATCGAGATGGTCCGCCATCGGATCTTCTTCCTGAACTCCTCGTCGCCGAGGCCCATCAGGTCGGTCTCATCGAGGAGGACCCGTCCCTCGTGCCTCCCCACATTCCTCGGCAGGGTCCGTAGGATCGCCGACGCAGTCGAAGTCTTCCCACAGCCGCTCTCGCCGACCAGGGCGAGGGTTGTGCCCCGCTCCATGTCGAATGAGACGTCGTCGACGGCTTTGACGAGTCCGCGCCGTGTCCGATAGTAGAGGTAGAGGTTCTGGACGCTCAGGAACGGCACGCGGGGATCCTCCAGCCACTACTCCTCTCGGAGCCGCGGGTTGAGCACCTTGTCGAAGGCATACCCGAGCAGCGAGAAGGCCACCGTGGCGAAGAGGATGCCACCCGCGGGCATCACGATCCACCACCAGTAGCCGTGGAAGAGCGCTCCGTCGGAGTAGGCATTGCCGATGAGACTCCCCCAGGTCGGGAGGACGGGGTCGCCCAGGCCCAGGAAACTCAGGGAGGCTTCCAGGAAGATGTAGGCAGGGACGCTGAGCGCGATGAGGGCGAATGTGTAGGGCATGATGCGCGGCATGATGTGCTTGAAGAGAATCCGAACGCGTCCTGCCCCGTAGGAGAGCGCTGCTTCGATGTACTGCTCCTCGCGGATCTGGAGGACGAGGCTCCGGATCACCTTTGTCGTCGAGCCGACGAAGCCAAGGACGATGAGAACGGCCAGAATCTGGACGATCCCGACCTCATAGAACAACGCGATGATGATCAGAATTGGCAGCAGGGGAATGATGAGGAGGAAGTCGGCCATCCGCTGGAGGATCTCATCCATCCACCCACCATACCAGCCCGAAATGGCTCCCAGGACGGCCTGGATGACCACGATGACGAACGACGCGATGACGCCGAATGCCAGCGCGACTGGAGCTCCCCAGAGGAGCCCGATCAGAAGGTCTCGCCGGGTGTTATCGGTCCCTGCGAGCCCGAAGATGGTGCCATAGACGATGAACTTCGCATCGAGGTCGTCCTCGGGCGTGAAGCCGAGCAGCTCGACTCGGATCGCGTACTCTCCCTTGAGTACCTCGGCGCGCCGGAAATCGAGCATGCTCTCCCCCGCCACGGCAAAGAGCGTGACCTCGGGCTTGACGTAGAGCCAAGGGGTCGTCGAGTTCGCCGGCGCAAGGCTGGTCGCGTTGAAGGAGAGCGCCCAGTTGTAGATCGCTTGGGCGGAACGGCTCATCTGTCCTGTCGACGAAAAGGGGTAGGTATTCGGCGTCGGGGCGCGGACCTGAGGACCTTCGTTGAGGATCTCGACCTCCTGGCCATCGGGCCTGATCCATGTGACGATGACCGAGGGCGTCGAACCGGTGCCATACGTGGCCCACGCCCACATCGCGAGCTCGCTCGGGAAGACGTCCGCTGTATACGTGAAGGACCTCCGGAGGCTAACGAAGGTCAGGTTGAACTGAGTCGTGTTGATCCGAATCTTCCTGAAGTCGTTCGGCTCAAAGATCGCACTCTCGGGAAGCTCCTTGCTCGTGAACCACTCGCTCCAGACCGGGGCGGCATATCTCGGGTTGTCGAGCCACTGCTGCCCGTCTCCCCATCTCTTGACGATGCTGTAAGGGGCCATGATCGGGACGATGACGACCATGGCGATGAGTGCCGCGAGCATGATGCCGCCGGCAAGCCCGCTCTTGGTGCGGATGGCCTCGCGGAACGCCTCCTTGATGCCCACAGACGGCGGCGGTGCCGGCACTCAACCCCTCCGCAAGGCCTTGACCCGCGGGTCCAGCAACCCGTAGACGAGGTCGAGGATGAAGACCGTGATGACGAGAAGGACCGCGTAGATGGCCGTCAGGCCGATGATCACCGGAGGGTCCGTCTGAGTGATTGCGAGCCAGAAGAGCTGCCCCAGCCCGGGCCAGTTGAAGACGGTCTCGGTGATGATGGCTCCGGTCCAGGAGGCGATCATGGTCAGCGCAAGGGAGGTGACGATTGGAGGAGAGGCCGCGCGGAGCACGTAGCGGTACAGGACAGTCCGCTCGGGCAGTCCCCGCGCGCGAGCTGCAGTCACGAAGTCCTCGTCCATGATCTGCATGACAAGGTTCCGCGTCGTGTAGGACCACTGCCCGAAACTTGCGAGTGTGACAGTCATCAAGGGGAGAAGGAGATGGTAGAGGATGTCCCCGTAGTAGGCAAGGGACCCCGGCGGCGGCGCGGGGACGCCGACCCAACCTCCGGGGGGGAAAATCCTGATGCTGTAAGCGAAGACGAGGATGAAGAAGATCCCGTAGACCCAGGGCGGAACCACATAGGTCGAGATGGAGAAGACCGTCATCCCTCGATCGAAGTAGGAGAGGGACTTCCGCGCCATGACCAGGCCAAGCCAGATGCCTGCTGCGGCGGAGAGGATCGAAGCCGTTGTGAACAGCAGGATTGTACGGGGAAGGCGCTCACCAATGATGTCGTAAACCTCGGGCGAGCCTGACGTATCCGTCAATTTCGCGGCTCTTCCTAATTGCAGCGTGAGGGCTTCGAGCGTGTATCGGATCGTCCGTTGGAAGAAGGGCTCGTTCAGACCCCGGGCGTTCAGGCTCGCGTTGTAACGCGTGTTGAAGACCTTGGTCTGGTTCTCCGGCGAGAGCGCGCGGTACGCGGGGTCGTTTCTCAGCCGTTGGTTGAGGTCGAATCGGATCTGGTCCTTCAGGTATTCGTCAATGCGGCCGCCGAGATTCGCGATGATGACCGTGGCGTACATCGCGATGACGAGCGTGACGGCAAGAAACGCAGCACGCTTCGCCAGGAACCGGAGAAGTCCCACGAACGCGAAGTATTGGCCCCTCCCTTTTCAAGCTTTGCTATCGTCCAGTCTGCCCGCCAGACAAGCCAGGCTCCTGGAGGAGCATCCAGCTTCACCTGCAAATCCTCTTCAGGCAAGACTCCGTCCCGCCCTGAGGGTCGGCCAGGATGACGGTCGGGCTGGAGCGCAGAGTGCAGCTCGCCCTCCTGATCGGCGTGGCGTCCGTCTCCACGGCGGCGACTCTCTTCAAGCTCTCCGAAGCCGGTCCGCTGGTGAAGGTCTTCTACCGGCTGTTCTTCGCGGTCCTCCTGCTCCTCCCCATGCTCTTCCTCTGGGAGCGGGGACGATGGCCGAAGCTCTCGCCGCGCATCGTGGGGCTCCTCCTGCTCGGCGGGCTGGTCTTGGCGGGGCACTTTGGGCTCTGGGTCGCCTCCCTCGATCTCACCTCGGTGACGAGCTCGGTCGTCCTCGTGACCGCTCACCCCGTGCTCGTCGCGCTCGCCTCCGCCGTACTCCTGCACGAGCCGCCTGGAAGGCGGACTCTGTTCGGCATTGGGCTGGGGCTCGCAGGCGTCGCCGTCATCGCGCTCGCCGATCTCGGTGAGGGGCGGGATTCGCTGCTCGGGGATCTCCTGGCCGGCTCTGCGGGCGTGCTTGCTGCGGTCTACCTCCTAATAGGTCGAACGCTGCGTCCCGTCGTCCCTGTGCTTCGCTACAGCACCACGGTCTACAGCCTCTGCCTCCTCTGGTTGCTCGGGCCCATCTTGATCCTCAACGAGCCGCTCCTCAGCCCCGGTGTTGGTTCCGACTGGCCGATCTTCCTCGGCCTGGCGGTCGGCCCGACGATCCTCGGCCACACGCTGCTCAACTACACTCTCAAGTACGTACAGGCGACGCTCGTCTCCGCGAGCCTCATCGCGGAGCCTATCGGTGCCTCGCTGATCGCCGCAGCAATCCTCGGGGAAGTGCCCACGACGCTTGTCGTCGCGGGGGCAGGGCTCGCTCTTGCGGGGATCTACGCTGTGGCCACGGCCCCTGAGCACCGCCGCCTGGGCCTTCCTGAGCCTCCGGGATGAGCAGGGCCGCTACTCCGCAAGTTCACGGCTCTTGTGGATCGCGAACCTAACCCGGGCCCCGATCTCGTCGCCCCACCGCGCAGCCTCGTCGTTCGTCAGCGCGGCCTCCAATCGCCCCTGAGGCGTGCTCAGGGCAGCGCGGGCGCCCTGG
>Ga0315314_1003806_pt1 | contig 11610 bp, 10 predicted proteins | sample TDP9_MG_FD_203631 | JGI IMG/M metagenome (GOLD analysis project Ga0315314, IMG submission 203631) | Freshwater sediment microbial communities from Lake Towuti, South Sulawesi, Indonesia - TDP9 | ecosystem: Environmental > Aquatic > Freshwater > Lake > Sediment | place: Indonesia: South Sulawesi...
TCAGAGGGCGGACGATATGGGCAGGATAGGACGCGGCTGGCAGCTGGCGAAAGTGAGCTTGAGAGTGATAAGAAAAGACAAGGAGATCCTTCTGTTTCCGGTGTTGTCCGGGATCATCACGCTCCTGATCCTCGCGAGCTTCATCGGGGGCATGTTCTTGTCCGTCGGAGTCGAGGAGCTCGTGGAGGGCAGCGGACAGTGGCTGTTCTACGCCTTCTGGATAGCATTCTACTTCTTCAGCTTCTTCATCGCGATATTCTTCAACGCGTGCGTGATAGCGTGCGCGACCATTCGCTTGAACGGGGGCAATCCCACAGTCTCTGACGGTTTCCGGATTGCTACGCAGAACATAGGCAGAATCCTGCTCTGGGCCCTTCTCGCAGCGACCGTAGGCCTCATCATCAAGGCGATACAAGAGAGAGTGGGGACCATCGGGAAGCTCATCATGGGAGCTGTCGGTGTGGCGTGGACCATTGCGACGTATTTCGTCGTGCCCGTCCTCATCTACGAGAAGCTCGGCCCGTTGGGAGCAGTCAAGAGGAGCGCCTCGATCCTGAGGAAGACCTGGGGCGAAGCCTTGGTCGGGAACCTGGGCTTGGGCGCCGTCTTCTTCCTGTTCGGTCTGTTCGGCATAGTCTTGATTGTCGCAGGGGCGGCGCTGGGCACCCTGACTGCCATCATAGTTGCGGTTGCTGTCGCCGTGGTATACTGGCTCATCCTGGCGATAGTCTTCTCAGCGGCGCAGTCGGTGCTGGTCGCGGCGCTCTACAGGTACGCGACGACCGGCATGGTGTCCGAGGAGTTCCAGGAAGTATCGTTCACCCAGCCTTTCACCGCGTAGGTCAGACCCAGGCTCTCATCCGTGGAGCTGCTTCACAAGCTTGGCGACGAGCTTCCCGTACCTGATGCAGTTCTTCTCGGCCCTGGCGTTTGGCTTCTCGATCGACACAGGCCCATAGTGGTCGCCCGACGAATCGCCGCACACGACCATGCCGTGGATGAGCAGCGCCTCGAGTATCGCCAAGACGGTGGTCTCGTTCCCTCCGCCCACGTTCGCGCTCGAAGAGAACGCCCCGCCAACCTTGCCATCCAGCTTCCCGTGGTACTTGACGCTCCTGTCCAGGAGGTCCTTTATCTGCGCGGCGGGCAGACCGTAGTATGTGGGCGAGCCGATCACGATGCCGTCGTACCTTGGGAGGTCATCGACTCTGACCTCCCTCACGTCCTTCGTGTCGACCTCCACATCTTCTTCCATCACTCCCTTCTGGATCAGGTACGCCATCTTCTTGGTGTTCCCCGACCTCGAGTAGTAGCATATCAGTATCTTCGGCGTATGATCATCCCCTCGCTCCTGCATGGCCAACCATTGCCTTTAAGCGAATCCCTTGCATGTTCGATTCCACCGCAGCCAGGTGTGGGCGAAGGTTGAAGAGTACGAACGGCCTAACCCGCAGCCGGGAGGAGTGACCGGCATGAGGGTATGCAACCGGTGCAGGAAGGAGACCCACGAGATGTTCTGCCCAAGCTGCCATGTCCTCACCTATCCCCCCAGACATGCCACGGCAGCGCCCTCTTCCTCGCCCGGGGACATCTTCGAGTGCACTGTCTGGCAGGGTCCAAGCCGCTCTCGCGGGATCGAGGTCCCGTCGAACGAGAGGAACCACTACTTCTCGAAAGACCATTATATCGTCGTCCTTCACATCGAGGGGAAGCGAACTGTGGCGAGGCTGGGTCCTCAGTTCTGGAAGAAGCCCGCAGTGATCAAGAAGGCGCTCAGCGACGACGGCAAGGACCAGTTGATCAAGTTCTTCGAGAAGCATCATCTCCTCCCGCCCCAGCAGTCGATGAAGGAAAAGGGCATCGTGGATACGGTCGTCTTCGAGGTAGTGATTCCGATGGAGGAGTTCAAGATCTCAGTGACTGAGCGCGCAGAGCACGATGCTGCCGAGGACTAGAGCAGCCCGAGCTCCCTGCCGATCTTCCCGAACGCCGAGAGTGCTTCGTCGAGGTCCTCCTTCTTCAGCGCTGCGTTCATGATCGTTCTGATCCTTGCCTTGTCCCGGGCGACCATCGGGAACACGATTGGGAGGGCGAACACCCCGAGGTCGAACAGTCTTGAGCTGAATCTCTTGGCCGACCCGCTCTCGCCGACCATCACTGGCACTATCGGCGTCTGGCTATGCCCAGTATCGAAGCCCAGCTGCCGTATCCCCTTCCGGAAGTAGTCGGTGTTCGCCCAAAGGTTTCTCACATGGTCAGGCTCGGTCTCGAGGACGTCTATGGCGGCGATGCACGCGGCAGCTACAGCGGGCGGATGAGAACCGCTCAACAACCACGTCCGGGATTTGTTGTACGCGAAATTCACGAGGTCCCGGCTCCCGGAGACATGACCACCGACCACGCCGAACGCCTTCGAGAAGGTGCCCATCTCGACGTGTACCCTGTCTCGTGACAAGCGGAAGTGCGACACGATCCCGCGTCCGCCATCTCCGAGAACGCCTTCTCCGTGGGCGTCATCGACGTACACCATCGCGCCGTGCTCATTCGCGACATCGGAGATCCGATCCAACGGGGCGATGTCTCCGTCCATGCTGAAGACACCGTCCGTGATGATCAGGATTCTCCGGAACTGAGGAACACGCTGCTCTGCTTTCTGCAGAACGTCCTTGAGGTCAGCGACGTCACAATGCCTGTAGACCGCTCTGTCAGCCTTCGACAGCCTCACGCCATCGATGATGCTGCCGTGATTGAGCTCGTCACTCACAATCAGATCGCCAGCATCCGCAAGCTGAGGAATCAGGCCGGAGTTCGCCGCGAATCCCGTCTGATAGACAAGGGATGCCTCTGCCTCCTTGAACTTCGCCAGACGCTTCTCGAGCTCAACATGCAAGTCCATGTTGCCCGCTATCGGCCTGACCGAGCCCGAGCCAGCGCCGTGAGTCCTCACCGCAGCGATGGCCGCCTCCTTGAGCCTGGGGTGATTGCTCAGGCTGAGGTAGTTGTTCGAGCAGAGCATCAGGACCTCCTTACCGTCCACGATGCATCGGGGTGTGCAGGGCCCCCGCAGAACTCGGAGCTTCCAGTCCAGCTCGTTCTGCACCAGCTGGTCGTGCTCGGCCCTCAGGAAACCTGCGGGGTCCCTCTGCGTCAAGCCATCACCACTCCGGGCGCAGGGACACCTTGGCCGCCTGCTTGGACCTTATCAGGTGCATGCCGTCCTCTATGTCCCGGATCGGCAACGTGTGAGTGACTATAGATGAAAGCTTCTCCCTGAAATCCTTGCGCCAGAGTATCTTGTACATCTGGTCCCAGGTCTTGAACATCCGCCGGCCTGTGATGCCATACACTGTCGCGGACTTGAACGTGATAGCGTTGTTGAAGTCCAGTGTGACTGGATCGTTGTAGAGGCCGAGGATGGACACCCTCCCCCCAGGCGTGAGCATCTCGAACACCTGCTTGAGCGCAGGCGCCGCACCTGACATCTCGAGGCAGACATCCGCCCCGTTGCCGTCCGTGAGCTCTCTGACCTCTCTCACAAGGGCCTCGGTGCCCATTGACGCGTCGAGGACTCTGTCTGCGCCCATCTTCTTCGCGAGGGAGGACCTGATCTTCTCGCTGCCCAGCTCGGTGGCGATGACCTGCTTCGCTCCCAGGACCTTGAGGATCGCAATCGCCATCAAGCCTATCGGGCCAGCGCCCGCGACAACGACGTTCCTGCCCTTGATATCGTCAGTCTCGTCGCTCGGCAGCACTGTGAAGGTGGCGTTCCCCATCGGCTCGAGCAGGGAGCCCAGCTTGTAGTCCAGCCCGTTCGGGAGCCTCCTCGCGTTCATCTCGGGGAGACACACATACTCTGCGAACACGCCGTCGGTGTCGACGCCCAGGATCTTCATGTCCCTGCAGATGTGCATCCTGCCGGACCTGCACTGGTAGCAGGTGCCGTCCACGATGTGCGTCTCGGCAGAGACGAGGTCGCCCACACCGATGGATTTCACCCCAGGACCGGCCTCGACCACTTCCCCACACAGCTCATGGCCGAAGATGATCGGGAGGTGCCTCACGCGCTTCTGCGCCCAGTGGTTCCAATCCCAGATGTGCACGTCGGTGCCGCAGATCGAAGTCATCTTCATCTGAACGACGACCTCGCACTTGCCGGGTTCAGGCCTCTTGACCGTCTCGATGTCGGCGCCGGGCTCCCTTCTCCTCTTCACGACCGCATACATCCGGGGTGCACTTCTCCGATTGCCAGGTGCACGAGGCTAGTGGTTCATAAGCGATTAGGCCCTACTAAGAAGTTCGACGTCATCGCACGGGATGCACTCCGAGCACGACCACTAGATCTCCATGCACTTCCTCGCCTCTGGCTGCCGGACATGCTGGGAGCAGCGGGTGAAGAACTCCGGGTGCTCCGTGTGCACGGGTATGACGACCTTTGGCGAAATCTCCCTGACGATGGAGAACACCTCGGACATGTTCGCGTGGCCGGAGGCGTGGGCCTGGTGGAAGTCAAGCCTGAAGTGGTCGATCCAGTTCCTCAGTATCTCCTCCTGCACGTCGTCCTCCTCGAACGGCTCGCTCTGCGACCTGATGAACAGGCTCCCAGGGACGGGTGCGATGTCTATGAGTTCCGCGAGCTGGGTGAAGTCGCTGTGGAATATCATCTGCTTCTGGTGCTTCGCGACGTATTCGGAGTCAACAACATTGCCCTTCGACCCGAGCATGTCGATGAACCTCTGCTCGTACGCGTACGGTCTCGGCATCCCGCTCCGGACGTACACGAGCATGTTCGGGTCCTCGAGCGGGTCGGGCACCCTTATGTGCCTGTCCCCTTTCAACGACCTCAGAAGGTGGGCTACCTTCGCGGAGACCACGAACTTCCTGCCGGTCATCCTGGCGACGTCCCTGTAGGTACGCATGCGGTCGACATCCTTCGGGTAGAACGACACCACCGCGAGCTTGCCATGCCGCTTGAGCAGGCCTCTGATCCTGTCCTCGACCTGCTTCTCAGAAAGATCCTCCCTCGGGTCATCGGGGGAGACCCTTGTCCCTTCGCACACGAGTGCGATCGGCTTCTCCGCGGCCGCGCGCCTGACGAACTCCCTTGTCATGTCGGCTCTCGGACCGTGTGCTCTGAAATCGCCAGTGTAGACGACGCAACCGTCGGACGTGTGCACGAGAAAACCATAGGCGCCAGGGACCGAGTGGTCCACATGGATGGGCTCCACCTCCAGCGAACCGACCTTCAGCTTCGCACCTGTCCGGAATGGCGAGTATTCGTGCTCTCCGAAGTTGACGGCACTGCCACCAGTCGTTTCCCAGGAGTTCCTTATCAGGTTCGCGGCCTCCCCGAGATGGACCGGTATCCCGGGGTCAGTGAACTTGACATGCCATGCGTGGTCGAAGTGCATGTGAGAGAGGAATATCGCATCGAAGTCAGGGCTGGAGTACTTCAGGTCGGTGTCCTCCAGCCAGTCCCTTGCGTACAACCCCCTGATGCGAGGGACCATGTCGAAGTGGAGGTAGTCCCTCAGCCCGAACCGCTCGCGTGGCTTGAGCCATTCGACGAAATACCTGTCGGCCATCCCGAAGGCCTCCCCGAAGTCGAGGAACACCTTGGTATCTCTATCCTCGAGGAGTATCTTGTTTCCGCCTATCTGCCCCGCCCCTCCGTGGACGGTTATCTTGATCATCCCAGCACTCCCGCCTAGCTTTCCTGACCTGGGCCCGTCATGCCCCTGCTATGGCCTTCAAGCTTTTGGTCGCCCGGGGTTCAGATCCGACGACGAAGTCGTCTAGCGTTGCGTTCCTCCCGCGACAGGGCAGGGGCTCCTCGGCAAGGTCGGCGATCTTCAGCCAGTCGGGGAGCTCGCGGACGCCCCTGATCCTCTCTGCCGAGGCCCACCGGTTGTACTCCCTGTCGACGAGGATCGCGTCGACACCAGCCTTCTGCACGGGGAACAGGTCCAGCTCTGGCATGTCGCCAATCATAATGGCATCCTCCTTCCTCAGGCCGTGCTCGGACAAGTACCTCCTGATCTGGTGCCCCTTGTTGCCGTTGAGCATGACTCTATCGAACCAGTGACCGATTCCGAACTTCTCGAACAGGGCACCCAGTATCCTATCGCTGTTCCTCGACACGACCACGAGCGTATCCACCTGTTTCCTCAGCTTCCCGAGCGCCTCGACGACGCCGTGATCAAGCTCGAAGAACTCGACTGCTGCATCTGGGCTAGGGTCAGCCCAGAACTCCCACCTCGACCTCTTGTTCCTCGGGACGTACAAGGTTCCCTCGGCGTCTAGGAAAACATGCCTGTACCGTCTGATCCTACCTGCGACCTCTGACTTCATCGGACAGGTGCATTCACGCATCCGAGGATTGAGCCTGCTGCGATATGGTATCACGGAATGTGATACGGCTCGCTAGGAACGGATAAATATAACAGTATTATGATGACTTAGACGGTATCACGAAAGATAAAGAGGCTGGACGGCATACCGTCTGCCGGCGAGGAACATGGTGGTTGTCTTTGGAACGCTCGGATACCGTCCAAGGTCCCTCATACCCACAGTGAGATCCACGCCCAGCGTGGAGAAGGTAGTGTTCTACTTCGGCGCGGACAAGAACGAACCAGACGCAGTCAGGAAGGTCTCTGAGGCCAGGAAGGACGTGGTGGATTTCTGCAAGAGCATGGGCATCGCCGTCGATCCGGTCGAGCTCGACGACCCGTTCGACTTCAAGAGCACGGCTCTCAGGATCAGAAGAGACATCAGGAAGCACAAGGCGGCGGGAAAGGAAATCGCGGTCTTCAATATCGCTGGCGGGACGAGGCCGACATCATCTGCCGCCCTCCTGGCCTGCATCCTCGAGGGCGTGCCTACGGTCTACGTCCACGACGTCACCTACGAGGAGATACATCTCCCCCTTCTCAGGATGGAGTACAATCGCATCCTGTCGGGCGAAGAAAGGGAGATCCTCAAGGCGCTCATCCGGAACAAGGGCAAAGACCTCACTGAGGTGGAACTTGCCAGACTCGTTGGCAAGCACAAGGCGACCGTGAACCACCATCTGAGAAACCTCGTGAGCAAAGGAGCGCTGAGGCTGGAGAGGCACCGCGTCGACTCAAGGAAGAAAATCGTGACGGTCGAGGAATCGACAGAACTGCTCCTCGGTGATCTGGATTGAAGGTCCTCGTGTCGACCTTCGGGGGCGACGATCCCGAGAAGGTCCTCTCGGCAATGCGCCACATCCCCTATAACAGGCTCGTCCTTGTGGGGGAAAAGGGCACAGAGCGGAGCGAGGGATTCGCGAGGCTGAGAGATCTCGAGGAACTGGCTGGCCACACCATTGAAGTTGTGCACGTCGAATGCGAAGATTTCCTCGAGCTGGTGGATTCGGTTGCAGAAGTGCTTGTCGAGCGCACCTCGGAGGCAGGCACGAAGGTTACGGGCACCGTCACACTCAACATAAGCGGTGGCTCGAAGATCCTCGGCGACGCCGCCCTGTTCGCGGCGTTCAGAGTTGGCGTCGAGGCGTATCACTGTGACTCGAGTGTCACCAAGCTGCCTGTGCTCAAGGGCGCGAGCGCGAAGGACATGTTCACTCCCGCCGAGTCCAGGTTTCTCACATCTGTCGGCAGCGATGGCGCGCGCCTCGACGATATTGCCCGATACGTCCGCGCTGCGAGCAAGCAATCAGTCGAGAGGACCATGCGCGAGCTGAAGAAGGCAGGACTCGTGACTCCCGAGCTCAGGAACGGGACTGTGTTCGTCAAGTTGTCTGAGACAGGAGCTGAGGTCGCTCGGGCAATCAGGGCTTGCCCAAGCCGCGATTAGGTGCCGCAAGAGATGAACATGCCTTGATCATTTCTCGAGATCCTCGCCGCTTTCCAGTATCTGCTGGGTCGTGGCATATATCTCCTCCATACCCTCGCCAGTGTCGGAGCTCACTGGCACCAGAGGACGACCCGCCCCGACGCTCTCCAATGCCTGGAGGAACTCCACGCTGATCTGGGACTGAGCGTCGATCGAGTCGTCCAGCAGCGCGTTGAATAGAGCGTAGTAGTCCCGGCTCCAGGTCTCCACCTTCTGCCTCTCATCCTCGGATAGGGAATCAGCTTTCGAGAGCAAGGGCAGCATGGGGATTGGCAGTCTGAAGTGCGTAGTTGCCGCGAGCATCAGGGACGAGACGTAGCCGTTGGGCGTCCTCGCCAGGGCCGGGTCGAACAAGAACGCCACGATCGATGCCTCCTTGCCCAGTTCCTCGATGACGACCTTACTGCTCTGCCTGAATGCGAACAGCTCGACCTGGCCTGGAGTGTCGATCAGCACGAAATCTGCATCGAAGCCGGCGAGCACCTGGGAGATCTCCTTGACGTTCAGGGCGAGCATATCGGCGGCGACTATCTGAGCACCATTCGGTCCGAGCCCGTAGTCGCTCATGACCTCTGACAGCTTGATCCAGTCCCTGACATCGACATCCGGAGGATAGAGGAGTGAGTCGGCTCCAGGGTCAAGGTTGACGGTTATCGCATCATAGCCCTCGTTGCTGAGCCATGTCTGGAAGGCGCTCGTGAGCGTGCTCTTTCCGCATCCGGCGGTCCCGACAAAATAGAGGTTCTTGGCAGCCATTTCCCGCTTCCCTGATCTGAGATGAGGCGGGCCTGAAGGGATTCGAACCCTTGACCTTTCGGTTTCTCCGTCGGATCCGCGAAGATCCTCGGTAAGAGCCGATTGCTCTACCTAGCTGAGCTACAGGCCCGCAGGTTCGCAGTATAGGCTGACCGTTTATAAAACTATCGAGTTTGCAGACAATGGCTGTGGAGTCTGGCTCGGCATTATCTCTCAGCTAATGATGGAATATTGCCATTAATATAAAATAATCGCCCATCAAATTGGAGGAGGCTTGCGCGGAGACCTCAGGACTTCCCGAAATCCTTCACGATCTGTGCGATTCGGCTGGTCGTCGACGAGCCCAAGGGCACAGGCTTGTGCTCCCTGAGGATGCTCTCCACTCGCCCATTAGCCGTCTCCATGGAGTCCATGCCGCCCTTTCCAACAACCTCATCGAACGACTCGTTCCGCCACAGCATCTGAACGTAGTAGTCCCTTATGTGCGACATCGTGTGTTTCTGGCCCAGAAAAGACCCTCCGATCCCCACCTTCTTGATGAGGTCCAATGCCAAGGTCTCCTCGTCTACCTTGACGCCTCCGAGGGTCCTGAGGGTCATTCCGGCAATCTCGTGGTCGAAGAGGAGCTGCTCGTATGAGAGCAGCGTCGATCCATCCGGGACTCCGAGACCGTTGATTACCTCACCCCCAGTCAGGACGCTGGTCATCGTCGATATCGTGTTCTCGATGCAGGCCTGCACGCCGGGGACCTTGGCGCTCGAGCCCATCCCGCCCGTCGAGTTGGGAATCCCGCAGTAATTGGCCATCTCCACGGCCGCCGCGCAGAGGACCGTGCTCTCAGGCGAACCACCGACGTACGAGCCTGTCCTCGGGTCCATGTTCGAGAGAACAGAGCCGTACATCAGTGGCGCGCCGCGCTCGTGCGCCTGCATCGCGCACGCGAGCGCCAGCGTTTCCGCATGGTTCACGACCAGGTCTCCCGCGATGGTCGCGGGCCCGTTCATCCCGGCCTGAGCCATACCAGTGATGTGCACCGGAACATGGTTCTCCGCCCAGACCATCGCTGCCTCCGTGGTCGGCCCCTCGAGCACGAGGGGGGAGATGGTGCACACCATCGCCGACATGTAGTGTCTCTTCCTGAGCTCTTCGACAGAGCCCACGACCTCGGCGGCCATCTTGACCTGCGCCCTCGCCTCTTGCGGGGTAGAGGTCGACTCGGTGAGTATGTGCTTGGAGGTGTTCTCCATTGCGACTCTCACGCCCTCGACGACGTGGACCTTCTCGGGCACGTCGTGGGCGACGACCATCGGTTCGTAGATGCTCACATACGGGAGATAATCGGATATCACTGCTGTCTTGCGGATGTCCTCGAGGATAGACCGCCTCTTGGTCCTCGTCTTCGCCTCCCAGACGGCCACGCCGCATCCGTCCGTTGTGAAGTAGCTGTGAGTCCCGTCCAACGGCAGGTCGTGCTCGGGCGTCCTTGCGGCGAGCACGAAGCTCCTTGGGATCGACTTCATTAGTGACTGGGTGACGTCGCGCGGGAACTTCACGACCTCCTTCGCGTCGTCGACGACAGCTCCTGCGCGTCTCAGTGCTGTCCTTGCAGTGCGGCTATGTATCCTGACCCCCACATCGTCCATCAACCTCAGCGTGGCTTCGTGTATCTTCTTCCTGTCTGCAATGCTCAGCAGCTCGCACCTTGTCTTCACCTTGAATGTGTCCGCGAATCTCGGCATCTCGTCCACTTCCTCCCAATCGCCATCGGGGTATCAGTCGAAGGCTAGAAACATGTATAGGTTTCGAATGGGCCACAGCCCACGATCACGCCTTCAGGGCTATCGGCCTACGCTTCTCCAGAACATCGGCACCGATGCTCTTGGAATACTCCCTGAGGATGCTGTCTATGCTCTTCCTGACCTCGGTCTCGAGAGGCTCAGGGGTGTGCGAGTTCAGGAGTTCCACCATCCGTTCTTTGGCACGCTGCTTGGCGTCTTTGGATCCGCTCGTCGACCACTTCTCGCGGGCAAGCCTGTCTGACAGCTTGGGGGAGAAGTGCTCCTTGCGGAACCGGGCAACCGTGTCCCTCTGCTTGAGGTAGTTGCCCATCGGGCCCGTCTTCGATATGACTTCCACAGAGAGGGACGCCTCGCTGACTTCGACGCCCTGTGCTATCCTGAGCACAGACGAAGCGATCTCGTCATCGATCACCGCCTGAACGGGCGAGAACGTGTTGAAGGCCTCGGTCGACCCAAAGAAGAGGTCCGAGAAGTCCGCCCCCGACAGGATAGCCACCGTGGCGGCTGTCGCCTTCTCGTAGGCCGTCTGGGCGTCCAGCGTCTTCGAATCGCTCTGGACTCCCATATTGCTGGGCAAGCCGTAGTACTTGGCGAGTTGAATCGCACCAGCACCTATCAACGAGAACTCCGGAGCGCCGGTGGCAGACATGCCTGTGCGCATATCAAGGGGGCAGGACACAGAACCATAGATGATCTTCGGCTCTTTGGTGACGGTGCTCGCGAGCACAATGGAGCTCAAGATCTCCGCATTCTGCTGAACGAGGAGCCCCGCGACAGATGCTGGCGCGGTCCCTCCTGCAAGAGCCATCACAGTGACGAACACCGGCATGTTCTCGCGAGAGTATCCCAGGAGCGCCTCGAGCATCGTGTGCTCGTGGGTGAGCGGGCTGATGGGATCGACGTAGCCGCAGAACAATGGCTTCTTCCTGAGGGCCTCCATGCCACCCATGATAGCGGCACCGAGGCGAAGGCACATCTGGACATCTTCCTTGTCCGAGCTTCCGCCAAAAGTGCACTTGCTCGAGTTGATCAGGCCAGCTGCCATCTGCACGATCCCGCGCTCCCTCTCCGGAACATCGCTGAGGTACATCGGAACATAGGCAATCTTGGTGGTCTCCAGCGCGTCCAGCAGGCGGCAGGAGAGCAATCCATCCTGCAGCGTCGGCGACCTGACCTGATCAGT
>Ga0315314_1003807_pt1 | contig 11608 bp, 9 predicted proteins | sample TDP9_MG_FD_203631 | JGI IMG/M metagenome (GOLD analysis project Ga0315314, IMG submission 203631) | Freshwater sediment microbial communities from Lake Towuti, South Sulawesi, Indonesia - TDP9 | ecosystem: Environmental > Aquatic > Freshwater > Lake > Sediment | place: Indonesia: South Sulawesi...
CCGTATATTGTTTTTATTGCTCCGGCATTAGTGGCAACATCCATGATGTACTCAGCTTTTTTCGAATGCACTTATGCTTCTTTCGTTCGGATGTACTATCAGAAAACGTTTGATGCGATAATTACAACGCCGGTAAGCCTTGAAGAAGTTATAGCCGGCGAACTCCTATGGGGTGCAACAAAGAGTCTTATCAACTCGACCATAGTTTTGGGCGTAATCTTGCTTTTCGGTCTGGTTTCAAGTCCATTCTTTTTGTTGATTCCGCCGCTCTCTTTTTTTTCGTAGGCCTTTTATTCTCAGCCATAGCTATGTGTGTTACGGCCATAATGCCCAACATAGACTCATTTAATTACCCATCCTTTCTCTTCATAACTCCCATGTTCATTTTAAGTGGCACATTCTTCTCCATAACTAGTCTTCCCGCGACGGCACAAATCGTGGCTAACATATTTTTCCCATTAACCCATGCCGTGGCGCTTACAAGAGCGTTGATTGTTGGAAGACTCAGCTGGACTCTGCTGCTTAACCTCTCTTGGTTTTTGGTTACCACACCCTTTTTCTTTGTTTTGTCCATAAACCTGATGAAGAAAAGACTAATCAAATGAATGGAGTTCGAACCCCTGTATCATTCTGCGCAAGTTTATGGCTTTATCTAATTTTTTCATCGACCCCTAGGGGTTCTATTTTAACTTTAATTTCAGTGACCTCGTCGAATTCCTTTTTTATTTTTTCTTCGATTTGGGTTATTAGTTTGTGGGCTTCGTTGACACTCATGTTGCCGTCCACTTCGATGTGCATGTCACCCACAACGTATGGACCTAGTTTTCGTAGGCGGATGTCATGTACTCCCCTAACATGGGCTGTGGTCTTCGCTATGTTTTCAATGTCTGACAGGATATCCGTGCATGAACACGCGTCCATCAACACCAGGGAGGCTTCCTTTATTGTGGTATAGGAAACGGTGAAGACGAAGAAGGCTATGATCATACCAGCTATAGAATCTGTTTGTACTATGCCTAAATAATAACTGAAGGCTATGCCGAAGAAAGCAGTCATTGAGGTCAGAAAGTCTTTGACTGAATTATAGGCGTCGGTCTTTAAAGCTAGCGAATCAAACCGTTTGGCTGCTCGTATCTTGTAAAGGGATTGTATCATGGCTATGGCTGCGGCAGACAAAGCCACTGTCATGGCAATTTCTGCGTTAACAATTCGTTTTGCGACGAGGAACACCTGATACGATTCATAAAGGATCACCACGCCGAGGATTGACATGATTACCGCGGCAATCATGCTGGAGAAGGTTTCAACTCGGTAATAGCCAAAGTGAAACTTGCCGTCTGGTGCTCTTCGTGAGAGGCGTAGACCCGTCCAGACAATGAGAGAGACGGCGGCGTCGGCAAAAGAGTGAGCGCCGTCAGCGATTAAGGCAACGCTTGTGGATAAGATTCCGACGACCACCTCGACTATGCCCACGAGCACGAGAACCACGAAGGATTTGGCTGCGACGACTCCGCCCTTCTCCAATTCCGTGTGTTGCAAGTTGTAAATCGCCCTCTGCGACACTGACTAACTAGAATACTGAGTTCGCGTTATTTTGTATTGCGCCGTGATGAATTTCTAACAAATAAGCATTACATCATCTTAAATCAATGTTAAGTGTATAATAATTCTCCACTTTGTTCATAATATCGACGGCCATAGGGTAGGCTTCAGATACATGATTTGTGTAGTATTATTGTATGCGCTGTTTTACTAGGTAAGGCTGATCACATACACGTTCATGTGGTCTTCGTTCATCGTAACTTGATAGCCTGCTGTCTGTATTTTTTCCATGGACCGTTTTAGCCAAACGTGAAAAGACTCTGCTAGGCTACCCTTGTTGGGGTTGTCTGGATCCAGCGAACCTGTATTCTTTTCTCCCTTTAAAACGGCAGTTTGCAGGAGCACATGCTTGGCTGCCCAGTAATCAAGGGCTATGGGGTCAGTACTCGCAAGGATTACGTTTACTCTACTTGCCTCTTCGTAGGAAGTAGCTGGTCCATCCATAGGCTTCGCGTTCACCCAGATGGCGTCCAGTAAGTTTAGTGTTGGAAACCTCGTTTCTACCATTTCGGTTCCCATTCCCCCTTGACCAACTGTTGCATGTGCATTTGTTAGTGGCTGGGAAACAACGCCCATATAGTTCTTTACGGAAGCCGTGATACCATATGTGCTGTGGGATTTTAACACGGGAGCGTTGATCACCTTCAACCTCTCAATATCATAGCTTTTTGTCACGGGGTTCCAGACGCCCTCCTTAAAACTTATGTAGGTGCCGTATGCTGTCTTAAACTTCGGGTACGATGGGCGTATTCCCGTCTGGGGATCTGCCGTCGGGCTAACCACGTATCCGTCGCTCATGTCTCCGGAGGAATACTCGTCTACTCTTTTTTCTCTGATTTTGTCCCAGAGAAAGGTTGAAACCTTGTAAGAGCCCGAGAACAAGTCAACTACCTTTTGGGTCGACTGGGAATGGTCTTCAGCGTTGCTTTTGCTCCAGTCGAGGCTTCCTCTGCCTTGTCCGTTGTCAGCGACAACTATCTCACCTATAAAGCCGTCTGGGTGACTCACAATCTTCTCTATCAACTTTTTCAGCAGGTCGGTGTTTGTTCCACCTCTTTCAATCCACTGAGCGTTCACTTTTATAAGGACTACATCATCGTGGGCTATCAGTCCATTCGGCCCCTGAGCGCTTTCCCTCACCTCTGACTTATAGAAAAGTAGTCCATGGGAGCCCATGAGCTTTATGAGTTCACTGAGGCCCTCATCCCATCCCGTGGTACCTTGCACAACGAAGATGTTGGAAGACGATTCCGTGCCTGTCGCCAACCTAGATTCTAGGGTTAGCCTAACAACCTGCCCTGTCAGAATTTTCTCTCTTGGCTGGACAGCCCACCACACTGCTACTCCCGCTCCTACAACAAGGATTGCCAAGAATAAAGCTAAGGCTATTCTTCCCTTTAAAGTGAAGAGCCGCACTGTCTTTTTTGGCATTGTGGCTAGGAATGCAATTATTGAGGAAAGCAGCGCGTAGGTGTTTGCTGCAGCCGCTTGTTGGCAGGGATAAGAGATTCTAGAGGGCTTGGTTCCCGTTCTAAGCAACAGCCACAGAAGGCTCACAATTCCCAGCGTAAAAGTGTTTTCTTTAATCTTGCCCCATACTACCCGTAAATGGTCAATCAAAGTTTTTTACCTAAAAAATTATTAGTTTCGGTCCTTTTAAATGTAGAGAACTCAGGATTACTACTAGGACTTGTTTACGTTAACTCTCCAGAGGAGACCGATGTTTAAGTTTTAAATCCTTTAGTAGTTTTTCGAATTCTCTCTCAATCATGTGGAAGCTATGTTCGTCCGTGGGAAATTTGCCTGTTGTTACGTCTTCACAATACGCCCGTAACGCATTTAGAATAATTTCACTTAAGTTAACGTATTGTTTGGCAAATTTGGGTGTAATCGTCCAGAAAGTTAGTCCAAGTATGTCGGTTAACACTAATGCTTGTCCGTCGCAGTATGGTCCCGACCCTATGGAGATAATTGGTACCGCCAACTCCTCAGTAATTACTTTAGCCGCCTCAGCAGTTACACACTCTAAAAGTATGGAGAAGGCTCCAGCCTTTCCCAACGCTTCCGCATCCTCAATAACCTTTTTGGCTGTTGAAGAATCTCGTCCTTGTACTTTGTATCCTCCCAACAGGGCCATCCTTTGAGGAGTTAAACCAATATGACTCATTACAGGGATACCTGCATCAACTATTGCTTTAGTTGTTTCACTTATCTCCGAGCCACCCTCCAACTTAATGGCGTCGCAGCCCACCTTCATAAAGCGGCCTGCATTTCTTATTGCCTCCTCTGTACTTGCGTTATAGGACATGAACGGCATATCACCTACGATAAAAGCGTATTTAGCCCCTCTGACAACCGCCTTAGTGTGATGAATCATTTCACTCATAGTAACTGGAAGGGTGCTTGGATACCCGAGCATCACCATTCCAACGGAATCTCCAACCAGTATGATATCAACGCCCGCTTGGTCGGCAAGTGCAGCCATCGGATAATCATATGCCGTTACGAAAGTTATTTTCTGAGCCCGTTGCTTCATCTTCATTAAAGCTGGTATAGTAACCTTCTTTCTCTCCATTCTCTCATCACAAGCCTCCCACATGCCTATGAAAGAATAATCACGAGTGATAAAACTTTCTACAAAACAAATGCTGTTAAGATAAACCGCCGCTATTAGAAGTATCGTAAAGCCTGTCTTTGCTCCGTACCCCTGGTCTTAACTAAGGAAGCCTAAATAGTCTTCAAAACTTGTTCATAGTATCGTGGACCATACGTTAGAGTGATTTGATGAAAGACCTTTGTTGAGGTGGTGACCTGCTCCAGGTTTCCTTCCACATAAACTTTCTCACCCTCTTCGGCTTGCATCCTAAACTCTTCCACATAAGAAAGGATTCGCTGAACATCCTCGACCTTTACCCCATCTAAAACTTTTAGGAACTCGATTTGATAAATTGAAGGAATGAAGGGCGCCTCACGGTCGTCGGTTATGCGGGCAGTGGCTTTAATCCAGCCCCTCTTTAAGATGCGTGTATCCGTTCTGTACTCGTTGTGAATTTCGTTCCAGTCCTTCACCGGCTCAAACTCCGTTTTAATCACCCTCCCACTTTCCTTGTCCTCGAACAACGCGTAGACCATTTTCCTTCGCTGGTGCCACAGATACTCCCTTGGGCTATAGTTCACGAATTTCCAACGCTTACCCTTGATTGCCTCCTCGCTTTCGAACTCATTTCGTAGAGGAGAGGATTTCTCTCGATAGAGTTCCTCCAATATTTCACGCAGTCTTCTCAATTCTTCTTCACCATACACAATGAGGTCGATGTCCGAAAATTTTGGGTGATAGAACCCGTGGAGAAGTGAGCCGAAAACGCCGAAGTCGTTTTTCGTTAGTTCTGACCTAGCCATGACTGGGCTGATCACTTTCTGTAATGCGTTGATGAGCTCATCCCTGGGTGGTGTTTCCATCAGTCGCTGAAACCTCTCGTTCGGCTTTCGGTTCTTCACGACGAGCTCTCGATGAACTCCTACGAGGCGCTCTTGCAGTGGCTCATATAAAATGGTATATCGTGGATAATTTTGCTGCACGAACCACAGCCCTTCATCTTCATAAAACTTGTAGTAGACCTGCTTTCCCCTCGCTCGAAGGGCTCTGGAATCTGTGGACTTGAAGATAGTAGAGGGGGCGTACTCCACGTCGCAAACATGTGCATCTGGCGGGTGGGAATACCCATAAACTCGGAAGATTATCCCCTCCTTTGTAAGGATGGCGTCACGATCCCTTAACTTTAAGCGGGCCAAATGTGTTCATCCTCACGGGTTCCCGTACCAACCACAACATGGTAATGTACGTTGCCGTCCTTGGTTCTTTCCACACGCTCTAAAGTCCCCGAAACCCTAATCACATCACCACGTCGGGCAACATTCCGATACACACCTATCATGGAAACGACTGTTGTAGGAATTTCATCCTTGGCGAGTTCTGAGGCTGAGTCGAGCGGTTGATAATTCGTGACTTGATAGACGGCGGGTCGGAACATGGCTTCCCTGTCGCCAACAACCTGACAAGAAAACGTGACATGCTTGACTGGGCAGTATCGGTAGTCGCCGTACTTGCAGGCTATTTCCTCAGGTTTTCGCACCGTCGTGTACACGAAATTTTTGTTCTTGAACCGTCCTCGATGCTTCCTCACTCTGTCCAGCCTCTTGGTGAAAACGTAGCTTAACGTGCCCCCATCCACAAGCTTGTTAACTGTCCCTTCAAGTCTTCGGAAGTTTTGCGACCCGTAAACCACGAGGTCAACGTCAGATTTCATGGTGTGCATGTTTAACGCAATGGAACCGTGTATCCCAAAGTCTTCAATTGGAACGCTGGATTCTGTGGAGAGAAGAGTTACCAGTTCTAGTGCCAGTTTTTGCAGTTGATCCTTCCTCTTCTTCTTGAGGAGTTGTTGTAGGCAGTCTCTTGGAACATAAACCCTATTTATGAGGTATAATGAAGGGCTGATTACCTCTTTTCCGCGATACGGACAAAAGTAAACATGGTCTGGGAATCGGCTTCGAAAAGTTTCTAGGAGCCTTTGAAAGTTTTCTGTCGTGTAGAGCTTTTCAGCTCGAACCAGCTCTATGTTTCCTAGCCTCCAGCGCTTTCCAAGAAAGCGAAGAGGAAAATGAGACCTCAACTCAGATGGGATGTATTTTAAAAACGAGAAAACCCGTTCTTCTGGGTGCTCATACCCAAACACATAAAAGATGAGGTTCTCTCTCGTGATGAAGGTGTCACCGTCTATGGGAATCCACGCACCCATTTCAAGCGCACCCTTTTAATGATCAAGTAAATATAGAATTAGACATCAATAAGGTTAAGCTTATGCGAGGGTTTAGGGACCGCGACTTCCTACGAACGCGTGAAGGCTTCTTTTTCTGTGTAGTTGGTCCGTTCCATCCTCCAGATCGTGTCGTCTCCTATCTCAAGTATGTTCCTGCCAAGCTTGGAGTCTGGGGAAGGGGGAAAAAGAGGTTTAGGAGGGCGATGCGAGCCTACACCATTCCCAGTCTGCTGGAGACGTTTCGCTTCTTAGAAAGAAGCTATCCCCACTACCTGTTTTATTCTTCCTTCTACAACATCACCATGACCGCAGTTCCCCACGAATATATAGCGAAACACTATAAGCCAGAGGAAAAACTAACTCCACTGCTTCAAGCCTCATGTCTAGACTCTTTGCAGAAAAAGCTTTTGAGATTCGCATCCTTTTTGTCAGAAAAGGGCAGCATCTCCTCTAACTCGCTCGGGGCAACTGGCTCCATCCTCCTCAACATTCATCGTCCAAAGTTTTCCGACATCGACATGACCGTCTACGGCTTAAAAAACAGTTTGGCGGTGAAGAGCGCCTTAACAAAAACCTATTCCCTTTCAAGCTCCCCAGCTAGACGACTGGAAGGAGATGCCCTCAAAGCCTGGTGCACAAGTAAAGCTCGACTTCACCCCCTTACCTTCGAAGAAGCCATGCAGATCTACCAGCGAAAATGGAACATTGGAATGTTTGAAGGCACGGCGTTTTCTATCCACCCCATAAAACTGGAGGAAGAGGTCACGGAAGCCTACGGCGAAAAAACCTACCATCCCATCGCTTCAGTCACTGTTCGCGCAGTCGTTCATGACAACGCCGACTGCATGTTCCTCCCAGCCATCTACCAAGTTCAAGAGGTAGAAACCATAGAGGGGCCCCCAGTAACCGACATCAAGGAGGTAGTTTCCTACGAGGGCTTATACAGCGACCTAGCCGAGACTGGAGAAACCATCCTAGCGAGGGGAAAACTCGAACGAGTACTAGACGAAAAGACCGTCCAAGAACACCATCGAGTTCTGGTGGGCTCACCAGAAGGAAAAGGCAACGAATACATCAAACTAGTCTAATCCTACAAAGCACGGATAAATATGCGAAAGTGACTATCAACAACAATCACTGGGTATTAAGTCTATTAGTGTTTTAGTCAGCTATTATTAGGCAAAATTGTACATGAGTAAGGCTACTCAAATCTTAAATGCATCACTGGATTTTGTCAGTTATGCGCGCGTCGGCATAACGCGCAAGGGATTTGGGAAACGAATTTATACTGCACTCTTCCAGTAAACTAACGCGGGGTTAAGAACATAAAGAGAAGAAAACTAGGAGGGTCTAGTTGAAGGAAAAGGTTATTGGAATCTTGGGGGGGATGGGCCCTGAAGCTACTGCGGAGTTGTTCTATAGGATTATTAAAGCTACTCCAGCCAAAAAAGATCAAGACCATCTAAGGATCATCATAGACAATAACCCGAAGATACCAGACCGAACGGAAGCCATTATAAGCAGGGGAACCAGCCCTCTCCCAGAGATGGTGAAGACGGCGAGGGATCTAGAAAGAGCTGGAGCAGATTTCATCATTATGCCATGCAACGCGGCACACTACTACTATGAAGACCTTAAGAAGAGTGTAGGGATCCCCATCTTAAACATGATAGAGCTGACTGCCCAGGTAATAAATAAGAGGTTCCCTAACGTAAAGAAGGCGGGGCTAATCGCCGCCACTGGAACAGTTAAGACCAAGATATACCACCATGCACTAGGGAGAATCGGCGTTGAAGTGATCCTCCCGCTCGAGGACCTGCAGGATAGAGTTATGGAAGCGATATATGATGATATAAAGGCGGGGCATCTCATGGAGGGCAGGAAGATCATAGTTAACGTGGCTAACCACTTAGCTCAGAGAGAATCTGAAATGATCATATGCGGATGCACTGAGGTGTCCTTGGTGCTCAAAAGTGGAGACCTGCCTATCCCGATAATTGACCCGCTACAAATTCTATCCGAGGCCGCTGTGGCAACTGCTTTAGAGAGATATTATGAGTGAGGTTGCCACGAAGACTCAGGTGATAAAGGGGTCCACGACCAAAACGCTCAAGAGAGTGTTGACATGCGCTAACTCTGTTTATGGTTAAGATTCCCTAAGTTCACTCATCAATTTTAAAGGATTTCCTTCCAATACGTTGCGCTATCTCTTTGCGTGTTGCGGATAGGAGGGCTTTCTTTGGGCAGTGCTCCACACATTTTGGCTCTTCGTCACACAAGTCGCATATTTTAATCCATGAAAGGTTCACTCATCATTGCTCCGAAGGGCAACCGTAGATGCGTCAACGCAAAATACGTTTAGCCTCGTCAATTTTGATGGCCACTCTCTTCATTTACCAACAGTTCGCAGATTGAGTGATCTGGTAGAATTTCAGTAGAATACCCTTGAATTTAAAGTTGCGATTCGCTTGATAAAAATGGACTTTGAATCATCGCTAGAGAGCACACGGTGTGGCAAGATCTTCAGAAAACGCAAATGAGATAAGATTTGGATGCTATAAAGGTGTTCAGTTAAAAATAAAGGTGTTTAAACAAACTATACGAAATCCTTATTTAAACGAGAAGCTTTGACGAAAGGTAAAGAATGAGAATCGTGAAAACTTATGAGCACCAAAACATATCACAGAAAATCTTTAGTTCTCATAGCAACTTCCATGTGTGCAGCTCTTTATGCTGTCGGAGCCTATGCAACAGCTTACATTCCGTCGCCGTGGGGTTTCGGGCAATTTAGGCCTGCGGTGGTCATTCCCGCTTTCTTTGCCACAGTATTTGGTCCATGGCCAGCTGCAGTAGGCGCAGCTATAGGCACGCTGGCCGCGGATTCAGTTAAGCAGGGAGCCCTTCACTTCGGAAGCCTAATCGCTGCGGTGCCCGGCAACTTCATAGGCTTCTATCTGTTTGGCTATATCGTTAAAAGGTTTAGTTGGAGCCGGTTCATCTTAGCCTCAAACTTGACGCTCACCGTTGCCAATTTAATAGTTGCCTTTCTTTACGTTTTTGCTTATAGATGGCTTTACTTAAGCGCATACGTGAACCCCGGCTTTACGACTCTAGCATTCATATCTATTGGTCTTACCATCTGGTGGTTTGTTACCATGCTTCCTTTCGTCTTATTGATCACTCCCCTTCTAATTAGAGCAGCCGCAATGGCCGTGCCTTCCATTGTATCCGAAGACTTGAGAACATACAGCCTAAGAAAAGAACTTCCAAAAGCAACGTTCAGTTTAGCCATGCTAGTTCCAGGAATCATAATGCTTCTCATGGGTTTAATTTCAACAACTTATGCCGATTTCGGAAAACTATTCTCTCTGAAAGGCGCCACACTGACGGCCATCCAAATCCTCTTCTACGGTGGTGGCGTTGTTCTATTTGCTTTGGGCATTATGATGTACACTGGGCAAAAGTTTCTTTGGCAAAAGCTTTCCATAAAAGAGGCTGGAAGAAACGCTGAGGTAGCCTCCATGAAAACGAAGTTCAGTATGGTGGCTGTCGGCGGAACCTTCGACGAGTTTCATAGGGGTCATCGAGCCTTGCTCATGAAAGCCTTTGAAGTTGGCGACCGCGTCTTAATCGGTCTATGCTCGGATGACTTCGTGAAAAAGCTGAGGAAACCGCATAAGGTTGCCCCTTATGAAGAGCGGTTGAGGGAGTTGAAGAATTTTTTGAGTGGGCACGGAGTCTTAGATCGAGCGGAGATTATGACCTTGCATGATCCTTACGGGGTCACTTTGTCGAGTGGTTGTGTTGAGGCTATTGTAGTGAGTAGGGAAACGGAGCCTCGGGCTTACGAAATTAATGAAAAGAGGGGGGCTAAGGGGCTGGCTCCCCTAAGTGTTGAGGTTATTGAGATGGTTCCATCCGAGAACCATGTTCCCATTTCTACCACGAGGATTCGGAGAGGGAAGATTGACCGCGAGGGACGCTTAATGAAGGCTAGAAGATTAGAAGGCTAGTCATTGACATGTTTTGACTAGAATTTTGCTTTATGAAGGTTTTCAGTTTCATTTCTGCCACAAGCATAAACCGTCCATATCTGCAAGTGCCGCATATTTGCCTATTTGGATCATATACAAGACCGGGTCTAAGGGAGTGTGTCTACACAGAAAGACCGCTGATAGGAGATGCGAAAAGGTTTTTATTACCCCTTTCTCTTCACATAAAACGGGTTTTCTTGTCTTTCAAGGGAGTTAAAAGGGGCTACGCACAGCTTCCCTTGCACTATGGGAAGGCGCCAAGATGGCTAGTTGTTCGAATGATTCAGCTCGCGAGGGAGATGACCACCATCCTTGTTGACGAGTACGGTCGAGACGAGTTTCTGCAGAGGGTCTCTGACCCCTTCTGGTTTCAGGCTTTAGGCTGTGTCCTAGGATACGACTGGCACTCGTCTGGGGTTACCACCGTGGTGACGGGCGTCTTGAAAAGTGCAATAAAGCCGGAGGAACATGGACTAGCCGTTTGTGGTGGGAAGGGCAAGGCTTCGTTGCAGGCGCCCATGGAAATTAGCCACGTAGGAGAGAGGTTTGGCTTCTCCACGGACAGAATCGATGGCTTGCGGTATGCGAGTCGAATGAGCGCTAAGGTGGACAACACTGCCGTTCAGGCTGGCTACCCGCTCTATCATCACGCTTTTTTTATCGTTGAGGACGGGAAGTGGGCAGTGGTTCAGCAGGGGATGAGCTTGAGGGACAGAACCGCTAGGAGGTATCACTGGCTCTCGGATCATGTCCAGAGCTTTGTGGTGGAGCCTCACGAAGCCATACTTGGCGATGTGAAGAGGGAAGTGGCGCTCAACATGACAGCAAAGGAGAGCGAGGGCTGTCGAAAAACCTCCACGGACATCGTGAAGGAGGAGCCTAGAAAGGTGATGAGGACGTTAAAGTCGATTAGGCCGGCTCATCAAAAGTCTTTGCAAGAGTGGATGCCCGCCGAGGCTGGACGGAAAGAATACGTGATCGATGTCCTTTCGCTGCCCCGAAACCTCAACTGGGAAGCCGTAAAGAGGGCGTACGAGTTCCAGCCTAAGAACTACGAGGAACTTCTCGGCATCCGAGGAATTGGTCCCGCCGCTGTCCGAGCCCTAGCCTTGATCTCCGAGCTGATTTACGGTGAGAAGCCAAGCTGGGAGG
>Ga0315314_1003808_pt1 | contig 11606 bp, 10 predicted proteins | sample TDP9_MG_FD_203631 | JGI IMG/M metagenome (GOLD analysis project Ga0315314, IMG submission 203631) | Freshwater sediment microbial communities from Lake Towuti, South Sulawesi, Indonesia - TDP9 | ecosystem: Environmental > Aquatic > Freshwater > Lake > Sediment | place: Indonesia: South Sulawesi...
CTTAATCAACTCGGCATAGGAAGAGGAGGAGAGGATCTTGTTGAATTGGGTTCGATAATTGTTCACCAGGCTCACCCCCTCGATGGAAACATCGTAGATGAACCACCCATTGGCCCTCTTGCGCAGTCGATAGTTGATGGGAATCTCCACTTCCCGCTGGGTCACCATCTGGGTCTCCACCGTGGCGTAGTCGCCGTCGATCTTCTCCCCCATAAAGAGGACCTTCTCATTCTTGTAGGACTCGATCTTCCCCATGTAGGATCGCTCCAAAAGATCGCTGAAGAGGGTGACGAACTCCCTCCTCTCCTCTGGTGTCCGCTCTGCCCAGTGGAGTGCCAGCGATCTCTTGGCCATTTCCTCCCAATCGAAACGCTCATCCGCTATCTTCCGCAGGAGCCTGCGCCTCTCCGGGATCCTGGATTTCTCCTTCAGCCTGGGGTCCCTGAGGATCTCCAGGGCCTTATCCGTGGTTTGCTTCAGCAAATCGGTCGGCTCGCCCGCGCCAGCATACGAATGATACGCCAATAAGAAAAAGAGGGGAATCAAGACTCCCAGAACGCCCTTTCCGATCCGATATCGTTTCACCTTCCTCCTCCCTGGACCGTCCGGCGGTGAGCGGCAGCCTGCTGAATCAATCAGCCTTCAGATAAGCTCCGGTCGCCTGCATGAGATTGGCCCACGCGATTTTCTCGTTATAGATGGATCGAAAATAATCCGCCTTCAATTTGGCGTATGCCGTCACACCGTCAGCGAGATCCTTGGCATCGGCGATTCCCAGATCGTAATTGGCAGATGCGGCCACCATCCACTTCCTCGCATTCCTATAAGCATCCTCCAGGGCCTTGATATTCCTGCGCGCCTCGATGATCTCTTGGTACGCCTTGGTCACCTGAATGGGGACTCCCATTTGCGCCTGATCCTGAAGCGCTTGCACCTTATTGTACTCGGCCTTCGCTTCATTGATTCTCCCCGAGGTGATGCCAAAGTTGATGCCCAGCTTCATCCCCAGGAAAACACCTCCCCATTGATGATAGAGGGGATCGTAGATGAAGGGATTTTCTATATAGGATCGGTTACTGGCGGCGGCCGCAGAGTAGAAGCCCCCCACGAAAAACTGGGGAAACAGATCCGCATAGGCAGAATCCATCAGCTCTTTTCTTGCCAGCAGGCCCTCCCGGGCCTGGGCGAATTCTGGTCGAAGCTGCCTCGCCCTCGCGATGTGTGCCTCCAGCGGCTCCAGAGAAAGGTCCTCATAGACTAATTTCTTATCTGTAATCTCCAGATCCACGCTCTCCTCATAGCCGAGGGTTGCCTTCAGGGCTTCCTTGGCCAGAGCGATGCCTTTCTCGCTCTCGTGGAGGAACTTATCCGCCTCCCCCAAGTAGGTGTTCAATTGAAAAAGATCCAACTCGTTGATCCCAGCAACTCCGCCCTCCAGCTTCTCCTCCAGGGTGCGCTTGTGCCCCTCCAACATATCCTTGATCTCCAAGAGGTGATTGCGGATCGTCCGGGCCAGGAGAAGGCCGTAGTACAACTCCTTGGTCCTGAGAATAATATCCCCCTTTCTCTGGTTGACCTTGGCCTCCGCATATTGAATTCCGTGATGGGCTGCTTCCTTGAGACTTGAAATCTTGCCAAAGGTGTAAAGGGGCTGAATCAGGCTGATATCCGCCCGGCCAAAGATTCCATTGATATGAAGATCCGTCTGCTTGTCGGGGGAATAGATCTGGTCGCCGCGGGCCCGATTGGACGGTCCGGCTAAACCTAACAGCTCAATCTGAGGCCATATGGCAGCATCTGCTTGCTGTTTCTTGCTCTGGAAGACCTCCACATCATATCGTGTTTCGCGGATCTCCGGGCTAAACTCCAGGGCTCTCTGGATGGCCTGATCCAGATTTAGGGTAATCTGCGGCTCCGAACTTGCGTCCTGTGCACAAGAAGCCAAAAGCGCCAGCACCAACCATCCCCATCTCCCTAAAGGCCCGATCCTTCCCTTCATCATTCTCCATCCCTCGCAACACCAAACCTCTCCTGGATGAACACTTTCACCCTCCTCCCTCAGACCTTTCCATAGATGTATTTGGCCAACAGCTCTTCCAGGTCCACCGGGGCCTCCGTCTCTCGAATCCATTCTCCAGGGGCCAGGAGTCTTTCCGAACCCCCGGGAGAGAGGGAGACATATTTTTCCCCCATCAGCCCTTTGGTCTTCACCGAGAGTATGGCGTCCTCTTGAATTCTAATGCCGGCCTGCAGGCGAAGCACCAACTTCGCCTGATATTGATCCAGAGTGATCGCTCCCACTCGCCCCACTTCTACGCCGGCAATCTCCACCACGGATCCTTTCCTCAGCCCCCCAGTATTAGGCAGCTTGGCATAAAGGTCGTATCCCTCCCGGCCCAAAACCTCCATTTTCCCCAGCCGAACGGAGAGAAAGGCCAAGCAGATCAATCCCACCAATACAAAGATGCCCACCACCACCTCCAGGTCAAGCCTCCTCATCCCATCCCTCCTTCACCGCCTCAGTGGCATTCTATCGGCCCCTCTATGGCCCCCGAGATAAACTGCGACACCACCGGGTGAGCGGAGGTCTGGATCTGTGCCGGGGTTCCGACTTCCACGATCCTTCCCTGATTCAGCAGCGCCACCCGGTGCACGATCTCGAAGATCTTGGGGATCTCGTGGCTCACAATGATCCCCGTAAATTTGAGCCGCTCATAGGAGCAGTGGATGAGGCGGTGAATCAGGCTGGTGGTAATGGGATCCAGCCCCGTGGTGGGCTCATCGAAGAGCATGATCTCAGGGTCCATGACCAGTGCCCTCGCCAACGCTACCCTCTTCTTCATTCCCCCACTCAACTCCCCCGGATACTTTCCTGCCGCCTCCGTCATCCCCACCTGATCCAACCCGAACAGGACCTTCTCTTTGATCTCCGCCTCGCCAAGCCCGGTTTTTTCCCGTAACGGAAACGCGATGTTCTCGAAGACGGTGAGGGAGTCAAATAGCGCCCCCCCTTGAAAGAGGAAGCCGAATCGCCTTCGCATTCCTTCCAGGGACTTGCCGCGCAGGGCAAAGATGTCCTGTTCGTCGATCAAGACCTGACCCCGGTCCGGTCGCATCAGGCCGATGATGTGCTTCAAAAGGACGCTCTTGCCAAACCCGCTCATTCCGATCAAGGCCAATATCTCCCCCCTTTCGATCCGCAGGGAGACCCCTCGGAGCACCTCTTGGCCATTGAAGGATTTATACAGGTTCCGGACCTCGATCATTGCCGACTCAAACCATGAGAGTGGTGAGGAAGTAGTCCCAAGCCAGGATCAGGACAGAGGAGAGGACCACCGCCTCCGTAGTCGCCTTGCCCACCCCCTCCGCCCCATATCCGGTGAAAAATCCCTTATAGCTGCAAACCCAGGTGACGATGACCCCGAAGGAGAGCGACTTGTAGAGGCCATCCAGGATGTCCTTCATGCGCACCAGATTTTGCATCTCTCCCCAGTATACCCCTGGACCTAACCCCAACATCTTCACTCCTACCACATAACCCCCGTAGATCCCTACCACATTAAAGATGGAAGCCAATAGGGGAAAGGCGACAATGCCTGCAATCAGGTTGGGCGCGATAAGGTAGCGATAGGGATTTAGCGCCATTGCCTCCAGGGCATCGATCTGCTCGGTGAGCCTCATGATTCCGATTTCGGCAGCCAGGGCCGAACCCGCCCTCCCCGTGACCATGAGGGCGGAAAGGACGGGCCCCAATTCCCGGAGCAGGGAGAGGGCAATTACGGGCCCTAACATGCTCTCTGCCCCGAATCTTCTCAGGGTGTAAAAGAGTTGAAGGCCTAACGCCATTCCCGTGAAGGCTCCGGTGAGGAGGATGATGAGGGTGGACTTCACCCCGATGAAGCGCATTCGCCTAATGACCTGGCCGACCCGGAAGGGGGGAACGAGGGCCCAAAAGAGGGTGATCCCAAGAAAGGCAACCATCCGGCCCATTCCTTCCAGGAGGGAAAGGGTCAACCCTCCCAATTTCCTTAACCAGGATTCGATGATCACTCTCTCACCCTAAGGCAGCAGCCTTGCCCCTTCCGAGTCGATTCCGGTGATGAATTGGTCTGAATCCACTCCCTTTCTGCTGAAGGCCTTCACCATCGCCTCCCCTATGGCGTTTGCCTTCTCCGCGTCATCGGTGATGGAAAAGACCGTTGGGCCCGCCCCGGAGAGAGAGAAGCCCCTGGCCCCTTCCTTCAACGCTGCCTCCTTGACCTCATAAAAGCCGGGAATGAGTTTGGCCCTCACGGGTTCAATGACGCTATCCTCGATCGCCCTGGCCAATAGATCCAGATCCTGGCGGAAGAAGGCTGCCACGATGGCGCAGCTATTGGCCATATTGGAGACGAATCCCTTCATCGGCACTTTCTGGGGGAGGATGGCACGGGCCCTTCTCGTCAGGACCTTCAGATGAGGACGGACTAAGACGATCACTGCCCTGGGAATGGTTCCCAAAGGGATGACCTCCAGGGGATCGTTGCTTCGGGTCAAAGTGGCTCCGCCTATCATGGAAGTGGCGGTGTTATCCGCGAAGAAGTCTCCGCTAACCGAGGCCTCCGCGGCTGTGGCGGCATGGATGAGGTGGTGGGTATCCAGGGGAGAACCGAAGAGTCGATTCACCGCAAAGGCCGCAGCCACCGCGCTTGCAGCGCTGCTTCCCAGGCCGGAGCCAGGGGGAATCTGTTTATGAAGGAGGAGCTCAATGCCCTCCTCGATTCCCATCATCTGGATTGCCTTTTGGGCCGCAATCCCGGCGGTGTTCTTTTGGATATCTCGGCTCAGGTGCTCGGCGAAGCCGGTGATCTTGGAAATCTCAATCCCCCGACCCCTGGCCCTCTTGGCCTCAACGATGTCTCCGAACCCTTGAATGGCAAGGCCCAGCACATCAAATCCTGGGCCCAAGTTGCCGATGCTGGCGGGAGCAAAAGCTCTTACCATTTTCACCGAGACGTCCTTCCTTTCACCGATGCCTGGCCAGTAATTCTGAGACATAAGAGAGCAGAATAATATTTACCCGAGTATGATCAGAAAGTCAAACGGCAGATGGGTAACATTCCCCACCCAGCCGCAAGAGGAGACCCCAGTCGCCTCTAATACACTATTTGCGGAGGCAAATCAAGAGATCAGCTCCCAACTGTTCCGTAAGAATCAAACATAGACATTGGGTAAATAACAAAAGTAGACATCAGGGGAATCAGAGGTAATACTCAGCGAGTTTCGTCTCGTCCTTATAGACCATCAGTTTCCCTTCTGGAATCAGACATACGGTCACCCTCTCTCCGGGGTATCTGCCTACCCGGTATTCCCGTCCTCGGAAGGCGATGGTACCGTCCTTGCGGATCTGTCTCTCTTGATAGAGCGAGAAGATCCTTTCCAGATCCATAGACCCATCCAAGGGCCTCAACTTTCCCTTCCCTGCTCGGATCGCCTCGTCCCACCGCTTGGAGGGTATTTCTCCTGTCTCTTGATGCTTCCTGCAATCGTTGTGGTAGCTGAGGAGATCTTCCAAGATCGGCTGCGCGTCTTCTGCCTTGGTAATCCGGTGTTTCTCGCATAGATAGGGCAACCTTCGCTGCAGGTAGTCAAATCGCTTCTCGATCTTGCCCTTGGCCTGGGCCTCTCCCTTCCCCGTATAGATTAGACCCACATCCAGACTCCGCAAAGCCCGCTTGAACTGAATCTCTCCTTCGTCAGGCCCCTTCCGATACTGGTAATGCCTGCTGCTATATCCCACATAGCGAAAGATGCTGTGATTGTCTACATAATAGGCCCAAGGTCTCCCCTGCTCCTGAAAGATCCTTCGGGTCAGGGCCAAATGCTCCCAGGTGGTCTCCTCCTCTACAATCCTGGCTCCCAATACCATGCGGGAGTAATCATCCTCCGTGAGGAGCAGGGGATACCTTTTCCCTGTGGACGGAAGCCACAGATGATGGGAGGCGTCGTGTTGAAACAGGACGCCAGGTCCCGAGACTTCAAACCGGGTGTAGAGCTTGCCCTTTTCTTCGGGCAAGGCATGATAATAGCCATGTCGTAGAGCAAACAACCGGAGGCTATTGCGGGGGAAAACCCTCTGAAACTCCTTCTCCGCCAACTCGGCCAGAAAGGCAAAGTTGAACCTGCCGCGATACACCTGGGCCTCGGTCCGGATATATTTCAGCTCCTGATGTAACCAATCCTCTACCGCCTCTGGAAATCTATGGAAGCGACTCTCCTTGCGATTCCATAAGGCAAACTCCCGTCCACTTCCTTTATCTCTCAGCCATTACCTCCGCAGCCGGTAGAGCCTTGCCCTGCCAATCCCTAAGAGTTCACAGGCCCTCTCTTCCGTCAATCGCTTCTCATTAAAGGCCTCCAACGCCTCTTCCACAAACTCCTTGGGTAATCGTTTGTGCAGTTGCTGTCCCATGGGTGCCCCCCTTTTATGCATGGGCTCTACCACAGGACTGGTCCATTTCACCCTGTCAACTTCACCCCTGAGGTCTACTTTTCGTCTACTTGTTGTCTCCTTATGATCTTTACAAGAGGTCTATCCTTGATTGTTGCGGAACAGAGATCAGCTCCCAACTCCTCAAGGGTGATCCTTTCCCCCTCATTGGGCTACCACAAAGTGCTTGACAGAAAAGGCTGCGGAGGATAAATTGATTTTTGTCTTCCTTCGCTGGTGAAAATCCCTTTGCACGGTTCATGATCCGGCGATGTATACGGATCTTGAACCACCAAGGGCCAAGATCCGTTCGATGTCTCTAAATCGGGGGGAGGCCAGGGATCTGCACCTGCCAAGCCACCCGTCCCGATAAGGATTCAACCTTCCTGATCTGCCGGGGAGGGTTACTCCCAAAAGGAGGGATCGGATGAACTTCATCATCGGCTGGGTAATCGGGGTCATTGCTCTCGTGCTGGCCATTGTAGCCGCTGCAGCCTGGGTGAGCCGGGCCTACTCCCAGCGACGCCAGACCCAACAGCAAAAACAGTAACCCTCGATCGTCTCTCTCTTCCACAGGAGATCGGGCCGGCTGCTGAGCGACCTCGGGCGTTGATGAGCGAGGAGGGCTCGGCGATGGCAGGCCGAGCTCTCTGAGCCCTCCGATCCGCTTTCAATGAGGAGGGCGAGTTCTCGGCTGCCGAACTCGCACGGCGAATAGACGCAAAAGTGAAGGGGATGGCCGGACCGAAGTGCCTGCGGCGCGAAGAAGCCTTCACCCCCGACTGAAGCCGGGGAACTCAAAGCGGCCATTAGAGCCGACGGATCTGTATCTTTAGGAGAGAGAAAGGGAAGATTTGACATGCCCGAGCTGAGAAAGGACATCATCACACGAGAATGGGTCATCCTGGCCAGGGAGCGGGCCAAACGTCCCTCTGATTTCCTGGGCGGAGAGAGTGCAATGCCGGAAGGACCTGAGCACGATGCCAAGTGTCCGTTTTGCCCAGGGAACGAACCCCTGACGCCCTCCGAAATCTTCACCGACCGCCCTGCCAATTTGCCAGCCAACGGCCCCGGCTGGCAAGTGCGCGTGATTCCTAACAAGTTCGCAGCGCTACAGAGCATTGGGGATCTGAATCGCGAGGACTACGGCATCTACGAGGTCATGGATGGGGTAGGTGCCCATGAAGTGGTGGTGGAAAGCCCGCTGCACAACAAATCCATTGGACAGATGGAGACGACTCAGGTAGAGAACGTGATCAGGGCCTATATTGCTCGCTTCAATGCGCTGCGCCAGGATCCCCGCCTCCGCTATATCTTGGTCTTTCGGAACCATGGCAAGGTGGCGGGATCCTCTTTGACCCATCCCCATTCTCAGATCGTGGCCACTCCCATCATCCCGCAGAAGGTATGGGGGAAAATCAAGGGAGTTGAGCAGTACAAGGAATACCGAGAGAAATGCCCCTACTGCGATATCTTGGAATACGAACTCAAGATTCGTGAGAGGATTATCCTGGAAAATGAGAGTTTTGTGGCCTGCGCGCCCTATGCATCGCGTTCGCCCTTCGAGTGCAGGATCATGCCGCGCACGCACCAGCCTTGTTTCTCCCGCATGACGCCCAGCGAGGTGACGGAGTTCGCCCAGATCCTCAGGGAGGTCCTGGGTCGTCTCTATTCATGTCTCCGCAATCCCCCCTATAACTTTACCCTCCTCGGCATCCCCTGTGGTCCAGAGAGAACATATGATTTTCATTGGCACATGGAGATCGTTCCCCGTCTCACCACGCCGGCCGGTTTCGAGATGGGAACCAGCATTTATATCAATGTCACACCCCCGGAAGAAGCCGCCCAATTTCTGCGCGAGGCCTCCTGCCCTTCCCCATCCTTTGAGAGTGCCGTCCGGGGTTAGAACGGCTCCCCTTTCTATCTTCTCCACAGGTATTCGATAATATTGATCCCCAATTGCCGAGGGAATACGGAGCGAGCGATCTTTCTGCCATCCCCTCCCGAGGCCAGATCGATCATCTCTCCCTCAAGGCTCTTACCTCTCGCATCGCGCAATAGTTCCACCTGGGGAAGATGAAGGAACTCCGGGTGCACACTGACCTCCACCACCATTCCCACCTCTCCCGTATCAAAGAGGAGAAGAGTTCCGCGGGGATAGATCCCGACGGTGTTCACAAAGACCTTGAGCAGGGCAGGGTCATAGGCCTTCCCCGCTTTATCCATCATGATGGCCAAAGCCTGGTCAGGGAGAAAGGGAGTGGGTTGATACACGCGGGGAGTGGTCATGGCATCAAAGGAGTCCGCAATCCGAATGATCCGAGAGAAAAAGGTTAACTTCCTCTTCTTCGACAAGGGCGGATACCCGGAAAGGTCATAATTCAGATGGTGCTCAAAGGATGCGATCATGGATTTTAGCACCAGATCATTCAGCCCTTTGAGTCGCATCAAGGGCAGAACGCCGTAATAGGGGTGGAGAGAGACGATCCTGAACTCATCCTCTTCCAGGGGGGATGGTTTATTGAGCAACTCTTCGGGGATGCGAACCTTTCCAATATCGTGGAAGAACGCCGCCATGCCCAGCTTATACAACTCGGATTTGGAGTACCCCAGGCGCGAGCCGAGAGCAATGGAAAGGATGCAGACATTTACCGAATGATTGGCGGTGTAGTCGTCATAGTTCTTGATGGAAGTAAGGCCCAGGATGAACAGATCTTCCCTCAGGATGAGATCCACCAGGGACTGCACCACCCTCTTGCTCCCCTTCATGTCAATTCTCTCGGAAGCGGCAGTCTGATTCAGCACCTGACCGATCTTGGTGATGCCCTTGAGAAAGGTGGACTTGGCGAGTTCCCTGCCCTTGGAGTCGATTCTGCCCGCCGAAAAGCGCGGTGTCACCGGCCCCTCCACACTGACATGGGAAATCCCCCGTTGAATGAGCCTTTCTTGTAAGATTTGGGAGGGATTCTCCGCATTCGGATCCAGGCCCAGAAAGAGGGAGATAAACTCCCGAAGCTCCTCGGTTTCTATTGCCTGGCGGAAGATGAGGGAGCCAATCTTGCAGCTCTTCAGCTCTTCCACCAGGCGGGTGTAACTCAGGAAACCCTCGATGTCAAATCGGAGGCGCTGCTCATTCACGAAGATATAGCTCTCTGCCACGCGAAGGGAGAGTGCACCCTCCAGGGCAAGTATCGAATTGAGGGCCTCCGCGAATCGGCGGAGCGGCTGTTGAAAGGCCTCATTGACTAATCCATGGATTCTCGCATTCCTGAGGGCAACATAGAAAAAGATCACCAAATTCTTCATCTCCCGGATCATTCGCTGGTCCATCATCTCGGTCAGCTTCACCCGGGAATCCACTTTTTGCTCCCTCATGTCGCGCCCTCCTCTCTGCTTCGCATGGGGAAACCGGATAGCCGGGAGAGGGCAGACCGGCATACTTCTTTGATCGCCCTATCCTTTCCCTTCGCACCCTCTTGCAGGATCCGTCTTGCCGCATCCGTCCCCATCAGAGCCAGAGCAAGGCCGGCTCCCTCTCGCATCTCTTCGATCTTGCTGCGTTGAAAGATGCCCTTTCGGAACAAGATCTTCCCTAACAGGGGGAGGAGCTGATCGGAGCCCAGTTGGCCGATCGCTTCAAAGATTGCCCTCTTCTCCTCCTTCTTTCGATTCAGGAATTCCCTTTGCTCGAGAATCCTCAAGAGGAGAGGAAGTGCCTTTTTCTCTCCGCAGGTCGCTAACACGCGGGCAGCAGAAGTCTGAACCAGAAAGTCGGAAGAGGAAAGGCAGGAAAGCAAGTATTCTCGTGAGGCTGGGTCTCCGATGGCCCCCAGTGACCGTATAGCCTCCTTCTTCACCCGTGGCTCCTGGTGCCTAACCAGTTCCTTGAGATATTTTACTCCCTGAGGATCCTTCATCAGCCCCAAGATGTAAGCTATATTCCTGACCACGTACCAGCGCGGGTCTTTCATCGCCGGACTCAATCGGTCGACATATCCCTTCGCCATCTGAGCGATGGCGTCACAGACGATACGGCGGGCCTTCATCTGTTTCAGTTCTCCCAAGATCTCACATAGGGGGATGATCGCTTGGGGGCCGAAAAAGTAGGCATAGGAGGAAAAGGCGAGAAGAGCCTCCTCATCCGCCTGATCCAATACCGGGTATAGGCTCCTCAACTTCTCCGGGCTCCCTAACCGTTCAACGGCCTCGCGGATGGAATTTCGGCGGGAATCGGCGAGGTCCAGGGACGCATCCAGGAGCCGCCGGAGAAGCCTCACATTGTTATATGCCTTGTGGAAGTCTCCTTGCAGACAATAGGATTCAGTGATGCGTTCCAGAATGGCCAGGATTTCCCTCGCCCCCTCGGTCTCCTCCTTCGCCAAAAGCATCTCCATGAGGAGATCAACAAACTCTTGGCCCAGGTCCTTTCTTGCCTCCTCTGCCATCTCCGACTTGATCCGTTCCACCTCCTGCTCTCCCAGGGAAAAGATGGGCAACATCTCTGGCCGAAACGGAGAAATCAAGTCAGGGGAGCGAGGCTGGGGGCCGGAAGTGCCTGGTTCGGCCCCTCGGGAAGGAACTTCCCAGGGGGATCCCGGTTCCCCTCTGCCATGTTCCAGCAAACTCTGGGAGAGAGAGGAGAAGTCAAATCCCCCCTCGCCTCCCTCTCCACTCTCCAAGACATCCAGGATTAGAGGATCGAGGTGGGGGAAATCCTTCTCCCAGAAAAGGGTGGCCAGATCATCATCCGCATCCAGCTCAAAGAGGCTCGTCTTGAGGATTTCTACCAGCTCTTGTATCTCCCAAGGTTGGATTCCTTGATGGAAGCGAAGCTCGCGGATTCCGTCCTTATAGAGATGGGAGGCCAGGCTCTCCGAGGGGTCCCGATTCTCATATACGATCTGTCCCTGGTAGCTGATGTGGAACTGCCCCACCTCCCAGGTCATGACCTCGCGGTTCGCCAAGAAGGAAGCCAAGTGACTTATGCAGTCCTGGAATAGCTTCTGATAGGCAAGATTATTGGAATGGTAAACGCGGCTGGCCTTGAGCACTTTGCTCAAGGAGAGCAGAATATCCCCCGCCGCCTTTACCTCCAGAGGATCAGGCAGGGAGGCGTCCTCATGTCCCATATGGCCTT
>Ga0315314_1003809_pt1 | contig 11605 bp, 18 predicted proteins | sample TDP9_MG_FD_203631 | JGI IMG/M metagenome (GOLD analysis project Ga0315314, IMG submission 203631) | Freshwater sediment microbial communities from Lake Towuti, South Sulawesi, Indonesia - TDP9 | ecosystem: Environmental > Aquatic > Freshwater > Lake > Sediment | place: Indonesia: South Sulawesi...
AAAGCTATCCTTGATTCTGGCGAGGTCAAGCTTGATGGGCTTATATGCCCCGGGCATGTAAGTGCTATTATTGGCTCCAATCCCTGGGAATTCATCGCCCGAGATTATGGCATTCCCTGCGTGGTGTCCGGCTTTGAGCCGTTAGATATCCTACAATGTGTTGATATGCTGGTGGCTCAGGTTGAAAGTGGTGAGTCTAAGGTTGAAATTGCCTACCGACGGGGGGCGCGTCCTGAAGGCAACCAACAGGCTCTGAGACTCATGGAGCAGGTATTTGAGCCTTGCTCAGCCAAGTGGCGAGGGGTAGGGGAGGTCCTCAATAGTGGCTTAAAGCTAAGGCAAGAATACCAGCCCTTTGACGCTGAGCTTGCCTTTGATATCACCCCCAGCCCTACCCATGAACCTAAGGGTTGCATCTGTGGCGACATCCTTCGCGGAGTCAAGACGCCGGCTGACTGCCAACTCTTCGGCCGAGCCTGCACCCCGCAATATCCAGTAGGACCGTGCATGGTCTCCTCAGAGGGTGCTTGCTCTGCTTACTACCTTTATGGAGATGATTTTGGAGGATAAGATTCTGCTCGCCCACGGCAGTGGAGGCAAGCTAGCCCATGAGCTAGTGGAGAAGAGCTTTGTTAAAGTTTTCGCCAATCCATTTTTAGCTAAATTGGATGACTCAGCCGTTTTTGACTTGAGCGGAAGGCTGGCCTTTACTACTGATAGCTATGTGGTGAGCCCTATTTTCTTTCCTGGCGGAGATATTGGCAAGCTGGCTGTCTATGGCACGGTAAATGACTTAGCCATGGCCGGGGCTAAACCCCTTTACCTGTCTCTTGCCTTCATCATTGAGGAGGGGCTTCCCCAAGCTGAACTAAACAAAATCGTAAACTCAACTCAGAGGGCAGCTCAAGAAGCAGGGGTACAAATCGTTACCGGGGATACCAAGGTGGTAAACAGGGGCAGCGCTGATAAGCTGTTTATTAATACTGCCGGTGTGGGCATAATACCTAAGGGAGTCGATATCTCTGGTAGTAAGGCAAGACCGGGAGATAAGGTGATTCTAAGTGGGACTATAGGCGACCACGGAATAGCCGTGCTTAGCCAGAGGGAGGGACTGTGCTTTTCTACCCGGCTAGAAAGTGATTGTGCTCCGCTTAACAGTTTGGTAGCGGCAATGCTAGCCGTTAGCCCGAATATCCATTGCTTGCGCGACCCTACCCGAGGTGGACTGGCTACTAGCTTAAACGAATTGGCAAAGCAATCAAAAGTAGGTATAAGGATTGAGGAGGAAAGGATTCCAGTACGGGAAGAGGTTCTAGCGGCTTGCGAGATGCTGGGCTTTGACCCCCTCTATGTAGCCAATGAGGGAAAGCTCGTGGCTATAGTCTCGGCTGAGGATGCCGATAAGGTTCTTGGGGCAATGCTGGGGAACCACTATGGCAAAGATGCGGTAATCATCGGGGAAGTAAGCGAAGGACACCCTGGACGGGTGGTAATGAAAACTGTTTTGGGAGCCTCCCGAATAGTTGACATGTTAGTTGGCGACCTGCTGCCTAGGATTTGTTAAAATGCACGAACTTGCCATCACCCAAAGTATGCTTGACCTTGTCCTGGAACAAGCCCAAAAGGCTGGAGCCAAGGAAGTCAAGAAAATTAACCTGGTCATCGGAAAGATGAGCGGCTTTGCTGAAGAGGGTGTGCAATTTTACTTTGACCTTATTAGTAAAGGGACCATTGTTGAGGGGGCTGCCCTTTCCTTTAAGACGGCCCCGGCAACGGCTCGCTGTCGAAGCTGTAGTAGACTCTTCGAGCCTAAGGAGCTTGACTGCTCTTGTCCCTACTGTCAGAGTAATAGTGTGGAGATTATCGCCGGTAAAGAACTATTTGTAGAAAGCATTGAGGTGGAATAGACGGAGATAAAGGTTGTCAAGGACATCCTTGGTGCTAATCACTAATCATGTCAACCCGCACGCCCTTGGAGATAGCCCAAGCAATCGCCTCTTCAATATTTTTGTCTTTACCATCAAGTTCCAGTATTACCCAGCCATGGTCTCTGGTCAAATCAGCTTGGTAAATATTGGTTACTAGATTGAATTGCTGGCCAATGTTATAGATAATAGGTTCGGAGTGCAGTTTTGCGGGAAAGGTAAGCCTTACACGCCGTTTTACCATGCCCTTCCTTTTGACACAGACTTTTCCCAGCCCCGTAGCCCTTTATCTCACCTCTTTCTGTATCCACTCTAGATAATCCTGATTGCCGCCGATAATAGGTAAGGCAATTATTTCAGGAATATCATAGCTGTGAAGCTCTTTGACTAGTGGGACAATTTCGCTTAATAGCGATGCTTTAGTTTTGACGATTAGCAGGCTTTCCTCAGCTGAATCAAGCTTACCTTGCCACCAGAAAAGCGAATCCAGCCTAGGCACGATATTGACACAAGCTACCTTCCTCTGCTCAAGTAGCACCCTGGATATTCGCTGCGCTTCCTGAGCAGTAGCTGTAGTAATAAGAAGGACTATATAGGGGGATGCTTCCATCTTTAATAAGTGGGTAAGCTATTCGCTTGACTCTAGGGCTGCCTAAAGTTCTTTCTTAAGTATCTTCTCTTTGAGAGCCTGCCACTGCTCGATAGTCAGCCTACAGGTGTTGTCCTTCTCACCTATCTCAACATATTTTCCCCCGACTTTGACTACCGGGCAGCGTGAGCCTTCTCGACACAATTTTACAATTTTCATGCTTTATTACTCCTCTCCTTCCTAAAATTTAAGGTAGTTCGTTTCCTTTAGCAGCAAGAAGGAATCTTTACTTCTTGGCACAAAGCTTCTCATACTTGCCGGCACAGACGATTTTGTCGCCACAGTTAGGGCAGAACTTCCAATCTGACCTTATCTCGGAGCCACACTTCTTGCACTTCACTACCACTGCTATTACTGGCATCTTGTGCCTCCTTCTTCTAAAACCTAAAGTTTATTAGCCCTACCCACGAAGGCTACTCATTACACTAAATTTTACACTATGCTTTAGCCTGGCTTCAAGTTGTACGCTGGGTAGAGATGGGGCAAATTTTCACCTTGCCCCATAGTCCGGTATTATCACCTTTAATGATTATCACGCCTAATACACCATCAATACTCTTAGCTAACTCAATGCCACCAGGAATATCAGCCGGTTGTTTAATCAAGTTTCCAATAGCAGTGGCAGCAGCATCAGCCAGCGTGGCTGATTTAGAAAGCACAACTACTGCATCAGCCTTGCCGAAACTTAGAGAATGCCCCACTGTTCCTGAAGAGGTACAGATTCCTATCGGTGTATCTGTCCCGGCGATTTCTAGCCCTATTTTGCCGGTTAATGGCGATTGTCCAGCATAAATCCCGACTACCCTTTTCCCCAGACTTTTCAGGTAAATGTCGCCCCCATTTTCTATAATTACCTCTGGCGAGAAGGCTAGTAGTTCAGTACCCACGAATTCAGCTATAGCCCCGGCAACTGAAGCCATCGGACCGACCCCAGCCCTGCTGGCTGCCTCTGACATCGCCTTTACAATATGAGGGGCACTATCATCAACCGGGAGGGGCTGCAGGGAGGTTAGAAAGGCCGGATACCGCCTAATATAACTTTCCAATATATCACGATACTTTACTACCAGCTTAAAGGCTTTTCTTCTTAGGTTAGCCGAGGCACGAATATATAAATCGGTCTCTTTAACTACGACATTGAAGGAGATTAGGTCTCCGCCTTTAATCCAATGCCGGTAGGTTCGGGGCTCATACATCAGCTAAAATGCAACTCCATGGCTCTGGGAGGACATGCCTTAATGCACAGTTCGCAAGCTAGGCATTTTTCGTCACGAAAATTAATCCGCCTGGTGGTAAAGTCAAGCTCAAAGGCACCGGTAGGGCAAATAGTTACACACGCACCGCAATGGGTGCACCTCTCCTCATTACGAGTAACATCCTGGCCAAGCGATTGAATTTTTACCCCGGTCTCAGCTAAATACCTGATACCTCTATCATAGTCAGCTTGCTTCCCGCTTAATTCCAATACCATCAGACCTTCCTCATCCGGAGTGACCGAAGCCTTTAGAATATTAAAGTCAAGGTTATAGTCCCTAACCAGCCGGCTGACTATTGGGCGCTCTACCAGCCGTTTGGGGAAATGCAGTACGATTCTTTTAGAAACAGCCATTTTACTCCTCTATCGGGCGCTCTTTAAGTGGCTTAAAGGTTATGCCTGATTCTACTCCAGGCAGAGGCGTTACCGGCTCAGTTAATAAGAATCTCCCGCTTAATATCCACTCCTTTAGAATAGTGGCAATTTCTACCGCCCGTGAGTAGCTAGATAAGGAAGCAGTAGGCACCTCCTTACCCTGGACTATTATTTTCCCGCTCTTTAATTGGGCATAACTGACCTCCCCCAGGATATCGGGCTTCATTTGAGGATATGCCTCCGAGTAATCTACCACCGGGGCAAAAATTTCATCATCACTTACTACGGTATAACGCAGAATTTCCTCAGAGAGTATCGGGATGGGGACGCCAATGCCCACGGTTATGGTGCAGCCATAGCCGAGCATGCTGGTGCCTATTAGCCATTTAGGGCTCATCTGCTTCAAATCACCGATTACGGCAATGGTGCCAGCCCCTCTTCTAGGCACGCCTTTTTCAGTGCGGAGGACATCGGGGTTATGCTGGGTGCCGTGCCAGGCAACGAAGCCAGTGCTACCACCCAGAAATATCTTGGTGCCAATGCCAATGGTCTTATAGTATGGGTCGTTTAGCAGCGGCGAGAGCTGTCCGGCACTACAATAGTTAGCATTGCCCATGTTGGGTTTTAATACCCCCATATAGGTGTAAATTGTCCTATCAGACAGATTCACCGCCACATTGTAATTCTGGTAGGCATTCCTGATGTTGAACAGCACTGCCTCATTAAGGTCTTTTATATTTATCCAGGTTTCAAGTCTTTTCCTGGGGTAGCAATCCGTACCGTAGGCAGTAGCTACCAATCTGATATCCTTTCCAGCTACCAGTTCTTCAATTACATGCCCACCGCCATAATTAAATTCACCGGGGTAGATTTTATTCCTGGGGTCATCATCGGGAAGGGCATTAGCCCCGATATATAAGTCTACTGCAGCAAACCCGGTATAGGCTGGGACATCGTTAAGATATGCCCTGCCACCGCCTAGCTTTATTCTTGGCTTAGAGTGTCCAATATTAAAATAGGCACCGGATGAGCACATGGGACCGAAAGTGCCGGTAGTAACTACATCTACCGCCTCAGCCGCTTTCTTAATGCCCTTCTCTTTAGCAATGCCTATTATTTCTTCAGCAGTAACTACTACTGCTTTGCCCTCTCGTATCTTCTCGTTTATTTCCTCAATTGTTTTTGCCATATCTTCAAGATGATAATATTAAAACCTTGGCGTGTCAATTTCTGCCCTAAAGACAGTTTACAATCGGTTATTGCTTAGCTACTAGCTTTCTAAAGGCACTACCAAATAGGAAACAAAGGCCACCGGCAAAGCACCAAATAGCTGCGCTTGCAAAGCGGGCTAAACTGGGTGGCAGAATTGAGGACAGACAAATACTAGCCAAGACAAGACTCACAATAAAAAGAGTGTGGCTAATAATCCATGCCCCTCTAGGTAGTATTTTTAGAACTTTCATGATGCCCTCCTTAACCTTTCTCAGGCTGACCTAATTTACCACACGTCTAATCTTAGTTTCGAGCCGGTCTACCCACTGGCATTATGTATAGTGGCTTATACTGCTTATCTAGTCGTAAAACCTCTCTAACCGGCTCATCATAAAAGGCACCGATGGCTACGGTAGCCAGACCAAGGGCGGTAGCCTGTAGGTAGATATTCTGCCCAGCGTGACCTACTTCCATATGGACATACCTTTCCCCCCGGCTACCATAATGTAGAGTCGTTCGCTCATATAGAGCACAGATGATTATATTTACCGGGGCACGGTAAATCATTTCCTCGCCTAATGCTGCTCTGGCTAGGTCTAATCGGACATCCCCCTCGTAGTGCCGGGTCAGAGCGTGGTGAGCTATATCGTAGTGATATATGCCTTCACTTATTTGTTCAACACCATTTCGACCACAAACAACAAAAATCTCTAGGGGATAGGTAGCACCAGCACTGGGGACAGCCCTTGCTCCCGATGAAGTATCGGTGATGCCTTGGGTAGCCCACAATATCTGGGATAGCTGTGACTGAGAGATAGGCTCTGGGGTGAAGGCTCTTATCGACCTTCTCTGGGTAATAGCCTCTTCCAGCGAAATACTGCCTTTTTGGCTCGGTAAGGGCAGGTAAATTTGACTGAGATTATTTATCTACCCCACCCCCTTTAAATTTTTATTTGGAAACCCTATCCCCTTTAAGCACCCAGAAAAATCTTCGATTTTTCTGGGAACGCGCTTTATCCCCTTCCCCTTGATAAGGGGAAGGGGGAAATAGTTATAAAAGAGAGGCTTCGCCTCTCTTTGACTCGCCTTTAGCACCTACTTCTTGGAAAGGAGAGGGGAAGGGTATTAAAAAGAGGGGGGGCCCCCTCTCTTAAACTCCCCTCGACAAACAACCTCTCTATCTTTGCTGATTACAGCCCGTAGCTACTTATTAGCTTTATTCCATAAGCCCAGACTAAGGTATTTCCACCCCCCGTCAGCCAACACAGCTATTATATTGCCCTCATCCATCTCACTGGCAACCTTCACGGCTTGATGGACTACGGCTCCTGAGGATAACCCGGCAAAAATTCCTTCCTTATCCAGCAACTGCCTAGTGGCTTCAGCTGCCTGCTGGCTGGTAACAAAAGCCCTCTCGGTAATAAGACTCAAATCCAGAAAAGGCGGGACCTCTTTAAGTTCCTCGAGGCACTTTAAGCCTTGGATAGCGTCGCCAGGGGGCGGTTCAACACCAATCACCTTGATATTTGGATACCTCTCCCTTAGTCGTCGGGTAACGCCGGCTATAGTCCCACCAGTGCCAATGCCGGCAATAAGGACATCAATTCGGTCGTAGGGAAAATCCTCTAATATTTCAACGCCGGTAGTCTCATAGTGAGCCAGGGGATTAGCTGGATTAGAAAACTGGTCGGGCATATAGTACCGTTTGTCCTGAGCTGCTAGCTCCCTGGTTGTCTCAATAGCAGTGCTCATCCCATAAGCACCTTTGGTAAGAATAAGCTCGGCACCAAAGATTCTGAGTAACTGCTGCCTCTCCAGACTCATACTATCGGGCATAACAATGGTGACCTTGTACCCTTTCCTATACCCCAGGCAGGCTAGAGCTATCCCGGTATTGCCACTGGTGGCTTCAATGATAGTCTTATCCTTGGTTAATTCTTTACCCTGCTCCGCCTTTTCTATCATATATTTAGCCACCCGGTCTTTGATACTGGCACTTCCTCCCAGGTTCTGCCCTTCCAGTTTAGCCAGAATTTTAACCTTTTTATTCGGGCTCATCCGAGCCATTTCTACTAATGGAGTATGCCCTATGGCATCAATAGCGTTTTTGAAATACATTTTTACCCCTTAATTACACCTATTGGAATTGCCCTGGCCACCTTACGGGACAGGCCTGCCTTATGGGTTACCTCAACCACCTCAGTTACATCCTTGTAGGCTTCAGAAGCTTCCTCAGCCAGTGAACCCATACTCTCTGCTTTAACCGTAATCCCCTTGGCAGCCAATGCTTTGACAACATCAGACCCTCTAAGACTGCGCTTGGCTGCAGCCCGACTCTGTACCCTGCCGGCACCGTGGCAGGTGGAGCCAAAAGACTCCTTCATTGCCATCTCCGTGCCCAGTGCTACATAGGAACAGCGCCCCATATCCCCGGGAATGAGAACCGGCTGACCTATATCTTGGTAAACATCCGGGACATCAGGGTGTCCGGCAGGGAAGGCCCTAGTAGCTCCCTTACGGTGAACGCAAAGCTTCTGCTTCTTACCATCAATAGGGTATTCCTCTATCTTAGCGATGTTATGGCATACATCATAAATCTGTTCCAGCCCCAATTCCTCCCGGCTTTTACCGAAGACCTTGACCAGAGATTCTCTAGTCCAGTGAGTGATACACTGCCGGTTAGTCCAGGCATAGTTAGCAGCACAGGCCATAGCCTGGAGGTAGTCCTGTCCTTCGGGCGAGTTTACCGGGGCACAAGCCAGCTGGCGGTCAGGCAGGTTGATGCCATATTTCTTAACTGCTTCACCTAGTAGTCTTACATAGTCACTACAAACTTCGTGCCCAAAGCCTCGGGAACCGGTGTGAATCAAGATAAGCACCTGACCAACATCACTGATACCCATAGCCCTGGCTGCATCTTGGTCATAGATTTCATCTACTACCTCCACCTCTAGAAAGTGATTACCGGAGCCTAAAGTCCCCAGTTGTGGGACGCCTCGCTTTTTAGCTTTACTACTTACCTTGTCTGGGTTAGCCCCTTTGAGACAGCCTGACTCCTCGGTAACTACAATATCCTCAGCTTCACCAAAACCCTTTTCCACTGCCCACCAACTACCCTTTATCAGGACTTCATTCAGTTCCTTTTCACTCACTCTTATCTTACCTTCGGAACCAAGTCCCGAGGGGATATTGACATAAAGCTCGGCAATTAGCTGCTCAATCTTGGCTCTCACCTCTTCCTCGGTAAGATTTGCTCGTAGTAACCTGACGCCACAATTTATATCAAAGCCAACACCGCCGGGTGATATTACTCCGTCCTTTACCCTAGTAGCGGCTACCCCTCCGATAGGGAAGCCATAGCCCCAGTGGATATCAGGCATAGCCAGTGAATGACCTACAATTCCTGGTAGGAAAGCCACGTTAGCCACTTGTTGAAAAACCTGATCCTGCCAGATATGGTCTAGCATTGACTCGCTGGCGAAGATTAGACCAGGCACAGTCATACCCTCTTTATAGCTTTTGGGAATCTGCCAACGGTAGTCATCTATCTTCTTTAGTATTCCTTGCCACAGTGCTGGCACTTTTTACCTCCACTAAATATCAAATAATACCTGAACTTGGTAGCCACTAGGCTTGTCAACCTTTAGCATATGGTAAGTGGCAGCCTTAACCCCTATTTTTAGTTTATGCTTAGAACTATCTACCTTCTCTCCATAGCCCCTGGCTTTCAGTCGGGTGCTGTTAAGCTGGGTAATATCAAACCGCTTGAAAATAATATTCTCAGCATCAAATATATAAATGAGCTCATTTAGCCATTCTACCAACAGGCTTTCTTGGTCAGGGGCTACTAGCTCTATATCCCGATGGAGAACCTCGTCCACATCATCAAGCTCAGTTATCAGGCTGAACAACGCCTTAGCTGCATTGGCAAAAGCCTGGTTCATGCTGGCACCATAGGCCCTGATGCCAACATCAGCGGTATGGTCTATGATTTCAAACTCCTTTTCCATGTAGATAGATTATACCATTTACCGCACTAGATATAAACTATAGAAAGACCTAAGGGGGTGAGGTTAATAAACGACGTCTAATTTGGAGAACTTTGAGCTTTTTTAGCTATATAGTATAATTTAATGAAGAGCGTTTTAAGTATCGCAACATAGCTGGAGGACTTATGGGCGACATAAAGAGTGCTATTGAGATAGCTATGGAGAAGGCAGAAAGGTTGGGCAAGGCAACCGATGAAGAACGCCTGAAGTGGAAATATGTCCCCGAAGGAGAAAGGCTGGCTGCCAAGTATATTAAGCAAGACTGCAATTTAGTGGCTGAGCTCAGCCAGTACGAGGAGAAGACGAAAAAATATGTTATACAAGGGGTCGCCGATATACTAATTAGAAATATCAACTTGCCCAAAAGCAATTTAGCTAAAAGAACCAATAAAAGGGCGATGGAGGGTTTAAAGATAGTTAAGAGTGACAAAGCAAGTGTGGAAAATGTCTTTAGTAAGATAAGGCGTATATTTGAACACTACGTCGGGCAGGGTGAACAGCAGAGAAAGCAGGCTTACCAATCACTTAAGGCTGAATTTGAAGCTAGGATACAGCAGGCTATTCAACAGCAGTTAGGCTCGTTTGTGGGAATTAGAATAGATGTGGAAAGGCAACCCCAGTTCCAGGAGGAATGGCGAAAGCTACTGCTTCAACTAGATTCCCAATATGTTATGCTTTTGGACGAGTATAAACAAGAGCTATCGGCTATAGCTTAGGTGAGCAATGAATGAAGAATTATCAGCTTTTATAGACGCAGTTTATAGGGAACCCTATTCCCTAGTCAGGAACAACTGCCTCCATAAGTCTTTGCGGATAAAAGCTAAGGCAGAGGAATTGGGGATGGGGGTTGATTTGATTAGCTGTATAGCAATAGTGCCGATTAAGAAATGGCACAATTTCCGCCACATTAGCCCTCATTTCTATACTGAGATTGAGGGGGAAAGGGTAGATGTAGCCCATGACCCTAAACGTGAGGAGCTGTGGTGCAAGAATAGTGAGATAAAAGCAGTGATGCCAGTAAACATTTCCAAGATTAGGCGAGCTTTTTGCCGAGGAGTTGGTCTTAGAAGTCAGCTATTAAGGGAAAGATAAAGGGAATCTAATGGACATTGAGGACGAAAGGATTAGAGACGCAGTTAACCACACTGAAATATTAAGACCGCCCAAGCAGAGCTTGGCTACTTTTGGCACCACCAATATATATTATTATCTGGTTACCAAACCTGCCTACGCCGAGCTAATAAAAAATGTCACCGAGACGGTAGTGAGAGAGGGTAGAGTAATTGCCGAGAAGCCGAGGATTGTCACCCCCTATTACCTTTCCCGGCTTGAAGGGTTTAGCTCAGAGGCCAAAAGATACTTTAATATGCTAATGAGGACTCACGGTCCTAATGCCCCTGGGCTACTCTATAGCTATAGGAATGAGCCTAAAGAACTCACCATTGTGTCTGAAGATTTACTAGCAGTGGTGGATAAGCTAAATGCTGAGATTGATAAGCGTGCTGACCCCTTAACTTCTATTATTAAGGGAGAGGACGAACTCTGGGACGTGTCGTTATTGAAGTTCATTTATGAAATGACTAGGAGCTCCCTCCGCGATAATCTATTGCAATTGGGGGCAAGGGGACTTTTGGATACCGATGCCAGTGGCATCCCGGTTGATGCCAGGATGCGGATTGAGGAGCTATTTAAGAGAGTTTCAAGAGGGGAGTTTGAGCCCCGCGAGCTAAAGGATGAGCTTGACCGCTGGGGCTTATTTGAGGAGTACGAGGACAGGTTCTTTGCCATCTTCAAGAAGAGCCGATAAAGCGGCTGAAGTTGATAAACCATTACGCAGGAGGGGATAATGTATAAACGCTGGCATAGATTTGGTTTCGGTTTCTCTCCCTTTGGCTTCTGGTTTAGGGGTCCGGGTTGTTTCCCTCGTCGAGATGAGTATATCCGCATACTTGAGGAATATAAACAGGAGTTAGAAGCTGAACTAGAGGAGGTAAAAAAAGAGCTGGAGGAGGTGAAGAAGGCTTAGCCGATTGGTGCGATGAAGATTTCGGTAATCGAAGCTAGAGACCTTTCTGAGGCGTGGTTTCTCTGCCTGCGGAAGATTTTGGCTGAAGGCTATGAGTATAAGATTGAGCGGGGA
>Ga0315314_1003810_pt1 | contig 11602 bp, 10 predicted proteins | sample TDP9_MG_FD_203631 | JGI IMG/M metagenome (GOLD analysis project Ga0315314, IMG submission 203631) | Freshwater sediment microbial communities from Lake Towuti, South Sulawesi, Indonesia - TDP9 | ecosystem: Environmental > Aquatic > Freshwater > Lake > Sediment | place: Indonesia: South Sulawesi...
CGAGGTGGGAGCGAAGCGGTGGTAGAGGAGGATGGGGACCGAGAATTGGGAGGCATCAGCAGGTAGGCCCCAGAGCGAGATTGCCAGGAAGGCAAGCCAGAGGATCCAGGTCCGGGGAAGAAGATGATCCTTCATGAGGTCCACCACCTTTCTGCAGGGGTTCGGGCGAGATTATAAGCCTGCCATTTGAATTTAGCAACGGGAAATGGGGGATTGGTGATGAAACAATGGGAATCCATCCGAGTCTTACTGCTGATATGCCTCCTGGCCTCTGCATTCCTCTCTCCATCCCCAGTACGCTCCCAATTGCCGCCACCTCCCCCTCCGCCTTTGCCTGACCCCGAGATCCTGCGCCAGGTGTTGGGCGAGCACTTCCATCTCCCCCTTGCCACCATACGGAACCTGGAAAGGGATGTTCCCTTCCCGGACCTCAACCTCCCGGTCGCCCTCTTTATTGCCCAGCGGGCCCATGTGAGCGTGGATCTGCTATTCTCCTGGCGGAGAGAGGGCCTATCATGGCTTCTGATCGCCGAGCGTCTCAGGTTGCCGGCCACGATCTTCTTCGTGCCCATCCCCGAGGGGAGGGTTGGGCCTCCGTACGGTCGCGCCTATGGCTATTATTGGAAGCATAAGAGGGATAAAAGAGTGCGGATTTTTCTCGCCGATCAGGAGATCGCCGACCTGGTTCACCTTCGGATCTCCTCCTCCTATTTCGGGCTCCCTCCCACCCGGATTATTGCCCTCCGAGCCGAAGGAAAGCGCTTCCTCCATATCTATGGCCAGGAATACCGGAAACGACATGGGGGTAAAGCAGTGGCTCAGCCCCGCGGAGAGAAAGCCAGACCGGGAGAAAAGGGGGCTCCCGGGAAGGGAATGGGAAAGGGAAAGGGGCAAAGGTAGGGTCTCCGATCCCATGATCTGAATCATGGTGATCCCTTCTACCTTGAGGGAGCCTTAGGGAAAGAGATGCATCTATGAGAGTAAATCGAGCAGGGGCAATGGCCCAGAAATTTCGCTGGTCCCCAGGGGGAAGAGAGGAGGCGCTGGCATGTTGGAGGAGAAGCTAAAGAAACTGAAGCAGATCTTGAAGGAGATGGGGTCGGTGGCGATTGCCTTCTCCGGAGGGGTGGATTCCACCCTCCTGGCAAAGGTGGCGAAGGATGTGTTGGGTTCCAGAGCGATCCTGGTGACCACCAAGTCCGATGTCAATCCGGCCGGTGAGCTGGAGGAGGCCAAGAGGCTGGCGAAGGGGCTGGAAATGAAGCATCTGGTGGTGGAGGCACGGGAGTTGGATGTCCCGGGGTTCTCCGATAACCCACCGGATCGCTGCTATCACTGCAAGAAAGAGCTCTTCGGAAAGCTGCGAGAGATCGCTACGAAAGAGGGGGTTCAGCATATCGCCGTGGGATCGAATGTGGACGATACGAGAGAGCATCGCCCCGGCCTTCTGGCGGCCCAGGAAGACAAGGTGCGGAGTCCTCTCTTGGAGGCCGGCCTGAGCAAGGCGGAGATTCGGGCCCTCTCCAAGCAATTGGGACTTCCCAATTGGAACCGACCCTCCTATGCCTGCCTGGCCTCGCGCTTCCCGTACCACACTCACCTCACCCGGGAGAAGATTGCCCAGGTGGAGAAGGGAGAGGAATATCTCCGTGAGCAAGGCTTCACCCAGGTTCGAGTGCGACATCACGGGGCCATCGCTCGCATCGAGATTCCCAAGGAGGAACTGCCTCGTCTCCTCGATGCGCCCCTGGCGGCTGAGGTAACGAAAAAGTTCAAAGAACTCGGCTTCTCCTATGTGACCGCCGACCTGCAGGGCTATCGTTCCGGCGCCATGGACGAGACGCTGTAGGCGGCGAGCGGGAAAGAGAATTGGCCGAGGCTGAGGGTCCCAGCGGAACCTCAGATGACCTCGGCCAATTGTGTTTATTGAGGCGATGTAGAAGCAGCCAACTCAATGGTTCACATAGGGTAACACCCACACCAGGATGGCTAAAAGGAAGCAGATGACCGTGGATGAGATGACATAGGGAACGCTATAGCTGAGAAACTCCTTCAGATTGATTTTGCAGGCATCTTCCTTCTGGGAGCAGTTCAAGGCCACGAAGAGGGCTGGTGCGCCGGCAATGGTCAAATTGCTTCCCAGGGTTCCCGCCCAAAGAAGACCCCACCATAGAGGCCAGGGGTTAATCCCGTGATAGGTGCCCAGATCCCGGATCACATACAGGAAGGTCAAGATATAGGCATCGTGTTCCACCAATCCCACAATGGGCACGGTGGCCCAATAGAGGAGGCTGAATCCCGCCAGGAGATTTCCTTTGATGTAGGGCACCAGCCAGTCCGCTACCGCCTTGATGATACCTACCTTTTCCAATCCTCCCACCAGGGCGAAGAGGGAGACATAGAAGAAGATCGCCCGCCAGTCCATCTCGGACAGGATCTCCTCGAAGCCTGGATTGGACAGTTTCAGGCGCTTGTGCAAGACCTCGAGGGTCAAGATGAGGAGGGTGGCCCCCATGAGGGCAATGAACCCCAAGTGCCAGCCTAAAAGCTTGCGCATGGACATGGCCACGATGGTGGCGAGGAAGAAGGATAGCACGATGAAGGTGAAGGCCTTGTCCTTAACGAAATGATCTAACCGCCGGCTGGTGGTATCGACCGCGGCACCGGGAGGCATGGCTTTGGGCCCATAGACCTTGATGAAGCGAAAGAAGAAGATGGCCACCACGCACAGATAAGTGAGGCCCAGGATGAAGAAGGAGGAGGGACGTCCGGAGTGCCAGATGAAGCCCGAGAATTCAACCCCCGAGACGCTATGAAGCATCTGGGGAGGCAGATCTCCCAACAGCAGGGCAGTCCCCATGAAATTGGCACAGAGGCCGATGAATAGGACAGCAGGGAAGGTGGGAAATTTGATCTGCCGGGTTACGGTGAAGACAACGGGAGCCATCATCAGGACCACCACCACATTATCCACGAACATGGAGATGTAACCGGACAGTGTGCCCAGCAGGGTCACAAAGACCGCAACATTTCCTTTGGATAAGCGGAGCATCTTGCTCGATAAGTATTCCGGGATGCCCGATTTCCCAAAATACCCGGCGATGACCCAGATCCCCAAGAGGATGCAGATTACATTCCAGTCCACATACTTGAAGGCCTCTACCTCGCTCATCACCTGCGTGATCACCATGAGAAAGACGCCCAGGAGGGCCGCTATCACGCTGTCGATGATTCCGGTGACCAGTGCTATCACACTTGCGAGGAATATCACCCCTGCAATAAGCTGAATAGGTTCCACCGTATCCTCCACCAGGTCTCTTCTGGATTTCAGGTTGTTCCCAGCATCGTTCCTGCCAAAAATTCGACACAAAATAGACCAAAATAATGACGAAGTCAATCAGTTCTTTGTAATCAGCTTCGTAATGCCTTGACAGCTTTCCCTCCCTGTGGTTTTATGAAAATGCATAGCAAGGGGGATCCGCGAGACAGGTCAGGGGAGAAAAGGCAATGGCGGCTATAGAGGTCAATGGTCTGGTCAAGGATTTCGGTTCCCTTCGGGCCGTGGATGGGATCTCCTTTTCCGTGAAGGAGGGGGAGATCTTCGGTTTTTTGGGCCCCAACGGGGCAGGAAAGTCGACCACCATCAATGTCCTCTGCACCCTGCTTCGGCCCACCTCGGGGAGGGTACGGGTAAACGGCCATGACTGTATGCGGGAGCCCGAGGCAGTGCGTTCCTCCATTGGCCTCATCTTTCAGGATCCTACCCTGGACAACGAATTGACCGCCTGGGAGAACTTGAAATTCCATTGCTATCTCTACAATATGGAGCGGAGGGAGATGAGGGAGCGAATTGGCCAGATGTTAGAATTAGTGGGCCTCGCCGATCGCTCCAAAGAGTTGGTGAAGCGGTTCTCCGGAGGGATGAAGCGCAGGCTGGAGATTGCCCGCGGCTTGCTCCATCACCCGCAAATCCTCTTCCTGGATGAGCCCACCTTGGGCCTGGACCCTCAGACTCGGGATACCATCTGGGATTTCATTCGAGGACTGCGCTCGCAGGAGCGGATCACCATGTTCATGACCACCCATTACATGGATGAAGCGGAGAACTGCGACCAGATCGCAATCATCGATCAGGGGAGGCTGATCGCCCGAGGGACCCCGGAGAAACTGAAGCAGATGGTGAAGGGAGATCTGATCCGTCTTCGTGGTGGGGACCTGGACGGCCTGCGGCGCCGCATCCGGGCTCACTTCGGCCTGGAAGCCGAGGCGGGGAAGGGGGAATTGATCTTGGAGGTGGAATCCGGCGAGGAATTTATGCCCCGCCTCCTGGAGAGGCTGGGGGCGGAGATTGGCTTTGTGAGCGTAACCAAGCCCTCCCTCAATGATGTCTTTCTGCACCTGGTGGGACGCCAGATTCGGGAGGAGGGTGCAGATTCCAAGGAGGCCAAGAGGCAGATGGCACGCGCCTATCAGAGGGTGCGTTGGAGGAGATCATGATCGAGGCCCGCGCCATTTATGTGATCACCCTAAGGGAGCTGATCAAATTAGGGAGGCAGAGGGGAAGCCTGATCAATACCTTTGCTCGACCGATCCTCTGGCTCTTCGTGGTGGGCACCGGGCTGAATCAGCTGGTGCGCGGAGGAGGCCCCATCTCTTACAAGCAGTTCATATTTCCCGGGGTGATGGGAATGGTCATTCTGTTCTCCTCCATCTTCTCCTCCATCTCCATCGTATGGGATCGAGAGTTCGGTTTTCTGCGCGAGATCCTGGTCGCTCCCATCTCCCGCCTCTCCATCGTCATCGGGAAGGCGATCAGCGGGACCATATCTTCCTCGCTGCAGGCGGGGGTCATCATGATCTTTCTCCCCCTGTTAGGGATCCATGTGGGGATCCTGCAGTTGCTGGGGCTCCTGGGTCTGGCGATCCTCCTCTCCTTTGCCCTCACCTCCCTGGGAATTCTGATCGCCGCCCATCTGGAGACCTTTGGGGTCTTCAATGTGATCATGAATCTTCTGGTGATGCCCCTCTTCTTCCTCAGCGGGGCGATCTACCCGGTCAATCTATTGCCTCCCTGGCTGCGCTTTCTCTCTCGCTGTAATCCCTTGACCTATGGAATCGATGCCTTCAAGAATGTATTGCTTCCCCGCGTGGGGATTGCCGGCCATGGTAGCCTGGGGGCCGAGTTTCCCCTGGGGTTCGATATCCTGATCGTAGGCCTCTTTTGTATAGTAATGATCACCCTGGCGGTTGCCTCCTTCCGGAAGATCCAGTAAATGAAGCACGGCAGAAAAACTTTCATTCTCCTTTTGATCGTAGTGCTCGCCATCTGTGGCCTCCTCCTCCAATACCGGAAAAGGCAGCCCCCGCGTTACAAGACCGCGCCGGTGGAGAGGGGCGACCTGATCTCTTCCGTCTCGGCGACCGGCAGCCTCAATGCGCTCATCTCCGTTCAGGTGGGTACCCAGGTCTCGGGGATGATCAAGGAACTCTATGTGGATTTCAATTCACCGGTGAAGAAGGGGCAGGTGATTGCTCGCATCGATCCGGAGATGTTTCAGGCGCAGCTGAGCCAGGCCCAGGCGATTGCCGAGGGATCGAAGGGTGCTCTGGTTAATGCCCAGGCGGAGGTCAAGAATGCCCGCGCCAATGTGGAGAATGCAAGGGCCAATCTGGAGAAGGCGGAGGTGGAGATCGCGGATGCCAAGAGATCGAATGCCCGTGCTCAGGAACTGGCAGCAAAAGGGCTAATCTCGGAGACGGAAAGGGAGGCGGCCATGGTGAGGCAGGATTCCTCTCAGGCGCAGCTGGCCCAGGCCCGGGCGCAACTGAATGCTGCCGAAGCCCAGCGGAGGGCTGCCCAGGCAAAAGAGGTCTCGGCCCTCGCCCAGCTCAAGCAGGCAGAGGCCTCCCTGCGGATGGCCCAGGTCAATCTGAAGCATACCATCATCACCTCCCCCATCGAGGGGGTGGTCATCTCTCGCAATGTGGATGTGGGGCAGACGGTTGCGGCTAGCCTGCAGGCCCCCACCCTTTTCACCATTGCTCAGGATCTGACCAAGATGCAGGCGATCGCCAATGTGGATGAGGCCGATGTGGGCCGGGTGCGGGTGGGGCAGGAGGCGACCTTTTCCGTGGACGCTTTCCCGGATCAGGTCTTTGTGGGTCGAATCGCCCAGATCCGCAATGCACCGATCATGGTTCAGAATGTGGTGACCTATGAGACGATCGTCGAGGTGGACAATCCCGAGCGGCTGCTCAAGCCGGGAATGACCGCCAATATCTCCATCAAGATCGAGGAGAGGAAAGATGTCCTGAAGCTGCCCAACGCCGCCCTCCGTTTCCGCCCCCCACATTCGGAGGCCCCTTCATCGGGAGGGAGTGATTCGGTGACTGCGACCGGGATCAGGGAGAAGGGGACACAGAAGGATCGAGCGGGTCAGACCCGAGTTTGGACCCTGGCGCCCAATGGCCGACTGGAGCCGGTCTGGGTGAAATTGGGCATCGGCAATGGCGTCTATACGGAGGTTCGAGAGGGGCCCTTACGGGAGGGCCAGCAGGTGGTGGTGGAGGCGGGCTCCAGAGCATCGGGCGCACCCGGGACACCGAGTCCTGGATCGCGGGGAATGATGAGGGGGATCTTTTAGCCATGGAGAGGATCTGGGCCAGCATCGAGGTGGCCCTCTCGGCCCTCAGGGCCAACAAGAGCCGTTCCGCCCTGACCATGCTGGGGATTATCATCGGAGTCGCTGCGGTGATTGCCATGTTCGCCCTGGGAAGCGGTGCGCGCGCGAAGGTAGCCGAGCAGATCGCCAGCATCGGGACCCATTTTCTCATCATCCTGCCCGGGAGCACGACCAGCGGCGGCCTGCGCATGGGCTCGGGATCGGTTACGACTCTCACCTACGACGATGCCAAAGCCATCGCCGCCGAATGTTCGGCGATCGCCTCGGCGGCCCCCACCGTGGTGCGGTCGGCCCCCGTGGTCTATGGGGGGATGAACTGGAGCACCTTGATCTCCGGGACCACCCCGGAGTATCAAGAGGTGCGGCGCTGGGAGACCTCCTCCGGGCGCTTTTTCACGCAGCAGGAGGTGGATGGGGCCAGCAAGGTCTGCCTCTTGGGCCAGACCGTGGCCAGGAACCTCTTCGGAGACATGGATCCGGTGGGGGAAACGGTGCGCATCAAGAAGGTTCCTTTCCTGGTGATCGGCACCCTTCTTCCCAAGGGGCAATCTCCGGGAGGGATGGATCAGGATGATGTGATCCTCGTCCCTGTGACGGCTGCCCAGAAGCGACTCTTCGGGATGACCTATATAGGGGCTATTCTGGCCCAGGCACAGGATGTGGAGTCTATGGGGGAGGCCGAGTCCCAGATACGGGAACTCTTGCATGAACGCCATCGCATCCCTCCCGGAGGGGAGGACGATTTCTCGGTGAGAAATCTCACCGAGATCATGGCGGCGGCTGAGCAATCGGTGCGGGTCATGTCGCTCCTCTTGGGGAGCATCGCCTCCGTTTCGCTGCTGGTGGGAGGGATCGGGATCATGAACATCATGCTGGTCTCCGTGGCCGAGAGGATCAGGGAGATCGGGCTGCGGATGGCTGTGGGGGCCCGTCCCGCCGATATCCTCCTGCAGTTTCTCGTCGAATCGGCCACCCTCTCCCTCCTGGGGGGTCTGGTGGGCATCCTGGTGGGAAGCCTGGGCTCGAAGCTCATGGCACATTTTGCATCCTGGCCCATCCTGATCTCCGGAGGCTCGATCTTGTTGGCCTTTGCCTTCTCCGTTGCAGTAGGGATCTTCTTTGGGTTTTATCCGGCCCGGCGGGCTTCCCTATTGAATCCGATAGAGGCCTTGCGGCATGAGTGAAATCATAGTGAAGACGGGAAAGGAGGAAGTCAATCGGAATGGAGAACCAATTCAAGAAGGCAATGCTGGATGATGAGACATTTGTCGTAACCTGCGAGCTCATTCCCGGCCTCGGCTCCCGGGAAAAGGCCCAGGAGAAGGTCCTGGAATTTGCCGAAAAGGCGTGCAAGGGAGGCAAGGTCCACGCCCTCTCCATCTGTGACAATGCAGGGGGAAACCCCTCTTTGGAGCCGGATCCGCTGGCGATCGAGATCCAGAGGATGGGCCAGGTGCCCCTGATCCATTTTACCGGCAAGGATAAGAACCGCGCCCAGATGCTGGGGAAACTCTATTCCTACCATCGGGCTGGGCTGGAAAATCTACTGATCATGACCGGCGATTATCCCGCGGATAGCCTGCGAGGAAAGGCCAAGCCCGTCTTCGATCTCGATCCGATTCATCTCCTGCAATTGACTTCCGCCATGAATGGGGGCCTGGAGTGGCAGGGCGTTACGGGTCCTGTTCGCCTGCAGCCGACTTCCTTCTTCAAAGGGACGGCCGTTTCCCCCTTCAAGCAGTTAGAATCGGAATTGATGGCCCAGTATTTGAAGCTCATCAATAAGGTGGAGGAGGGTGCCGATTTCATCATCACCCAGTTGGGGTTCGATGCCCGCAAGTTCGATGAGCTGATGAGATTCATGAAGCTTAAGGGGTTGAAAGTTCCGGTGATCGGCAATGTGTATGTGCTGAATCTGGGAGCAGCCCGTCTCATGAACGGCAATGAGCTGCCGGGGTGCGTGGTCTCCGATGCTCTTCTGGCCAAGATCAGCGAGGAGGCGAAGGCGCCGGACAAAGGGAAAGGGGAGAGGCTTCTGAGGTCCGCCAAATTGGTCGCCCTGTTGCGGGGCTTAGGGTATAAGGGCGTTCATTTGGGAGGTGTGGTCCTTCCCTACGAAGATGTGGAATTCATCTTGGGCAAAGCGGAAGAACTTTACTCCAACTGGCCTGCCTGGGTGAGGGATCTCGATTTCCCCCAGAAGAATGTTTTCTATTACTTTGAGCGGGATGAAAAGACGGGCCTGAATACGGATACTCCGGTGGATCGAGGCCGCAATCTCCCCGGCAAGTCGCTGACCTATCAGATCTTTCGGCTGGTTCATGATCTGGCCTTCGAAGAGAAGGGAATCTTCTATCGCCCGGCGAGGGCCTTTCATCGAGCCCTTGCGGATACTTTTCTGGAAAAACCCTATGCCATGCTGGAGCATCTCACCAAGGTCGTCAGCAACGAGTGCCAGATGTGCGGTGACTGCACGCTACCGGAGCACGCTTATCTCTGCCCTCAGTCGCAATGCGCGAAATACCTCCTCAATGGCCCCTGCGGGGGTAGCTATGAGGGCTGGTGCGAGATCCACTATGGCAAGAAGAAGTGCATCTATGTTCGGGCCTATGACCGGCTCAAGCCCCATGGCGAGCAGGATGATCTGCTGAAGGAGATCTTGCCCCCCCGTGATTGGTCCTTGAACGACACCTCCTCCTGGATCAATTTCTATCTGGACCGGGACCATGCGGGAAAGAAGAAGCAGGGGGCGCAGGAAGGGAATTCATAGGGTTTCATGGAGGATTCGGATCCGGGATTTGAATTCTTTGAGATGACGGCGGATGAAGGGCTCCGCGCCTGGGGGAAGAGCATGGGGGAGGCCTTCATCCATGCAGCCCGGGGAATGTTCTATCTGATGGTGGATCCGAAAGGTCTTCGCCCACAGCAATTGCGCCAGATCCAGGTGACGGCGAAGGACCGCGAGGCCCTCCTGGTGGCTTGGCTGAGCGAGCTCCTCTATCTGTACGAGGTGGAGGACTTCTTGCCGGTGGAATATTCGATCGTTGGTCTCAATGAGCAACGATTGGAGGCGAAGGTACGGGGGGACATCCTGGATCCGAGTCGCCATTCCCTGAAGGGCCTTGTCAAGGCCGCCACCTATCATCGCCTGGAGGTGAAAGAGGTGGACGGGAAGTGGCAGGTCCAGGTCGTCCTGGATGTGTAGTCGCCGAGCGGGGCTCTTCTTAGGAGAGACGATGAAGGAGGATCGAGGTGAGAGGAAAATGGGTGGAAAGATAATCCAGATCGATGATTATCGCTGGCAGGTCCCGCAGGATTACAAGCCCGGCATGCGGGTCCCTGGCCTGATCTATGCGGACAAGAAGCTGTTTGCCGAGATCGAGAACGATCCCTCGGTAGAGCAGGTGGCCAATGCTGCCTTTTTGCCTGGCATCGTCAAGGTCTCCCTGGCCATGCCCGACATTCATGCCGGCTATGGGCTTCCCATCGGAGGGGTAGTGGCCACCGATGTCGGGGAGGGGGTGATCTCCCCGGGGGGAGTGGGCTATGACATCAACTGCGGCGTTCGACTGCTGCGAACGCAACTTCACCGCGACGAGATCGCCCCCAAGGTGAAGGAATTGGTGAACGCCCTCTTCGCCCAGGTCCCCACGGGCGTGGGCTCCAAGGGCAAGATCCGCTTTTCCAGGGAGGATGAAAAGGGGGTGTTAAAGAAAGGGGCGCGCTGGGCGGTCGAGGCTGGCTATGGGCAGCCCGAAGACCTCCTTCACACCGAGGCGGGGGGCTGCCTGGAGGGAGCGGATCCCGAGGTGATCAGTTCCAAGGCCTATGAGCGAGGTAGGCCGCAGCAGGGGACCCTGGGCTCTGGCAATCACTTCTTGGAGATCCAGTATGTGCAGGAAATATACGATGAGAAGGTCGCCTCCGCCTTCGGCCTCTTCAAGGACCAGGTTACGGTGATGATCCACTCGGGATCGCGGGGGTTTGGCCATCAGGTCTGTACCGATTACCTGGTAGAGATGGAGGCGGCGGTCCGCAAATACGGGATCTCGTTGCCCGACCGACAATTGGCCTGCGCCCCCCTGAGCTCTCCGGAGGGTCGGAATTATCTGGCGGCGATGAAGGCGGCGGCCAATTACGCCTGGGCCAATCGCCAGTGCCTGATGTACTGGACGGAGCAGGTCCTGCTGGATCGGCTCAAGATCTCCCCCCGGGCGCTGGGCATCTCCCTCATCTATGATGTGGCCCACAACATCGTCAAGATCGAGGAGCACCTGGTCAATGGGAAAAAGATGAAACTCACGGTCCATCGGAAAGGAGCGACTCGCGCCTTCCCACCCGGCCATCCTGAGGTGCCGGAGGCCTATCGTGAGGTGGGCCAGCCGGTCCTGATTCCGGGGGATATGGGCCGGGCCTCCTTCGTCCTGGTGGGGACGGAGCGGGCCATGCAGGAGACCTTCGGGAGCACCTGTCACGGGGCAGGCCGGGTGATGAGTCGCCACCAGGCCATTCGTGCGGCTAAAGGAAGGGCGATCCACCGTGAGTTAGAGGACAAGGGCATCTATGTGGAGACCGCAGGAAGGGAAACCTTGAAGGAGGAGATGCCGGAGGCCTACAAGGATGTGGTGGAGGTGGTGGATGTGGTGCACAACGCGGGGATCTCGCGCCGGGTGGCCAAGCTGCGCCCCATGGGGGTGATCAAGGGCTGAGGATTACGCAGGCATGCCCTCAGTTGTGATACGAAACATTTTCTTCTCTTCCTCTTTTCAGTGAACTGCTGCTCTCAGCAGGACTACTGCCCCGTCTCAGAAATATATTGACAAAGTCTTTTGATCTTTTCCAGGATCGAATCGGCTGTCGCCATCCAGGCGAAAGGTCGAGTCTGCGCATTGTAATGCTGCACGAACTGATCGATTTTG
>Ga0315314_1003811_pt1 | contig 11602 bp, 8 predicted proteins | sample TDP9_MG_FD_203631 | JGI IMG/M metagenome (GOLD analysis project Ga0315314, IMG submission 203631) | Freshwater sediment microbial communities from Lake Towuti, South Sulawesi, Indonesia - TDP9 | ecosystem: Environmental > Aquatic > Freshwater > Lake > Sediment | place: Indonesia: South Sulawesi...
TAAGACTTTAAGTGCAGTAAAAGGATCGCTCGTGTCTGTGGAACGCGGGGGTCCCAGAGCCAGGTCAACATTTCGGTGACCTGATGGGCGGGTCGCGTCCTGACCACGCGCGCCACACTCAAGACCAAGCCAACGGCGCGGGTGAGTCATCCCGTGGCGTAGGCCTTCGTGGGTTCGAATCCCACCCCCCGCACTCTTCGATGACCCCTCTGCCGTGAACGTGGCTCCATGGTGAAATGGCATGCTGTAGGGTGTCTGCAGAAGAAAAGAGAAGAGGGACTCCCAGTTCCTAGTCACACCGTGACGCGTTGCGGCCATGACCGTCACCGTCGCATGGAGAGTGGATACTTGTCGGGCATACGTGATTTAGAGATCGGAGCACCGGGACCTTTCCTGCCGCCATATGAGAATGTCGTGAAGAATGCTAAGACGATTGATTCTCTCGGCTATGATAGCATGGCATTTCCGGATCACTTCGCAGGTTTCATTCCGGAGAGTATCTGGACGAGTGATGTCACGCCGTTATCCTTCCTTCAACAATCGCCCCACACCTACTATGAGCTCGCTGGCATAATGGCCGCATGCGCCGCCGCCACTGAGAAAGTGAAACTGATCTCAGCGGTGACGGACCCAATAAGGCGACATCCAGTGCTCCTCGCACAGACCTTTCTCACGCTGGATCACATAAGCAATGGCAGAGCCATTCTAGGGATTGGTGCTGGAGAGATCGAGAACATCGAGCCATACGGACTTGACTACTCAAATCAGGTTGGCAAGCTTAGAGAGGCACTGGGGATCATCAGGCTTGTGTGGAGCACACATGCGCCATTCGACTACGAGGGCCGGTACTGGAAGCTCAAAGATGCTGTCATGTCGCTTCGACCGGTGGTGCCAGATCGTCCTCCGCCCGTCTGGGTTGCTGCTCACGGGCCAAGGATGCTCGAAATAGCCGCCGAGTTTGGAGACGGGTGGATTCCGACTCTTCTACCGCCCAAGGACTATGGACAGAGGCTCAGGCAGATCAAACGGCACAGAGAGAAGCTTGACAAGACAGAGCCGTTCACCTATGCTCTCTGGAACTGGTGTATACTCGATGATGACTCTGATGTGTGTAATCAACTGAAACAGAATCCTCTTGCGAAGGCCTTCGCCCTTCTCTACCCTGCGACCGAATGGAAACGACTTGGATATGAGCATCCCTTCGGGCAGAGCTTCTACTCTCTGCGAGATTACATCCCAATGCGCTATGACCGGCAGACGACGCTGAAGGCGATTGAGCAAGTTCCGCCTGAGGTTCTTGACGAATTCTACATGTCAGGCGGCTCCGAGGCGATGATCAAGCGCTTGGAGGAGTATGTTCGAGAGGGCCTTCAGCACATCATCCTGTGGAACGTCACAGGAATGTTTGATCTTGACAAGGTCAGAAGTTCCTACAAGGTGTTGAAAGATGTATTGGCCTACGTGAAAGGATAAGCCGCACAGAACAACAAGTTTCTGACTGGCTCGATTCTGAGCCTGTCAATCTTGATTCGTATTTGAGATCTTATATCCAGTGACGCTAGGTTGTGAATCATGCCGAAAATCAGCGCTGGCGGTCTCAGCTTCAACTATCGGAAAGAAGGGTCTGGTCTCTGTGTCACCCTAGCCCACGGCCATGGCGAGAACTTGCAGATGTTCGACGGTTTGACTGCAAAGTTGAAGAGAAATCACACCGTGATGAGATATGATCAGAGAGGCTACGGGCTCACCGACAAGCCCCTCAAGCCTCCTTATTCAACTGAGCTATGGGCGGAGGACTTGCACCAGCTTCTCAGCACGCTGGGCATAGAAGAAGCAGTCGTTGCCGGCCATTCGATGGCGGGAAGAATATGCGCCATCTTCGCCGCGAGACATCCCGAGATGGCAAAGGGCCTGATCACACTCAACACCACTTGGTTCGGCACGAACCCGAAGGCAGCGGACATGTTTGAGAAGAACGCCCTTCGAGTCAAGACCGAAGGAATCAAGGCCGCACTAGACTACAGCCCATGGATCGTCACGATAGGAAAACGCCGCGCAGAGATCAAAGACAAAGTGAGACGTGAGACCCTGAAGAATGACCCTTCCGCGTACGCGCTCGGCTTAAGGGCGATCGCTGCAGACTTTCGAGACAGCGCACGGGAGGAGATACTGAAGGCCGTGAGATGCCCTACTCTGGTTCTCATTGGCGATAGGGACAGCGCGCCTCTGGAGGGCGCCATCAAAATGCACAGGGGAATCAAGGACTCCAGACTGGCAGTCATCCCGAACTCAGGCCATCTCAGTCTACTCGACAGACCACGCATCACCGAAGCGATCATCGCCGGCTTCTTGGAAGAGCTCGCGCAGCAGCGGACCTTCTCACTTCGCCCCTAGACTCAGACAATGCAGATCGGCTGAGGCTCTTCGCACTCTCTAGATTCCACAATAGGGTGGACCATGCCGGCAATCTGATGCCGGAACGCGATCTCGGACACTCCAGCCAAAGAGCCTGCTGATGATCATATTCCTACGACTGTCTCGTAAGCTTTCTTCGCGGCCCAGGCCACGATTGGGTTGCAACGTCGTTCATGAATTTCAGCCTCGTACACTCTTCTCTGCTCAGGATTCTTCAGGTCAACTCCTGTCAGGTCACGGCATCTGCATGAGCCGAAAGTTGCTGTGAACTCCCTGTAGAAGCGATCTATCGCCGCATAGCATGCGTCCCTGCTGTCGCTAGAGTTGTCACGGCCTAGCTTGAGGCTGAGGGCCATTGCGCCTCCGACCAACGCTCCGCAGACATCACCGTTCCGAGCGATGCCGCCCCCAAACCCAGTTGCTATTCTAGGAATGCAGGAATGAGGACTTTCGAACTTTGTGTCCGCATGTTTGCTTACCACTAGCAACACGGATTCCGCACAGTTGTATCCGGAGTTGAACCTCGATCTTGCCTCTTCCTCAACATTCATGGTTCTTCCATCCAATGGATCCTAGGTCGTCATGAGGATCATGTCGCAGACAGTTGTTGCTACATGCGCGATTGAGCGCGTCATATAAGAGTCACCATCCGGTACAGAACGCGACCAGACCAAGGTGAAGACGTCTTTGAACGGCGCCGCTACAGACCGTACCGACGCCCAGAGAAGAATGCTTGACCCTAGAACCGTTGCACTCATCGGCGCCACTGAAAAAGACGGTAGCGTCGGAAGGGCAATTCTTGAGAATCTGCAACTTTCAAAGAGCCGCAAGATATTTCCAGTGAACCCGAACAGGGCGACGGTGCTGGGAATCGAATGCTATCCGAACGTTGCCAGCGTACCGGAGAAGATCGACTTGGCGGTAATAGCAACGCCCGCACGCACCGTGCCAGAAACAGTTGACGAGTGCGGCAGGGCTGGAGTGCAAGGAGCGGTAATCATCTCCGCCGGCTTCAGAGAAATCGGCGAAGAAGGAAGGAAACTTGAAACTCAGATAGGAGAAATCCGGAAGAAGTATGGCATGAGGATAGTTGGCCCCAACTGTGTAGGCGTCATAAGACCCAACGTCGACTTGAACGCTTCTTTCCTTAAGGCCAAGCCTGAGCGTGGGAATATTGCCTTCATATCGCAAAGCGGCGCGCTCGGAAGCGCGATTCTCGACTGGGCCGTTGGCGCGCACATAGGCTTCAGCATGTTCGCGTCTCTGGGCTCAATGATTGATGTGGACTTCGGTGACCTGATAGACTTCCTCGGGGACAACCCCGACACGCGGAGCATAATGATCTACATGGAAGGTGTCGGGAACGCAAAGAAGTTCATGAGCGCCGCGAGAGGTTTCGCTCGCACCAAGCCGATAATTGTCGTCAAGCCCGGCAGGTTCGCGGAGAGTGCAAGAGCTGCGCTTTCTCACACGGGCGCAATGGCGAGCGACGACGAAGTCTACGATGCCGCGTTCAAGAGAGCTGGCGTGGTCAGGGTCAAGGAAGTTGGCGACCTGTTTAACTCTGCAGCAGTGCTCGATTCAAGGCACCTGCCACGAGGCCGTAGACTCGCGATCGTTACGAACGCTGGCGGCCCCGGGGTCATGGCGACCGACGAACTGATAGAACTCGGCGGCGAGCTCGCGAAACTCTCGGATGAAAGCGTAAGACAGCTCAGTTCATCGCTCCCGCCCTACTGGAGCAGAGGAAACCCGATCGATGTGCTCGGGGACGCCGATATCGCAAGGTACGCAAACGCGTTGAACGTGTGCCTGAACGACCCGGGAGTGGATGGAATACTCGTAACCTACACGCCCCAAGGTGCCGCTGGAGCAGAGGAACTTGCCTCCAGCGTTGCCGAGATCGCCAAGAACGCTTGGAAACCGATGATCGTAACGTGGATGGGCGGAGAAGGCGTTGAGGAGGCTCGAAACATCTTCGCTCGAAGTGACATACCGACCTACGAGACCCCTGAAGAAGCCGTCAGGACGTACATGTACATGTACAAGTACGGAAGGAACCTGGAGCTTCTCTACGAGACTCCGGCTGAGCTATCAGTTGACCAAGCACCGCCAAAGAGTAATCTGAAAGCTCTCATCACCAGGCTCGCCAGAGAAGGCGTGACGACACTCACCGAGGAAGACTCAAAGAGATTCCTGAGCAACTACGGGATTCCAACAACCAAACCATACATGGCCAGCAGTGTCGATGCCGCAATACGGCTAGCCGATGAGGTCGGCTATCCAGTAGTGCTCAAGGTGGCCTCGCCAGATATCAGTCACAAGAGCGATGTGGGCGGCGTTATCACGGGCATTGACTCGAAAGAGAAACTGAAGTCAGAATACGATGCCATGATTCGACGCATCAAGGCGAATCGTCCAGACGCAAAGATACTGGGTGCGACCGTTCAGAAGATGGTGGAGAACATCGACTACGAGCTCATACTTGGTGCGAGGAAGGATAGAGACTTCGGTTCCATCATCCTCTTTGGCATGGGCGGCGTGGGAGCCGAGATATTCAGAGACTTCTCAATCGGTCTACCACCTCTCAATCAGACACTCGCAAGAAGGCTGATGGAGGACACAAGAGTTCACAGAATGATTCAGGGATACAGAGGAAAGTCGCCCGCCGACATGAGACAACTCGAAGAAATCATCGTGAGATTCTCAAACCTGATCGTTGATTTCCCGGAGATTGCCGAGATCGACGTGAATCCTCTTGCGATATCGGCCGGTAAGGCGTACGCTGTGGACGCAAGGATCGTCATTGACAAGGACGCCGTGCGATATCCGTCACCATACTCACATCTGGTGATTACGCCTTACCCGACACGGTACGTGATACCGTGGAAGCTGACTGACGGAACGGAACTGCTGCTCAGGCCAATCAGGCCTGAAGATGAACCGCTGGAGCACGAGATGCTCACCACGCTATCTGAGGAGACGCTGCGGGGCAGATTCTTCCAAGTCATCAGAAACATCACCCATGAGATGCTAATCAGATACTGCAACATTGACTACGACCGAGAGATGGCAATCGTAGGAGAGGTCAGGGAAGGCGAGAAGAGGAAGATAGTCGGAATTGGAAGACTGATAATCGAGCCGGACTTTGAGAAAGGCGAATTCGCAGTCGTCGTGCACGACCGCTATCAGGGCAGAGGGCTCGGGTACAAGCTCGTCGATATGCTCATAGGAATAGCTCAGGAGAAAGGGCTTCAGAAGATCTACGGAATAGTGCTCACAGACAACAAGGCAATGCTTAGAATCTGCGCAGAATTGGGCTTTAGGATGAAGGATCTGTCCGACGGCACAACATATGTTGAGCTGGCTCTGAAATAGCTTCGGCCAATGCGCCGCGCTTCTTCCCTCGCCGAAACTCAGTCAACTCATTAGGTAGCTACAGGCAGCCTACGTCCTAAGGAAGCGAATTCAGATGACGCTTCAGCCGCTGGAAGGCTTTCAGCCTCTGAGGACACGTCACTGCGTCACAGGATCAATGCGTCACATCTACGAATTCCACGGATACCCCATCAGCGAGGATCTCCTCCTAGGCTTAGGCGCTGGCGTCGGCTTCGTCTACTGGCACATGAAAGGCACTGCACCATTCCTCGGAGGACGAGCCAACGTGGGCCGACCGGGCGAGGAGGGCCTTGAGAAGACCGCGGGCAAATGCACCGGAGTCCGCGTTCAGACATTCTACACAGCCAGTGCGAAGAAAGCGGAGAAGGCCGTGCTCGATTTGCTCGCTTCCGGCGAGCCAGTGATGGTTCAGCTCGACATGGGGTTTCTCCCATACTTGAACTTCCAGAAGGAATACCACTTCGGCGGACATGCAGTCGTTCTCGCCGGATACGATCCTGAAATGCGTCAAGTACTCGTTGCGGATCGCGACGAAGAACTACATCCTGTATCGCTTGAGGCGCTCGCTCGTGCGCGTGGGTCCCGCTTCAAGCCCTTCCCGCCTCGGAACAAGTGGTACATGTTCGATTTCAAGAACAAACGCCGACCTGAAGCGAGAGAGGTCTGGCAGGCAATCCGAGAAACCACGAAGGGCATGCTGAAACCTCCAATAGTCAACTTGGGTGTCAAAGGCATTCGGACGGCGGCCCAACGCGTTCTGAAATGGCCCGAGATCATGAATGAAGATGACCTGCGCTTTGCCTGCTTCAACGTGTTCATCTTCATTGACGCGAAAGGGGGAAGTGGAGGAGGCATCTTCCGGTACATGTACGGACGCTTCCTCAAGGAAGCGGCTGCAATAACAGGTGACGCTGCGCTGGCTGATGTTGCTGAGGAGATGCAATCCGTTGGGGATCAGTGGCAACGGGTGGCGCAGATCTTCGAAGAAGCCTATGTCGCGCCGTCGCCCTCAACTCTGCTGCCTGAGGCTTCCTCTATCATATACGCAATCGCCGACCGCGAGCAAACAGCTTGGGAAAAGCTGGAGAAGACCGTTCGCGGGCAGAAGTCCACCTAGCCCTGATTTTGCGCGAGAGGATTTGCGGCTGTTCCGTCTGCGAATCGTCGTTACTGAAGCAAAGGCGAGTGTGAAAAGGCCTTGCAGTCGTGCTGAAAACGGTTAACCTCCCATCGTATTGTATGCTGGCGCTGCTCGGAAACGATCGAATGTTCACGTGAATCCCCAAATCCCTTGTCCAGACCCTTGTCCTCAGGGTGTGTCTTCTTGGGACTCGTGGACCGCCTTCCTATCCGTAGGAGCAAGACAGCGTTGGTGCATGAGAAGCCTGTCAGTGACCGGCTCAGAGAACTATGTGCAAGTGACTTAGAACTCTACAAGGCACTGAGCTACGCCATAGTCGCAAGGCCGGAGGATAGGGAGCCCGTTGATGCTTACCTGAGCAGAGCCGTTGCGGCTGAACAACACGGTGACTCGGCAATTGCGTACTCAAACTACCTGATAGCAGGTCAGATCTCACTCTTCCAAGGTAAGCAAAATGAAGCGAAGAGATGTTTCGCGAAATGCATGGAACTTTCCAAAGAGCCCGGGAAGGTCTTCCTCCCTTTGATACAACGAATAGACAAGGCGCTCGAAATTGCCGACGAATATTATCAGACAATGGCGAAGCGAACACGTTAGGGCAGTTATCCCTACGCCGAATCGTGGGCTCTACACCCAAGCTGGCTGCGAAGGATCCCCTGTGACATGTTGCTGGTCTTCTTGTCGCACAATCATGAGGGTGCAGGGTAGGCTGTCTTGGGGAGGGACGGCGTCCGCTAGGGATGGAGCGCATGATGAAGGGTTTGCTGCACTGTTTCTCGGTCTCAGCATTGCTTAGATGTGTACCCAAGAGCACACATGTGGGAAGCCAGAAAGAATCTGACAGTTTTGTTTGTGCGTGTTCGCGCAAGACCTACTCGTTGGAGGAAGATCCGCGTCTCTTGGTCATTGGCATTCGTGCTTGCAGGTATGGATCCATGTTCCTCAGACGCCCACAATGGAGATAATAGCTGATGTGCTCACGTGGCTATAGACCTTGGCTTGGATAGGACGAGTTCTTTGACCTCGGGATCCTCCAACAGATTGGCCATCACGTTATCCACAATGGACAAATGGATGAGTGTACAGTTCTTGCCGGCATGGAGAAATATCAAGCGTTCTGGCCTCTTCCTGGAGGGGTCGAAAACTACGTTAGCACGCTTCAAAAGGCTCTCGCGTTCATAAAGGAAAACAGGCCCTCTGAGCAAAAGTTGATCGAATGGTTCATGGCGAGCTTTCAAACGGTGAAATCTGCGAAAAGCGCGCTGGGTTACATCAGAATTGCTCTGAGGCACTCTGGCCTGGTAGACTATGACAAGCAGGGGCTTTTTCTAACAGTCGGCGGGGAGGCCTATCTTGCAAATCCCGAAAACATCCAGCTCTTCACCATTCTCGACGAAAACGTAGTTGGATTCAGAGAAGTCTTGCAAATGATCTCGGAAGCTCAGTATGACATAGAACAACTAGGGGAGAAATTGCCCAAGGAGCTATCCCTGCCCTGGGAGGAGCCTCATCAGACAAAATGGAGACTCAACTGGCTTAGATCAATGGGTCTAGTGACTCTAGAAGAAGGGAAAGTGAAAATGACCGAAACGGGAACACAACTCTTGAAGTCGCTTCCTAAGGCACCTCAAGTCAAGCGAGAGGTCAGCGAACAAGTCCGGATAGCTGAACAGGTAAAGGCAACAGTATTCCACAACCCAAGAGTCCCTGAAGCCATTGAGAAGCTCCGAAACACAGAACATCTCAGCGATGATTCCTCAAAGTTCGAAGAGGCAATTGCCCAAGCCTTTTCCCTACTAGGCTTTTCGTCAGAGAAGTTAGGTCAACCCGGAGACACAGACGTTTTCGTAATAGCGCATCTAGGAGATGAGTCGTACAAGATAGTCATCGATGGGAAAACAACTCATGGCGACAAAATAGCTGAAAGACAAGTCAGTTGGCCTTCGCTGACAGCTCATAAGAAAAGACGTGCTGCCGATTTCATAGCTGTTATTGCCCCGTCATTTCCCGGCGGAGATCTTATCGAAAGAGCGCAGGAGTATAGTGTCAGCCTTATCGAAACTGACACGCTAGTGAAACTTCTCCAAATACACGACAGTACTCCCTTAGACCTTGAAGCTTTCAGAGAATTGTTCCAAAGAAAAGGCATTGCTAGGCTGGAAGACTGTTCAGATTTGATGACCAGACAAGCGGAATCAGAAAGACAGCAGAGATTGATCCCAGGCGTTCTCGAAAGCCTGTATGGGCTGCAACGGCGAGGCGAACCTACACATGCATCCGATGTCAGATGGGAACTGGGCAAGCAGTTTGATCAGGAAGACATATTGGATGTCCTCAACCTACTGGAAAATTGGGGATTTGTCAAGAAGATCTCAGCGGATCACTGGATAGCCTTAATGAACCCCAGTGTGGCTTCGCAAAGGTTGTTTCGCTTGTCGGCGTCCTTCAAGACGGCTACAAGCCGGTAGCGATGACTCGCGATCAGCTTGATTGACTGGTCACTCGTGTTCGAGCTTGGAGTTACAACATACAGTCTACGGAACAACCGGAAGAAAGATTGATGGTGCATATGCTCATCTAGCCATGGCCTTTAGCTTGGACAGCAGGACCTCTTTGACCTCTGGATCCTCTAGAAGATCGTCCATCACGCTATGAGTCTTCGACTCTTCCTCGTGCAATTGCATCGCCGTCCTCATGTCCAACGGAGGTCGGCACCTTGAGCAGAAACTGTTCGTAGGCGAATTTGACTCTTGACAACGCAAGCACGTCTTGATCCTTAGCCTATGCTCTGACACTATTGTTATCATGTCGGGTTTTGTTGTGCGATAGAATTCTTTGCCAAGTAGGTTTGAGATCTTCCTTAGAACGTATACGTATCTGACTTGTCTTGGTATGCTCAGTCCTTCAGCCCGGATGTACTCAAGGAACTGTTTGATATTCTTACGGTTCTTCTCAAGTATTCTCTTGTCACCAGGCAGGATCGAGAGCGCTGCAGCCAGCCTTCGACCATAGTGGTGAATGTCATCTATCGGTTGCGCGATCATGCTTGGAAAATCGATGGAACCCGAGATCTCAGCGGAGTGGAAACTGAACGTAAAGTTTGGTGCGGCCGCCGGGATTTGGACCCGGGTTAGAGGCTTGGGGGGCTTGCGGCAAGCCAGAGGCTTGTCTCCGTCTTAGACCAGGCTGACCACCGCGTGGTTGCGGTTCTGGACCACGGCCTAGTGGAGGTCTAGGTCCTCGCGCACCCTTGATCCAGCTCCTCCGGCCGCATCCAACAAGTAGCGTCAACAGTCATAAAACAATACGGTGCTGGCTGGTTCTCAGCTCTTGCTCCAGTTCGCTTGTGTTCGATTCTCGAAACCGTTTTCTGTACCACGATCATTGGTTCGTTCATGAACCTATCAAGTTGGTGCACGGTCGACGAAGCATACTACACTACTTACACAAATGAGGAATGGCGGCAATTCAGCGGACTGCCGTACAGCGAAGACTTCATGAAATCAGTAGCTGAAAAGAGAGTCAGCCACGCAATGGATTTTCTCTCAGAATTCAAGGAGCCTAAAAGGCTCTTCTTGGGCAAGATCTTCGATGTCGCCGATGGCTCGAAGACGCCGCTGAAACTTGAGCTGTACCGCAAGCGCGAGAAGGAGATCGTCTCTCGATCCTACGAGGTCAACGGCAGCCCAGTTACGTGGAACAGTTGGAGGCAATTCAGCGCACAAGCGAAAACCTCAGCAGACCGTAAGGCTCTCTTCGACGAGTTCATTCAGAAAGCCGATGTCGCAACTCCCACGATAAAGGCGATGTTTGAGAAATCAAGAGAGGTACAGAGTCGGTACGGAACATCGCCGCTCGAACTCTATCTGCAACTCGAAGGGCTAAGTCTCGGTCAACTCAAGGACTTGGTGAAAGTGTTAGGCCGTGCTGCAAGGAAACCTTTCGCCGAAGAGCTCGAACACTTCTCTCGGGAACTCAACGGCAGGTCCGCGGAATACTATGATGATCTCTACTTCTTCCGCGGCAGAATCTTTCAGCCTCTAGACTCAGCTTTCAGCAGTTACAACGCGGGAGAGGAGCCAAAACGTGTCTTGAGAAAGCTCGGTTTCCAAGTGGAGAGACTGCAAACCGACGCTGAGGAGCGGCCTGGAAAGCATGCGTCGCCTGTCTGTTTCGCTGTTCAGGTTCCGAACGATGTACGGCTACTATTCCGCCCGGTAAGACCGTTCACGGACATGGAGAATTCGTTTCACGAGCACGGGCATGGTATGCAGTTCATCTCGATCTCCGGGGACTGCCCGTACTGGGACAGGTACATGATCTCAAATGGCGTCGCCGAAGTATTCTCCACCGTTCTTCAACAACTAATGAAAAAACGAGCCTTTCTAACGAAGCAGTTCAAGGTCTCAAAGGATACCGCACAACAGGCGTTCGAACGGGACAGATTCATGGAACTGTACTTTCTGGCGTTCTACGCCGCTAACTCGTTGATGAAGATCGAGTTCTGGGAAGAGAACCTGTCAATGGAAGAGGCGAACGATCGCTACGAGCGCTACACGGAAGAGTTCATGGGCATGGCTCTCCCGGGCAAGTACTGGCAGCTTCATCACGTGATGCCAGACTATGACCTGTACTCGCCAAGCTACA
>Ga0315314_1003813_pt1 | contig 11601 bp, 9 predicted proteins | sample TDP9_MG_FD_203631 | JGI IMG/M metagenome (GOLD analysis project Ga0315314, IMG submission 203631) | Freshwater sediment microbial communities from Lake Towuti, South Sulawesi, Indonesia - TDP9 | ecosystem: Environmental > Aquatic > Freshwater > Lake > Sediment | place: Indonesia: South Sulawesi...
ATCAATAGGTGTTCTTGAAGAGCTTGCAAAGAGAGTGGAAACACACATCCACGATTATCGGGGTTGATCACTCTATCCATTCCTCTTCGATGCCCCTTAGGTCTTCCTCTTCGTTATAGCAATCCCAGCAAAGAATCATTTCGTCAAGTTCGTAAGCTTCATCTTCGTCAAGCTCTTGCCTGCAAATCTCGCAATGTTTTTTCTTCTTTGCCTTCGTATCTCGCTCTGAAGAAACCATATCTTTACGTCTCCCTTACGTTGTTGCCAGTTAATTGAGAACCTTTGACTATCTTAATCAGTTCTTTTGGTTCTGCTATAACTTTTCCGCATTTTTTACACTTTGATACTTGTAATGGCTCGTACATAGGAATCATAACTTTCACTTTGGGCTCCGGGCTTGGTTGCTCAACGAAGAGTTTGTTTACTTGGACACGGTTCCAATGACCACAGCTTTAACACTTCATTCTCAGGGTTCTTTTCATGTTCTTACCTTGACACGAAATATTGGTAGGCTGTGAATATTCCATCGGTCGTTCCGTACAGTTTTTCGATGTAAGCTTCTGCTTTTTGACATTGTAGGCTGTGGGGATTATTTGTTTGAAGTCAAGGCTTTGCAGAAGTGTTTGCAAATTTCCTTCATCTCTTCTGACTATTTTTCCTCTAAGAACATTTCTGCCACATTGAAAAACTGCTTAGTCCCCAGACTTCGCTTTGCCCTTCCTTAACTCGATTGTTTTCTGCCCTGTCTTTATCCATTCGAAGACTTCTTTCTTGACCATGAATAAGGGCGTATTCTTCACCTATCTTGTATCTTGTGGCGTTGAGAGTTTAACACTTTTACTTAACTCTCTCTGTTGTCCGCTGAGCACATTCATTCTTTAAATGAGTTGGTTGACGAACGAAAATGTAGAGTGAGGGTGGAATGAAATGACGGAGCCTGTTTCTTTGAAGGATGTTTCTGGAGTTGGTCCTGCTACGGCCTCGAAGCTTCGTCAAGTGGGGATTACGACTATTGAAGCTCTTGCTGTGACGCCTGTTAGGGAAATAACTGATAAAACGGATATAGGTTTTGAGAAGGCGCTTCAAATCATTCTGGAAGCCAGAAAGCTTGTTCAGGCTGATTGGACGACCGCGAAGGAGCTGTGGGAGAGACGTAAGGGTATGCTGCGTTGTTCTACCGGCTCTCAAAAATTGGATGCTCTCTTGGCTGGTGGAATAGAGACGCAGGCTATGACGGAGTTGATAGGCGAGTATGGCGTGGGCAAGACGCAGATTTGCCTGAAGCTTTGCGTAATGGCTCAGCTCCCTAGAGACCAAGGTGGATTGGAGGGCAATGCGCTCTTTATCGACACTGAGGGAACGTTTAGCCCTGAAAGAGTCTATCGCATGGCGGCTGCTACGGGCTTGGACCCGCAGCAGATGCTTAACAACGTGATAATTGCCCGAGCCTACAATAGCGACCATCAAAGCTTCCTAATCGATAATCTTTTCAAGATTTGTTCAGAGGAAAACGTCAAGCTCGTGGTGGTTGACTCCATGATTAACCATTTCAGAGGAGAGTATGTGGGCAGAGAGAACCTAGCTGAACGTCAACAAAAGCTAAACCAGTGCTTGCACAAGCTGCTTCGGCTAGCGGAAATCTACAATTTAGCCGTGGTTGACCAATCAGGTTCAGGCTAATCCCGCTCAGGGGGTCGGAGACCCAAACAGACCGGCTGGAGGCCATGTGCTAGCTCACGCATGTACCCACCGGGTTTATATCAGAAAGGCTAAGGCAGGCACTAGACTAGCTACCGTTATCGACTAGGTGCGTCTTCTATTCCTTCTTCTGTAATGACGAAGTACTCCTTTGACTCTGGAATACACGGTCTTCCTATTTGGTAGATGCTTTTCAGAAGCGATTAACGTAAACTCATTCTTCGGAAAAAGTCTAAAACCTCATGCTTTATATCTTTCGTCCAGCGGACAAAAGCGGCACTCCTTCTCCCATTTTGCAATTTTATGTTCTAAGGACAAAAGTCACTCTCTGAACATCATAGAAGGTTAGTCATCGAATAAAAATTGCCATCATCTCTTATGTTTTGGAAGCTTGCTGACTCGGGCAGCTTAGCGCACGTCATTGCCTACTGCCTTGTCGATCATAGGGCGCAACTCTTTTCCGACCTCTCTGAAAATATTCAGAAGTTCCTCGTAGACTTCCTCTCCTGCAATAAAGTTCCAAAAGTCCGCCCCTACAAGTAGTTCTCCTTCATTGAATAAATTCACAGCAGTCCAACGAGCGTAGGGTTCAGGGTCATACGGATTATATGGAATTGCGAGTGCAGTGTTGACTTTAGCTGATTTTTCCATACTCAACCGAAGAGCGACCCAACGCAACAGTTTTTTCTTTAATGTCCGAAATTCTTTGATGTTTGGTTTAACACTAGTCACATCAAAGTAAAACTCTTGGCCAGAGGGCGTCTTAACAAATACATCGACAATACTTTCTGGATCTCTTTCGGGTACCCCTAGCGCAATGGTATTTCTTATCTGTTCAATTTGCTTTTCTTTGCTGCCAGGTGCCTGTGTCTTCAGTATTTCCAAATGAATGTTGTTTATCATCGTTTCTGTTTTTGCGTCGATCTTGCCTAGCAAAACGTATTGCCTCTCAGCGACGTATCGAGCGTTTTTTCTAGCAAGCAAAACAGCCATTTGCTCGTAAATTGATGTCCCAAAACTGGTGTAGAATGATTGGATGAGAGAAGCAATGTTTACAGCTCGTTTGGAGAATATTGCCTCGAAGAAAGGTTTCGATTCTGTTTCAGGGTTATATCTCCTAATCTTATCTTGAATACTTGAGACCAATAGGCCTTTAAGCTCAGCTCTTACCTCAGATTTCATTTCCCTTTTTTCCGCCTAAATTGATTTAAAATGAGTTAGTTTTTGTTGACCCTTCTCCAGCTGTCGCTCCAGATCTTTGATTTCTTTCCTTAGCTTATCTATTATGTATTCTCTATCCTCTTGTAACATGCCTTCCAAGTCTTCTAACCCTTTAACATAGGGATAGTAAGTAACTACGTTGTTCTCTTTGATATTTGTGTAAGCTTCCGGGTCTTTTAATGCGCATCGCAAATGAAAATGGTAAGTTGTAGGAGCATATTTAAACTTCATTACATGATTTTTTGGTTTTACTCCTTTGACGGATGAAAAAGGGCATTTTCCATTTAATATATCAGGCTTAGAATAAACATCGCATTCAGTCAAACATTTTACTGGGTCTGACATTTGTAGGATTTCAAAATCTTGATTGCAGAATCTCCGAATTATCATTGGACAAAATAGAATCCACTTCCCGCAAATAGGGCATCTTTTCGGATTGTCTGCATTTGCCTTAGTTGCAATTGTTATTCCTGTCAAATTTGAGAATCTTGTTGATTGAGTTTCTTTGCCGCCACCCACTTCGATACCAATTGTTTTCTCTTGAATGTTAAAAGGTATGACCAGGAAATCTGGAACTTTCAAAATATTATCGTGATAGCCGGAAATCAAATATTGCGTCAGTAACAGTGGCAGAACATAACCCATTTTTTGCCTGAGGAGATAAATGTAGACAATTAACTCTCCCCATAGCCCTAACTCTTTCGGCAATAGCGAGTCAAACCATTTTTCCAACCTTTTTTGACTTTCCTCTTCATTGCTTGATAATATGCCTAAGACTGTTTTGTTAGGCTTGAATTCCTCCAAAGGCAATCCGATTGCTCCATTATACGCCTTGAGCGCTTGGTTTTCTTCAATTCTCTCTTTTTCCTTGAAAAAATCCTTGCCAATTGCTTTTTCTAGTCTGTCCAGAATCTTATTTCTTAATTCGACATTAGTTGTTAAGCTATCAAAGATCATCAACTGGTTAATTATGTTCAGAGTAATCTCGATGAAGTTTTGCATGGATTCTTTGCTTTTAATCGCGTAGAAATATCCTCTCCCAGCTATTATGTAAGTTATAATGTCAGAAAGAATCATTTGCCTTCCGTACCCAGTCTCCTTTCTCCCGGTTTTTTTGCCACCAACGTATAGTTCATCAGAAAAGAGAAATCCAGCCTTCTTGTTTAATGATTCAATGTTTTTCTTTACTTGGAGGTAAAGTTCTTTGTCAGGATAGTTGCCTTCAGAAAATGCTTCATCAATAACTTGAAGGTGTCTTATCGATTTCATCAATGATTCAAGTAGAACATCCATTTTCTCACTCAACTATATGCTCTTAATTGATTTGCTAAACGAGCGAACAGATTCTATCAACATGAGGCAGCCTCGTCCAATGTTCTGGTACTCTAGACTATTATGCTTTTAGAGGCTAATCATAATTCAAAACTCATCAGAGTTAGCAAATTTAAATAGTTTCGGTTTAGTAAACAGAGTTACCGAAGAGCCATGACCAAAGTAATCAAAATAGATGATAGAAACTACAAACGTTTACTGATGATAATACATGAACTAGAATGTGCGAGTAACGAAAGAGCAAGTTTTGATGACGCGCTATCTCTATTGATTGATGAACATGAGAGAAAGAAAGAGCAAAAAAGAAATAAGGGAGATAGAGTTACAAAGTAACTTGGTTACCCACTTTAAGAAAAGGCGACTGCTTTGACTAAGGAATTCCTTACATTAAAAGAAGCCTGCGAATGGGCGAGTTCCTATCTTGGGCGACAAGTCACTCCAAACAACATTTCTTATCTGATACAATACGCCAAGATTCATACATACGACAGGGAAGGAAATCTAAAAACAGGGTATAATGGGGCTGCAAGAATTTCTCTTCACGAGTTAAAGCAATATTATGACCGAAGCAGAAAAGAAAAACGGTGGAAGGAGCTTCTTGGCGAGGATATCAATTGGAATTTAAGTTTTGACAATTTTAGAGAATCAGAAAGAACTAAGCATGTCCACCGCCTTCATCCATACAAAGGGAAATTCATTCCCCAATTAGTGGAATACTTTCTGGATAGTCACATTAATGATTTCAAAAGAGATGTCTTTTTTCACAGTGGAGACATTATTCTTGACCCCTTTGCGGGGTCAGGTACAACATTGGTTCAGTGTTTGGAGCTTGGTATGCATTCAATTGGCGTAGATATTTCGAAATTTAACTGCATGATTAGCGAAGCCAAGGTACAAAAATATGATCTGGACAAGTTAAGCAAGGCTTTGCGCGAGGCAGGGAAAGAAACTGAGGCGTTTAGTAAAGCTAGATTTTGGCATGAACATGAGGATGACATCGACCAGCTTCTTAGCTCCTTCAACACGAAGTATTATCCAAACCCAGAATTCAAATTCTTGCTAGGCCTCATACGTGAATTTGAAGGCAAAATTGAAAATGAAGCCCTCGAGTTATCAAAGGACGCGTCTATAGATAGACCGAACATAGTTGAAGAAGTGCTTAGCAAACACAAAGATAGAATTGTCTCCTTGGAAGAGCAAATCGCAGGGTTGGCACGCCGAACCTCCGTTCCTATCCAATTCAGTATAAGTCAGGAAAACATTAAGAATCTTGGAAACGAGTTTGCAGATAAATATGCTGAGATCGTGCTCAGAGAACTCGACAAAAGAATCCCACGCAAAAAACAAATGAAGCTTAGTTTTGTAACTGAGGAAGCATTTGTAAATTCACCATTTCTCTCAAGATGGTTTACGGAACGTCAAAGAGCGGAGATGCAGTACTACATAGACCAGATAAACCGCGACGATGATCCAAAAATCCAGGATGTAATGAGAATCATTCTGTCCAGATCTGTGAGGTCCTGCCGAGCTACTAAACACATTGACTTGGCGACATTAATCAAACCCCAGGCCGAGCCATACTATTGCAGAAAGCATTTCAAAATATGCAGGCCAGTAACCACAATAATCCGTCATCTGAACAGATACACTGAGGACACGATCAAGCGTCTAAGAGAGTTTAGCAACCTTCGAAGGAACGCTTTCTGTGAAGTAATAAATGATGATTCCAGGACTGTAGATATCTTCGATTATATAGCAAGGAGAGACGAAGATTTCTGTAGAATCCTAGAGAAAAAGAAAATTGATGGAATATTCACTTCTCCGCCGTATGTGGGGCAAATCGATTATCATGAGCAACATGCATATGCTTACGAACTCTTCGATATCGACAGGAACGATGAGCAGGAAATAGGCAAACAGTCAAACGGGACGGGCAAAAAGGCCCAGAGTGATTACATCGCTGGAATTTCCGCTGTGTTGCTTAACGTAAAAAAATTCTTGAGGAAAGATGCACACATCTTCATCGTTGCAAACGACAGCAAGTATCTGTATCCAACTATAGCAAAAGCAAGCGGTTTAGAAATTGTTGAAGTGTTCAGAAGACCAGTTTTAAATCGAACAGAGAGAGATAAGCAGCCCTATTCCGAATCAATATTCCATATGATGTTCACTTAAATTCTTGCGTATGAGGTGCATGAACTGAGCCCCAGAAAAGGTCATGAAGGGAAAGTCCCACGTTGGCTGTACAAAAGTAGAGGAGCGAGAACTAGAGGTATCGTCGTTGGTCCATACAATTGTCCTATTTGCGGATCGAATGGTTTAGTTATTAACGTGGACAAAAAGAATGAAACAGTTTTAGCTAAGTGTTCATGTGGCTTTTCAAGAGATCTGATTTTTCGTTCTGCATTCCAACCAGTAGACTATTACGGAAAACTTATTGATGAATATTACAACAAGCCAAAACCAGTGAAATGACCTTCTACATCAGAAAAGGCGAACGTTACCGTGTGTAACAACTATTTATAATATGGTTCAGGTTATATGCTCCGCACCCGTAAGAAAGCTGAATTACCCAAACTTGGCTTGCCTAGCTTCTTCGTCGGCGTCCGCCGCGTCTCGCCTTCCTGGCTGCTTCAAGTTTCTTCTGATTATCTTGAGAGAGCAAGCCCAATTGAATCAGTTTCTCCATCACAGCTTCCTGAACAAAGTGGGCTCTCCCTTTGAATCCCGCATTTTGCAACGGCTTGCCTTCTTCTAAGTTCTTATCAATAATGTTCACATAGAGCTCTGGAATCTTAACGTTCACGTAAGAAGAAAGCCTAATATCTTGCATAGGTAAACCATAAATCAAAATATGTTAAAAAAGCTTTGGGACTACCTTACGAAAAGCTCCAGAGCAGTGCAAATCAGCTTAAGTAGCTCAAAAATAGATTCCTTAAACCACGTTCGCCCCTTTTCTTTTTTGCTAAGTCCCATGCATCTCATAGGAACGTTGTTAGTGCCCAACCTTTGCCCATTTCTCTGTGCTTTTGGCCTATCAAGGGTCTAGCTTGTCAGCTGACGAGTTTTCGTGTTTCTCCTCCCATGACAACGCCAACTTGAGGGCTCACTTCTACAAACACTGGATAGTTTGAGGTTATGTTGCCAACCACAATGCATTGTCTGCTTTCTAAATGCTTCAAGGCGTAAATAGATTTAAGGTCGACAAGTCCAGATTTGGCTAATTGCCTCAGTTCGTCTTCATTGCGAAACATGAAAGCTACTAAGTTATCGAGCAATGTAAACACCTCGTCTGGCAGTGTGCGCGGGTCATTAGTTATAAATGTGGGGAATATGCCGAAGTGCCTCATTCTTGTGAGGATGTTGACCATGTTTTGGCGCTCAACGTAGAGTTGAGCCTCCTCCAGAAACAGGGAAACAGCCCTAATAGCCTTAGACTGTCCGAGTTGAGCTAGTTTTCGGAGCACAAATTCCACTATTATGCCTCTTTCCCATTGACCAACTTGCGCAAGATTAAAGACCATAACTCCCCCTGTCTTATGCATCTCCGTGATGAAGTTTGTGAGATTGCTCGGCCCGAAAAGCCCAACCGCTCTGGCAGCATCCACCCTGCCTTGAAGAGCCATTCTTACTGCGTCATTTTGAACTCCATTCACAAAGCTTCCCAAGTCATTTAGATCGAATTGGGTTTCGCTCCTTTCTCTCCAGAACTGCATGAGATGTTGATACGTCGGTGTACCTTGAGGTACGTTGACGAAAGTGGCAAAGTCGTCGTAGGTTATCTCGCTCAGCGGAATGAAGAATGGTAGTTCATTGGCTTGAGCTCTTGGTAAGCGAGGAGTGAATACTTTGACTAGTTCAGCATACTTGTTCGGCGTCTTCTCATCGGCTTTCCAGAGGTTCTGGTATTCAGCGTTCAAGTCAAAAACTAAGGTTAACACTCTTTTTTCGATTAGTTTCAAGAGCAGCCGTTTTGCGGAATAGGACTTCCCGGAGCCTTTCATTCCAGTAATTAAGTTTATGCCAAGCCTTTCTGCTAATATCTCGAAGTCTTTCGGTTCGCTTGAGAGAGTTTTGCCAAAATCACATGAACTCGGAAAACATAGCCCCAGAGCATCGAATAGGTCGTCTTGGCCCAAGACCTTTATTTCGGCTCTCGCTCTGCTTGTGTTAAATTCGCTTAACCCGGTTTTGAAAACTTTTTTCTTGTTTCCTTTGTCATCGCTGACCTCAACTATTCTACCTCTGATTTTCGCTATGGCCAGTCTTTGATCGGTCAATGAATCGATGACGCTTTTGACTTCAGGTTGAATATGTTCTTTTGTCTCAGCCTTCGCGACCAACGATTTCCTTAAAATGTGTTCAAGGACGCCAGGAAGATCTGCGAAGTGAATATCAACCACTTGCGCCACGATTCCATCAATCGTTAAGGTATCACCGAGTCTAATCTTTTCCTCAGGTGAATAAACGATCGCTAACTCATCAGCTTCTTTTGTGAGTAAGTACATTTTTATCACTATAATGGGAATATTTTTGGTCTGAGCTCTTCTTTCATAGTTAATCCATGTAAAACTATCGCTGTCGACTGCAGTTCCACGATTTCGATAGAGCTCAGAACACACGTCATATGTGCCAATCTCAACTCTTCGGGGTAACCGTAATCTCCTGCTAACCCCGCTACTTGGGTGAATATCTCTGAGTGAGGGATGGATGTGTTTTCTGGTATGTCTACCCGGAAAGGTTCGCCTAAGGGCGTGAGCCTAGCCACGTAAATGTGTCCAAAATACCTTTCTTTCTTTTGGGTGATATGGTCCTTGACGCCCCCTATGTAGCATGGTCCATGAACGCCATCTAACAATGAAAGGATGTTTCTTTGAGTTTGTTGCAGAGTAAGTCCGGTGGACTTGGATATAGCGATGATAGAATTTCCATTCGAGGCCGAGTCAGCTATGATTTTTCTCATAACAACTCTGGGGTCTGCAACTGTGCCTCCTATCAGGCTACCATCTATTAGGATTAGACTGTTCCTATAATGCTTCACTACTTCTAATTGGATATATCTTTCGAGAAGGTTCCTTACGCGATCAAGGGTTTTGAAGCAGTCTGGGGCATGAATGTTAGTTTCTTTTTCATAGACTGCTTTGTACGCTGTTCTGTAGACTAGATCTTTGTTTTGATTTGTGACTGGAACCAGATAGGGACCATATCGTTCGAGGCTGTGACCTATTTTGCCAGCAGGTTTAATAATTATTGAAGCTCTTACCGCTCCTACCAAGCCGTCGGGTAGCTGACCCAGAGTAAGGCTTGTGCTGTCGATCGCTATCACTTGATTGTCAGTAGGATATTTTGGAACAATTGAATGTGCCTTAGTCCACTTTTCCTGTTCATCCACAGTCACAAAGTTCACCTCTTCCCCATCGCCTTTAGTTGTGGAAACGAAATAGTCAGTCAAGTTTATGTCCGACGGTTCAAAGGTCAGTCCCTCAGGAATCTTACCACAAATTGTCGATACGACTTTGTCAACTTCAAGCATTTTACCAACTCCTAGACTTTATCTCCGTATATCCATGCTCATTTCTAGCCAGTATTATATGGTTGTCCACAAAATTCGAGATGTCTTCATGGGCTATCACGAAGATCTGCGAAAACGTCTTCTTCATTGCGTCTAACACTTCGAATATTCCTTGCTTCCTTACATCGTCGCTGCTGGAAATGCATTCATCCATTAACAAGGAATATTTGTCAGCCATAACCCGAGAGTCAAGTATACTCTGCGTGAACGCTAACCTCAGCGCAATCAAAAACTGGTCCTGTGTTCCGCCGCTGAAGATTTCTCTCTCCTTGTAGCCTCCCGCTTCATTTGAATGAACCTTAAATTTCAGGTCTTCGGTGATTTCGAAGTCTGAATACCTTCCATCTGTGAGAGTCGGAAGAATCTGATTGATGATGAATCTGGCATGGGGGATGACCTTGTTCCTCAACTCCTTACTCGTTTCAGACAACTCAAGAAAGACACGCTTCAAAAGCTCTATTTCACTATTACATGTCTGAACCTCTTGTTCGAGCTGAGGATAGAGATCAAAATCCGGCTTAAGTGTTTCCAAATCTGTGCTCAGTTGCTGAATCGTTCCTAAAGCGCCTTGAATTTCTTTGTCTAATTTGTTGTATTCCTCTTGGAGTTCTTCAAATCTCTCTTTGGCGACCACGTGCTGCTCCTTGTCGTATTGTAACTCGTCGACGGAGGCTGGTTTGATCTTTTGTAAGTTTGAGATTTCAGTTCCTTTTTCTTGGATTTGTTTCTCTAGCTCCTGTTTTCTTTCTGCGGGCTTTGATTCCCTAAGCGCCCCAAGAGTATTATCGGCGTTTCTCAGCACAGCATCTATTCCTGGTATAGAATCTACTTCGGTCTCTCTCTTCATCTCCTCTGAAATAGTAGAGAGACGGTTGTCAATATCTTCATGAGACTTGAAAGAAGTCTGAGATGTCATCGTCTTCACCTCAGCTTTCAGCTTGGAAAATCCTTCCTCTTGCTCCTTAAGTTGTTTCGTTAAAGCGTTGGCTTCAGCATTTGCAGTGAGTAACTTATCGATTTTTAAGTAGTTGTAGAAAATATAGGCGGCAACTCCAAAAAGTAGAAATCCAATAGCAGTTAAGACAGCGGTTAGCATTAATCCTATGACCAACAATCCAAAGCCACTTATCAATGCTATAACGAAGCGAATGAGTTGTCGATGCTTCTGCGTTGAGAGATCTTGTGACAACAATTCTATGTCTTTGCCCGTAAGTCCTGACTTTTCAATGATTGTTTGTCTCTTCATCCCGGTAGATTTGACTGAACTTTCAGCATCCCTTAGACGCCTTTCTAAATCCAAAAATCTTTCGCGGAAAGAATGAAGCTGGAGAACTTCAGGTTTGTACTTGGCAAGTGCTGCTGCGTATGCTTGAATTTCGTCCTCTAGGCGAGAAATCTTATTGATGTCCTTTTCAACTTCGTCTAGTTGACCTTTCAATGAAGAAATTACTTCGTTTGTGGAGCCGAAAGCATATAGCCACTCATATTTTGCAAGAAGACTTTTCGCTTCATCTAGTAGCTTCTTTTTCTCTTCCAAGGTTTGTTGCAAATTACCTATAGAGACTTCTAAATCCTTCTTTTGGCTCAGCTTGACTTCATACTGCTCTTTGTTCTTACGAACAGAGTCTAACTGAAGATTCTTTTTCTCAAGCTCGTCTTCAAGTTCTGAAACATCATCCTTCACATTGGCTGATGCATCGTCAAATACTTCTATGCCCATTACCTTGTTCACAAGTTGTTCCCTCTTGGATTTTGCCAATTCTCTGAGAGCGTCCAAA
>Ga0315314_1003814_pt1 | contig 11598 bp, 11 predicted proteins | sample TDP9_MG_FD_203631 | JGI IMG/M metagenome (GOLD analysis project Ga0315314, IMG submission 203631) | Freshwater sediment microbial communities from Lake Towuti, South Sulawesi, Indonesia - TDP9 | ecosystem: Environmental > Aquatic > Freshwater > Lake > Sediment | place: Indonesia: South Sulawesi...
TGCGATTGCGATGATAATGACAGTCTCGAATAATGTTACTTTCCAGTGAACCTTTGTTCTCTTAGACCTGTAACGGACGAGGAAGACGCCAACGATTGTTCCAACTACGCTGAGGGACAGAATAATGTCAAGCGGCTCGGGTAACGTAAGATATGCAATTATCGGTACAGTGCCTGCCAAGAGAGTAGTCGTGCTACAAATCGTGGCCGCGTAAAGGTTTGACCTGCTTATCTCTTTGTGCAGTACGGTAAACAAGTGCTTAACCAACATCAGCGACTTGTCTCGCTCCTTTTTGTCTTGGATATCGCTTAGGCTGTAGTTCATCAAAGTCTGGAGAGTCATCATATCCGCCAAGTCCTCGGTTATTCCGCCGAGCAGAAAACTGGAGAAGTTTGTTATTGCCACGGCGGCTAATGTCAGGAAAGCTGCAAACACTGCTGTAGTGCTGGTTAAGTGCGCTATGAAGGCTGAAAGGATGACTACGAGTCCTGTGATGGAGCCGTCGGCTAGTCCTGCAACAACCTCTAGTATAGGCTCCTTCTTCAAAAGTAGACTTCGCCATTCACCGCCTAACTTGACGCCGCGTTCAGTGAGCTGGACCGTTTCGTCGTGGCTAAGAATCAGTCCTTCAGAAGTCATCTCCTTCAAAGCCTCATCTACGTCCCTCATTTCAACGCATGCATATCCCGCGCAGATTCTGTCAATTCGACGCTTAAGCAGAGGCTTCTGAAGAGCGGCTCCCTTGCCGAGGCTTAAGAACACAATCACCCTTATGATGTCAGGTAGTTCTTGTATCTCTAACGACAAACCAGTCAGTCACCGTATGCGTATCAATACGCCCGCAGGCAAATTAATAAACCTTTGTGCGGTCAGCCACATATCTATTTAGCGAAAGGTCAACGGTTCAAACCGATGAGAAAAGTGACGATGTAAGGCCGGCAGATTACGTTGGTGGGAAAACGTCACCAAAGGTTCGAAAAGATCCTTTGGCATAGACGGATGAGGACAGTCCTTCTTCTAAGATATAGCGTGCGTTATGTAACTCATGATCCTAAGTGGACCTCAGAACGAAGTCTTTAACCTTATCCATAGCCTCTGAGATAACTCCCATACTTGTCGCGTATGAGAAGCGAATATGGCCCTCTCCGCATTTTCCGAAGACGCTTCCAGAGGTGGAGCAGACTCCCGCCTCTTCGAGCATTCTCACACTTATGTCCGAACTAGACATATTCAAGGATGAGAAGTCTGGGAAGACGTAAAACGCGCCTCTAGGCATCTCGCAATGAACGCCCCGTACCTCATTAAGCTTCTTGACTATGAACCTTCTTCGACCGTCATACTCCTCAACCATCTTGGTAACACAGTCTTGGGGTCCCCTTAACGCGGCTACGCCCGCCTTCTGAACGAAGCTGGCCGGACACGTTGTCGATGTCTGAATTATCTTATCGATTGCATCTATGATCGTCTTATCCGCAACAACGTAGCCTAGCCTCCAACCAGTCATCGCGTAGGCTTTGCTGAAACCGTTCACAACTATAACTTGGCTTCTCACATTCTCAAAGCTGGCCATGACTCTAAATTTAACCCCGTCGTATACGATCTTATTGTAGATCTCATCTGAAAGGACGAATAGGTTGTTGTCTACGGCAATATCGGATATTGTTTGCAGATCCTTCTCAGCTAGAACGCCGCCGGTTGGGTTATTTGGGGAACACAGCATGATCATCTTGGATTTCCCAGTTACACTTTCCTTCAAAGCTTCCTCATCCAGTTGATAGGCTTCTCCGCAGGGAACCTCGATGGGCTTGGCTTCAGCAAACTCAATGCAGGTCAAATGCGTCGGCCAAGTGGGCGAGAGGACCAGAATCTCGTCGCCGGGGTCGAGAGTTGCAAGGCAAGCACAGTATATACCATCCTTGGACCCAGAGGTTACGATAACCTCCTTGTAAGGATCGGCTTCAATCCTCATCACCCTTAGATCAGTAGATATGGCTTCCCTCAGTTCAGGTATGCCCCTGCTTGGAGTGTAATGGGTGAAATCGTTCTTCATCGCTTCGTAGGCAGCTTCCTTAATATGGTTGGGCGTGGCAAAATCTGGCTCACCTACCTCGAGGTTAAGAACCTTTTTTCCGGTTTTAGCGATCTCCCGAGCTTTTTCAGCCATGGCTAAGGTCCCGGACGGCTTAAGCAATCTCATTCTATCTGAGACTTTCACGCGTCGCTCACCATCTTCTCTGACTTAACTAAATATTGATGAAAGATAATAACCATTAATAGAGTTAAAAGCGTGAACTTAGCCTTTTTCCAAAAGGCCTATCACGTTTGGAAATCGTTCAACCTCTTTATGAGGAAAGTACGTGGCCTTCAAAAATTCTTTCTGAAAGTCCGCATCGGCGCCCAGCTCAAGATACTCTACCTGTCCTGCAACTTCTTCAGCTAATCTTCGCATCTCGGTTGATAAAAGAGCCATCCTAGCGCCCGAGCCGGCCGTGTTGCCGACGAATTTCACATTCTTGAGGGCGACATCTGGGATCATTCCGATTATCCTTGCACTCTGAGGATCTATGTAGTTACCAAAGGCTCCAGCTATGAAGATTTTCTGAATCTCCTGGGGCTTTACTGCCATATGTTTCATTAGAATGGACGCCCCTGTGTAGATAGCCGCCTTTGCGAGCTGAACCTCTCTTACATCGCCCTGGGTCATGACGATGTCGTCTTTCGTTGAGGTTTCATCCCTGCAGGCAATGACGAACTCAGTTGCTTGTTCGTTTCTTCTGATGCGCGGCATCTCCAAACTCGAGTTGAATTTGCCCTCTAGGGTTATTATTTTTGCCTTTAACATCTCGGCTGCCGCATCCACTATGGCCGACCCGCATAATCCGCTTGGCTTCACATCATCAATGGTCTTGTAGCCAACTCTAAAGGTTTGAGGTTCTATCCATACGTGCTCTATCGCGCCTGTTGCGGCTCTCATGCCATGCTTTATATGGGCTCCCTCAAAGGCCGGCCCTGAAGCGCAGGAACAAGCCATAAGCTTATCCTTGTTTCCCAATATTATCTCCGTGTTCGTCCCGATGTCAATCAACATATCCATTCCTTCCGAACGATAGATTTCTGTTGCAATGGCATCGGCCACCGCATCAGCCCCGACAAAACCAGCTATATTTGGCAACGCATGAACGTACGCGCCACGGTTTATCTCAACGCCGAGCTCTCTAGCCTTGATGTCCACAGATGATTGCAGAGCGGCTGGATATGGCGATAACGCGACGTAATTTGGAGGTATCGCCAGAAAAATGTGATGCATCACCGTATTACCGACTACTGTCAAGTCGAAGATATCTTCATTTTGGATTCCTGCTTTCTCACAAGCTTCCTTAATTAGCTGGTTGATTCCAGTGACTATGACCCGGTGGATCTCCTTAAGGTTGTTCTCGTCTTTCATGATGTATGAAATTCTGGAGATGACATCTTCGCCATAGGGTATCTGCGGATTCATCATTGACGCTGTTGCGACAATTTGCCCCGTATCCAAGTCTACGAGGTACGCGGCCAGTTTCGTTGTCCCGATGTCCACAGCCACACCATATTGGTGCTGTAGAGGTTCTCCAGGCTTAGTCGAGATCAGTTCATGACCCATCCATACGATGGCCGTCACTGTCCACCTACCTTCTCTAATATTACGGGGTATCAGTCTCAATGCTTGATAATCAATCTTTAATTCTAGCCCCGGTTGGTCCCGTATCGTGTCTAGAAGCCTATCCGCATCTGACTTCACATCCTTCAACGACGGCTTCTTAAGGTGGACGACGAATCGAGAGATCGAGGGCATCAACTTTACCTGTCTCTCTAACCCCCTCAGCAAAAGCCTCTGCTGGCCAACCCGGCTTTGCTGCGGAACTTCCACGACTATTGTGTTCTGATCTTTGACCACCGCTTGGCATGCCAATCGGAACCCACTATTTATCTCAATTTCCGAGAGGAAACGTCTCTCCGCATCAGAAACTTGGGATAGATAATTAGGTCCGCCCCAGAGGATTACCCTGCACTTACCACACACCCCTCTTCCTGCACATAGCGACTGGATGTCGAGGCCTATGTCCTTAGCGGCCTCCAGGAGGGTTTTACCTACGTGGGTCTCCAGTCTCTTTCCTTCGGGGTGGAAGACAACCTTCGATGTCGCCATCTCCGTCCTCGCCCTTTTGCTTAATCTTCAAAGCCCATCTTTGATAAAAATCTATTCTTTCCGGGTTGTACACATGTGCGTGTCTGCCAGTCATCATCCAACTAATAAATGAAGGATACCATTCTAGAAATCAGGTCTGTACGGGAAGATCATCGATTAGTGAGGAATCTTGTTTAAGTTAGGCGTCATTACGGATGAGATTTCCTCAGACATAGGGAAAGCTCTGAATGTTGCCAGAAGCCTTGACCTTGAATGTATTGAGCTTCGGGAGGGCTGGGCCAGAAACATAAAGGACTTCGGCGATGTGGATCTCAGAAGGGTAAGGAGGATCGCTGAATCCGCGGGATTGGAAGTTGTGTGCATTTCTTCGCCTTTATTCAAGTGTAATGTCAATGATGAAAGAACCGTTAAGGAGCATCTTCGTTTTCTTAGAAGAGTTACGGAGATAGCGAAATTTCTGGATGCTGAGTTTGTTCGAGGCTTCGCGTTTTGGAAAATCGGAAGCGTAGACCAGCATTGGACCATGATTATTGAGAGGATAAACGAAGCCGTAGACATTTGCGTATCCGAGGGGGTTATCCTCGCGTTGGAGAATGAGCATGCAACCTTTGTTGGGATGGGCAAAGAAGCCTACCAACTAGCGAAGGCTGTCGATTCAAGAAGCTTCAATATACTTTGGGATCCTGGAAATGCCTTTGCTGCCCGCGAGAAGCCCTTTCCGGATGGGTACCTCCATGTCAGAGATCGAATGGTTCACATGCACATTAAGGATGCTACTCTTGATTCTTCTACTGGTAAAAGTAGATTTGTCGCAGTCGGAAAAGGGGAGATCGATTACAGGGGTCAACTTGGATCTTTGGTGGAAGATAGGTATCCAGGTTGTGTTTCCATTGAAACTCATTACAGGGTTCGAGATGACGGCGAGAAGAGCACAAGAGAAACTTACGAGGGAATCGTTGAGATACTAAAGGAGCTGAACCTGAGATAGCCATCCACAAATGCTCTGCCGGTTTCATGGATTCCATCAGATACTTAGAAAGAGATATAAGCAGATCTGCTAAATGGTACAAACGGTGTTCTTAATGGTGGAGAAAATCAGAAAGCTGCAGGGAAAAGTCATAGACATCGAGAAAACTGGCGAATTCATGAAAGATGAAGAGGGTATCAAATGGGAGAAATGCATATTCACTGTTGAGCTCACGAACTTTTCGAAGCGTACGCCGGACGAGGTGATACCGGAACAGATCAAAGGAAAAATGGTGAAGCTTGTCCGTTATTGTTGCTTCGACTGGCACTACAAGTTAGGGATTAGGAAGACGCTTGAGCCCGATGAAACCGAAGCGGTGCTAGCAGGGAAACCGGTCAGAACCCTTTACTGGTAGACAAATGACATAGGAAAAATGGCAGGTTTTGACTAGCACTGTTGGGTGACCTGCACGACATTGAAAGAAGTCGTCAGAAAAAGGCCCCAGTTGAATCTTGGGGAGAATCCCAAATGAACTCCCGTGAAAGAGTTAAGTCAGCTCTACAGCACCTTGAACCTGATCGTGTTCCCGTCCACGACAGTCCTTGGCAAGCAACCATAGATAGATGGCGAAGTGAGGGTTTACCCTCTGGTGTATCGCCAGCCGATTATTTCGGTTACGAACTGGTGAGCTTTAGCGCTGACACTTCTCCACAGTTTCGTGTGGAGGTTCTCTCCGAGGATGACGAATATATTGTGGAGAGAAACTGCTTCGGCGGCATTAGGAAAAACCATCGAGATTTTTCGACTACTCCTATGATTATCGATTATCCATGCAAAAGCCGAACAGAATGGGAAAAGATCAAGCCTAGACTGAATGCTAGCGACTATAGAGTCGACTGGGTTTCCAGTCTTCAGTCTTTCCAGCGTGAACACAGTCGTGGGCGTTTCATCGCCTACTGGGCTGCCGTCGGCTATGATAAGATTCAGAGTTATGTGGCTTCGGAACGATTATTGAAAGCGATCATGATGGAGCCTGAATGGGTTAAGGACATGTACCGGACAGATGCGAAGCTGGTTATGGACATGTGTGAACGGATGATGAGAGGCGGATTCAAGTTTGATGGAGCTTTTCTCGGCTGCGATTTAGGTTACAGAAGAGGCCTTTTCTTCTCGCCGAAACATTTTGAGGATCAGCTTCATCCAGTGTTTACGGAGTTGTGCCGCTTCTTCCACAGCCGCGGAATGTACGTGATCCTACACTGCTGCGGCAGAGTTAGGGACCTGATACCATACTTCATTGAGGAAGGAATCGACTGCCTACAACCACTAGAGGTAAAAGCCGGAATGGATCTGATCGAGCTGAAAGAGAAGTACGGAGATAAGATCTGCCTGATGGGAGGAATCGACGTAAGGCTCATGGCGATGGACGACCCGAAACCCGTGGAGAAAGAGATCAAGGAGAAGATGACGATAGCAAAGAAGGGCGGAGGTTACCTCTACCATTCGGATCACTCAGTACCAAAAAACGTCAACTTCGAGCAATACAAAAGAGTCATGGAACTAGTAAAGAAGCACGGAAAGTACGCGTAGTTTGTGCCTCAACTGATGAAAAGTGATCATAGCCTAAGCCCTATAGAAGAGAAGTATCCAAACATTTATTGAGATTGAGAGGAAATGTTCAGAGATAAAGAAGCATATGGAGATGAATTCTGCCGAATATTGAAGAAGATTAACGCCCTCGAGTTTGGAACATTCAAGCTTTCAAGTGGGCGGGTTACACCGTACTACGTTGACCTAAGACTCATTCCTAGCTTTCCTGACGCTTTTCATAGAATATCTGAGTTCTGTGCCACATTCATAGAACAGGAGCTGAATACCCAAAGCTTTGACAGGATAGCTGGAATACCAGTCGCGGGCATTCCTTTCGCATCTATCCTCGCATCTCAGCTAGACAAGCCGCTCCTCTATGTACGGCAGGGCGTGAGACTCCGTGGTAGAGAACGACGTGTTGAGGGGGTGCTCATTTCAGGTGACCGTGTTTTACTGGTTGATGACCTGATCACCACGGGATTAAGCTTGAGAAGAACAGTTATAGCCATTAGGTCTGAAGGCGGCATTGTTACAGACGCATTTGTCCTCCTGGATCGAGAAGAGGGCGGGGCGCAAAGATTGGCTGAGAACGACGTCAAGATTCATTCCCTATTCAAGATAAGTGAAGTGGCTAAGAGACTAAGCGACATGAACGCCATCGCAGAAGATCAGTTGAAAATAATCCTCAAACAGGTAAAGAAGTGAGAACAGACCCAATTCGCTTACTTTAGTGGAACATACATGCTACTGCGACTGGCTCCGATTCCAGGGGTTCCATGTTTGACAGGTTTATTGGTGATTGTGAATTCGCCTAAGTAATGCCCAATCATCTCAGGTTTTGTCTCCACCGAAACGAACTCTTTTCCGTTATGAACCAGCAGCGTCACACCGACCATCTCTGGAAGTATCACCATGTCTCTAGCATGGGTCTTTATGACTTCTTTCTGAGTGGCATTTGGGTCTTCTTTGACCGTCCTAATTCTTTCAAGGAGTTTCCTCTGTTCCACTGCTAGGCCTCGTTGGAGGCTCCTTCGCTGACGCGATGGGAGGCAGCGTATGAACTCGTCCATGGATATTTTCTGCAGGTCGTCGGATGTGTACCCGCGGTATCTGAACTCTTTCGGCATCTTACCACTCAATCAACTGGGTCTATTGCGTCTATTAAATATTTTGTATCTACTTCCTTTTCTTTCTGCCGGTTCTCCTAGCGGCTATGTGACCTACCTTGCTTCCTGGGGGAGCACTCCGAGAGACCGTCGTAACCTTCCTTGCGCTTCTTTTGCTACTTCCATAGGGATGGACTGCCGCAACCATGGCTATTCCACGCGTTCTCGGGTACTTATGTCCCTTAGACCGCATCAAATGGAACCTCGCACCAGCCTTCAAGAAGGGCTTATCAACCCGGCCTGCTGCACAGGCGATCCCAACCGTTGCCAGACACAGATCGTTGACATACCTCGTTTTTCCTGAAGGAAGCTTTATCATGGTTCCACCAGGCGTATGCGAGATGACCGTGGCGTACGCTCCCGAGGAACGGGCCAACTTGCCTCCGTCGCTTGGGGACAACTCAATGTTGCAGACCATTGTCCCCTCTGGGATTCTTCCTACCGGAACCACATTGCCGACTTCAGCTCGGGCTTTTCCTCCCAGTTCTATGATCTGCCCTTCATAGATGCCCTCAGGAATGACGGAGCAGTATGTTTCACCACTTTCGAGTTCTATTGAAGCTAAGGGTGAACCTCTTCCAGGCTCGTGGAGGAGCTCCACAACTTGGCCTCGGACTACGCCCCCCATCACCTCCTTTGTTAGGTTGGGATAACGGGCTGGGGATACCCGTTTGTGGGTTGAAGATCTGAACGTTGGTGAGCCTTTTCCGCGTCTTTGGACTCGGATTCTTTTGCCCAATCACCATTCCTCCTACAATATTCCAAGCTTGACAGCTACATCTGAAGCTTTGTCCTCAGGATGCAGCTTAACAAACGCCTTCTTTTCACCCCTCGGCGTGATCAAGACATTCACCTTGCTGACTTTCACTTCGTAGAGCTCTTCAACAGCCATCTTTACATCCATCTTGCCAGCCTTTATGTTCACCATGAAGACCAGTTTGTTCTCGTCCTCGATTAAACGGGTCGTAGACTCGGACATCAGCGGGTATAAGATGACCTCGTGTGGGTTCAAGCCTCCTCCTCCGTCAGCTTTCTCAGTTTCTCGATGCTCGAGCTCGACCATAAGGTGAGCCTTCCGGGGTGGGTGCCGGGCGCCAAGAGCTCGACGTTTAAGTCTTCGACCCTTCCGACATCTACACCCGGGATGTTCCGCGCTCCCTCCACTATGCCATTGTTCTCTGAAACTATGATTAGGGGGCCTACTCCCATTTTCTTCCCTCTACCCCTCATCTTGCCTTTCCCAGCGCGGATCTTTACACTCTCTTCAACTCGGTAGACATCCGGCCATATGCCTAGGTTGAGCAAGGCTGTTTTTACGTCCTTGGTTCTCTTTATGTTTTGAACCTCATCTGTGACGATCAAAGGGAAGTCCGGTACGTCGTCTACAATGTGCCCCCTCGATTCCACAACCTCTTTTAGACCGGTTGCGGCGATCGCTGAGTACAGGGCTAGCCGCTTCTCTTTCTGTGGAATTTTCTTCTCTATCTTCTTTTCGGTCACTGGTGGGTGAGCCGTTCTTCCACCCACTGTTCCAGGCGCGAAAGCTGCTCTGCTGCGGTCCCTCAGCCTGGGGATCCTTGCCAAGTGTCTTCCAACGCCCCAAGATTCGGCTGTCGTCCTTTTGCCTGCGAATTTATCTCTTCCCTGTGGTTGTATGCGGCGGGATTGAATGGCTACTACGGCCCTTTTTATCATGTCAGGTCGAATCTGCGTTTTAAAGACACTTGGGACGCGTATTCTTCCCACTGGTTCGCCCTTAAGGTTGAAGATCTTCGAGGAGACTTTGCCCACTCGCCTTCCCTCCTCACTTACCTTGGGGGGATTCTAGAGCAAAATACGTTATCTGGGGTGCACCCTCGGGGGTTGTCCTTGGGGGTCTAGCGGGATACCTTAGCCTTACCAGTCGTTTCGCAGTTCCAGGCGTGCTTCCGTGAAGCAGTATGTAGTCTCCTTTAACCGGCCCGTATCTTAAGAATCCTCCCTTAAGTGTCGCTTCGTTTCCGTTTTCTCCAATCTTTAGGATGCGTTTGTTATACTCGGTCCTTTGGTGGTAGCCCATCTGCCCTGCCCGGGGCACTGTGTACTGGACTTTTGCTGGGTGCCAAGCTCCGAGGGTCGCTATCCCCCTCTTAGTTTTCCTCGACTTGTGTTGGAGAATCCTGACGCCCCATCTTTTCACAGGTCCCTGAAATCCCTTGCCCTTCGTAACTGCGATGACATCTACGAATTGGCCTTCCTTAAAGACCTCCTTTGCTGGCACTGTTTTCCCGATTAGGTCCTTCACGTACTCGAATTGTTCCTTAATCGTTCCTCCCCCAAGCTTGATCTCCATGATGTCAGGCTTCTTCTTGGGAACACGAGTGAACCGGGGCTGGGTTGAGGCAAAAACTCTGAACTCGACTATCTTGTCCATGCTGTCCTCGATCTTCTTGAGGTCTTCTTCGAGATTCTGGTTCTCATCTACCCCGGGAACCCTCTTAAAATCCTTAGGGAGGGACTTCGCCCAAGCTTCAGCAAGTGTCTTGAGACCTGATGCATCTCTTGTGTATGCTCGAGCAGCGCACATCAGAACGGGAGGAGCATCCAGAACAGTTACGGGATTAACCACTTCCTTACCGTAATTTGGAGAACCAGGAACATCATCAACTATAACAGCATAGGTCATGCCTGCCTTATAGGCCGCAAAGCCCAAGAGGACCGGGCCCTCTTCCACATCCGGCCAGTAACGCACCCTACCAATCGGACTTGAAGCTCGTCCCCTAGGTAAATAAGCTAGCGAACCACGTTTAGGGGCGTGCTTCTTTCTATGACCCACATCCTCAACCTTCTTTGGGGTGCGTACAACTTATAACTTCTTGAAGACATGATGGCCGTGTAATATATAAAGTTTAATTCCCAATCCTTAAATGACTCTCTGCTAACACGTTTAGGATTGATAGGGTGGCGTATACGGCTTCTTCTGTTCTCACAGTTTCGGTTGCTTGGTTCGGAATCGTGTTAATCACGTAGTCGACTATGCTCTCTAGTTTGATGCCTTCTTGTTCTGCTATCTCGTATAGTCCCTGAGTTGGAGCTCCAAACGCGACCAAGATCCTATCAGACTCTTCCCATCTCTTCTTCAATTCGAAGACTACCTTTCCGAAGTCTTTTCCGCGCTTAGACGTTGCTAGAACCATGTTGAACGATCTGCTCTTCACCGTATCAACGAATGGTCTCTTTGAGACTGTTACCTCGTACCCCCAATAAATTCCTATATCACCCCTATATGCCACGGTTGCTTCCGGGTGTTTTCCGGTTTTCGTGATTCTTACGGATACACGTGTGTTCACCGGGAGACGGAAGCCCGGAATCGCTATAGTTCTATTCACACCTATGTCTACATGGGCTGCATGCTCATCGACTGATGTGATTACGCCCTCTCGATATTCCCCTGGTTTTAGATCTCCTACTCGGTTCTGCAGCGGGTGGTGCGGCGTCCTCAAAGGTGGGAGTGCTCCGGCGAATCCCAGTTCTGGTATGATTTTGAATAGGTACTTTCTTAGGTATTGGGGTGTTTCCATGTATGACAGTAATGTCGCTATGAGATTTGCTTCTCCAGTTTGGTCCTCTTCGGAACGGTCCCGATATATTATGACTTCGTTTACGCGGAATATCGCTAAGGCTCTTCCGATGAAGCCTATCTTTGAAGT
>Ga0315314_1003815_pt1 | contig 11592 bp, 8 predicted proteins | sample TDP9_MG_FD_203631 | JGI IMG/M metagenome (GOLD analysis project Ga0315314, IMG submission 203631) | Freshwater sediment microbial communities from Lake Towuti, South Sulawesi, Indonesia - TDP9 | ecosystem: Environmental > Aquatic > Freshwater > Lake > Sediment | place: Indonesia: South Sulawesi...
AGATATACGATGAGAAGGTCGCCTCCGCCTTCGGCCTCTTCAAGGACCAGGTTACGGTGATGATCCACTCGGGATCGCGGGGGTTTGGCCATCAGGTCTGCACCGATTACCTGGTAGAGATGGAGGCGGCGGTCCGCAAATATGGGATCATGCTTCCAGACCGACAATTGGCCTGCGCCCCCCTGAACTCTCCGGAGGGTCGGAATTATCTGGGGGCGATGAAGGCGGCGGCCAATTACGCCTGGGCCAATCGCCAGTGCCTGATGTACTGGACAGAGCAGGTCCTGCTGGATCGGCTCAAGATCTCCCCCCGGGCGCTGGGCATCTCCCTCATCTATGATGTGGCCCACAACATCGTCAAGATCGAGGAGCACCTGGTCAATGGGAAAAAGATGAAACTCACGGTCCATCGGAAAGGAGCGACTCGTGCCTTCCCACCCGGCCATCCCGAAGTTCCGGAGGCCTATCGTGGGGTAGGCCAGCCGGTCCTGATCCCGGGGGATATGGGGCGGGCCTCCTTCGTCCTGGTGGGGACGGAGCGGGCCATGCAGGAGACCTTCGGTAGCACCTGTCACGGGGCGGGCCGGGTCATGAGCCGCCACCAGGCCATCCGTGCGGCAAAGGGAAGGGCGATCCACCGTGAACTGGAGGATAAGGGCATCTATGTGGAAACCGCAGGAAGGGAAACCCTGAAGGAGGAGATGCCGGAGGCCTACAAGGATGTGGTGGAGGTGGTAGATGTGGTCCACAATGCGGGGATCTCGCGCCGGGTGGCCAAGCTGCGCCCCATGGGGGTCATCAAGGGCTGAGATCATGCGAGAGATGATACCCCGCTGGCGAAATGATTGACAGCCAAAGCTGGATTCCCTATACTGTGGACTATGCCGACTATACTTCGAGTTGGCCCATACCGCTTCTTTCTGTACGCAAACGACCGTGATGAGCCGCCCCATATTCATGTGGAGCGCGAGAGTAAAAAGGCCAAGTTCTGGCTCAATCCGGTCAGGCTTCAGCAAAGCGGAGGGTTCAATCGAAGCGAAATCGATAGAATACAGAAGTTGGTAGAGGAAAACCGAGAAACCCTACTGCGAGGTTGGAATGGATACTTTGCTGGCTGAGATTCGAGGAGCCAAGGCGCAGAGCGTCGCTGTGACGGACGATTCACTGACGGTTGATCTCACCGATGGACGGACTATCTCCGTACCACTTGGTTGGTATCCCCGCCTGATGCATGGTACACCTCCAGAACGCAATAACTGGCAGCTCATTGGGGACGGCGAAGGGATTCATTGGCCGGATCTCGATGAAGACCTGAGTGTGGAAGGCCTGCTACTTGGCAGGCCGTCTGGCGAAAGCCAAAATTCCCTGCAACGCTGGCTGAATGAGCGCGCGCAGCACACGAGGTAATTAAAGCTTAAGGCACAGCGGCAGAAAGCTGCTCTGCGTGGCGGCTTGGCTCATTGTTTGAATTTCCGGTAAATTTCGGGCACTGGACATCCTATGACTTGGTGGCGGTGCCTTTTCTGTTTGCGGGGAAGTCTGACTTCAGGCCAGTCGCGAGGCCATTCTCTGAGGGAATGGAGTCCCTTTTGTAAATGATTCGCCCGGAGATTGTTCCGTCCGATACGAGCCATCTCAAAGTGATTGACAAGCAATGCTGACAAGAGTAAATAGCAAACGAACACGGGAGGCGGAAGGGTTCAAGATTAGATGAGGTCACAATTTGTGACCACCGGACCGGTGCGGGATTTTGGCAGTAACCCGAAATGAAGAATTGCCTGGTGCCCCTTAGCAGAGGAGGATGATATCCTCACGGGAGGACGTCGGAATCTGATTGACCGTTATCCGAAAGGTCTTGTAGAATCCGGTCAGCTAAGGCCTTCTATTCAGCCTTTCAAGTGAGTGGCCATAATGGACGAAGGGGTCCTCAAACCTGGCCAGACCCTGACTGGATCGCTCTTCAACGAGCCGATGCGGGTGGAGTCGGTCCGCCAGACCGGGCCTGAAACCTGGACCGTGGGCCTGGTCGGAACCCATTCCGAAAAATTCCGCAGTGCCACTCTCACCGCCCGCGATCTTGACTCTCTCACCATCCTCGATACCGCATCCACCTACGATGGCGATGCCAAGCTCCTCCGCCTCGGTCTTCAGGCTTACTCCCTCGGCATTGCTTACGAATTCGATCCCTACTTCGGGCTTTCCATCTCCCGCGTCGATCCTCTCCCCCACCAGCTGGAAGCGATCTACGACTATCTGCTGAAGCTTGCTCGCGTTCGCTTCCTCCTCGCCGATGATGCCGGTGCGGGCAAGACGATCATGGCAGGGCTCCTTCTCCGGGAGCTGAAGCTCAGGGGTTTGGCCGAACGCACCCTGATCGTCTGTCCTGCGAACTTGACCTTCCAGTGGCAGCGGGAACTCAAGGAAAAGTTCGATGAGAAGTTCCTGGTGCTCAAGGGTGGAGATATCCGTGACCAGTTCGGTATGAATCAGTGGCTGGAGCAGAACCAGATCCTCACCTCCTTAGATCTTGTCAAACGCGAAGACATCCTGCCTGGCCTGCGTCAGGTTAACTGGGATCTGGTGATCGTGGATGAGGCCCACCGCATGTCGGCCTGGGATGAAGACCACAAGACCGCCCGTTACCGGCTGGGGGAGCTCCTCCGGGATAGCACGGATCATCTGCTGCTGCTCACCGCCACGCCCCACAAGGGCGATCCGGCCAATTTCAGCCTCTTTCTGCAGCTTCTGGACCAGGACGCCTATGCCGATGTCAAGTCTATCCGTCAGGCCATGGACCGGCGGCGGGCACCCTTCTACCTGCGCCGGACCAAGGAGGCCATGGTCTATTTCCCCGAACGCCGACCCGATGGTGCCTGGGCCGCGCGAAAGATCTTCACCAAACGCATCCCTCACACTGTCGATTTTCAGATGGATGGCCCCGAGTTCGAGCTCTATCGGGATGTTACCCGCTTCGTAAAACACCACAGTGCCAAGGCAGTTGCGCAAGGAGATGATCCTCGGGCCCGCGCCATAGGCTTTCTCATGGCCCTGTACCAACGCCGCCTGGCCTCCAGCGCCTATGCTGTCCAATGCTCACTGGAGAACCGGGCCAAGCGGCTGGAAGCGGGTCTGCACCGCGCGCAGGAGTTGATTCGTCTGGCCCCACCCGAACTCCCCACTCCGGAGGAAATAGAGGAGATGGAGGAGGGGGAACGAGAACGACTGGAGCAGATGCTCGAGGCGATCACCCTGGCCGGCAACGCAGATCAGATCCGGGAGGAGATCGAGCAATTGAAGCAGCTCGCAGCCCAAGCCAAGGCCGTCGAGAATTCCGGGGCGGAAGCCAAGCTGTCGCGCCTGAAAGGACTCCTCCAGCAGGAGGGATTCTTCGACCATCCGGAGAGGAGGCTTCTCCTTTTCACCGAGTTCCGGGATACCCTCGACTATCTCATGGGCTGCCTGAAGAGCTGGGGTTTCCGGGTCGGATGCATCCACGGAGGAATGAAGCCTGGCTCTCGCGAGGAGCCAGGAACCCGGCTCTATGCCGAGCAGCAATTCAAAGATGGGGAGATCCAGGTGCTGGCAGCCACCGAGGCCGCTGGTGAAGGGATCAACCTACAATGCTGCCACATCCTCTTCAACTACGATATCCCCTGGAATCCCAATCGTCTGGAGCAGCGCATGGGCCGCATTCACCGTTATGGGCAGCGAGAGGACTGCCTGATCTTCAACTTCGTGGCGACCAATACCGTAGAAGGCCATGTCCTCCGGCGATTGCTTGAAAAGCTCCAGGAGATCCGGGACGCCCTAGATGACGATGCGGTCTTCAATGTGGTCGGTGAGATCCTCCCCGCAGCCCATGTCGAGCGGGTTCTGAGAGATTATTATGCCGGGCGATTGGGGGATGCGGATCTGGAGGACCGCCTTCTGCGGAATGTGGATGAAGCCCAATTCCGGGCGATCTGCCAGAACGCCCTCGAAGGGCTGGCCTCCAAGAAGCTGAATCTCGAAATGCTCATCGAGCGCCGGGCCAAGGCCCAGGAGTACCGGCTCGTTCCCGAAACGATTGCCCGTTTTCTGGTCGATTCCTCTGATTTTGTCCCCTTTTCCCTGAAGCCGGTCTCCTCTCTCCCTCATACCTTCGAGGGCATCAGGACTCCTCCGGTCCTCCGGCGATATGAAAGCCACCCCGACTGGAAGCTGCCGCCCCTGGCTACCAGATACCCTCGCCTATCCACCGATCGCGACACCGCCGAGAGCAATCATCTGGAGTGGGTCACTCCCGGTCATCCGCTTTTTGAGTCCCTTCGTCGCCACACCTGGGACTCTGCCCAGGATCCGCTCGGCAAGGGGGCATCTTTCTATTCCCTCCAGCACGACGCCCCGGCCCGCCTCGACTTCTACCGGGGCCGAGTGGTAGACGGTCTGGGCCAGGTGATCCACGAACGCCTCTTCGCAGTGGAGCTCACCGATCAGGGAGAGCCGCGGCTCCGGCAGCCGAATATCCTGGGGAATTTCACCCCGGCGAAGCCTCCTAATCCCCTTCCCTCGGTAGCGAGCCATCCCGAGGCCCTGGCCTGGCTGAACGAGCGAGCCCTCATGCCCTTCCTGGAAGAAGTCCGGGTCGAACGCCTCTCCGAGGTGGATCGCATTGCGGCCCATGTGGAGTTGTCTCTGACCGAACTCCTGGCGAAGGCGGACGAGGAGATCGGCAAGGCAGCCTCGGAGATCGAAAGAAAGATTCCAGGGGCAGAGGGTCGTCTCGCCCAGGCAGAGGCCCGGCATGCCGAACTCCTCTCCCGGCGGGAAAAGCGGCGCCTGGAATTGGAGCGACAGCGGGCTCTTTCGCTCCAGGGGGTCGAGCGGATCACCAGCGTGCTGGTTCTCCCGCACCCGGAACGGGCAGCGCCGGAGGTGAGACATCTTCAGCCCGATCCGGAGGTGGAAGCCATTGCCATGCAAATCGTGATGGACCACGAGAAGTCGAAAGGCCGCCAGGTTTACGATGTCCACGAGAGGAACTTAGGCTACGACCTGACGGCTCTGGATCTGGACTCCGGGGAACTCCGGCTCATCGAGGTCAAGGGGCTCGGGGGGAGCGCCGGCAATGTCCTCCTCACCCCGAATGAGAAGAGGGTGGCCGAGGACCGCCGGGATTGCTACTGGCTCTATGTGGTCACGGACTGCAAGGTCGTCCCCAAACTCCAGGAGCCGATCAAGGACCCGGCCCGGCTTCAGTGGCACGAGGTCCGCAAGGTGGACCACTACTGGCTGGGAATCGATGCCTTGAGCCAGCCGATGCAGGTGCGGGAAGGATCAGCGCCGTACGGAGGCAAAGGGCCATGATGACCTTTCGCGAATCTGCAACCAAGCCTGAAACCATCCCGTGCCTGGGCAGGGGGCAGAACGCCGAGTGGCAAAAGACGGCCAGATGGGAATAGGTAATATCTATTGAAATGGGTAGTGAATTCGGTAATATGGATTTCCCACGGAATAGGCCCGCGTAATGGCCTGTCCGATGTCATCATAGTGGGGTCGTCAGACTTGAAGTCGCGAGTTGCGACCTCAAAGGAACTGAACCTGGTCGGCATCTGTGGTTGGTCCAGGGTGCGGCGGAGACCGATACGCCCTGAGCACTCACCAAAAAGGACTTGGGTACCGAGATCGAACAGGCTCAGGCCCTCCTACAAGATCGGAAAGAAATCGCGCTCGCTTGGCCCCAACGGCGGTCAGAATGAAAAAAAGGCGAGAAGACAAAAACGAGCTTCTGGCGATACAAGGGAAGTCAGAGGACGAAGAAACTACATGATAATGAAGCAATTTTTCTTGGAGACCACACTCTGATAGAGCGAAATAAAAGAGCACAAATAGGGATGGGGGAAGAACACATCGTTGGAAAGGGATGGAAATGGTTAAAGATTTGATGTTTTGTCGCTTGATCCTCAAGAACTGGAAGAACTTCGCCAATGTGGATGTCGCGATCCAGAATCGTCTCTTCCTCGTTGGCCCGAATGCCTCCGGGAAGTCGAACTTCCTGGACGCCTTCCGCTTCCTTAGAGATCTTGCTTCCTCAGGCAGAGGCTTTCAGGAATCCATAGCTCGGCGCGGGGGCGTCACTGCGATCCGCTGTCTGGCCGCGCGACAGTATTCGGACGTTGGGATTCATGTTGAGCTGAAGGATCCTGCCGGCTCGCCGCGCTGGGAATACGAGATTGCCTTCAATCAAGACAAACAGCGCCGTGCGTTCCTACGCAAAGAGCGAGTGCTCCATGACGACGAGGTGCTTCTTGTGCGCCCAAACGATGAAGACCGCAGCGACCCGGCTCGACTGATTCAGACCTACCTCGAGCAGGTGAATATGAATCAAAAGTTTCGCGACCTTGCCACGTTCTTCTCCTCTATCCGCTACCTGCACATCGTGCCCCAGCTCATCCGTGAGCCGGATCGCTCCGTCGGTCGCTCGAACGACCCCTTCGGCGGCGATTTTTTAGAGCAGATCGCAAAGGCCCCAGAGAAGATGCGGAACGCCCGGTTACGTCGTATAAAGGAGGCGCTTCGGGTGGCTGTTCCTCAGCTTCAGGAGATCGAACTCTGGCGCGACGCCCGAGGGACACCCCACTTGCGGGGAAATTACCAGCACTGGCGTCCGCAGGGGGCTTGGCAAAACGAGGAGCAGTTTTCCGACGGCACCTTGCGCCTTATGGGTCTCCTTTGGGCGGCGATGGAGGGAGGCGGTCCATTGCTTCTGGAAGAGCCCGAACTCTCCCTTCATCCAGAGATCGTCCGCGTATTGCCCCAGATGTTCGCCCGGGTGCAGCGTCTCACAGGTAGGCAGATTTTTGTCAGTACCCACTCGCCGGACTTTCTCCGTGACGAAGGAATAGGAGTTGATGAAGTGCTGCTCTTCATTCCGGAGACGGAAGGGACGGGAGTAACAGCGATGGAATCTCATCGAGACATCGACGAACTGCTTCAAGCTGGCCATTCCCTGGCCGACCTGGTTATCCCCAAAACCCGTCCCGAGAAGGTGGAGCAACTACCCTTGTTTGGAGATGCTTAGGATGAAGAGTGTAGTGGTTATTTCAGCGGCGGTGGAGGGCATTGTGGATGAGGCGGTGGTGCGAAAGCTGATCGTTGGGGCAGGTGGCCGTCCGGGAACGATTTACGGGAAAAACGGCAAGCCGTTCCTGCGCCGACAGATTCAAGGATACAACAATGCTGCCCGGCAGTTGCCATGGATGGTCTTGGTGGATCTCAACCACGACGCCGAGTGTGCGCCTCCGCTTTGTGAAGAGTGGGTTCCCGGTCGCGCCCCGTATCTGTGCTTTCGCATAGCTGTCAGGGAAGTCGAGGCTTGGCTGATGGCCGATGCGGAGGCGCTGGCCTCGTTCTTAAGCGTGGCGCGCAGCAGGATACCGGTAGAACCAGAACAGCTCCAGGACCCAAAGAAAGAAATGGTCAACCTTGCACGGCATTCGCGGCGTCGGGAAGTTCGTGAAGATATGGTGCCGCGAAAGGGCAGCGGTAGGCCGGTGGGTCCGGCCTATGCCTCGCGAATGATCGAATATGTTGAGACCCGATGGCGCCCCGACGTGGCCGCCAAAGCCGCCGACAGTCTGAGACGGGCGATCACGTGCCTCCAGCGGGTAATAGAAAGAGTGAAGGCTTGATTCCCAAGGAATGTAAGAGATTAGCTGAAGTGGATTTTCCGATTGCCGTGGTCTCGAAGCACTCGGCACGGGACCTGCCTGCCGCGCCGCACGGCGTCGCGCCGCAGGCAGGGAAGTCCATCCCCCTGCGTACTGGAGTGATGGGATGATCCCAAGAGAGTGTAAGCGTTTGGCGGAGGTTGATTTCCCAGTAGCAGTAGTTTCCAAACATTCCGCAAGGGAGAAGTCCATCCGGCATGGGCATCCTTCCACTCTTCATCTCTGGTGGGCGCGGAGGCCCTTGGCGGCCTGTCGGGCCATGCTGCTGGGGCTCCTGCTGCCTGACCCCTGCGACCCGCACTGTCCAGATGATTTCAACACCCAGACGCGCAATCTTCTGCCAAAGGTCCAGGGGAAAGTGGGGGACGGGGACAAAGAGTTGCGGCAAGCCCTTCTGAAGTTCATCGGGGAGTTTTCCAATTGGGATCTCTCATCGAATCAGACCTACCTGGAGGTTGGCCGGGGATTGGTGAAGGCCGCCCATCCGGAAGAGACGCCGCTGGTCGTGGACCCCTTTGCAGGAGGCGGATCAATCCCGCTGGAGGCCTTGCGACTCGGATGCGAGGCCTTTGCCAGCGATCTCAATCCAGTGGCGTGCCTTATCCTGAAAGTCATGCTGGAAGACATCCCACGGTGGGGAAGGCAAAAGGTAAAAGTAAAAAGGCAAAATGGGGAGGAAGTCGAAGCGGATGGGCTGGCCGAAGCACTGAGGATAGTCGGAAAGGAGATCAAGGAGAAGGCAGAAGAGGAACTCAGGGATTTCTACCCCGATGATCCTGATGGCTCAAAGCCGATTGCTTACCTGTGGGCAAGGACAGTCAGGTGCGAGGCCCCGAACTGCGGCGCGGAGATTCCTCTTGTGCGATCTTTTTGGCTCGGCAACGAAGACAAGGGAAGGCTTGCGCTACGCCTTAAGAGCCAGTGCGGAAAGGACGGGCAACCAGAGACAGAGTTCGAAATATTTGAACCTAAGAGCCCCAAAGAGGTTTCTGCTGGGACCGTAAATCGTGCGGTGGCAAGATGTCCTTGTTGTAGCGCTGTGCTTTCCCCTGAAAGAGTACGGTGGCAGCTTGGTGAGCAGCGCGGTGGAGCAGATGTCCTTTTCAATGAGGAGGGAGTTCGCAGAGGCGGAGCAAGGCTTCTATCCGTGGTCTGTCTGCAACCTGAGAAAAGAAGGCGTCATTACAGATTACCGATGCAACGGGATTACGATGCTGTTTGGAGGGCAAGCAGATACTTGAAGGAATCAACGGAGGGGTTGTTAGAGAATGGCCTGAGCATAATACCCGATGAACCGCTCCCGCAAGAACGTGCCAGAGGTAGTTCGGGGTTCCGAATTCTTCTGTACGGGATGGAGAATTTCGGTGACCTATTTACTTGTAGACAGAAGTTGGCGCTCAATAAGTTCATTTATGGAGTATCTATGCTTCCGAGCTCAGCGCCATCGGAAGCAGCAATAAAGAGCTTGGCAGCGATTGCCGTTTCCCGTTCAATTCCTCAGTGGTGTGCACTTAGCTGGTGGCAAAGCCAAGGGGACTTTGTAGTCAGCGCGTTCGGCCGTCAAGCGTTACCCATCGTATGGGACTTTGCTGAGTGCGTGCCCGTGAGCGATGCATCAGGGGGCTATGATGGGGCCGTGGAATGGCTTGCGAGGGTTGCAGGAGTAGCCAATGCCATCACCGGAACTGGACAGAGTCAACTCGCAGATGCAGCACGACACCCATTACCAGACGGCAGCACAGCGGTTTGGTTTACCGATCCCCCCTATTACGATGCTGTAGCTTACGCAGACTTATCAGATTTTTTCTTCGTTTGGCTGAAGAGAATGCTACGAGAAGAATCCTTGTTTCAAGCCCCGCTTGGTCAACAGAATGGCCTTACACCGAAGCAAAATGAGATCATTGTGGACCCAGCCCGTTTCGTTGGCAATCGAAAGAAAGACCATGTCTTCTTTGAGCGGAAGATGGTCGAATCTCTTATTAATGGGCGGAGAGCCCTTCAAAGTGACGGGATAGGTTGCATCGTCTTCGCTCATAAGACCACGGAAGGTTGGGAGAGTTTGCTCTCGAGCATACTTCAGGCTGGATGGGTCGTTACAGCCTCATGGCCTATTGCCACCGAACGAGGGGCCCGGCCACTTGCACATGAAACCGCTGCGCTGGCAGGAAGCGTGCATCTGGTCTGCCGACCCCGTCCTGATGATGCACCGGTTGGCGACTGGGGCGATGTTCTCATCGAACTACCCAGGCGGGTGGGTGATTGGATGGAGCGACTTCAGTCTGAAGGCATCCGCGGCGCGGATCTGGTCTTTGCCTGCATCGGTCCGGCGCTGGAGATCTTCAGCCGATACTCAAAGGTGGAGACCGCTGAGGGACGGGAGGTGGGCCTGCCTGAATTCTTGGAAAAGGTCTGGGAGGTGGTGGGAAGAACGGCGCTGAACCAAATCCTTGGTTCAGCGCAAGGCAAAAGTGAAAAGGAAAAAGGCAAAATGAACGGGGCCGGCCAGGGATTGGAGGAAGATGCGCGGCTTACGGCCTTGTTCCTGTGGACCCTGCAAACGACCAACGGTGAAGGCAAAAGCGAAAAGGAAAAAGGAAAAAGGGAGGAGGAGGATGAAGAAGAAATAGACGAGGAGGATGAGGAGGGGGAAGAAGCACCCAAGAAGAAAAAGCAGGGGTATAGCCTGATTTTCGATGTCGTCCGCCGCTTTGCCCAACCCCTCGGGATTCATTTGCCGGAATGGGAAGGCAGGATCATCGAGACGGAGAAGGGGATCGTGCGACTGCTCTCGGTGAGAGAGCGCGCCAGGCAGCTCTTCGGGGAGGCAAGCGCTCAGGCCTTTGCCCAGCATTGGGAAAGAATGCCTGCGGGGCCGATGCAGCTGAAGCTGGCCCTGGATGATCGGGCGGCAGCACCGGAAATAAAGGGCCGTGGCCGAGAGCGCCAAAAGAGGGCGACTCAGGAAGCCTCAAGGCAGTCAGCGAAAACCGAGAGAGAAGCGACCACCCTGGATCGGGTTCATGCGGCCATGATCCTTCAGGCCAATGGGCAAAGCATCGCCCTCCGGGTCCTCCTCAAGGCGGAGCAGGACCGGGGTCCTGATTTCCTCCGCCTTGCCAATGCCCTCTCCGCCCTGTATCCTAAGAGGAGCGAGGAGAAACGACTTCTGGATGCCATGCTGGTGGCAATGCCAAGATGAAGGAAAGGCAAAAGTAAAAAGGCAAAAGCAAAAGGATAACGGAAAAAAAGGGGGGGTTCATTATGACCATCACGGATCGTATCGAGATCAATCCTAAAGTAATGATGGGCAAGCCCGTAATTCGCGGGACCAGGCTTACGGTGGAACTGATTCTTCGAAAACTCAGCGAAGGGGCTAACGAGGAAGAGCTCTTGGATGCCTATCCTCGGCTTACGCGGGAGGATATCCAGGCTGCCATCCGATTTGCAGCGGATACCTTGGCGCATGAAGAGACGGTCGTCTTGGGCTCCTCAAAACCGGGGGCCAGGAAGTGAGGCATGCGATTTCTCGCCGACGAGAGCTGTGACTTTTCAATCGTCCGCGCCCTTCGTATCGCTGGCTATGATGTGACTGCTGTGTCGGAGATTGCTCCGAGGGTTGAGGATTCCGATGTGGTCAAGCTGGCGGTTCGCGAAAAGAGAATTTTGTTGACGGAAGATAAGGATTTCGGCCAGCTGGTTTTTGCTCATGGCCAGAAAGCAGCCGGTGTGATTTTCCTGCGGTTCCCCATTTCAGCGCGAAAGCAGATTTCAAGAGATGTTGTGAGACTTGTGAAGCAGCAAGGAGATAGATTGGCAGGTTGCTTCATCACTGTGCAGCCAGGTCGAATTCGTATCAGCCGTGTGCCTGGAGGTTAATGCGATG
>Ga0315314_1003816_pt1 | contig 11592 bp, 6 predicted proteins | sample TDP9_MG_FD_203631 | JGI IMG/M metagenome (GOLD analysis project Ga0315314, IMG submission 203631) | Freshwater sediment microbial communities from Lake Towuti, South Sulawesi, Indonesia - TDP9 | ecosystem: Environmental > Aquatic > Freshwater > Lake > Sediment | place: Indonesia: South Sulawesi...
TCCCCCGCGCACTCCAGTCCCATCATGATCATCCGCGCCACCCAGAAGAAGATGATGTCCCAAGCAGTCTCCATCACCGTGGTGGGATAGAAATAGCGGAGGTCCTCTGTCTCATCGGGCCACCCGAGAGTAGAGAAGGGCCACAGTGCCGACGAGTACCAAGTATCCAGGATGTCAGGGTCCTGGCAGATACTCTGACTGCCACAGGCCGCGCACTTCGTGGCGTCTACGCTGGACACGGTCAATTCCCCGCAATCGTCGCAGTACCACACGGGAATGCGGTGGCCCCAGTACAACTGACGCGAGATGCACCAATCGCGGATGTTCTCCATCCAGTTGAAGTAGACCCTGGCGAAGCGCTCGGGGATAAACTGAATGCGACCCCTACGGACAGCCTCGATGGCCGGCTGAGCCAGAGGTTGGATTCTGACGAACCACTGAGTCGAGATGCGGGGCTCAACCACGCTCTCGCAGCGCTGACAGTGGCCAACTGCGTGAGTATGGTCCTCGACCTTGACCAGCAAGCCCTCCCGCCGTAGATCCGCCACCAGGCTTTCCCGGCACTCGTACCGATCCTGCCCTCGGTAGGGACCCGCCTGCTCATTCATGGTGGCCCTATCCGTCATGACGTCAACCTGCTCTAGGCCATGTCGTTGGCCGATCTCGTAGTCGTCAGGATCGTGGGCCGGCGTGACCTTCACGGCACCGGTGCCAAAGGAGGGATCCACTGCCTCGTCAGCGATGACAGGGACGGGGCGCCCGATGGCGGGCAGGATCGCCACCCGTCCCACGAGCACCTGATACCGCTCGTCAGAGGGATTGACTGCCACTGCCGTATCGCCCAGGATGGTCTCCGGACGAGTGGTGGCCACCTGGATCCACTCCGTGGCGCCCTGGGCCCATTGACCTGACCCCCATTCAGCCCCTGGCCCTGCCCACTCCCCATTGACAAGCGGGTAGGCCACATACCACAGGTGCGTTGCCTCTTCCCAATGGGTCACCTCCAGGTCAGAGATGGCTGAGCTGCACCGTGGGCACCAGTTGATGAGATAGGTGCCCCGGTAGATCAGCCCCTTCTGGTAGAGTTGGACGAAGCTCTCCCGCACCGCCCGCGACAGCCCTTCGTCCATGGTAAAGCGCTCCCGCTGCCAATCGCAGGATCCCCCCAGGCGACGGATTTGGTGATTGATGACACTGCCATATCGCTCCTTCCAGGCCCAGCCGAGCTTGAGGAACCACTCTCGACCCAGGTCCCAGCGGGTCAGGGGCCGATCATCCTCCGGCAGGGGGTAACCGATCTCGGCCAGAAGGTCATCGCAGGTGCGTTGCTCCAGCGCCCTCTCGATCACGTTGTGGGTGCCAATGGAGGCGTGATCGTTGCCTGGCAGCCAAAGCGTGGGCTCACCCCTCATGCGATGCCAGCGCACCATGACGTCTTCTACCCCCATCACCATAGCATGGCCTAAGTGCAATTCGGCAGTGATGTTCGAGGGGGGCATGGAGATGACGAAAGGCTTATCCCGAGGATCGGCCAATCCCAGTTTGAATTGGGTCTCGGGGCGGAAATAGCCCTTCGATTCCCACCACTGATAGAGACGGTTCTCGGTGCCCTTCGGATCGTAGGTTTTGGCCATGGCTTTTTCAGGCATCAATGGATCCTCCTTGTCTCCCTCTCACACGCATGATCGTTGGGATTCCCGGCTCTAGGCCCTTCGACCCCCTTCGATGGCGGATGCGCCACAGAGTTGACCATCGGCGGACGTAGAGCTCATCCCCGCTTCATTGCCACATGGGAGGCCCTGATGAACCGGCCAGCAGTGATCAGATGGACAACTCCCTAGCCTCCAGTCGATCTCGCACTGTCAGACCGACGGCTGCTCACACCGCTTCCACGTGGGGCTGGACCAGAGTGCAACAAGTGCAATCGTGACCCGAGACCAGCGCCGAGATGCAAGTTCACGTGAGCCGGAGGGACTCCAGAACCATCAGCACACCGTGCATCTCCAGGTACGAGCCTGCCCGCATGCGACCGCTGTCACCCATCCGCAGGTGTGGCACACTCCGCGAGGTTTAGCACGGGGCCAAGCTGTCCTGCAAATGAGAAACCCCTCTCGTTCAAGGACGAGAGGGGTTACCTCGCGCGGTACCACCTTGATTCAACAACGGACTGTCATACTGGACGAAGGAGTCGAACAGACAACTGACGCACATGAGGCACGTTGACTCCGCTCCATTCCGACCGTCTTCGTATCGTGGCAGTCCGCTGTTACACTTTGCGGCTATAACGGGCCGCCCCGAGCTGGCCTAACGGTCAACGACTTTCAGCCAACCGACTCCCAGGCGACCTTCGGCGGCAGCGGTTGCGGGGGCTTTCAGCCAGCGACCCGCCTTCTCTACCAACCGCGCCTCCGCCTACTCCTCCTGTTCAGCGTCTTTATTGCCTACAGTTTCACAAGAACGAGGGAGCAAGGGTCATCATTGCTCCCTCAGTATGGATCTATTATAGGGCATCTCCCTGCTCCTGTCAAATACGAGCCAGTCAACGGTTGAAGCGGACAACGGTGAACAGCGCGCCGGCGGTGGATCGCGGGCCACGACAGGCTGCTGTAGTCCGCCGCAAGGGTCCGAGAAACTGTCATGTGCGACACGCGCAAATGGCTGAAGGCGTCAGCAACGCTTGACAGGCGCACAACCACTGCATAAAGGCTGACAATCTACGACATCTCGAGGTAAGGCGCTAGCCACTGAGCCTGGTTTCAACGCTCACCAGTCGGTTGTCACTCGACTTGCGCTGATTGCTGGCCGATCGCTGCACAGCGAGATGCTCTCTGTGGCCAGTGGCGCTGCACCGCAGCCCACACAAGGTCTTCGTACCCTTTAGACCACTCAGCCTGCCCTCAGCCCCTTGCAGCCGCCCCCTGGCCAGTAGGGAAGAATCCAGGGGGGTGAGCACTACAACTTGACTACCACCCTGTGCACGCTAGAATCGACCGTGGAGGAGCGGTGCCGGAGATCTCGCAGAGCTCTCTGTGAAGTGAGAGTGCCCGCTACCACCGGGCTGTATAGTACAAGTCTTCTTGAGCTGCACCAATCTCTCTCGGCAGCGCTCCCGCGCCCGAAGGCTTCGACTCATGGCACAGCCGCGCGCGACTACAATGCCTTGCATCATGTCCGTCATCCATGGCCACGACGGAAGGGAAGGACTAAAGGGACATATGAGCACTTCCAAAGGACTCGACAGAGGTTTTGTTTCTGAACTAAAGGATGCTCAAACCTTGAGACACATCGTCCTGGATTTTCGGCAGATGACGGAGTTTGTGCGGCACCCGCTTATCATGGCTGGCGCGGACGGCGTGCGTTACTACGATTTGGAGGGCAAGAGCTATCTCGATGGCATATCCGGCATCTTCGTAGCAACGGTAGGGCACAACAACCGCCGCGTGATCGAGGCCATCAAAGCACAGCTAGACCGCATTAGCTTTGCTCCTCCCCTTCATGCAACTAACGTCCCCGCCATAGAGTTGGCAAAGAAGATCGCTGAGATCACGCCTAGCGATCTTGACACCATCAAGCTCCTGAGCGGCGGGTCAGAGGCAACAGAAGCAGCCCTGAAGATGGCCCGCCAGTATCACAAACAGACAGGCAATCCGACCAAGTACAAGGTCATCTCGTGCTACGGCGCATACCACGGCGGCACCATGGGCGCTCTAGCAGCCACAGGCACCACTCGACGGAAGTGGATGTTTGAGCCTACGCTGTCCGGCTTCGTGCACATATGGGCGCCCACTTGCTATCGTTGTCCATTTCACCTAGCTTATCCCGATTGTGGCATCCGATGCGCCACAATCATTGACGACACGATCGAGTTGGAGGGCCCCCAGACCGTAGCTGCGCTGATCATCGAGCCTATCAGCAATACTGGTGGAATCGTCACTCCGCCGCCGGAGTACCTTCCATTAGTGCGCGAGATATGTGACCACCATAGCGTCCTTCTGATCTTCGATGAGATTATCACTGGATTCGGACGTACTGGGAACATGTTTGCGGCGCAGACCTTTGATACTTTGCCAGACATTCTCTGTATGGGCAAGGGCATGTCCGGTGGCTACGCGCCTCTAGCGGGCATCGCCTTCAGAGATCACATAGCGGCTGCCTTTTGGGGACCTCCCGACGAGCATGTGGAGTTTGCTCATGGGCATACCTATGCTGGCAATCCCATCGCCAGCGCGGCAGGTCTGGCATGCATCGCCGAGATCGAGGAGCGGAATCTGTGCTCCCGTGCCTGTCTACTGGGTGTCCACCTGCGCTCCAGGATCACGGAAGAGATTGGCGGACTGGGGGTGGTAGGTGAGATGCGGGGCAAGGGGCTCTTGATCGGCATTGAATTTGTCAGGCACACAGCCACCAAAGAGCCCTTTCCATCCGAGATCCAGTTCGGCCTGCAGGTAGGCCGAACCGCGCTGAAGAAGGGACTGATCCTGCGCTGCGAACCTGACTGGGTTGCCTTCGCTCCGCCCCTCATCGCCACGGAGGATGAGGTGGATGAGATGGTGGCCATCTTTGCGGAAAGCGTCCGTGAGGTGGTGGCCACAGCGCAACAGTGACGCAGTGAGGTCTCGTGAGGTCACAAGCGGGCGAGAGTGGCACCGTGGAGGTCGTTCAATGTAGGGCAGAGAATATGCGGAGTGGGGATAGGGGATACTGTACCAAAGACGATGGCCTCACCCGACCCCTACCTCCCAGCGAACCTGTGTGATCTACACGCGGAGATCAGCGAGATAACAGGGGCAGCGGTGAGGCAAGACCTCCCCGTCCTGGATCACCCCCACCAGGCCACGGCGAGATTCAACAGCCCTCAGTACGCAAAGTGTATCCAGCGATTGGCTGACCGAAGCATCCCTCCTGCGTGCGCCTCGTGGGCCGCGATTCGCCGGCAACAGCGCCCATGCGCCACAGGCTACCTCCCACGGGCAGACCCCCTGGCCGGGGGAGCCGCTTCCCGGGTCCCCAAGTGGGTGCGGGAGCCGTTTACACAGGGCGGTCGTCATTGCTCACCGAGCGGCTAGCTGCCTCTTTGATCCTTATCCCGGAATGCTGACCGCCGTTCTGCGGCCTCCGACTCCGAGCCGAGCATCCTCCTCCACGATCCTATGCAGGCCCTCGCGCAACCCGATGCGTGGACTCCAGCCCAGCTTCTCACGTGCCAGGCTGATGTCAGCCACCAGGCGCGATACACCTCCACTCTCCTGGCGATTGTACAAGGTATGCAGTTCGTGTCCCCCGACCGTAGCGATCTCCCGCACCAACTCGTTGATGCTCGTCTCTCGGCCGCTGCCCACATTGATCACCTGACGGTTGACACTCCTGGCCGTAGCAGCAGCAACAAGGGCAGCAATCACATCATCCAGATACACGAAGTCGCGCGTCTGAGTCCCATCGCCAAAGATGACCAGCGAGCCCCCACTCAGCGCTTGCTTGATGAACTGCGGTATCACCGGCGCATGAGCAGGTGGCAATTGCTGACCCGGTCCATAGACATTGAAGATCCGGAGCGACACGGTCTCGATGCCCCACAGAGCGCCAATAGTGGACACATAGTACTCAGCCGCGACCTTGCTGGCGGCGTAAGGCGAGGTGGGGTGAGGCACAGCATCCTCTCGAATGGGCTGCTGCTCTTGCTCCCCATAGAGCGCCCCCGATGAGGAGAAGATGACGCGCTTGATCCCTGCGTCCCGCATGGCCTCCATCACACTTACCGTGCCCCCTACGTTGATCTGGTTGTAGTCGCGTGGATAGAGGATGGACTCCGAGACAGAGACCCGCGCTGCAAGGTGATAAACGCAATCCACCCCCTGCAGCAGAGTCCACAGCCTAGGGATGTCGCACACATCACCTCGGGTGAAGAGCACACGCCGGTCCAGCCGCTCAGGATCGCCAGCGCTCAGATCATCGAGCACGCGAACCTGATGCCCCTGCCGGAGGAGCTCATTGGCCAAGACAGATCCTAGAAACCCTGCCCCACCAGTGATCAGAAAGCGCATCCCAACTCCCATCGCTCCACGCTTGCGGGCCCGATCAGGCTCCTATTATACCCTCAGCACTCCCTTTGGCAAGCGCGCCTCCCTACAGGACCACCCTGCCGGAGGGAGCTCGGTGTAGCTCGTACTCATGCTAGGGTGTGAAGCTCAGAGCGCAGTGCAGGGGCTGGGGTGCAAGTGAGAGCCTGCCTCTGGCTTTGCCAGTGTGGAGCTCGCCCTGCGCTCGGCGCACGACGCCAGCAGACACTACGTTGTCCTGGTACGCAGCGGGCGCCAGAGCGGGCGCTCCCTATCCTGCAGACGCAGGTCAGGGTGCCATCTCCCGACAAGTGCCATCGGGTCCAGGGGTGAGAGGCCAGGCGCCTCCGGGGCAGGGTCGAATAGACGGGACGATTCGCGGTCTTCCCCTGGAGCGCCACTGCCCCATCTCCCATCCGCGTACTCTGCAAATGGCTAGTGAAAAACATCGCGGCGACTGGCCGCCCTTCCCGCACAACGGTTGGCCCCCGCAATTCCGCGGGCACAATCGCGATCGGTGCCGGTCGAAGCAGGGTGAACAGACTCAACGTGGGTCCACACCTCCAGAGTGCTCTGACCATTGGGAGGTGCCTCTTGCGAGCCAGCAATCCAGACACGATCGACACTCACGGACCTGGGCAGGAACCCAGCGGCGGACTTGTCGCCAAGCCTGAGTGGCTCCCGATGGATCCCGGCTGCGCTGCGGGCGGCACGGAAAAGGCCAGGTCTTGCGTGCTCCGAACGAGGGACGCTGGTCATGCCCCGGGATTGTGTTTCGTTACCGCCGTGCTATAATCAGCACATCACAGCGTCGGCGAACATGCCATGGATAGCCTGGGACTCTACATTCACATTCCCTTCTGCCAGGCCAAGTGTGCCTATTGCGATTTCACCTCCTATGCTGGGCTGGACTCCCTCTTTGAGCCCTACGTGCACGCACTGGAGGTGGAGATGGCTTGGTATGGCCGGCGGGCTATTCCAGAAGTGGACACCCTCTATATTGGCGGTGGCACACCCACGGTCGTTTCCACTGATTTGCTGGAGCGCGTATCGAAGGGCGTGAGACGCCATTTCCGCGTCTCCTCCGACGCCGAGATCGCTATGGAGGCCAATCCCGGAAGGGTGGACTGCGGCAAACTCGAGATGCTCCGTACGTCTGGTGTTACCCGTCTCAGCCTGGGCGTGCAGAGCCTGGACGATGAAGAGCTGGCCCTGCTCGGGCGCATCCACACGGCGGCTGAGGCAGTGGCCAGCTACTGGCACGCGAGAGGAGCAGGGTTTCCTGCCATCAACCTCGACCTGATCTACGGCCTGCCGGGGCAGGGATTGGGTGAATGGGAGAAAACGCTGGAGGAAGCCCTCAGCCTGGGCCCCGACCACTTGGCCTGCTATGCCCTCACCCTGGAAGAGGGGACACCTTTGGCCAATAGCGTCACGGCAGGGGATCTTCCGCCTCCCGATGACGACCTAGCAGCCGAGATGTATGAGCTCGCTGAGGAGAGACTGGCACAAGCTGGATACTATCACTACGAGATCTCTAACTGGGCTCGCAGTCCAGCTCACATTAGCAGGCACAACATGCGCTACTGGCGCTACGGGTGCTACCTGGGACTGGGGGCAGCAGCCCATTCCTTTCGCCAGTCGTTCCGCTGGTGGAACGTCCCGCACCCCAAGACCTACATTGCCCGGTTGGAAGCGGCTCCAAGCCAGCTTCCCGGTTGGGAGAGCCCGGCGCGAGGTGCGGGCGAAGTGATCAGCCGGGAGGTAGCTATGGGTGATATGGTCATGCTGCGGTTACGGCTGGTGGAGGAGGGTGTGTCGCTGGCCGACTTCGCACAGCGCTTCGGCCGATCCCTAGCGAGCGTCTATGGGGAGGAGATCGAAGCCCTGGCCGAGATGGGGCTCCTGGAGATACTGCCCGAGCGAATTCGTCTCACCCCTCGGGGCAGGCTCCTGGGCAACGAAGTCTTTCAACGTTTTGTGTCTCTTGCCTAGTGTTGGGCACGAGAGCTTTACCCACGCGCCATTTGGTGGGCCGAGGTAGCGCCGGAGGTCAGGGCCATTGCCATAGGCTGAGCCGGGTCATCGGTGCTTTGGGAAGTGGGAGCTCGGCCGCGCAAAGATGAGGCGCGACATCTCAGCGTGGCCCACGTTCCTGCTTGCTGACTGCAAGTCCGCCTCTGCCGAGAGCAGGCTTGCGCCTGCAGTCCGGGTAGGATAACACAAGTCCGCGTTTGCATCGGGAGTGCGGACGCAGCTTCGCCTTCGTCAAGAGCAAGCTCGTGTTTCCATTCTAGATAGGATGCATGATCTGGCCAAAGGAGACCACATTGTGCCTAGTTCCTGAATGCTCTCCAAAGCTCAATTGACTATGATGCAAAGGTCTGGTAGAATAGTGTCAGCGGCGCATGAGACACGCTTGGGACAGTTCTCCCTTTTCACCCATAAGGAGGTGAACTTTGACGCGCGACGAGATCATGGATAAAGTGAAAACCATCGTAGGAGAGTACTTGGGCGTGGATGAGTCCAAGGTGACGGAGGATGCTAGTTTTCGCGATGACCTGGAAGCGGATTCCCTGGACCTGGTCGAACTCATCATGGCCTTCGAGGATGAGTTCGGTGGGGAGATCTCCGATGAGGAGGCCCAGGGGATCACCACCGTTGGGCAGGCGGTGGACTATCTGGAGCGCCACTTGGCCAAGTAGACTCGAGGGGTCCGAGCGGCGACCACTGCGGTGGCGCGTCATTGCTGTACGTTTTCGTCGCGAGGCTGTCGCGAGATGTCCACAAGTCGCACTAAGCCGCAAAAGCCTGCCCGACGAGGACCTCGACACCGAAGTTGTGGACCCGTGGCCATTGGCGACAGCTACGGAAGCCCGAACTACATTGGGCAGCTTGCCCGATAGGGCGCACAATACGATCATACAGAGCCGAGGGGAAGTCAGGCCTGAATGAGGCAATGCCGCTGTGTGAGCCTCTCACTGATCAGATGACTTCCTTTGTTCCGTTGAGAGTCGGCCCGCTCCTGAGCACGACATGGCCTCTCCGTCGGGCATTGTGTTCGCGGCTTGTTCGGGGACCAATAACGTTGGGCGGCGATCAATGGTGCCTCTTGCCAGCCTGTCGGGGTGCCGCGCAGAGCAGGTAGCTTGCGGGGACGATCGGGGAGGCACTGTACCTGCGCCTCAGATGGCAGGTGAGATACCCATAGCGGCTACGCTCGTGCGCGTTCCGTGAAGGGAGGATCGATCTACATGGCTACGAGCCCGTCCTGCCAGGCGGCGATAAGGTCCGCCTGTGGCAGCAACGCTGCCAGGGGCTTGCAGGGACCATGGGCAGGGCGGCGCATGAACGTGGGGTGTAGGGTGCCCTCTGTAGCAGGCGCCCACGGGTGGACGATATCTCTGCGCTGCGGTTCCGTCTTGTGGGACAAGTGCAAAGGGGTGAAAAAGGGTGAGAGGATACTGGCTGCCCGCTCATTCCACATTCCCTGCCGTCTCGGTTCTTGACTGCACAACGTCACATATGGACGCTGAGTGGAGCACAGACGTGTCGGCTCGCGCGTCCATGTCTGAGATCTCTCTGCTGTGACAGCTCTCTTCTGTTGTCAACAGGAGTGTCTCAGCCCGCAATATCCAAGGCCAGAGACCACTCAGCATGGTCGAGGCAATTGAACTCACTTTGACATCGTTATCCATCTCTGCTATACTGAAGCGAAGTCCCAGATATGTCGGGCGCGGCCGCCGAATGCGGCTGATGCCACATCACTGAGGCTCGTGCCTCTTTTGTCGCTTGCGGGGGGAAGATACCTTCATGCTAGCCAGATGCCTGGGAAGAGAGGTACCGGTGCGGGTCTGCTCTTGGCAGGCACTCTTGCTGGCTAGCGCTAGCCGGCCAGAGCCTCGAGGTCTGGCGCTTGGCTAGAGTGTCGGAGACTCTGTCGAGAGGATGACAACTCAAGGGTGCAGCATGTGGTTGGCGGAGCCATTTGAGGCACCAGAGTTCCCGCGCCGTGCCACGTGGGTCAATTCGGAGCCTCTGTTCTTCTACCATCGACGTGGCGCATGGCTGGTGGAGTTCTGGGATTACACTGACTTAGCTTGTCTGCGCACACTCCCCTACCTAGCCGAGTGGCATCGACGCTACGCCGATAAGGGGCTTACAATAGTCGGCGTGCACTCTCCCCGCTTCGCTTTTGCGCGTCAGCGGCATCTAGTGGAGTGGGCCCTGCAGGAGTTCGGCATTGAATACCCTGTGCTGCTGGACGATTATCACGGGCTCTGGCAGGCTTACGGCAATGATTGCTGGCCCACTCAGTATCTGATTGATGTCGAGGGCCGTGTCCGCTACGTGCACTTGGGTAGCGGGCGATACGACGAGGCCGAGACGGCCATCCACGTGCTGCTGCGTGAGTTGGAACCCTCCTTGGATCTGCCACCTATTATGCGTGCCCTGCGGGCTGAGGATGTGTCAGGTACGCTCTGTCATCCCGCGACACCGGAGCTGTACGCCGGATATGAACGGGGTCGCTTCGGGGACCCGGACGGCTATGTGTACGATCACACCGTGATGTATGAGGACCCCGGTGAGCGAGAAGAAGGAGTACTCTATGCCCAGGGGCAGTGGCATACCGCTTCTGAGTATCTGGCCTTCATGGGGGAACAGGGCTACTTGGCCTTCACCTACCGGGCTGCGGGGGTGAACGCCCTCCTTTCGCCGACCTGGGATAAGATGGCGCTCATGCTTGGACTGCAGCAGGGGCCTGTGCCGCGGGTGACAGTATGGCTGGATAGTCGCCCACTTCCCTCGACCGACGCGGGAGCGGATATTGCGTACGACCGCGGCGGGCATAGCTTCGTAGCGATCGACCGACCACGTCTATTCAGCTTGGCCCGCCACCCTTGCTTCGGGCTGCATGAGCTCCGTCTTAGCTTCAGCAACCGGGATGTGACAGTGTACGCCCTCGCCTTCGCCTCACGTGTGCGACCGGAGAACGACGATCCGCGCCCAGTCATTCCCTGCGAGATGAGGTCATCAAGTAGCGACTTCTAGCTCGGCGGGGAGGCGCTGTTGAAGGAGGGGATTCTTTGGTTTCTTGGCAAAAGGTGCGTTGCGGTGGAAGAGGGGCCTAGGGTCGTTGTCACCGGAATGGGAGCCATCACTGCCGTGGGGCATGACGTCGCTAGCACCTGGGAAGCGGTAGTCGCTGGGCGGTCGGGAGTGGCGTCTATTGCCAGCTTCGATGCGTCGGAGTTGGACACGCGAGTGGCAGCCGAGGTCAAAGACTTCGATCCCGACGCTCACTTCAACGCCCGAGAGGCTCGCCGACTGGACCGTTTTATCCAATTCGCGCTCGTCGCTGCGCGCGAAGCAGTGGCCGATGCCAGGTTGGTGATGGACAGCGTGACGCGGTCTCGAACCGCTGTGGTCGTCGGCTCGGGCACGGGGGGCATCGGGACGGTGGTGGAACAAGTGCTAGTGATGGAGCGGCGAGGACCACAGCGGATCAGCCCCTTTCTCATTCCCCGCATGCTTG
>Ga0315314_1003817_pt1 | contig 11592 bp, 13 predicted proteins | sample TDP9_MG_FD_203631 | JGI IMG/M metagenome (GOLD analysis project Ga0315314, IMG submission 203631) | Freshwater sediment microbial communities from Lake Towuti, South Sulawesi, Indonesia - TDP9 | ecosystem: Environmental > Aquatic > Freshwater > Lake > Sediment | place: Indonesia: South Sulawesi...
TTTTTATGTTTTTATGTGTGGCTATAGGTCTCTGGAATATTCATGAATTTGGGTTATATATTGCTCCTGACCGGATATTCGCAATTTATTGGGCGAGGATATTCGGCTTGGGGCTGATGTTAATTCCTCCAGTCTTCCTCCACTTTGTGATGACTTTTACAGGAGATAATACTAAAAAGGCAAAATGGATAGTTTCCGGGAGTTACTTAATTGGACTTGCTTTTGTTATCCTTTTCTGGACAGGACTTCTGGTAAACGACTATTTTTATGTAATTTCTCAATATTTCCCCCGGCTAACAAAAATATATAATTTGTACATCATATTTTTTATGCTTGTTGCGGGCTATGGCATCTTAAGAATATTTATTAAATACCAAAAAACCAACCAGAATTTGCAGCGGATGCAATATAGATTTTTTTTAATTGGAATTCTTTTGGCTATGGCTATTGGAACGACAAACTTTCTTGTCTCTTTCGGTGTAAGAATGTATCCCATCGGACATTTTGGGGGCATAACTTTTACCAGTATTGTAGCCTGGACACTTATTAGATATTGTTAGGGTTTTTTCTTCAGGAGGGAAGATGAGTCTCACTACTCTTCCAGTGATAATTAGTGTTGTGGGTAATTTCGGACTGGGTCTTTTTGTGTATACAAGGAATAAGAAAAGTGACTTATATAGAACATTTCTCTTCTTCTGTCTTATTCTCGCAGTCTGGAATGTTAACATCCTGGGCTTGATTATTGCTCCCAGTGAAAAATTCGCCTGGTATTGGGCAAAAATATTCGGTTTGGGACTGGTATTAACGCCTCCTATTGTTTTCCATTTTGTTTTGGTTTTCACCGAGTACAGGGCAAAATTCGAAAAAAGGACGCTTTATATTTCTTATGGGATTACCTTGGCCTTTTCCATTCTTAATTTGTCAGGCCTTTTCGTAAGCGAATTTTTTAGAGTTGGTAACCAATATTTCCCCCGGGCAGGGCTAAGATTCCAGCTTTTCATATTAAACTTTATACTTTTTGTAGGGTATGCTATGGTACTTCTATTTCGAAAGTATAGAGATACGACCTCTGGAATTAAACGGAATCAGATAGCATATTTTCTCGTAGCAGCCTCGTTTACTGTACTGGTTGGTTCAACTAATTTTCTTCCCTCATTTGGGATAAAAATTTATCCCCTGGGAAATATGGCTACTATATTCTTTACCAGTATTGTTGCTTATGCTATTGTAAAGCATCGGTTGATGGATATTGAAGTTGTCATTAGAAAAAGCGTTGTTTATGCATCACTGACTGCTTCTATAACCGCCATCTACGCCATAATTGTGGGAGTTTTTCATGGGGTTTTTGGCATCACGCGATTTGCTCAGGGCTCACTTTTGGTAAATGGGCTGGCAGCTATGATTATTGCAGTCAGCTTTCAGCCATTAAGGAATAGAATTCAAAGAATAGTTGATAAGTTATTCTTCAAGGATAAGTATGACTATCATAAGACCCTCAAAGACCTTAGCGGAGCCGTGACTTCTATTCTGTCGCTGGATACGTTACTCGATTTGATTGTCAATAAGGTAACCGAAATTATGCACATAGATAGAGGTTCTCTTATGCTATGGGATGGAGAGGGAGGACAGTTTCGCATTAGGGTTGGAAAAGGCTTAAGAAAAGAAATCTTTGATAAAATCTCTTTTAGAAGAGATAACTTTCTTATCCAATGGTTAGAAAAAGAGAAAAGAATATTTAGTAGGGAAGAAATTGAAATCTTCCGTAATAGAAAAGAATTTCTTCAAATAGACAGTAAAGCCCAGAGAGAATTTAATGACACATTAGATAAATTGAAGGAACTGGGAGCAATGCTCTGTATTCCCTTGATGGTGAAGGGCAGGCTAATTGCTATTTTCAATCTGGACAATAAGATTTCCGGAGATATATTTACTCTTGAAGACCTGGAACTCCTTTCCACTGTAGCTAATCATGCAGCCATAGCTATTGAAAATGCTAAGTTATACGAGGAAATGAGGGAGATAGAGAAAAGTTTACACCGGGCTGACAAGTTAGCAGCTTTAGGAACACTCGCCTCAAGTATAGCCCATGAGATAAGAAATCCCTTGGTGTCTATTAAGACATTTACTCAGTTGGCACCCCGGAAATTTGATAATCGAGAATTCTTAGATATATTTCAAACTATTATTCCCCAGGAATTGGAAAGAGTAGAGAATATTCTAAATCAACTTCTAAATTTTGGCCGTTCCTCCCAACCCGAATTCCAGTCCATCAATGTAGAGGAAGTTATTGACAGTATCCTGACCTTAATGAATACGGAGTTATCCAAATCTAATATCAAAGTTATTAAACTGTACGGTAAAGATGTCCCACAAATTGTGGCAGATGGGGAGCAATTGAAGCAGGTCTTTATGAACATAGTTCTCAATGCTATCCAGGCTATGCCTGAAGGAGGGGACCTGAGGATTGCCACCAGTCTCGGGCAAGAGGTTGTGGTCAAGGATACTGCAGAATTTGTTACCATAAAATTTGAGGATACTGGTTGTGGAATTTCTCAAAAGAATTTAGACGATTTATTTAATCCTTTTTTCACCACAAAGAATGGAGGTACGGGACTAGGGTTATCTATTAGTCGGAGAATAATTGAAGAGCATAAGGGTCATATCCGTGTGGAGAGCAAAGAGGGAAAAGGGACAATCTTTACCATTGGATTGCCATTAAACTGTGATAAGCTAGGGGTGGATATAGAATAAAAGCACAATTTATTATGCAAAATAAATAGGAAATGTGCAAATAATAAATCAAAAGGTAATAAATTGTCTTTCTTTAAAATCTCCTAAAGATACATTTCTTTAGGGGATTTTTTATTTTTTGGATCAATGAGAACTAATTGGCACATTTGTTGCCCTAAATATTTAATACTCTGGCTGAATTATGCGAACAGGGAAGAAACTTGTAAGAAATAGATATCAATTAGGAGAATAAACGAACGTGAGTGAACAATGTAACATTTTGCCTTTAGATGTAGAAATCCTCATAAGAAATGTTACAGAAGAGATGTTAAAGAAAGGGATAGATCTTGAGGAAGCGAATAGGAACTTCGAGGTGGCGCTTATGGTTCTGGTTCTAAGGCGGGTCACCGGAGATGGAAGGAAAGCAGCCAGACTTCTGGGAATGAACAGAAGACAATTCCTTTGTCGATTGAGCGTGGAGGAAATAGGAGAGAATTGGTGGAGATGGAACGTGTAAGGGGAAGATGTTCTGACTGGGAAGAGAGAAGAAAAGTTTCTCGGATTAAGGATAACATTCTTATTTTCTGTAAATTAAGGGATGATTATAGGATAATAGAGTGGATTGCCAAGGATATTAGCGATAGGGGATTAAGGTTTGAAGGTGATAGATTTGTTCCATCTTCAACGTTTATGGCAATGGAAATATATCAACCCCTCGACTTCTCCAAAAGCAGGATTGTCTCCATTTGTGTTTTGGCAAAGGTGGTTTGGATTAAGGGAAGAGAAAAAAGAAAAAGATATAAAGGAAGTAACAAATATTTTGGCGGTATAAAATTCGCGAAAATTAGAAAACAGGACAGAGATATAATTCTTAATTATATGAAAGAAAAGTTTAAGAAGAGAAGTTACACTCTGTAAAGTCCTCACTATCCTGCCTTCTTGGGAGTTTTGTTATTTTTTATTAAGATATCACCAACCCCTTTGCCCGGAAGAATGTGATTTGAATTGGCAAAAAGCTCTGCTGTTATGGGCATAAGATATTGTGCGGATTAGCGTGAATAATATTATGAAAAAAATAGATGTGCTTCTACTCAATTTCGGTATAGAAAATACCATACAGCCATGGGTTGATAGAGATATACTTTATGCTATCTATACAGGAGAAAAGGTTGAGGAAGTGGAACGATTTTATGAAAACCATAAATTTGACCTGATTTTTCTTAAAATATCAAAGGGCATAACTGAAGATTTTCGTGCATTGGATTACTTCAAAGATATTCATCCCTACTCCAAGATAATAGTAGTTTCAGAAAAACCGAATTTTCGGGATGCATTCCGGTATTCAAAATACGGAGCTGATGATTTCCGAGCGATGTTTAGAAATTCCTTTGAATTTATAAGTTTTCTAAGGTACTCCAGTCAACAGGCTATTGTAGATAATATAAGAATTAAACTCACAAATACATTTCGGAAAGATGATTTATTAGCGCTACTTATGGCAATAACAGAAACAACGTTAGTATGTTTGGTGAAGACAAAAAGGCAATATGAAACTATGGATCATATGAAAGGAGTTGCACAATATGTTCGTTTGATTTGCGAGAAATTAAGGAGGAAGAAAGATTACGATGGAATTTTTAACCAAAAATATATTGAGTATATATATTTTGGGAGTAAGCTGCATGATATTGGCAAGATAAATATACCCGAAAGGATAACTATGAAGGCATATTCTCTTACAAAGCGAGAATTCGAAATATTGAAAACCCATACGCATTTTGGATATGAAATGTTATCAGCGATTGAGCAAGGCGTGGGACGTGACTTGCAGGAATTTTTTAAGATAGCAAAGGAAATAATACTCTACCACCATGAAAATTACAATGGAACAGGCTATCCCTATGGCTTAAAAGGTGAAGATATTCCTCTTTCGGCAAGGATCTGTGCCTTAGCCGATGCATATGATGCTCTTGCGTCATCCAGGCGTTATAGAAAGGCATTTTCTCATGACAGGATATGCGATATTATACTACATAAACAAAATTATAAATACGACCCGGATATTTTAAATATATTCAGGAGATATAACAAAGAGTTTAAAGATATATCCTGTGTTTTTAGAAAGAATGCAGAAACATATTATCATAAGAGAACAAGGATACAATGTGCCTGGTGTAAGTCCCTATTTGTTTTTGACAAATGGTTGCCTTACGATGAGGTCCTTTATGGTTCTCATGTTATGTGCCCAGAATGTTATAAGAAAATTCAGAGAAAAATCAGTAACATAAATTACTGAGTTAGGAATCTCCTGTGGCTGAGGAAAAAAATATTCTAATAATTGATGGTGAAGAATTTGTACCGAGAAATTTAAAAAAAGAATTGGCCTCAATGGGATACAATGTGGAGGAAGTTTTTGATGGAGATACTGGTCTGGAAAAGTTAGAAAATGGAAAATTTCAGGTTGTCCTGTTGAGTTCACAATTGCGGGATGGGGAGGGAAACAGGATTCTGAAAAGTATCAAGGAGATACATCCCTCTATCGAGGTTATTGTGCTCGGGGAACATAACACGATGCGCTCAGCTTTTGATTCAATGCGTTTGGGTGCTTATGATTATTTGAGCAAGCCTTTCGATTTAAATCAAGTAATCACGACTATTGAACGAGCCATTGATCATCGTAAGAAACATAAGAGTAGGCGTGATGAAAATCGAGAATTGTCGCATCGAAGTCTCCCTTCTAATATGGTGGGAGAGAGCTCGGTAATGAAATCGATTTTGGATTTGATCCAGAAAGTTGCTCCCACCAATTCCGCTGTCCTTGTCCAAGGAGAAACAGGCACCGGGAAGGGATTGATAGCTAATGCCATTCACAAGAATAGTTCGCGATGGGATAAATCCTTCATTGTGGTCAATTGTAGTGCTATCCCTGATACCCTTCTGGAGAGCGAACTTTTTGGTTATGAAAAGGGTGCCTTCACTGACGCTACTCGTTTGAAACAAGGTCTTTTAGAGGTGGCTAACGGGGGAACCCTATTTTTGGATGAAGTCAGTGAAATAAGCCCAAGTTTACAATCTAAATTATTACGAGTGGTTGAGACGGGAGACTTTCGCCGTTTAGGGAGTAATCAGGAAATTCAGGTTGACTTAAGAATCATTTCTGCTACTAACAGGGACTTAAATAAAGAAGTTACTTGTCGGCGGTTTAGGGAAGACCTTTATTACCGTTTAAGTGTAGTGACTATAAATGTTCCGCCTTTGAGAGAAAGACCAGATGATATACCTTTATTAGTTAATTTCTTTTTGGATAATTTAAAGGTTTCGGGTAAAAAGAAAAAATCAATTTCACCAGAAGCACTGGAAATGTTGAAGGAATATGACTGGCGGGGAAACATCCGTGAGCTACGCAACGTGATTGAAAGGGTAATAATTTTGACTGAACGAAATACCATCGAAATTGCAGATTTACCATCTGCGATTCAGAAACATAGGACTTTGAAACAATTATTTCTGATGCCCCCAGAGGATAAATATTTTACGCTTGAAGAACTGGAAAAGATGTACATAGAAAAGGTATTAGAACATTGTCGTGGACATCGCAGTCGAGCAGCAGAGATTTTAGATGTCACTCGCCATACCTTATATAATAAGCTCAAGCATTTTGGGATTGATGAGAAAAAAATTGCCTCTTTTAAAGCCTCCCGAAAGAAATACCCTTCCTGACCTAATTTGGTAAATAATTTAACATTTTGTCAAATTATTACTTAATTTATTAATATTTATCGTCGGTAGATTAACGTTTTATTGAATAATTTATGTAAAAGGATTACTCATTTTAATGAGGATTTCCAATGTACAGTTATTGAGGCAGTTAAATTAGTTTACACCCTGTTTTCATACGTTTTATCGTCGGAATCTGGTATGGATAAGACGTTCAGTTTTTATTAGTAAATTTATATGGCAAGAAAGTTGCTCCCTGACAGGGTAGAGACAACTGCAAATTGAAAAGGAGGAGATGTGAGTGGGAGATTGTTGAGAAAAATGCAAGTAGCTTCGGGAAAGACGGCAGGGATAATAGCTAGAGAAACGTTAGCAGTGGTTAAGAGAGCTAGTGGTATGCCCGGTGTTATCAAGGCGAAAACAGCTGAGGCAATTCAAGTGACCGGAAAGACATTAAAGATTGGAAGACTAAGGGGCGAACTCAAGAAACAGCGACAGAAAAGATTGGCTATGTTCACTAAGTTTGGCAAGGCAATATTTAAATTAGGCGGAAAAAAAGCAAGAAATATCTGGCAGAGAAAAGACATCAAAGCCTTACTTCGTGAACTGAGAAAATATGAAGCTGAAATAGAATGGATAAAAGCCCAGATTAATGAGGTTGAAGAAAGAGGGAAAGAACGAAGCGGTTACCGTGAGGCCATACTTAATCTGAGTTCAAAAGAAAAAGCAGTTCGACTTACGGCGTTGAAATCTTTGGAACAGTGTGGTGATAAAGACGTTATTCCCGTTTTAGCTAAGAAACTGAAAGACCCTGATTTAATACTTAGTCGGGAAACTGCAAGGGTACTACACAAAATAATAGACCGAGAATATCTGCAATAGAACCAGTGCGCCGGGATCCTGTTAAGGAAAGGTCAAAAATGCTGGATAAAGTGAAGATAGCTATTCCATCAGATGACGGCGAAAGCATCTCTCCCCATTTTGGAAGATGTCGCTATTTTATCATTTACGAAATCGAAGATAACAAAATTAAGAGCAGAACAGTCAGAAAGAATCTCTGTTGCCCACACCGAGTCAATGTCTGTCCCAAAACGGTGTTGGTTCAAACAAGGGAATTTATAGAAAGAATACGGAATGAAGCGGTTTCAGGGATTCTTGATTGTCAGGTTATGATAGGAAGATATATGAACGAGAGTGCAATTGATAATCTCAACAGTCACAATATTAGAATTGTCCTGGTTGATGAAAAAGAGGCTGATGTTGCAATAGAGAAATATTTGCTTGGTGCATTGGTAGAAATTCGAGAGCAACAATTTTGTATGTGTTGTCAAGCTAACTGTCTAAAAATATCAAACCGGGAGTGAAGGATGGCTAATCATCCGTATCGAGGTCTGGCAGTTGTTCTTTCTTTTCTCTTACCCGGGCTGGGACAAATTTATAACCAAGAGTATGCTAAAGGAACAAGATTTATTATTGCCTATGTCATTTCCTGGGCATTGTCTCCTATTGTTGTCGGTTGGCTTTTTTTAGTTATTGTCTGGATTTGGTCAATGGTCGATGCTTATCAATCCACCGGGAGAGTATCCCCCCTACCTCGCCGTACCCACCGGGGTTAGTGAAGCAGACCGGGGGACGGCGAGGTACTCTATGAACAATTGCAGTTTCCTCATTATTTATCCTCACCCTAGAGGATAACCTTCTAATAGGGTAAAGGAAAGATAGAATGCGCTCAATAGCCTTGATCAATCAGAAAGGCGGTGTCGGCAAAACGACTACAGTAGCAAATCTGGGAGCTTGTCTGGCTCAATTGGGAAAGAAAGTGTTGGTGGTAGATTTAGACCCACAGGCTAATTTAACCATTCATTTGGGAATCAAAAGTAGCGAATTGGAATATTCGATTTATGACCTTCTGTTGTGGAAGAATAAGGCAGAGGAAGTGATTATTCCCACTTCAGTTGAGGGTTTAGATATCATTCCCGCTAATATTGACCTTTCCAGAGCAGAAATTGAACTGGTTAATATGCCCAGCAGAGAGACGGTACTCAAGGACCGGCTTTTCTTGACATTTAAAAGATACGACTATTCTTTGATTGATTGCGCTCCCTCTTTAGGGTTGCTTACCTTGAATGCATTAACCTCTGTGCGCGAGATATTTATTCCCATCCAGACTCAATTTTTTGCCTTGCAAGGAATAAACAGACTTTTGGAAACAATCGAAGTCGTAAGGAAGAGAGTCAATCCTTTGCTTAAGGTAACCGGGGTTATCCCCGTAATGTACGATGTGCGCACAAATCTAAGCCAGGAAGTGTTGGACAGAATAAAGGAATATTTCAGAAAGGAAATATTTAAAACGGTCATTCGAGAAAATGTTCGCATAGCCGAGAGTCCTAGTTTTGGGTTGCCAATTACCTTATATAGTGCGGGTTCTTACGGTGCAGAAGACTATATGAAATTAGCAAAGGAGGTAATTTCTCGTGACTAAAAGAAAAAGGAAAGCATTAGGTGAAGAACCGTTAGGTAAGAGAGGAGCGGTGCAGAAGCGGTATTTAATGAGTAAAAGAAGGGTTTCTGGAGAAGACCCTTATGCCTGGATGGAAGGAAAGGCAGGAAGGGAAAAAAAGCCGGGGCGACCAAAAAAAGCCGCACCAAGTAAACAACGACGAACTTCCAAATTGAAGGCTAAAATAATACGGAAAAAATCTCAACTACTAGCAAAAATTGATAACAGGCTGAAAAAAGTTGAGAAGGGAGCGGTACTCTTGCCCAGGGAAATAATGGCTACAGCAAAGGTCACTGGTAAAATAAGCACCGACCTATCAAAGACAATCGCTTCCGGGGTAGTAGCTGGGTCGAAAGAAGCTAAGAAAATTATTCGCTGTGCCCAGGTGAAAATTAAGGCTGGTCGCCTGCAAAGAAGGATGGAGGACCTTTTCGGCATTTTAGGTAAAGAATGCTACCGACTGAAGGGCAAAAAGAAACCCATCCTGAAAGAAAAAAAGATACAGAATCTAATTAAACAGATAAAAGATTATGAGAAAGAGCTGCAAAGAATAGAAAAAAGAATTTAGTTCAGATTTTCATTCTTTGGGTAGTTGGAAATGGAGCTGAGAAAATTGATTAGGAGGTCTGAGGTGGAAGAAAAGAAAGTTACTCAGGGGAAGAAATTGGAAGAAACAGACTTAAAAGAAAGGGAAAAGGGTATAGATTTAAGACGTCCAGTTAAGACAGCTGCTTTTACGGCTGCAGGCGCAGGAACCGGAGTTCTGGCTGCGATCGCCGGGATTACTGTGGCGGGTATATTTGAGATTGCTTTGCCCGTAGGACTCTGTCTTTGGGCAGGAGGCGTGACTTGCGGGGCTATCGGACTGGCATTTGGAATGGGTAAAAAGAAGAAATCTGAGTAAGCATAGGTGTACAGTAGCTCTGGATAAGTGCAGCTACGATGAAATATCCTGGAAAATTATCGATATGCAGGAACATTCAGATATGGCTATAAGATTAAGATTATTTCTCAAATTTATTGTTCTGTATTGGGAAAAAATTCTCGATATTATGGATAAATTTTTCAGGCTTGACCCGAAACAAGTGGGTGAAGTGTACGCTGAAGTTGGTAGAGAGTGCATGGTGAAAGGTTTGGAAAAGGATGCCATCGATTTGTACCAAAAGGTCCTTGTGCTTAATCCAGAAGATAAAGACACATATTTTCAATTAGGCAGAATCTATATGAGAACAAAAAACTGGGAGGAAGCTATAAGGTGCTACCAAAGGACCATTGACCTAGGCTTGCGAAATCATGAGGTGTATTATCGTATAGGCTTAGTTCACGACCATTTTGACCAGACGGACGAAGCTTTAAAATGCTACAAAAAAGCAATAAAACTGGATTCCAATCACGATGAGTACTATTTTAGACTGGGGCTGGTTTACGATAGTAAAAAAATGCACGACAAGGCGATTAGTTCCTACGAGAAAGCAATCTCAATAAATTCTCAAGAACCAAAATATTATTATAGCTTAGGCTTAGCTTATGATGGTAAAGGCAGGCACGAAAAAGCAGTAGATTTTTTGAGAAAAGCAATGGAATTGCAAGAAAAAGAAGTACCGATACCAATAGATAACGAGTAAGAGATAATGTGCTAATCTGGGTAATAAAAGGAGGAACGAGGATGTTAGCAAAAATGGAAATCTTAACACAGATGCTCGGACTGGCTTTCAATAGATTCCTGCAATGGGTTGAGCGGGTTTTTCAACCAGGGTCTGTAGATCGAGCTACAATTTATAGCAGAGTGGGAAAGAAATATGCTGATAAAGGCCAGGTAGACCAGGCGATAGCCTCGTTGAAAAAAGCAATAGAGCTTAATCCGTCCGATGGAGAAGCCTACTACAAACTTGGTCTGGCTTACAGCAAGAAAGAATTATGGGATGATGCGATCACCTGCTATAAGAGGATATTAAAACTCGGGTCCAGTGCTACCCCATCGGGAGCTTTCAATAAAGCAGAAATATATTTCTGTCTTGGCTTAGCCTATAATAAGAAGAATGTGATTGACAAGGCGATAGATTCATACCGAAAATCGTTAAGAATTTTCCCCGAGCAGCCTGAAACATATTATCGCTTAGGATTACTCTACGACAAGGAAAAAATGCACAATCAATCTATTGAAGCTTATGAGAAAGCAATTGAACTGAGTCCCCGGGCAGCAAAATACTATTACAGTTTAGGGTTAGCCTATGATGGTAACGGTGAACATAGCAAGGCGATTGATGCCTTCCGCAAAGCGATGGAAGCCGAGGAAACCGATTAGCAGACTAAGGAACTCTTTTTAAGATTGCCATTTTAGTTAATAGAAAAATGAGTCTTATAAGAGCAGTAATCAGAAGGGCATATTTCGACAAATTGCATCCCATACGGACATTATCCCACAGGCAGACAGATAAAGTCAAGGCGTTAGCGGAAGGTCTAAAGACATATCTTGCTAAACATCAAATCCTGGCATGGTTATTGAGAATGTTCTTGACGGCAGCAATTGCTGCCATTTTTTGGGCGCTCATTCATTGGTACAACGATTATGCCCGAGTAGAGACGCGTGCTGAAGCATATCTTGCTCAGGTTGGGGTTGAACTAAAAAGACGCAGTAATTTGAT
>Ga0315314_1003818_pt1 | contig 11590 bp, 11 predicted proteins | sample TDP9_MG_FD_203631 | JGI IMG/M metagenome (GOLD analysis project Ga0315314, IMG submission 203631) | Freshwater sediment microbial communities from Lake Towuti, South Sulawesi, Indonesia - TDP9 | ecosystem: Environmental > Aquatic > Freshwater > Lake > Sediment | place: Indonesia: South Sulawesi...
CTTCAACATCTCAGTGGGTGTGACAGACAAGTTTATGGAGGCAGTTGAAAAAGACGCTGACTTCGAGTTAATCAATCCAAGAACCAAGCAAGTGGTCAAAAAGCTGAAGGCCAGGGCAATTTGGAACCTAATCATCATGATGGCTTGGAAAAACGGCGAGCCCGGCGTGGTGTTTTTGGACACCATAAATAAACACAATCCTACCCCACAGGTCGGAGAAATCGAGGCCACAAACCCCTGCGGGGAACAGCCGCTTCTACCATATGAATCCTGCAACCTTGGCAGCATCGATGTCAGCAAATTCGTTACGGAAGATGGAAAGATGGATTGGAACAGCCTGCGAGAAACTGTGAGGTTGGCGGTGAGGTTCTTGGACAACGTCGTGGACGCAAACGTGTACGTGCTGCCGGAAATAGAAGAGATAACCAAGGGCAACAGAAAAATCGGACTGGGGGTGATGGGCTTTGCGGACATGCTCATAAGACGAGGCATCAAGTACGACACGGAGGAAGGATTGAAGGCTGGTGAAGAACTGATGAAGTTCATAAACGACGAAGGCCACAAAATGAGTTCAGAATTGGGCAGAGAGAAGGGTAATTTCTCCAACTTCCGTGGGAGCATATGGGAGAGAGAATTCAAAACTATGCGCAACGCCACAACAACCACTGTAGCTCCAACTGGAACCATCAGCATCATAGCCGGCTGTTCTCAGGGAATTGAACCCCTCTTTGCCATAGCCTACGTTCGGGAAGTGGCTGAAACGCTTGGACGTAGCCTCGTCGAGGTGAACCCACTGTTCGAAAACACAGCTCTGCGTGAGGGTTTCTACAGCGAGGAGTTGATACGGGAAATATCAAAGCGCACTTCCATACAGGACTTGAAGGATGTCCCGGAACAGTGGCGCAGACTGTTTGTGACGGCTCATGATATCAACGCGGAATTCCACGTGAAAATGCAGGCGGCGTTCCAGAAGTATACTGACAATGCTGTGTCGAAGACCATCAATTTTCCGAATTGGGCGACGCCTAACGATGTTGAGAAGGCGTACATGCTCGCGTACAAGCTTGGTTGCAAGGGAATAACTGTTTACCGTTTCGGAAGCCGAGAGGTGCAGGTTTTAAGGCCGATTGAAAGCGAGGGCGATGTTGCCGACTTCAGTCGTGTTTGTCCCACATGCGTCTGAGTGGATTTGGTGGAGGTGAATTGAAACATGCCTAAGGAAAGAGGAACAGTTTACCTTTATACAGGTGAGGGGGCTGGAAAAACCACCAACGCCCTAGGTTTGGCTCTGCGCTGTTTGGGGCACGACTATAGAGTGGTTATCATTCAATTCTTGAAGTGGTGGAAGAACACGGGTGAATACAAGTTTAGGAAGAAAATGCCCAACTTTGAAATCTATCAGTTTGGCAGAAAAGGCTGGATTGGACTCCAAAACCTCACGGACAAAGACAGGCAGCTGTGCAGAAAGGCGTTAAGCATGGCTAAGAAGAAAGCCAAAGAGAAGCCTCGATTGTTGGTTCTGGATGAAATCAATCTTGCATTGGACAACAAGCTCTTAGATGTGAACGAGGTTGTCGACTTCCTCAAAACCGTGCCTAAAGAAACGAACGTGGTTCTGACGGGGAGACGTGCTCCGAGACAGCTTGTTGAGTTCGCTGACTTCGTTAATGAAATCCTAGACATAAAACATCCCGAAGAAATCCCCACTGTCAAGGGGATACAATACTAGGAAAGGCTTGCATAGAGGCTTGACGATTCTCAAATCTGTACCTATTGGTTTATGATGGCTGGGAATGTTGAGAAAAAAGGAGCACAGAAAAGGGCTGAAATTCTCAATCTAGATAATTGTTTAACAATTTATAAAAGGCGAGTTCAAATAGTGTTAGATTTGTGTTGAAAATTGCGGTGGTGAAAGCTTGCAGTACAAAGTGATTCTGAGGCACGTAGACAGGGAGGAAACGGTTGAGCAATTTGACTTCCTCGACGAAGTGTTAGAATATCTGTCAACGCATTTGGGACATGTGTTTGGAAGAAAAGATGTCATCGGCATCCTGATATTGAAAGAAGACTAAACAATTTGCTTTGTAAACGCATCAACTAATATACGCGTTGTATCTTTCGCGCTCTTGCCTATCCATTTTTAGTCGACTCAGAAGCCCAACGAGCATGAAGTCGAAGGTTCCGCCCCACAGCAACCAGCGCAGCTTGTGATAAGTATGCAAGAGGTCCAACCCTTTATCGGTCGTCTTGTAATAATACGTGGCATCAATGTTTTTGACTTCTAACAGATCAAGTTCAGCCAAGGCTGAAACATACTTGCCAAACATCGGTGGCGCCAAGTTACATCGGTGATTAAGCTCGGTTCTTCTCGCGCCCTTGCTCGCTGCTCTGAGAATCTTGATCATGTTGTCGAATTCTCGTCTGTTTTTCGTAAAGGGTTGCCTCCATTGGGCGGTGTCAAGACGACAATGTTCACGGCGATTATATTAATGGTTGTTTCATACGTGAGAATATTGCAGAATCAAGTGGAAGAATACTATAGAACAGGTTGATTAGGTGAGAAAGGAAAACCATGTCAAACCATAGTTGAGGCAGAACAGTGTAAAAGAGGAGGACGCATAGCTCCTAACGCCTTCTACATCTTAGAAAAAATGGGCCTATCGTATCCTCTTTGGCAAGGAATGCTGCAAGTTTTCATTAACGTCTAAAGATAATTCTATCGTTAGCACCAAAAAAACAGGTTGTGATGCTAAGGAAGATATGGGGGATATTAGCTTGCGGCGGGCACAGCCAGAGGTTCTTCTTTGGGTTTTTCCTCAATTTTGGGCGGTTCGGTTTTCTCTTCGGCTGGAGCTTGTGGCTGTGAAGGCTGTTCAACGGGTTGAGTGGGTTCAGGGGGTTCGATGGGTTTAGCAGGCTGCATAGACTCAGATGTGGGCTCAACGTGCTTAGCAGGCTCAGAGGGCTTAACCTCCTCAGTGGGTTCCTTATTCGAATCGTTTGCTGATTGCCCTGTTTCCCCTGTCTCCCTTGATGATTCAATGGGCGGGGTCGAAGTCAGAACTTGAGACTCGTATGGAGGCTCAAATTGCTCGACAGATTTTGCCCGCATCTGGATGGTCAACGCCATAGTCATCAACCCTAAAGCTAAGACAACTGCGCCGAATCCTGTGAAGGCTTGGAGAAAGAGCATTGAAAATCCACCGCCAAGCATCATCACTGCAACGGCTATTCCGGCCCAGAAGGCTTCTTCTTCGGTTATCATGGTTCAGTCTCACTTAATTTTGCACATTCAATCGATGAAATATTTAACTCATATGAATTCAAAATACACGTGTGCTAGGTCAACCTAGTGTACCCTTTTTTTGGTGCAGGTCCTCGATTGCGTTTGAAGATTATTGGAGCAGAAGGCGAGGAAAAGAGGCAACCTTAAATGTTAAGGCTCAAATCTACTCTAAAGCAAAAAGGGCAGAAACGGAAAACAAAATGCAACCATTGACCCTTATATATTGGACCAGATTCCTGTTAGGAGTCGTAGCCGCATTGATATGTGCGCTCTTAAGCGCTCCTCAAATTGGTCTTGGTCTTTTAAACGGAGTGTCCATCGCGTTGCTTGTTTACATAATCTCATATTACGTTTACAAGCCTCTATTTCTGCCAAAAGTTGAAAAGGTCTCGAAAGTCTTCACAACAGGAGTGGGCGCCTACTTCCTATCATGGATAGTAATGTGGGTCCTGTTCTACACTATTCTTTACCCACATTAGTTGTTCTCTGACTTTAAAGCTCTGAGAATATTAGAGTTTATAAACGCTAACTGCGCAATTGTTGTCTCTCAAACGTGTGATCTACTATAATGTGAGGTAGGAATGATGGAGAGAATGCCCGAGAAGATAAAAACTTGGCAGATGACCCAGCCTTGGAGCAAAGACCCTGAAACAGGAAAGGTCGTCGAGGGCAGATTAGAGAAAACCGAGATTGCTGTTCCGACGCTTCAGCCCGGTGAAGTTATCGTAAAAGTGGCTGGTTGCGGTGTTTGCCACACCGATCTGGGCTACTTCTACGACGGTGTTCCAACGGTAACCAAGCCGCCTCTCACCCTGGGTCATGAGATAAGCGGCGTGGTTGTCGCAGGCGACGGCAGGTTTATCGATAAAGAAGTTATCGTGCCAGCAGTTATGCCCTGCAACAAGTGTCCCATCTGCGCTGCAGAAAGGAACAATCGATGTTTAGCTCAGAAGATGCCTGGCAACAGCTTAGGAATCTATGGCGGCTTCTCTAGTCACATACCGGTTCCCTCAGAAGACCTTTGCCTAGTAGATAATCATGGCGACTTTGAACTGGCTGAACTCGCCGTTATAGCCGATGCTGTGACAACTCCCTACCAAGCCTGCATGAGGGCTGGTCTGAAAGAAGGTGACAATGCGGTTGTGGTAGGCGTTACTGGAGGCGTGGGGTGTTACGTGGCTCAGATGGCAAAGGCTTTCGGTGCAAAAACCGTTGTGGGCATCGCCCGCGACCCTGAGAAGCTTAAGAAAGCCCTTGAATACGGAACCGACTTCGTCATAAACTCCACTGGCAAGGATGCAAAGACCGTTAGAGACGAATTCCGAGAACTGTGCAAGGCTCATGGATTCCCAAGCAATTATGGCTGGACAATCTTTGAGGTAACTGGAACTGCTCCCGGCCAAGAAATAGCTCTCAACCTAATATCTTACATCGGCAAACTAATTGTAGTCGGTTATGGCTTGCAAGTGAATCAGTACAGCATCTCAAGGCTGATGGCATTCGACGCTGAAATCATAGGCACATGGGGTTGCTTGCCAAAATACTACCCAAAAGTGCTGGAGCTGGTCTTGAACAGAATAGTCCAGATTAAGCCCTTCACTGAAACTCGACCGATGAGCCAGATCAAGGAAGTCTTCGAGGAAGCCCACGCGAGAAAACTGATGAAAAGGGTAGTCTTAACTCCCGACTTCTAGACGCTTGCCTTTCAGAGGGAATTCAAGCTATAGGAGTCAAGACTCTGTTCATCGCATCGTCGGCTATAGCCACCGCGTAGCCAGAGATTCTGCGCAAGTCACGGGCAATGATGCTCAAAGTGATGGCAGTGTCCACGTCTTTCACTTTTTCCATGACGCTCTTAAGCAGCGCCTCCTCTTTTTCTCGGATTTCAGCCATTTTGTTCAAAACGGTGATTGCCAGCTTCACGTCTTTTTTCATGAAGGCTGTGGCCGCGTTCCTCTGCATTTCAGACGCCACTTCGGACATGCTTGCAATGGCTTTCAGAATTGCAGAATCGACTCTCCTCTTCGCTTGTAGCATTAGAACATGTCTAGCAATGGAAGATGAATGATAAACTAGCCTGCTCAAGTCGCGGGCTACTAGCGCAAAAGTGACACACTCTTGACAGTTTTTCACACCGATTTTATCGGCAATGGTGCGGCTTAGACTGGCTAGCGCAACCTGTCTTATCATGACGCGATAGTGTCGCTGAGCTTCTCCACCTCGTTCTTGCACCTCTTTGGCTTGGGGCAAGTTCCACTCGACCAAGGATTTGACGGCGTCTTCCTGTAATCTTAACGAAAAGGCCGAAGCTTTCTCGAGGAGCGACTCTAACGAAAAAGTGGCCGGGTCAATCATAACCTGAAAGCTCAGGCGGTTTGCTTCTTCTTCACCCACTTCTACGCCTGGCAACTCAGTTCGCAGCTGTTTAAGCCTCTTCTTCTGCTCAGCCGACATAGTCTTTTCAGAGACTATGCTGATGCGGTTGCTGCCCTGAATATAAAAAGTGGCCACACAGTATTCCAGCGCCCTTAGGCTGGGGTAGTCTTCAAGACAAAGTGTCACTTCTAATGGCTTTTCAAACGCTAAGCCCATCGGAAAAATCCTCAGAGAACCGTCTTCCTCCTCCGACACAGCGATTTGCTCGCCGCTCTTTAGCCTCCGCTCTTCAACCCACTGCTTGGGCATTGAGAGGATGAAACTTCCACCCTTGAGTTTTTGCAGCTTTCTTATTTCCATTCTTACGCCCTCAGATTGGTTTCTCTAAATGTTTATTTTGTATATAAGTTATATAAAAACCCGCTTGAAAATATTTTTTTCCGCAATGATTAAATCAAACCTTCACAACTGTTATTTTTCAGAAATCATAAAACTTCAGATTTGTGAGCCTTATGACTGCGCAAGTGAAGGTTTTGCTCCAAGCAATGTACAAAGACATAGCTGGCAGGCGGGAAATCACGCAAGAGCTTAACCCAGACACCACGCTTCGAGTTGTTTTAGAAGAGCTTGCAGGAAAATATGGGAAAGACTTCAAACAAATACTCGACCCCAGAACTGGACAAATCGGCACTGACACGTTGGTGATGCTTAACGGTCAAGGCGTGAAGAAAACCGACCTGCAACTTAAGGACGGAGACATCATCATGATATCGGTTCCTATAGGGGGAGGCTGATGCTCCAGTGAGCGAGGTGAGATGCGTAAACTGTCTAAAGAGGTTTCCAGTAGCCTCAGGAACTGAAACAGCAACATGCCCCCACTGCAAAACCAAGTACCGCATCTCTTGGCCTGCGCCCAATCAAGCCAAAGTTAGAGGGCTAGCCTAAAAAAAGCTGCAAGGAGACGCTTAACATTGGTCTGGACCAGAAAAATAGCCTACATCAACCTAACAGACGGCACAGTCGCGCAGAAGCCCATCCCGAAAGAAGCCCGCACATCGTACCTAGGGGGCAGAGGCGTCGACATGTACCTTCTGTACAATCACGTTAAGCCAAAAGTCGACCCGGTAAGCCCAGAAAACGTGCTTTTTATCGGTGCGGGACTGTTATGCGGCATTCCCTGCCTCGGCTCAGGAAGGGGAGACATCGCAGCAAAATCTCCTCTCACAGGCGCCATCGGAGACTCCAACATAGGCGGATTCTTCACACCTGAACTCAGACTGGCAGGGTTTGACCATTTGGTCATCTCTGGAAAGGCTGCAAAACCAGTGTACATTTGGATAAACGACGGTGAAATCAGCATTGAAGACGCCTCGCATCTATGGGGAAAAGACACTTTTGAGACTCAGACCATCATAAGAAACGACCAAGACGACCAGGAGATTAAGAGCATCGTCATCGGAGCTGCTGGTGAAAACCTTGTTCGGTTCGCCAACGTGCGAACTGGCATGAAGAACTCGGCTGGCAGAACCGGCATGGGCGCTGTCATGGGCTCCAAGAACCTGAAGGCTGTTGCAGTACGGGGAACAACAAGCTTGGAATTCAGCCATCCAGACGAACTTCTCGACTACTGCAAGGAAATGAACGACATGATAATAAGCACTAGGTGGGCGAAGGCTCAGTCAAAATGGGGCACAATGATAATCTACAGCAATACGAACACGGCGGGTCTTATCCGAACCAAAAACTTTCAGCTCAACAGACTCGAAGATGGTGAAGGCTTAGAACCCGAAAACATCGACCGCTATTCAATCGGCACCGCTGGCTGCTACGGCTGCGTAGTCCACTGCAGGCATCGCTATGTCTTAAACGAAGGACCTCACGCCCCCCTTTTCGGCGAAGGACCAGAATACACGTCACTCGGCGCGTTTGGAACCATGGTCAACTGCAAGAACATGGAAACAATCCTCGTAGCCAACCATCTAGTGAACAAATACGGCTTAGACACGTTGGAAACAGGCGGACTCATCGCCTGGGCAATGGAACTCTACGAAAAAGGAATGCTCAGCGAGAAGCAAACCGACGGGTTGAAACTCGAATGGGGCAACGAAAACGTTGTGTTCGAGCTGATACGCCGAATAGCCCTGAGAGAAGGCTTCGGAAACGTTCTCGCAGACGGGTTCAAAAACGCCATAGCCAAAGTTGGTCAAGGCTCCGACTACTACGCTATTCAAGTTAAGGGCATGAGCAACTTGCACTCTGATGAGCGCCCAACTCCGAGTTTTGCCTTGGGCATAGCCACATCTACTCGCGGGGCAGACCACCTGCGCAGTCGTCCAGCAATCGACATGTACGGCTTGCCAGAAGAACTGCTCAAAGAAGTGTACGAGGGTCCAGTTGCCTCAGACTACACTTCGTATGAGGGAAAGAGCCGCATGATATGGTGGCAAGAACGCCTATACGCCTTAACGGATTCAATAGGCGTGTGCAAGTTCCAAACCGTTTTCTGCGCAGTTCACGCACCAAACTGGAATGAATACTCAAAACTGATACGCTTGGCAACGGGAATAGAGTTCTCTAAGGCTCAATTGATGGAAATCGGCGAAAGAATCTACACGCTCGAACGATTATTTAACCTCCGCGAAGGCTTCACTCGCAAAGACGACAACTTGCCAGAACGCTACTTCAAGGAGCCGACGCCGATAGGTTTGCCCGTGGCTAAAGGCAAGAAAATCGACAAGGCACAGTTCGAAAAAATGTTAGACGAGTACTACGCGCTTCATGATTGGGACCGAGAAGGCGTGCCCAAAAAAGAAACCCTCGAGAAGCTTGGATTGGACAAGGAACCAACGCATATGATTTGAGAAGGGAGAAGCCAATTGGAGAAGATTTTGTTTATCGACCCAGAAAAATGCACGGGATGCCGCATCTGCGAGACCGCTTGCTCCCTTCACCACGAAAAGGTTGTAAACCCAGGTTTGGCTAGGATTCATGTGGCTAAGTGGGAAACCGCTGGACTGTACATTCCCATCGTTTGTGTGCAGTGTGAGTCGCCTATCTGTGAAACCGTTTGTCCCATGCGCGCCATAAAACGCGACGAAAAAACTGGGGCTGTTCTAATCAACTACGACACCTGCGTGGGATGCCGACTCTGCGCCCTCTACTGCCCATTCGCAGGCGCCCAAATCGACAATAAGAAACGACGGGTCATAAAATGCGACCTCTGTGATGGCAACCCTGTCTGCGCCAAGTTCTGCGACCCAAAAGCCCTACAATACGTCAAGGTCACAACCGCCAATATGAGGAAACAGCGAGCGGCTGCCGAGAAGTTTTCAGAACTCATGAAAAAACTGTTGGTCGCTCCTCCTTAGGAGCACCAACTGTGGCAGATTCCATTATTTCCATAACATCGTAGACTTTTATTCCTAGCGACTTCCTAACAGATGCATTTCGAAGGTTGATGTGGCAAGTTGGACACGCTGTTACAAGGGCTGAGACACCTAATGGAGCTACGTCCTTGACCAGTCTGTCAACAGCGGAGTCTGTGGCAACAGAGTTGTTGAAAGACCAGAGCCCGCCGCCGGCACCACAGCATCGAGACCGATTCCTGCTCAGCGGCATCTCAACTAGGTCGAGGTTGGGCACAGCCTTCAAGACGTTTCGAGGCGACTCGTAGATGTTGCTGTGCCGACCCAAGGAGCACGGATCATGATACGCGACTCTCATATCCAAGTTGTGCGGGACAATTAGTCTCTCTTCAATTAGACGTTCTGTGTACTGCGTTGCGTGTGAAACTTGGCACGGCAGTTCGACATCGAGCATTTCTGGATACAGGTTCTTGAAAGTGTAGTAGCAGCCAGAGCAGGTTGTGACCAGAGTTTCAGCGCCCGTGGCTCTCACTCTTTCAACCAGTCTCAGGGCGTTTTCCCTTGCCTCGTCCAACAGTCCGGTAGCAAGCAGAACGTATCCGCAGCAGCCCTCCTTCTCACCAAGCAGCGTGAAATCAGCTTCCGCTAGAGTGAGAAGACTGTTGAATGCCACAGCCACGTTTGAGGTGCGTGTGGAGGTTGTGCAGCCTACCCAATAGAGAACTTCAGCTTTCTCTGGAAAAACTCCTTTGCGTTGAAGACGCTCAACCCATGCGACTCGTTTGCTGGGCAAGGTTCCGCCGGGGTCTCCAACTTCAAGAATGTTTTTGGCTGTGGCCGTAAACAATTCGGGGGCATGTCCACTCTTCGAAAGGCGGTACCGACCGTCTATTATGGCCTTTCTTACTTGTGTGCTTTCGAAACAATTGGCGAAGCAGAGTCCGCATAGGCTGCATGTGTAGAGAACTTCAGCGAGCTTGTGAGAGGGCTGCAACTCACCAGTGGATAATGCTTGGGTTAACAGGGTTCTTCCTTTCGACGACCATGTTTCGATGCTGTTGAAAGAAGGAGCCACCGTGCAATATCCGCTGCACACGTTGCAGTCGAGGCACTTCCGAGCTGGCAGACCAGAGAAAAATGATTTCAGTGCAAGGGCAAAGTTGCGAAAGCTGCCAATTCCAGCTCTTTGAATTTCCTGTTCATGAACTAGTCTGTGTAGCTCTTTTTCTTCTGTTTCTAAAAGTGTAAGTTGTGGTGGAGTAGCGCCGTCGATTAAAACCGTCTGTTGTGTCGGGTTGACTTGACGAGTCGCTATGCCTTCTGTGCCTCTTCTCATGATTTCGATGTTTTCTCTTCCAGCTAGTTCAATAATCTCTTTGATCTGTGCGTTTGAGGCAGCTTTGACAACAGCGTCGAGCTTCGGGTATTGCCTCTTCCTGAAAAACTGCTCGAAGGAGTAGACGTAGAGGTCTTCAGCGTCTGTCAAGACGCTTGCTTCACCAGCGATGCTCTTGAGACCTTGGATGACGCTGTTTCGTAGAGGCATATCTTCAACTCGACTTTGTCATTTGGTGAATAGGAAAGTTAAGTGAATGGGATAGATTAACGCTTCCTTCACAGATGACTGTGGACAGCCGACGGATCGAAGCGTCCAGATTCACTTTTCGAATATTCTTCCGCCTACGAACCCGCCAGCAACACCCATGCTACACTGATTAGGGAATCAACAACAGTGTTCTACAACATCAGGCTTGTTACTGATATGATTGATGACAAACATCTTTTGCCCTAAACCCTTTCCAAAACCAAACAACTCCCATCGAGAAGAAATTCATATAAAAGCGCCAAACACTATAAGCCTAGATTCTAAACAACAATCGAGGAAAAGAGGGAAAAATGATTATGGGATTAGATTGGTTGCCTAGAGACCATGAACTCAAGAACCACGCGTTACACAGTGACATGCACTGGAGCAAACAAGCCCCTGGCGTCATATACGAGAAGCGACCCCTGACAGACCCACAGGGCAAGCCAGTAGACGACTTATTTGTGTCCAGGATAATTCTCAACAATCCTCAACAGTACAACTCATACACCACAGAAATGGTGAAGGGAGTCATAGCTGGTTTTGAAAACGCGTCACTAGACCGAAGTGTCGTGGCAGTTGTATTCACGGGCGAGGGAAACAACGCGTTCTGCACAGGAGGAAACACCAAGGAATACGCCGAGTACTACAGCGAGAGACCAAACGAGTACGGAGAATATATGGAATTGTTCAATCATATGGTGGACTCCATACTCATGTGCAAGAAACCCGTGATCAACCGAGTGAACGGCATGCGTGTGGCTGGTGGACAGGAGATTGGAATGGCTTGCGACGTCTCCCTCGCGTCTGACCTAGCTGTTTTCGGACAGGCGGGTCCAAGGCATGGCTCTTCTCCAGACGGCGGCGCGACGGATTTTCTGCCTTGGTACTTGAGCATGGAAGACGCGTTATGGAACAGTGTTTCATGTGAAATGTGGAGCGCCTACAAGATGAAAAGACTCGGCTTGATAAACAAGG
>Ga0315314_1003819_pt1 | contig 11590 bp, 13 predicted proteins | sample TDP9_MG_FD_203631 | JGI IMG/M metagenome (GOLD analysis project Ga0315314, IMG submission 203631) | Freshwater sediment microbial communities from Lake Towuti, South Sulawesi, Indonesia - TDP9 | ecosystem: Environmental > Aquatic > Freshwater > Lake > Sediment | place: Indonesia: South Sulawesi...
GACCACTATGACCTTCCTGTACCTACCCCAGAAGCTAGGAGCCGTCACCCCGTCAAGTTCTGCTCCCTGATACACTTCATCAGAGAGTATCCAAGCTCCAACCTTACGAGCGATCTCACAGATCTCATCAACCGCTTCTTCACGCATTACAGCCCCTGTCGGATTGTTCGGATTGCAGACAGCTATCAGCCTAGTCCTCCTGCCTACAGCCCTCCTCAACGCGCGCATATCAGGCTTCCATTCACGCCGGAGTTCACGTAGCCTGAAAGACTTCACTCTAGCCCCAAAGGTCTTTGCTAAACCCCAGATCTGCATATAGTTCGGAAGCATAACGACGACCTCAGTCCCCCTCTCGAGGAACGACCACATCGCCACGAAGTTCGCTTCAGAGCTCCCGTTCGTAGCAAGCACATTGCCTGCATCCGCCCCCGGATAAACGGCCGCTATCGTCCTCCTCAACTCCTCACTCCCATTCGTCTGGACGTAGCCCAAAGACCGATCCAAGAACTCAACATCCTCGCCGCCCAACAATTCGCTAACTCTAAGCGGATGGACACCGCTCTCAGAAAGATTATACTCTACTTGGTTCTCCCATGTTGATTGCCAACGCTCTAACTCGAAGACATGAAGCTTCATCCCTTTCACCATGCGATCAACATACAAACAACTATAACAGGCTTTCCAAGAATTATATGGCGCATCATCCAGAGAAGATCTTCTACTATCTCGCCTTGGCTGTTCCGCGTTCAGACCAAGCCTTAGAGTTAATCGTGAAAAGGGGTAGGCAAGTTTATATTTTATGTAATGATACTCTCTTTAGAGGAGAGAATGTTTACAAGAAACATACGCTTCGGTTTCAACGAATCGAAACTAATCTTTACGTTAGAAAGAAATAAACAGATAGTATTCACATTCAAGGATGCCAAACAAATCCTTCGAACAAGCGATTCTTCAATATGGAACATAATAAATGGATTGAAGAGAAAGAGAAGAATTAGACAGATTCAAAAAGGATTGTATCTTCTCTCTCCGGCGAGGTCAGGAATTGAGGGCGAATGGACTGAACATATATTCACAATCGTTCCGAAACTGCTTGGAAAGAATTACTATCTAGGTTTCTGGTCAGCCTTATCCTATTGGGGAATGACTGAACAAATCCCGCAAAGAACCTATGTAATAATAACAAGAAGAAGAAAGGACCTAACATTTGATAATCAAGTGATCCAATTCGTCACCTATTCAAATAGCCGGTTTTTTGGTTATACTCAAGGGAAGATCGGGGAAACAGAGTTCAACGTGTCTACCCGTGAGAAGACGATAATTGATTCGCTGGCTCATCCTGAATATGCAGGTGGAATCTCAGAAATTGCTAAGGCTGTCTGGACAGCCAAAGATAAACTAAACATTAACCAGATGATCGATGACGCTAAGAGAATAGGAATCCGCACGGTACGTCTACGCTTGGGTTATCTGCTTGAATTGTTGGATTTCGACAAGGAATCCGAAACGCTTCTCCCCAAGAAGCCTACAGGCGCACCGTGGCTTGACCCTTCAACCATGAAGAAGCAAATCGAATATTCAACTCGGTGGGGGCTACGATTAAACGTACCCCAAAAAGTGATTCTCCACTGGAGATGACTCCCCCGTGAATCAAGACGAACTGAAGAGATACGCTGCCTCAAAGCAGATAGCGTTGGGAACTGCAGAGAAAGATTATGTATTATCAGTTGTTCTTATGCGACTTTCAAAGAGTCAATATGCAAAGAAAATCATCTTCAAAGGCGGTACAGCCATAAAGAAAGTCTACTTTCCAGACGCAAGATATTCAGCAGACCTTGATTTCAACTTCTTCGATATAGCAGGCGATGAACTTGTAAAAGAAATCTCAGAACTCTTCAGTGGAAAAACCATCTTGGAGGTAAATTTTGAAGAGATTAGAAGCAAAGAGATCACGGATGATAAGGTATTATTGCGCCTGGAATACAAAACGCAGATGGACCATCTGGATAACATAAGGCTAGACTACACTTTCAACGAACCAGTGTTGACTGCACCACATTGGTGGACACCAAAAGATGACTATGATGTAGCAAGAAGAATGACATGCGAACACCTGGCCGTAAGCGTAGGCGATTTTACAGCAGCCTATGACTGCAAACTCGGCAGAATGAGAGGAACGAGGGATCGCAGGTGGTGCATTGATTGCAGAACGGAAGCTCCCAGAAGAAGTGAACCGGCTCCTTCGGCATTCAAAGCCATATCCTTAGAAGAAATGCTCTCTGAGAAGGTTAGGGCGTGTCTAGTAAGAGGTAGACCGAGAGACCTCTACGACATATGGTTTCTACAATCCAAAGGCATCAAACTAGACGGAAATATGATTATCGAGAAACTTCGGCTATATGGAGAATTCAAAGAAGCAGTTCCAAGTCTAAGAGAAATTAGAGAACAACTAAGAACACAAATGGAACCTGAATGGGACAGGGACCTAGAAGTCCTCGTTCCATCCAAATCGTACCCAGCCTTTCAAGAAGCTCTAGAAAATATGATAAGCAGCTTAAAGAATTCTGGCTGGAAAGAATAAAGGACGCTAGACAAGGCTAATTGCCAACCTTCAATCTATATAGCTGTGAGTAAGTAGAGGCGTGTATAGGAAGAAGGTGGAGGCGGAAATCAAGTGGACCAACCTATAGTCGATCGATTCAGTGAACTGCGTGGAGGGAGCTGCGTCGTCTGCGGTAGGGAGCTACCTTTCAGTTTCGGGCGGCCGAGACGCTACTGCTCAGATGAGTGTAAGAGGCTTGCCAAGGCGCAAAGAGGCAGAATAAGAAAACGGCTTTTGAGAAGGCTTGTAAGCCAAAGATATGATGCGGAGATCTTCCAGTGGAGTCAGCCTACGCTCTACTCGGATGAACTGGGAAACATCTTCAACGAGTTCAGAACTCCGAGAGGAACGGTAGGTCTGCGATACGAGAGCTTCAATGAAGGAGTTGAAGAACCGCCGACAGCAGCCTACGCGTGCAACGGTCTCAGGTTCACCAAGGCAGGGCACATAGTTGTGAGCGCAGACACCCGAGCGTTCATCCTGAACGCTAGAAGATGGTGCCTAGAACATAAGAGCTTGCTCAGAAACCCCGAGCGTATACCAGCGCCAAACCTGAAGATCCATAGGATAGGCGTACCAGAATCATTTTTCACGCCGGAGAGCGATGGCTCCGATTTATTGGAGGGTTTCGGCGACCCTATTTTTTGAAGATCTTTCCGATTCAACAAACCTTTTGAGCACTAATCAACGAATACTGCGCTTTAGACAGTGTCTTTCAGCTTCTCCTGACGCTCAGGCAACTGAGAATACAAGCCCTCAGCAGTCCTATACACAGCCAGCCTTCCAACTGTCTCCCAGCGGTCTCCGGAATAGTGGCGTAGTTGAACCGTCAGCACCTCCGCGGCCGGATCTGATTTTCCAGCCCAAACAGTTAGGCTTAAGAAGTCTCCGTTCGGCATCCGATTCGAGAAACGTGCTTTGGGTTGAGGTTTGCTGGACAAACTGTATTCACCACTATTATCTATTCGTCTGCCTCTGCATTTAGTCTTGTGTTTACCAATATCATATGCAGTGCAAATAGTACTCGGCCGTGTATTCTCCAACATGCTTAAAACGTTTCATCAAAGACTTCGACACTTCTTTACCCTCAATTTGTTTAAGCCATTTCAAGAAGTTTAGGAATGAGCCGTACTCCTTCTTGATCTTCTGGAACTCTTTCGCGTTGTAAACGATACCCCTGATTTTCTTGAAGTTCCTTATAGCGTTTGGCCGCTTCATTAACTCTCTCGGCTGCGCTTTCGCCAATCTGTCTATATTGAAATTACAGAAACCTTTCCTGTATCTATCCCAGTTCTTCCTCACTATTTCCCAGTTCAAACCGGCTTGAAGAATGCACAAACAGAGAATTTCAAAATATTCTTGATCAGATTTCGGCTTCTCTCCAGGTTTACATTCGCTCTTATCTTCCTTCGCGTAAGTGCATTCCCATGGTGCTCTATGCTCTTTCATAATCTCAAACTGCCAAGAGCTTTCATTAATTGTTTTACTCTCTCCTAACTGGAGATGCCGAAGACACATAGGTCTATAAAGATTCTACATCAGGCTTTAGAAATATTGATTCGCGGATACGAGTTCTATAATAGCGGATGAACGTTGGAGGCTTTGATGAGGATCGTAGCGTTCGGCGACAGCCTGACAGTCGGTTACCTTTCGCCACTGACCGGTCTCGAATGGCCTCCTTCCCAGCCTTACACGAGGTTTCTTGAGGAGATGATTCGAAGCGCGATCGCGAAAACGTGCAAAAGCGTAAGACTGCAGGTAATCAACAAAGGCTTGAACGGTGACCTAACTGAAGGCATGCTCAACCGATTTGATCAAGATGTTCTTCAACTCAGCCCAAGCCATGTCATAATCCTTGGAGGAACGAATGATATAGGCTGGGGCATACCCGTCACCGAGATCTACTCGAACCTCGAGGAGATGTACGATAAAGCATTTCGCCGTGGCATCCGGTTGATCGCATGTGCTGTTCCTTCGATCCTCGGCTACGACTCCCTGATCCCACCCAGAGTGAGATTGAATGGAATGATACGCAGCTACTGCGAAGCGAAAGAAGCGAGGTACGTGGACCTATTCTCAGCAACCGCAGGCCCTGCAACCCAAAGACTATCACCAAAATACTCGAATGACGGCTTGCACCTTAACGCAGAGGGCTATCGAAAAGTCGCTGAAACAATTTTCAAGGAAGCTTTCCTCTCGTTCATAAATACGCACCCTGGAAATCTTGGAATCAGAGCGGTCCGACGAGCCGAGCAAGAGGGGACCTAAGTCCGAAGAACATCGGATGGATAGACTTTTAGACTACAATGCTGCCAGACTATCGACCCGACGAAAGGATGTGGAATACTTTGGAAAAGACCATAACCTACTTCAAGAAGGGCGGACCTGAGAACACGGCCCAGACCCTCGACGCGGCCAAGAGGAGGGCTAAAGAGCTCGGAATCAAAGATGTCGTCGTCGCCTCAACCCACGGAGGCACAGCCCTCAAGGCGGCGGAAGTCTTCAAAGACATGAAGGTGAACCTCGTCGCTGTCTCCATCTGCGAAAGCTTCCGGAAAGAAGGCTGGGCGATGACGAAGGCGGAGAAGAAGAAGTTAAGCGAAAGCGGAGTAAAGGTCCTGACCTCCATCCACGCTCTCGGCGACGGCGTCGCCAACGCCTTCACAGAGAAATTCGGAGGCAGATCCATCGATGAGGTGGCCCGGGAGACCCTCTACCGCTTCTGCCAAGGAATGAAGGTTTGCGTCGAAATCGTCCTCATGGCCGCCGACGCTGGGCTAATAGCGATGGACAAGGAGGTCATGGCTATCGCGGGGACTGGAGAAGGCGCTGACACATGCATCATAGTTAAGCCAGCCTACCCTAGGAAGTTCCTGGACTTGGAAATCAGGGAGATAGTGGCAAAGCCCAGAAACCTCTCGTAGTTCTTACATGCGCACGAAAGCGATAGAACTGTTCATGTTTTGAACCTTAGGAATTAGGTATTTTCGTGCATGTCATCTGCATTATGAGGTCATTTGCTCGAATATTCTCGCTATTTCTGGGTTACTGAAAACTATTGGGAACACTAGTAATGTTAAGATGAGGATGGCAATTATGCCGATCGTGAAGCCAGCGAGCATCTTTTTCTTAGCGTCTAGACTTGAAAGCACGATGTAGATCGCAGTAATAGTCATCAATATGTGAGTAAACTGTGCCTGAAGCATGATAGAACTCCAGTTAAATAGGAATAGTCCGCCAGTTCCAAAATATGTCAGAAAAGGGACCATAGCATTCATGAAGACTCTATTTTTGAATAAAAGAGCAGCGATTGTAAGATAAATGGTTGGAGCGCAAATATTCAGAAAAACCCAGTAGTAAACTGGTACCTTCAAAAAGACCAAGAAAACGAATGTGGACCACAAGGCATTGACTAAAATGAGAATAATTAAAACCCAAAGGATTTTTCTAGATTTTAATATATCTTTTAAAAGAATCATCTTCCGATACTCTCCAAAGAGAACTCTTGCAAGGCTACTCCCACAGGAAAGAGATACGGACGGAACTATAAACCACACCATGCGACTTGCTCCCACATTTGAAAGGGTATGGCTTCTGGGCTGGCAGGCTGCTATCTTATGGAAAGAAGAAAACGGAATGAAAGGAAAGCTTTTTGGCTTTTATGTTTAACCTATGTTCGAAGTGAGATATGTGTCAATGACCGCTGAAAAAAGGGCTTTGAACAAACAGCTGGAAACGGCGAGCTGGGGCATCTTCTTCATTGGGTTAGGCGGAATATTGGCTGTTCAATCCATCTATAAGATCGACATCAAAGGCGGCATGTTCATCACGATGGGTTTGCTTCTAGTAGCATTGAATGCTGTAAGATATCAGAAGCAAATCCCCATGAGCAAGTTCACCCTATTCATCGGGATCATTGTCCTATTAATCGGAGTCTCAGACTTCGCGGGTCTCAAGCTCCCAGTATTCGAGACTATCATCATCCTCATCGGCTTGTTCATCCTCTTAGGCGCAATCTCTAGGAAGAGCAGTTGACGTCGAATTGATAGTTAAGGATCTGATGAGTACGAACGTCGTCTCGATAGACTCAGAGGCAACAGCGAAGGACGCAGCGAGCTATTGGAGGAGAATATGCTAATTCATTTCAACATTACAAAGAGAGCAACCGCTAGAATCACAAAAGCCTAGATGTTGAAGAAAAAAGAGATCGACGCGTCCTTGTAGCGACATTCCTATTCACAGGTCTAAATGGAACAGGCTGGGTTAAAGTTGAATCAGATACCTGTAGTCAGCCAGGGCATCATTCAGAATGCCGACCGCCAAGATTCCTGGCCCCTCGCTCAACAGACATCGAAAACATATAATGTTGCACCCGCAGTGTCCTATTCTAGCTCTCTCACAGCTCTAGCCCCTCGAGTGAACATGCTACCTAAAAATCCCTAATTCCGAATATAACCTCTTTATGAAAAGTTAATATCTTATTTCCCCATTCGAGTAGTATTGCAGCTCGCGCGGTTGAACAGTCGTGGTTAAATCTTTAGACAGAGCCAAGCGGGAGATCATCAAAGCCTACGACAATGATCCGGAAGACTGGAGGGTCCTCGTCGGCCGAGACACGGGCAGGCACTTGAGCGTCTTGATCTCCCACGGCGAAGAACTCTGGATAGTCAAAGAGGAGCAGATCAACCCATACAAGTCGGTCGGGTATGGAGCCAAGACCTATCAAGACGCAGAGCTCCTCAAGAACATCTCACCATACACATTCGGGTTGAGGCCTCTCACAAGAAGCCAGATAGATGAATTGACCTCCGCGATGGAGAAGAAGAAGAGCATAAACGAAATTTTAACCGACTTGATGGCTAAGAAGCCAGTTTCATTCAAGGATATAGCTAGCCCGATGGTTCTTCAAGGCCCTGTGATACACTCACCGAAGCCCATCGATTACATCTCCGATAAGCATAGGCAGTTGGACTTGAAGCTCAAATTGGAGTTGGAGAAGCTCCTCCACAGAAAGTACCCTCAAACTGTTCTACCCTATATCTAGGCGCTAAGCGCTTGTAAGAGCCGCCGTATGAAAAAAGATGCTTCAGAACAATCTCTTACTTGTGCTGAACAGAATCGCCACACGCCCTCTTTTCTCGCCTGCCAGCTCTGTCGCTATGAGGTAGGAGTCATCTCTTCTCCAGATGGAAGTATCCAAAGTCAATCTTCTCACAGAATTGAAGCATCTCAACAATCACATTCTCTCTTAGTCCAACGCAGAAAGAACGCCGGGTCCATAACCTCAGTGTCTCTGTAAGTTCAGATATCTGATGATGAATTGGCTAGTTTCGGTGAGATAAGATCTTCATTCTTGAGCTATTTCCTTGAAAAGAAAAGACTATATGGAAACCATACGCTTAATCGAAATGCGTATACTGGTGAATATGTTTGGAGAGATTTCCCACAGGGATTGAAACTCTAGATGAGCTTGTCGAGGGAGGATTCCCCCGGCCGTCTTCTATAGGCATTATTGGAAACGTTGGCGCAGGAAAGTCACTTCTCTGTTGGCAGATTATGTGGAATGCTTTGAGGCAAGGATTCAATGTTTTGTTTTACCTGACGGAGGAATCCAAGGATGAGATGAAAGAAAGCTTCTTGAGATATGGGTGGGATGTAGACGTATACGAGAAAAAGGGAAGCTTGAAAGTTGTCGATGTTTTTTCAAAAGGAGTTGAGATAGCTAGGAAAGATGTTTTGGAACCTGAGAAGCTAATGGAAAGATCCTTCGAGTTTTTTGAAATACTCAAGGAGGGAAGGGACTACTATTTCGATGCCATTCGAGGGGGAAAACTCTTAGCCATTTTCAATTCACTCTCTACAGTCTTCTTGGCCATGGAAACGAAGAAGGCGCTGGCATTCATTCAAAATTTAAAGATGGGGACGAGAGTGGGTAGGTGTGTCGGAATAGCGACCCTCCACACTGGAATTCATGACGAGAAAATTGAAAATGTCTGCAAGAGTACCGCTGATGGAATTATCGAGATGAGAGCGATCGAAAAAAACGGGAAGTTGATTCGTCGCATGAGGATCCTAAAGATGAATAGGACTGATTTTTACCCAGAAGTATGCACTTACGCAATAGGAAAAGAAGGACTGGCATTCAGTAGAGAGGTTTTCTAACAGTAATTTTCTGAGCTGAAAAGAAGGTTGGCAGCAACTGAAGAGATTCTAGCGATAAAGGTGAGCATAAACGAGCTTGTTGACAGAATATCGAAGTCTGAGAAAGAAAGAGTCTTTCTGATTCTCCTACAACCGGATGTTTATCCAAGTCTCATATCCAACCTAGTGGAAGGCTTATGTGATAGGGAAGATGTTCAGGGTGTATACGTAACAATCACTTTGCCCTATCGTGAATTAGCTTCAATTTTAGGTGGCAGACAGATCGCTTCAGGAAAGATTCTTTTTATCGATGCCATAAGCAAGGGCACCGTTGGCAAGGTAAGCGCAGATAACTGTTTCTTCCTAGATGGACCTGAGGATCTTATTCAACTATCTATTACTCTAGAAAAGTTCGTCAAAGAGACGAGAATGGAAAAGACCTTTGTGTTAATAGATTCACTAACTGTTCTACTAGTACATAATTCTAAGGACTTGATAATGAAGTTCTCACATCACATTGTATCTAAACTTAGAAGTTATAAGTGTAAAGTCATATTCCTTGCCTTGGACGAAAAAGAGCATCGCACACCGTTGAAGTTCTTATCTTTTCTAAGCGACAAAACTTTCCAACCGATTGAGCCTGCGCCACAGGAAAAATGAGGCTAACACGCTAGCGAATAAGATCGCGAACTATAGACTTGCTGTAGAAGAAAGAGTTCAAATAGAATTAAATGCCAACACACTAGATATCTTGAACATAGAAATGGTTTTGCTTGCACGGGTTGGGTCGAAGTTTGGGCAAGACAAGAGGAATCTTTAAGCTCATAAGAATAAGATACATTCTTTTTCTTAACATACCGTTCATACTATCTGCCTTTATTCTGGCAAGAAATTTTGACTTAAGACTTATTCTCTTTGTCTTCTTATCGTACTTTTTTGCTCATTTTTTCATAAATGCAGTAAACGACTTATATGATATTGAGGCGGATAAGGTTCATCCGGTAAAATCGATTGAAAACCCTATAGTCTCTGGAAAATTATCCTTTAAGGATGCAAAATATGTGACCATCGCGTTGCCATTTTTGGCTCTATTATTAGCTATTCCAACAAATCCCATTTGGTTCTCTGCGATTCTATTTGTAATCTTCCTAGGATGGTCGTATAGTGTACCGCCGATCAGAACTAGGGCAAAAGCTTGGGGTTTCCTAACAAATGAAACCCTCGGAAGCAGCATCGGATTCATATGGGCCTATTGGGCGGTGAAGCCTGTACAGACAAACTGGCCGTTCTGGATAATCCCGACAGCTCTCTACATATTCTTCAGTCACGCAATTATCGTGAGTAAAGACCTACCCGATATGGATCCAGATAGAAAAGCCGGTTTTGAAAATTTCTCAACGGCCTACGGTATAAAGACAACTCAACGATTCGTCATTTCAAGTGCGGTTGTAGCATTCATAATCTATGTTTATCTCTTGGCTAATCACGTTTTCTCCATAATAAGCCTACCATTCGCCATCATAGGCGCTTTCCTGCCCTTAAGAAATCTTTCAAAACCTCTTGAACAAATAACTGATCGCCGTCTTATATATCAGAGAGTGGTCCCTGCCAGTTTATTCTATTCGATTGCCTTAACAGTAGGAGTGTTCGCAATGCTCTTCACGCCTTGGTGAGGAGAGAAAGCATTTCTTTGCTCATCGAAAAAGGCCGGCTGAGCTTTTAACAAGCAGAAAGCTTCAGAGTGCAACATATCTTAGAAGTAGGATTGCGTAGCATACAGCTACGGAGACGATCATCGACGGATACGCGACTTTGCAATATGCCCTCCAACTGATCGGATACTTGTTCTTTTCTGCAACTGCTACTCCTACCACGTTGGCTGACGCGCCTATCGGCGTCCCATTGCCACCTATGTCTGTTCCGAGCGAGAGGGTCCACGCTATGGGATTCAATTCGAGCCCTGTGATTACTGAGAGATCTTTGATGAGAGGTGCCATCGTTGCCGCGAAGGGAACATTATCGACTACAGAAGAGAGGAAGGCTGACATCCATATTATTATGCCCAACGCGACAGCCATGTCTTTGCCAGCTATCTGTCCTATGCCTTGAGCGGTCATCTCGATTATTCCTGTATACTCTATGCCGCCAACAACTATGAAGAGGCAACCGAAGAAGATGAGAGTCAACCAATCTATCTTCTCAAGAAACTGTGGGGTCTTCTTGATCGGATTTCCACCGAACACTAGGATAACGCCTGCGGCGATGACGCCGATCTGCGCAACAGTCAATCCTGTCATATGGTGCGTGGCTAGCAGTGTCACCGCGATACCTAGATCAACCACGCCAACCTTGAAGAGCCAAGGGTCGATGATGGCTTCGCTAGGCTTTATGAATTTGAGTTCACTCTTGTCAAGGCGCGTCTTAACCTCTACCTTCGACTTGCGAAGATCCTTTCTATACCAAGAATAGAAGAAAATCATTGTGACAACCCATGATACCCAAGCGGCTGGGCCTGTGTTCACGACGAAATCCATGAAGCTGTAGCCCAAGGTCGTTCCGATGATGATGTTAGGCGGGTCTCCAACCATAGTTGCGCTCCCACCGATGTTGGCTGCGCAGATCTCAACGATAATGAGTGGGATCGGATTGAGTCCGATCAGGGTTCCAACCTCTATCGAGAGGGTTGCCATGAAGAGCATCACCGTTATGCTGTCAAGGAACATCGATAGAAATCCGGCTAAGAACGGGAAGATGAAGAAGATGTAGATTGGATTATATTTCGTCTTCTCGACGGCGAGCAAGCCTATCCATCTGAAGAAACCGCTCTCCCTAAGCCCGGTCACCATC
>Ga0315314_1003820_pt1 | contig 11589 bp, 8 predicted proteins | sample TDP9_MG_FD_203631 | JGI IMG/M metagenome (GOLD analysis project Ga0315314, IMG submission 203631) | Freshwater sediment microbial communities from Lake Towuti, South Sulawesi, Indonesia - TDP9 | ecosystem: Environmental > Aquatic > Freshwater > Lake > Sediment | place: Indonesia: South Sulawesi...
CTTGCCGTCAGAGGTGGCGATGCCCGCGCTCTCCTGGCCCCTGTGCTGAAGCGCAAAAAGGCCAAAATAGGTGAGCCGCGCCACCTCCTCCCCGGGGCCAAAAACCCCGAAGATTCCGCAGTGGTCGTGGAGTTCCGATTCAGGAAAAAAGACGGTTTTCATAATTGCTGATTCATCCGCAGATTTCGCAGATTTCACAGGCAGTTTCTACCTCCTGATGCTGAGAATCACTTCTTGAAGGGGCTCACGATGTCTCTGCGAGTTATTCGGCCACTTACTGCCGCGGCGGCGCAGAGGGGTCACCTGATACTCTTTGAATCCCAGGCCCAGGGCGATTTTTCCCAGATATTCATGGGTGGGCACATACACCCCATAGGGAGCGGAATCGCCCAGAATTAGCACGAAACTCGCTCCGGGCCGAAGCACCCTGAAGTTGTCTTGCAGCACAAGTGTCATGTCATTGAAATACTGCGCCACCATTATGTCATAACTCTTCTTGCCGCCTTTACGAAGCCTTACCTCAGTAAGCCTCGCAGCGGCCTCTTTCAACTTCGCTGCAACCTCCGGTGCCGCTCCTTCCAGAAGAGCGCTCAACGGGGCATTCAAATCATAATCGCGCCGGTTTATCTGTGTCGTGGCAGAAATAATGAGTCTGCTGCGAATCTTCTCGGAGATTTCCGCCCAACTTCTTGCCATTTCCAGAAAATACAATTCAAGGCGGGTTCTATCGGCATAATCATAGTTGTTCAGATAGGGAGGAGAAGTGAAACTGAGATCGCAGGCCTCGTCGGGCAAGGGGCTGTTCCTGGCATCGGCGAGGTGGACAACCGCTTCCGCGGAACTGGCCAACTGGGCGGCCTCCATCACATCCTGATACATCTGCCAGATTTGACGCGTAAATGCCTCTAGCGCGGGTTTCTCTTCTATGCGCTTGGCCGGAGCAATATAAGGCCAGCCGGTAGCCGCGGCCGAGGCCTGTCTCAGCGTGCAAGCCAAACCCAGCAACAAGAAGTCCCGGTGTGAATCGCAGGAATCGCCGTGGACGATAGCGTTGCGAATCGCGACAAGTCTTCTGAGATTCTCTTCGCTGAAGCATTTGCGAACGAGCGCGGGAAAAGCGTCCAGTTGAGAGTTGAGGGTTGAGGGTTGAGGGTTTGCCTCTTCAAGATTTTCCAGAAGCCTCACAATAGAGGCGCGTAGAGCGACGAACTCGTAGTCCCAGGTAAGTTTGATCTTTGCCACCCAATGAACAAAGGGGTGGGCCTCTACCCCGTGAGAAGCGATGTTGTTCTTCTTACACTCAATCAGGGTAGTCCCGGTGCCCACAAAGGGGTCATAGACCATCTGGCCGGGGCGAATTCCGTATTCTGCCAGGACATACTGCACCGCCCGGTAGGAAAAGCCCGCGGGATACTGGAACCAGCGGTGAATGGGAGCGCTCTTGCTGTCTGCGAAGGTGCCGAAATCGCCCTCAATATTATTCTCAGTAGCCCTCTTCTGCGGGAGAGGCGTCAGCAGAGCCATCTGCCCTGCGGCAAGGAGTTCCTGCACACTTGGCTCGTGCACTTGTCCGGCTAGGTCTCGGCCGCCATCTTCAAGGGGCATATACTCTTACTCCATGGTCGCAGGGAGAGAGTTGTAATAGGCCTGGGCCATTTTGGAGACAGACAGACGGATGTGTTTGTCGGTAAGGCGAATTGAGAACATGTCCCCGGTGGTGCGCCCAATCTCCTGGCAGGGAATAGCATGGCGTCCTATTATTTCAAGTATAGCATCTGCGTTTTCCGGCGGGCAGGAGATTACTATCCGCGAGGGTGATTCCCCAAACAGGTAGGCATCGGCCCTGGTTCCCTCTGCATCGGGCAAAGAGATTTCCGCGCCTATCCCTCCGGCAATGCAGCATTCCGCCAGGGTTACCGCTAGCCCCCCGGGAGAACAATCATGCGCGCTGGAGAGAAGCCCCTTTTGAACCATCTCCAGGCAAGCCGCTTGAACGCCCTTTTCCAGTTCCCAGTCCAGCGAGGCCGGACGGCCGGCCTCCTGATTGTGCCACACCTTGAGATACTCGCTTCCGCCCAGTTGGCCCGCGCTTTCACCCAGCAGAAAGATGGCCTCCCCTGGTCGCTTGAAACCCATCGTGCAGTGGCGGCTCACCTCCTTCAATACTCCCACCATGCCAATTTCCGGCGTGGGGTAAACGGCAGTTTCCGGCCCTTCGTTATAAAAAGATACATTCCCGCTCACTACCGCAACCTCAAGTTGGCGGCAGGCCTCAGCAATCCCCTCCACACAGCGGCGGAACTGCCAGAAGCGATCCGGTTTTTCCGGGTTGCCGAAATTCAGGCAGTCGGTAACCCCGGCGGGGTCCGCTCCCACACAGACCAGGTTCCTCGCCGCCTCGGCGACGACCAACTGCGCCCCGAGATAGGGGTCAAGATAGCAGTAGCGCCCGTTTCCGTCGGTGGTGATGCCAATTCCCTCCTTATAGCCCTTGATGCGAAGCACCGCGGCATCCGCCTCCCCGGGCAGGACAACAGTATTTGTCTGCACCATGTGATCATACTGCCGATAGGCCCATTTCTTGGAGGCAATATTGGGAGAGGCCAGCAGTGCCATCAGCACCTCCGCAAGGTCCTTCGGCTCCGGCAATGAGGAGAGGTCGGCCTGCTGGAGAGAGGGGAGATAGCCGGGCTCTTGGGCGGGGAGATGATAGGTCGGGGGATCCGCCAGCACCGAGGCCTTCACTCTTGCTACGATTTTCCCATTATCGCGGATAGTAAGAAAACCGTCGTCAGTAACCTCGCCAACAATCGCCGCGTTCAGGCCCCATTTGCGGAAAACCCCGATTACCTCCTCCTCCCGGCCCTTCTCGGCGACCACCAGCATCCTCTCCTGGGATTCGGACATCATCATTTCCCAGGGTTCCATTCCTTCTTCCCGGCGGGGCACGCGCTGAAGTTCAATATCCATGCCAACTCCGCCGGCCGCGGACATCTCTGAAGTGGTGCAGGTGAGGCCGGCCGCGCCCATGTCCTTCAGGGCGACGACGGCTCCTGTCTCCAGGGCTTCCAGGCAGGCCTCAATCAGGCATTTCTCGGTAAAGGGGTCGCCAATCTGCACCGTGGGGCGTTTCTCTTCATCCACGCCGAACTCATGACTGGCGAGAATGCTGGCCCCGCCGATGCCATCCCGGCCGGTGGAGTTCCCCACCACGAGCACGGGGTTGCCTTTTCCCCGGGCGGCGGCGCTGGCAATTTTCTTCTCCTCCACCAGCCCCAGGGCCATCACATTCACCAGGCAGTTGCCCCGGTAGCAGTCATTGAACTCTATCTCCCCGCCAACCGTGGGCACCCCCAGGCAGTTGCCGTAGAACTGGATGCCGTCAACTACACCGGCGAGCAGATAGCGGGCATGAGGACTGGAAAGGCTGCCGAAGCGAAGGGCATCCATCAGCGCAATGGGCCTCGCCCCCATGGTAAAAATATCCCGGATAATGCCGCCAATGCCGGTGGCCGCGCCCTGCCTGGGCTCCACCTGGGAGGGGTGGTTGTGGCTTTCCATCTTGAAAAGACAGAGGAGTCCCGGGGCGACTTCTATTCCCCCGGAATCTTCGCCCTTGGCGCGGCTGCGATATTTCCCTTCTTTAGGCAAAAGCCCAAGCACCGGCCGGCTGCGGGGATAGCCGCAGTGCTCCGACCATTCCACCGAGAACATCGCCAGTTCCGTCGGCGTCGGCTCCCTTCCCAGGGCCTTCAGAATGTGTTGATATTCCTCATCACTCAATCCCAGTTCGCGGTAAACAGCGGCGTCAATCATTTTGGTCAGTTCCCCTAGTTGAAGGTAGTTCGCGAGGCCGTTCCCATCTGGCAACATCATACCTTGCCGAGGGGGAGGGGTCAAGGTTGGGGAACAGTTGAGCGTTCAGAGTCTGAAGGCTATCATAGACATGGCAACGCGTCCGAGATCCAGGAATCCTCTTCGTCGGTCAGACATACATACCTGGTCGAACGCCAATAACGCGCACAGAGATCGGGCCGCGCTCAACGACTCATTTTCCCACAGTCAGATCTGATCGTATTTTCGGAGAACGTTCAGTAACTTGTCTAGCTTCTCGGGATCCATAGACGGATCTATTTGGATGCTAATATCGGCCCTTCCTCTCCCTTTTACTACCTTATCCGCGCGCGCAACACCTTGACTCGCCTCAGTTCCTCCAAGTTCGCCAGGGGTAACTGTTTCTGTGCTCTCTTTTCCGGTATCGGCATCTGGTAATTCAGCATATTGTTCCGGTCGCGCATCTGGCCCGGTGACTGGGAGTCTTGCTCCAGCAGGATGGAAGGATACAGAATCACCATTCTCCTGTGCAAGGCCAGCGAATACGGCTGACGTAACGAATAGGTCGGTACATTCGTCAACAGATTCGGGATGCACCTTGAGGCTCAGGGCCTGCTGCCGGACCCTTGACCGCGAGACGTTATCGTTGCAGAAGGTATCGAATAGTTTCTTGAAGAGCCCAGGCTTCAAAAGAGATTCGTGAAGCAAGTTGGGCAAATCATCCTTTGTTGCAGCCATGATCTTCTTGGCCAATTCTGTCGCGAAGTATCCTCTCGGGTTCCCGTCCAGGAGGCCAAACTGTCTGAGAGCCGCTGCCCGAACTTCTCCTATCTCGCTTTTTGCCCCAAAGACTCCCGCCAAGACAATGTCTGCAGGCTGGGCAGCAGTGTGGGTTTTTGAAACCAGTTTCCGTGCATAGCCAACGGCCTGCTCAAGGTCAACTCGCGGGAAGGTTGTTCCTCCTCTCCTCCCACCTTTGGGCATCTTCTTTTGTGTGCTCATTCGGTTACCTCTCTCTCATGGCTTCTAGTAGCTGCTGGAGGCCTGTAAGATAATCTACCGAGAAGTCTGCGTACTTCTTCTCTTTCATCAGTGGTGGAATCTCGCAGACGCCAAGCTTCAGTGGAAGGACCTTCACCCGGCGAGACTCTACCTCGTTGATTAGTGCGTTGTTCAACTCTCTCTTGACCCACTCCGAATCTACCGAGTTTTCACTCAAAGCGATAAGGAAGTAGTCCGAGGCGGCGAGGCCTTGTCCGATCTTCTCTACGATCGAATCGCCAACCCTGATCATTTGCTCGTCAAGCCAAACAGTGATTCCATTTGCTGTCAGGTCGGCTGCAAGTTGTCGGACAAACGGTTTGTCCTTTGAGCTATGAGATAAGAAAGCCACCACTTCGCGCTGTTCTTTGCGACCTGCTTTCTGCTGAACCGCTTCATTGACGAGGTTTTCGACCCGGAGGCTGGGCTGCAAGACACGAAGTTGTGTGGCCCATTTCATGAGCGGATCGAATGCTTTAGGTTCGAAATCTGCCACACCAACGACCGTAGCAGCCTTTCTCAAAGATACGTCAACGGGGTCACCAAGCGTCATGAACTGGCGAAGATACCTCATAAGCGGCATGCGCACTAGGGCTTCGCGGATGACCGTAGTCTTCTGCTCCGATGACCCTTGATAAGGATAGGGACAGGCGAGAACATGCGTGTCATCTGCAGTTTTCTGCACAACTCCAATCGTTAGGCAATTCTTCAGAAGCTTGCCCACGGTGCGGGGGTCCAGCCCAGCGAATTGAGCGACCTGTTTCACCGACGGGAGGTCGAGCCAGGCCAGAGCATCTAAGACGGGGAATAGGGCGTCAATTTTGGCTGCTTCAAATGAGAGGGAACATGTTCGTCGTTGAGGCTTTTTCGCCATACTACGTATCCCCTCAATCCTCAGTGACACTTTTGGCGCGCCCATGGCTGAGAGGCATTTCCGATGTGGCGAGACGCTCCCTCAGTCTCTTGAGGACCTTCAACAGGATGTCCACTCTTGCGTCGAGTATGGCAGAATCACTCTCAGTTTTCTCCAGCAGCCGTGTCGTGCAGTTGAGTATCTCCCGCTCTTGGTGAGCAGCTATCTCAGCATGGCTCTTCCACCTCTTGTACGCCAGCAACGAGGATACAACCCATGTTGTCAATCCCATGAGAAACAAACCGGCGGTAAGGATGAAGTGCTCGTTCTCTGGATAAGAGGGGATAGTGGGGACGAATAGATTTGCAGCGCCTAGGCCAACAAGAACGAGCGGAATTCCACCGATTTTCCAAAATCCTGTAATATAATCATTTAGGGGTTTTAGATGGTCCCATCTCTGCTCTTCCATGCTCTTCTCCTGTTGGCTCTTCGAGTGCCAATCCCAAATCTGAACGGACAGTACCACATATGTATCTCCGCAATTATCCGGCCGCCATTGGGGCTTTGCAGGGCCCCCCAGGTTGCCTGGGAGGATACGGCGGATAGCCCTTGGCACATTCATATTATACCAAACAAAGGGTTTGTCGGATAGGTTGGCCGCGTGTGTGCTTCTGTCATCAGCGGCTTTTTCAGGACAGACGCTTCATTGTGAAGAACTGGTCTAGGCCTATTTTGGAGTGCGGCGGCTTGCCGCCGCCCACAGCAGATTTGCCGCTGGCAAGCCAGCGGCTATGAAAGCGGGAGCAAGGCTCCCGCACTCCAAAAACACAGCCTGGAAAATGAAAAACAGAACCATTCGGGCGGGTTGGTGAACCCGCCCCTACTGGCTGCAGATACCTGCCGCACAATTCTGTAGGGGAGGCTTCACTAAGCCTCCCGCCAGCCTGTAGTTTGACACTGCTGGATGGGCTTGTTATAGTGAGCCGAGCCAGCCCCACATCTGATTCATCGTGGGGCAAATCTTTGACGGAGCAAAACAGGGTGGCGAAAATCAGGACCGCTCTCATCAGCGTTTACGACAAGCGCGGACTGGGTGAGTTCGCCGCCGGGTTGACGGAACTTGGCGTGGAGATTCTCTCTACCGGCGGCACCGCACGAATGCTCTCAGATGCGGGGATAAAGGTGCGGGAAATCTCGGATTATACCGGCTTTCCGGAGATGATGGAGGGCCGGCTGAAGACCCTTCATCCCAGGGTTCACGGGGGCTTGCTGGCGCGCCGCGATCATGCGGAAGACATGAAACAGGCGCAGGCCCACGGAATCCAGATGATTGATATGCTGGTGGTGAATCTCTATCCCTTTGAGGAAACCATCGCCAGGCCCGGGGTAACCCTGGAAGAGGTGGTAGAAAACATAGACATCGGCGGCCCGGCGATGCTGCGGGCGGCGGCGAAGAACTACCGCCATGTTGCTGTGGTCTGCAATCCTGATGATTATGAAGAGATACTGGCGGAAATGCGCGCCAACAACTGCGAGGTGTCCGAACAAACCTGCACCCGGCTCATGGTGGAAGCCTTCGCCCGCACCAGCGCCTATGATGCGGTGATCTCCGATTATTTCGGCAAGCGATTCTTCGGGAAAGACGCGGGAATGCCCCGCCGTCTGCTGTTGAACTACGAGAAAACGGAAGACCTGCGCTATGGAGAGAATCCCCACCAGCGGGCCGCTTTCTACCGAAAGGCGGGACCGCCTTCCATCGGCCTCGCCGCCGCCAGGCAGATTCAGGGAAAACAACTTTCCTATAATAACTACCTTGATTTGGAGGCCGTGTTGGGATTTATTCGCGAGCGCGTGGCTAGGCCTAAAGGCCGCCACCCCGGCCCGGAGGGCCTAGGGGATGACCCTGCGGCTTTCATCGTCAAACACAACAGCCCCTGCGGCGCGGCGATGGCTGATACGCTGGCCCAGGCCTACGCGGATGCGTTGGCTACCGACCCGCTCTCCTCCTTCGGAGGAATCATCGGCCTGAATAGAAGAGTTGATGTTGCCACGGCCCAGGCGATCCTGCGGGGAATTGAAAAATATGGGTTCATGGAATGTGTGCTTGCACCAGGATATGACGAGGAGGCAGTGAAGATTCTCTCCGCCAAGAAAGACCTGCGAGTCCTTGAACTGCCGGACTTCAAGACCGGGGAAGAATTGGCTTTTCGCCAGGTAACAGGAGGGCTGCTGGCGCAAACCCCTGACCGGGACAGCGCAGAGGAGATGCGAATCGTGACGCGGCGCAAGCCAACTGCCGAAGAAATGGAATCGCTGAGGTTCGCCTGGCTGGTCTGCAAACATACGAAGTCAAATGCCATTGTCCTTGCCCAGGGGAGAAAGGCCGTGGGCATCGGCGGCGGAGACACCAGCCGCATTGATGCTGCAAGAAGCGCCCTGCGAAGAGCAGGAGACCGCGCCAAAGGCGCAGTGCTGGCGAGTGATGCCTATTTTCCGTTTCCGGACACGATTGAGATGGCCGCCGCAGCCGGCGTGAAAGCCGTCATTCAGCCCGGCGGCTCGCTGAAGGATGAGGAAGTGATTCGCGCCTGTGACGAGCATGACATCGCCATGCTCTTCACCGGCGTCAGGCATTTCCGGCACTAGGGTCTTTTTCATCACCAAGACACCAAGACACCAGGAGAGTCAAACTTTGTGTCTTGGTGCCTTGGTGGTGAAGGATAGTGCAGTAGAGGAGGTTGGCGATGAACCGCGGTCTGGCGGAAGTTGATGTGGAGATAGCGGAGGCGCTGGCGAAGGAGTTGGATCGCCAGCAGAACTGCCTGGTGCTGATTCCTTCGGAGAATTATGCCTCAAGGGCGGTCTTGCAGGCGCAGGGCTGCATCATGACCAACAAGTATGCCGAGGGCTATCCCGGAGCGCGCTGGTATAATGGCTGCGGCCCCGTTGACATCGCCGAATCTCTGGCGATAGAGCGGGCGAAAAAACTCTTCGGCGCCGACCATGTGAATGTCCAGCCCCACACCGGCTCCCAGGCGAACATGGCCGCCTATTACGCCCTGCTGGATCCAGGCGACCGGATACTTTCGCTGGATGTTGAACACGGCGGCCACCTTACTCACGGCCGCAATGTCAACTTCTCCGGCCGCTACTACCATGTCAGCCACTACGGGGTTGACCGGGAAACGGAACTGATTGACATGGAGGTGGTGCGACGCATTGCCCACCGGGAAAGGCCTAAACTAATTGTTGTGGGCTACAGCGCCTATCCCCGCCAGATTGACTTCGCTGCCTGGAGAGAGATTGCGGACGAAGTTGACGCCTATCTGATGGCCGACATTGCCCATATCGTCGGCCTCATCGCCGCAGGCGAACATCCCGACCCAGTGCCTTACTGTGATATCGTAACCTCTACCACGCACAAGACCCTGAGGGGCCCGCGCGGAGCCTTCATCATGTGCCGCCGTGAATATGCAGATTTGGTTGACCGCGCCTGTTTCCCCGGAATTCAGGCGGGCCCGTTGATGCATGTCATCGCCGCCAAGGCGGTGGCCTTCAAAGAGGCGATGACAGAAAACTTCCGCGCTTACCAGCGCCAGATCGTGTTGAATGCAAAGGCTTTTGCCGCAGCCTTGATGGAACGCGGCTTCCGGCTGGTGAGCGGCGGCACGGATGTTCACCTGGTATTGATTGACCTGAGGCCTCTCAATATGTTTGGGGCTGTGGCGGCAGATTTGCTGGAGGAGGCGGGTATAATTGTAAACAAGAACCCTATTCCCTATGATCATGTCCCACCGGCCCTTGCTTCCGGCATCAGACCCGGCACACCTGCGGTCACCACAAGAGGAATGAAGGAGCCTGAGATGGGGCTGATTGCAGACATGATCTCCCGCGTGCTGCGTTACCCGGAAGACGAATCCCTGCGCCGAAATGTGCGGGAAGAAGTGCGGGAACTGTGCGCCCGCTTCCCTATCTATGAGGACTTACACTACGGCTGCTGCGGATAGCGGGTTTGCCGGAGTCACCTATATTTCTGCCCGCATTTTCGGAAAAGGCGAAAGCCATGTCTGAAGATTCCGCGCTCTTGGCAAAGGTGAAAGAGGCCCTCGGCAAGGACGAGGCTTTCCGTGGCCTGCGGCTTCATCTGCGCGCCGTGGGAGGGGTGGTCTTTCTGGATGGCGAAGTAAAAAGCGAAGAAGAGCGGGCTGCTGTGGAGGCCCTCGTTCGCGAAATAGAGGGCGTCCGCTGGGTGCAGAATCGCCTCCAGGTGAACGCCCCGGACACCCCCGCTGATCGCGATCGCCACTACCATGAGCGTTGAACAGAACCGCCCTTCTCCACGGGTTGGCTGGTGATCGCGGCGGCCTTTTTCCTCTGCCTGCTGGCCCACTTTATGCACTTCTGTCAGGCCTGGTGCAAACGACTCTGCACCACTTCCAGTTTCTCTTGCAGGGCAGCAATTTCCGCCAGGTCCGGCCAGGGAAGCAGCAGACGAAAACGCGGCGGGGGCACAGAAAAGCGCGCTTCATGGCAAGAAGCCGCGAATTGGGGCGGAAAACGCAGCGCACGCCTGCGGCGGTTGACGGGAAAGACCACCATTTCCGAGTCATCATAGGCGGAAAGCCGGGTGGCTTCGCGCCGTCGGGCATAGGCCGGAGAAAGCCGGGTTACCTCCCGCCAATGCCACATCGCCTCTTCCGTTTCTCCCCGAAAATAGCGCACCAGTCCAACATTTGAGTGCACAATCGGGTTCTCCGGCTGTATCTCCACTACCTTGCCGAGATGGTGGAGGGCCTCGGAGAGGAGTTTGTTCTTGGCATAGCCCAGCCCCAGGTTGTTGTGACCCACCAGAGAACGGGGCAAGAGAAGCAGCACCCTCCGGAAGCAATCCACGGCGGCATCGGTTTGGTCATCCCGGTAATAGGCGATGCCGAGATTGGTCAGTATCTCCACATTCGTCGTTTCCAGGGAGGCCAGCCGTGCCCACGCCTTGATGGCTTCGCCGGGCCGCTTTTTCTCGGAGTGAATGTGGCCGAGAATATCCAACACGGAAGGCAGGTCCGCGGCCTTGCGGGAGGCGATTTCTATCTCCTGAGAGGCGGCTGTGAAATCTCCCTCCTGATAGTGAGAAAGAGCGAGATTGGAGCGAATGCGCGGCTCCTCCGGCAGCAGATTGCTGGCCTGCATGAAGGCCCCTGCCGCTTCCACCGTCTGCCCTGTCAGCAGGCGCACCACGCCCAGGTTGTTCCAGGCCGCAGCAAAGCCGGGATAGCGCTCTTTCAGCCACCCCAACTGCGCAATTGCCTCCTCATAGCGTTCCAGGGCATCCAGCACGAGAGCGAGGTTGTAATGCGCAGGAGCGCTGCCGGGAAACAGCGCGATCGCCTTGCTGCCGGCTTCAAGGGCATTGCGATAACGCTTGGCAAGATAGCCCGCCGCGGTCAGATTCACCAGCGCGTCGTGGTTATCTGGGCGCAGTTCCAGGGCCCTTTCCGCCTCCACCAGGGCCTCTTCTTCTTTGCCCTCCTCCAGCAGGAAGAAAGCCAGATTGTGGCGTATCTCAAAATCCGCGGGCGAGTGGCGAGCGGCCTCGCGGAGTTCTTCCAGGGCCTGGCGGGAGCGGCGGCAGGCATAGTGTAGCATTGCTGATTGTCCCAGCGCGGGGGCGAAGTTTGCCTGTTGTCGCAGCACCATAGAGAAAAAGGCTCTCGCCTTCGTCAACTGTCCGCGAAGCAGACAGCAGAGGCCCGCATTATGATGGCCCCAGCGGGGAACCCGCTCCTGGCGACTCGCCGCGAGAAATTCCTGGCAGGCTCCCCCAAAGTCTCCCAAGCGAAAGCGGAGCGCCCCCAGATTGACGA
>Ga0315314_1003821_pt1 | contig 11589 bp, 8 predicted proteins | sample TDP9_MG_FD_203631 | JGI IMG/M metagenome (GOLD analysis project Ga0315314, IMG submission 203631) | Freshwater sediment microbial communities from Lake Towuti, South Sulawesi, Indonesia - TDP9 | ecosystem: Environmental > Aquatic > Freshwater > Lake > Sediment | place: Indonesia: South Sulawesi...
CTGAGAAACACCGCGCTCTAAGACTGGCATTCATAAGAGGCATCCCAGCACTCTTCGAAACCCTTTATCTCGGCGTTAAAGGCCTCTTTTTCTCAGCTGACGCAGTCTTGGAGGAAGAAGGTGAAAAGTTCACCTACAAGGAGATAGCTGTAACAATAGCCCTGACATTGGCTTTGAGCTCTTTTTTCATCGCTGTGCCGTTTCTACTAACAACGTTGCTCAGATTGACCGGCGTAGTTTTTAACCTCGTCGAGGCCGCGATCCGGCTGACGATTTTTCTATTATACTTAGGGTCTGTGTCAATGTGGGGTGAGTTTAGAAGGGTTCTACAGTATCACGGTGCAGAGCACAAAGCCATCAACACATACGAAGCCGGAATTGCTCTCGAAATCGCAAACGCAAGAAAATTCTCACGATTGCATCCCAGGTGCGGAACATCCTTCATATTCATCGTCCTCTTGATAAGCATTGTACTGTTTTCGATAATGCCAGACCTCGGATTTCTCGCAAGACTGGCATACAGAGTAATCCTGATTCCAGTAATGGGCGCTGTATCTTATGAGGTTTTGAGGTTCAGCGACAGACACAGAGACTCAAGACTGATGAAGATCCTGATTATGCCAGGTTTGGGACTCCAGCGCTTGACAACACGAGAGCCAGACGACGAGATGATAGCTGTCGCATTGAAGGCTGTCTATGAGGTGAACAAGCTTAGACAAGGGCCCTGAGAACAAGCACAAAGAACCTCAATTGTGACTCGCTGGAGACTCACATTTATGGCGTATATCAGAATTTCGCTTTTCAAAGTCTGAGCAGCTCACCTCGGTCTCAGGTAGTTGATCATATCCTCGTCCAGTTCTAGCCACCTGGCCATTCCGGTTGCCATCTCGGGATTGTTCTCGAATATCACTCGTATGTACGGAAGTGTCTCCTTCACCGCTTGACCCGAGGAGATATGGCACTTCCTCCTTATCTTCGCTCCTATGGCGGCCAGCATAGCCCTGTCAGCCCTCTCACTTGATAGATAACGGATGCGTTCCGGAAACCTGAACGGAACCCAGCCTGGAGATCTTTTGCTCCATGAGGCTGCAACACCTGCGGTCATCAAATCGAGAAAATAACGGATAAGCGACCAATCCTGAGTGGATCGAGCCCTTCTACGGTAGATGTCTGCACGTGCGAGATAGTCCATCGCCGTAGCCAGTTCCTTTGAATCTTTCACTAGGTAAGGCAGGTTCTCGTAGATCCACTCAAACAGCATGTCTGGATCAATGTCAGCCATATCGACGGCCATCTTCGCTGCTGTGCTGTTTTCTGCGTAGAGGATCGTCCTTAAGACGTTGAAGATGATTTCCTTGCGGTCTCTTCCTGCTAACCATGATACGTCGTCATATTTCAAACGCTTCTTTCCCTGTGCCAATGCTTGAAGATCGTTTACGGCAGATCTAACGTCTCCGCCGGTTCTTTCAGCTATTAGCCTTAATGCTTCTTCTTCGGCTTCTATCCCCTCCCCGATGCACGTCTTCCTCAAATGTCTGAGGACATCGAGCTTCGTAGGCTTCTTAAACTCTACGAGTATACAATAATTCCTTAAAGTCGAGAACCTAGGATCATAGGCGCTGTTCGCTATTAGTATCAGTGGGCTCTTAGACTCTTTTGCGATCTCGGTTATGACTCGGAGACCTCCCTGGTCAGCCGTTCCAGTGATCCCGTCTAGTTCGTCGAAGAGTATGAGGCGTTTCCTGCCGAAAAGAGTACTGTACTCTGAGGCCCTCCCTGCAAATCTCTTTACGGCTTCAGCCGTCCTGTAGTCGCTGGCATTGCTCTCTACGAGTTCCATGTTCAAGTCGTTGGCAAGGGCTTCAACGGCTACTGTCTTCCCAACTCCGGGAGGTCCATAGATGAATAGGGCTCTCTTCTTTGGTGCCGCCTTGTTCCAAGCTCGAACCCATTCAAGGATCTTCTCTTTAGCTTCTTTGTTGCCAACAACCTCAGATAGAGTTCTGGGCTTATACTTGTCGGTCCAAGAACTATACAACTTATGATCCTCTTCTGATATCGAAGCCAGCTTCGGTCAGTTTGGCCAGAAGGGCACTCAATTGAATCTCTTCACTTGACCCTTGAATAAGCCTGAAGTCGATTTCTCCCACAACATCTGCCAGCCTAACCTTCCACTTTTCGGAAATGTTCAGCCGGAAGATCTCTGAGTGAATCTGCTTGACTATATCGCTTCCGGCCAACCCATACTTTAGGATCATCTCCCTAAGCTTGTCCCTCGCACCAATAAAGTCTCCATTCATTGCAAGCCTGAGCATTTCCCTAACATCGTAGGGGTTGGCCTTACCCAGGACTGAGTAGACCGTTTCAGCATCGATTGGCTTGCCAAGCGAAGCGGCGGCTTGAAGAATGTTAATAGTTCTTCGGAGGTCGCCTTCACTTACCTCTAGTATGGCGTCTACGCCGTCTTCCGCTATCTCTACGTTTTCTTTCTCGCAGATGAGACGGATTCTGGAAACTACGTCTTCGCGCGCTAAATTCGTGAACCGGAAAGGCGCACATCTGGATTGAATCGGCTCGATTATCTTTCCGCTGTAATTAGCGATCAACATGAAGCGTGCAGTTTCTGTGTATCGTTCCATCGTCCGCCTGAGAGCTTGCTGAGCATCAGATGTCATGTTGTCGGCTTCGTCCAGTATCAGTATCTTGAAGGAGACCTCCCCGATCGACCTTGTTCTCGCAAAAGTCTTAACGGTCTCTCTCACAACGTTTATCCCCCTCTCGTCGCTGGCGTTCAACTCCATCGTGTACTCTCGATACCTCGGTCCATAAAGGTCATGAGCCATGCAAAGGGCAGCAGTCGTCTTTCCTGTTCCGGGTGGACCGGCGAAGATGCAGTGAGGCACGTTCTTCGCGTTGACGAAGCTTTTCAGCCTTTCAACTATCTCGCTCTGATCGACCATGTCATTAAGAGTGACGGGACGATACTTCTCAGTCCACATCATGTAACTCAAGAGTAGCCACCTTCACTCATATAAAAATGCATACAGATTAGCCTTACGCTCAATTGTGCAGGTGGAGAAGCGAGGAAATCCAGAGTAGTCAATGCGGGTAGGCACAGCTCGATCTTTTTCGTTCCAAATTCTTAAATAAGGGCGAGAACAAAACTTTCAATTGCAGCGAGCATGGAGTCTGTCGGGATGGTGGAAGCCTACATCCTATTGAAGATGTCTGCCCAGAAAGAGGTCTACGGGTTCGCGCGGTCTGTCGTGGAAAAATTACGCTCGATTCGCGGGATAGACAACGCAGAATTGTTATTCGGAGACTACGATGCCATTGTGAAGTTGCAGGCGCCCAAGATCCATGATGTCGAGAATTTGGTAATGGAAGAAATCTCGATGATCGATGGTATCGAATCGACTGTAACGCTCCTGTGTGTGAAAGAAGAGATTCTGGAGTAGAGAGGAATCAATGATGGAAATCGGCTATGTCTTTCTGAGTCTCAAGCCTGGGATAAAGAAGGATTTTATCACGAAGATCAAGGAGGTAAAGGGGGTCAACGATGCAAGACTTGTCATCGGAATCTTCGACGCCGTCGCAAGAATCGAAGGCGAGACCATAGAAGAACTGGAGAAGATCTACCTTAACGAGATTGACAAGCTCGCCGGCATAACGAACTCTAGGCTGCACATTGTGGCATGCCCTAGATCAAGGAAGTAGACGCCAACCCTCAGAAGCTAACCCAAGATCCTTTCCAACGCGTCTTGTTCAAGGTCCTCGATAAGAGGTATCCCTGTGGCTTTTGCTGCCCTCTCGGTTAATGACGCAATGTCGTTTCTGTCCAAGAGGTTGAGCTTCCACTTTCTCGCGCCGGCCATCAACTGTCTGAGTCCAACACCGATCCTTTCGGTTAGGTAAGTGTAGAGCGCCACAGCCTCCCACGGGATCTTTTCAGACCTGTCACCAAACTTTTTCCCTAGTTCAGGCGCAGCGATAAAGAACTTCTCAGGCGTCGTGCCGTAGAGGTCAGCGAATGCCCTGGGTAGTCTGCCTTGTTTCGCTAGTTCGGTAAAGTATGAAGCCTTCATGACTGCCGTTAGTGGAGCTCTTCCCATCAGAACCGCTTTCACATGCGAGCCTTGACCGAAGTTGCTTATCGCAATCGCTTTGAATATTTGTGCCTCACTCATGAAGCCGCCCGCGATTATCAAATCGGGCACGTGTCTTCCTTTTCTTTTAAGTATCTCTGCGCATTTTAGAACTTGTGCCTGGAGATAGACCGTGGGTGTACTCATCTCATCCATCATAGGGACCGGGCTCATACCGGTGCCTCCGCCCGCACCATCGAACGTTAGAGCCTCGATCTTTGCCTCGGAAGCCAACTTCATGGTGAAAGCTACTGCTGATGGTCTATAAGCACCCGTTTTAAGGGTTACATGCTCGACTCCTTGCTCTCGCAACCAATCGATATCCTCGAGAAAATCTCTTTCAGCAGGCATGCCGACCCGACTGTGCCTCTCGAACGACTTGAAGACACCGTCGTTGAACGCATCTTGAACCGTCGGATCCTCGGGATCTGGGTGAACCACGTATCCGCGGTTCTTCAGCATGACCGCTTCTTTTAGGTCTCTAATTCTGACTTCACCGCCGATTGCTTTGGCGCCTTGACCCCACTTTCTCTCGATCACGTTGACTTCAAGTTTCGATATCGCGTAGACGTCAACACCCAGCCTTTGATCTTCCACATTCGTCTGGACCGCCACATCTCCGTTTTCTCCATCCCAGAACTCCCGGAAGGTTTCAACTCTTCGTTTTAGTTCCTTGGAGTATGCTAATTTCCCGCTCTCAAACCTGGCTTCAGGATCCATTCCACAAACGTTTTCGCCTATTGTTATGAGGATGCCTGAAAGAGCTGCGCCTATAGCCAAGCCATCCCAGTTGACCCTCGCTACCTCTGTGGATCCGAAGGCACCTATTACCAGTGGGAGTTTCAGCGGTATACCTGCGACCACGGTGGACACATCTACGTTTGGAAATATCGCCACCTCTGAATCCGGTTTAACCCCTTGGGCGCCCTGAAGTGCGGATAGGATGTTGAAGTGCGACCAGTCCAGACCGAAGTCTTTTAGAGCTCCCGCGGTACTGAATCCGTACTGCTCTATTTCTGGGTATAGCGCTTCTCTGCCCCTGAAGCCCGATAATGAGATCTCGCATAGTATTGGGCATTCTCTGATGCATATCGGGCACATGCCGCTTGTGCAGCTTACATCTCTGACCCGTGTAGTCGTTCCAGTCGTCGATTTGCCGTTGAGATAAGAGGAATTCAATGAAACTCGTTCGGGCAATTTATCACACCAGTATATATAAACCGCTTACCTTTCAGTGTCATTGTCCTTTTAAACCTTACGACGATATTTCTGCCTCTGGCAGAAAGCCGACTAGGATTTATATCGCTGATTCAGCAACATTATATGGCTTCTGATCGAAGTGAACCGGAGGCCCAGCAATTGCCAGAAAGTATGCTTATGGAAGACGTAGATTTCCTCTTTGAGAATACTTCTGTGAGAGTCATTGCCGTTAGAAGTTCACCAAAATTAGAGCTGGTGGGTCTCGAAGTCGGACCTTTCGAAGAAGGAAACGAATATTCGACAAAGTTCTGGATAGCCAAGCAACTGGTGAAAGCTGGTATCGTGCGGTTCCCCGAGGAGGAGATGATCGACATTGCAAAGCTCCTAAGAATCCAATGGACGGAGCGTATACAATCGGTCAGTCAGGTCTCGTCATTACCCGAAACATTCTACCCGAAACTCCGTTATTTCCTGTCCGAGGTAAAGGCTTCCTCCAGAAACAGCATGGAGAAGATGAGGGAGTATGAAAGGGTGAAGTGGCTCTCCCAAGACATTGCCACTTGTAGGTTGAAGAAGATAATCTCTCTGGCATCAGCGTCTGATAGTGCCGACCAAATCCTCAGGAATCTCACGGTGGAGGAACGGACCCTATATGAAAACTTGAGAAGGATTATAAGTGAATGGAAGAGTAAGATTCTACAGTAGGAGATAAATGTAGTTGACTGAGTTGCTGGTCGAGAAGCCTCAGGAACGATTCCAAGACTTTCTCAAGTCAGACAAGTATCGCCATAGGCTCTCCCAGATGGCAATCAGAGGATCAACCTCAATAATGGTTGACTATCAAGACTTACTCGTAGCAGATCAAATAATGGCTGAAAGCCTGATTGATAAGCCTGATGAATATCTGGAATACGCCAACAGCGCAGCTTTCGATCAGCTCAGATTCGAAGATCCAGAGTATGCGGAGAAGATAAAAGAGTTAGGCGTTACAGTCAGATTGTCTGGGCTTCCGTTCTTGACTCTTATGAGGAACCTAGGATCAGACCACGTAGGCAAGCTCGTCATGGTGGAAGGCATCATCATCCGGAGTACAATTGTCCAACCCCTAGTCACGAACGCTGTGTTCAGATGTCAGCGATGCGATACCAAGATAGAGCTACCTCAGACGGGGACTTTTCTTTCTTTTCCTCTGAGATGCGCGAATCCCGGATGCGGAAGAACTGGACTCTTTGACTTCCTCCAAGAAGAGTCTGAGTTCGTCGATTCCCAGAGAATTCGGATGCAAGAGTATCCCGAGGAGCTCCCGCCGGGTCAGACGCCTAGGTATCTTGATACGGAGCTTGTGGGGAAAGATATAGTTGATGTTGCTAGACCTGGAGATCGGGTTTATGTAGTCGGCATAGTCCGTGCTGAGGCACCATCCTTTCCTAGAGTTGGAAAACTGCGAACGTTCAACTTGGAAATCGAAGCCAACTTTGTTGCTTCCGCTGGCAAGGAAGCTGAGACTCTGTTGATCATGCCCGAAGAAGAGAGACGAATCATTCAGTACTCAAAAGATCCGTGGATACACCGCAAGATCATCCGCTCGGTAGCGCCATCAATCTACGGGTATGAACACATCAAAGAAGCCATCGTCTATCTTCTCTTAGGCGGAGTCCCGAAACATCTCCCAGACATAACCATTCGTGGAGAGATAAACGCCCTATTAATCGGAGACCCCGGCACTGCCAAATCGCAGCTATTGAGATACGTACAGAGAATTGCCCCGAGAGGGCTCTACACGAGCGGTAGGGGAACAACTGCTGCAGGCTTGACTGCGGCGGTCCTACCGACAAAGACCGGCGGGATGACGCTTGAGGCAGGTGCGCTCGTGCTGGCGGATAAAGGAATAGCCTGCATAGACGAGATCGACAAGATGCGTCCCGAAGACAGGGTTGCCATCCACGAGGCGATGGAGCAGCACACAGTCTCAGTAGCAAAAGGAGGCATAGTCGCAACATTAAATGCAAGAGCCGCGATCTTGGCTGCTGCTAATCCTGCCCTTGGAAGATATGAACCGTACAGAACCGTTGCTGAGAATATCTCGCTTCCTGTAACGATATTGTCACGATTCGATCTCATATTTGTTCTGAGGGACATCCCAGAAAAGGATCAAGACACAAGGATGACTGAGCATATACTGGCTCTGCACACAAGACATAACATCCCTGAGGAACCACCGATACCGCCGGACCTCCTCAGAAAGTACATCAGTTATGCTAGAACCATGAACCCTGTGCTCACTCCTGAAGCCCTAGAGCGGCTAAAGGAGTTCTATTTGGTCATGCGTTCAGCCAGTGAGACCGAAGGAACTCCCATAGCGATAACTGCGCGTCAACTCGAGTCGCTGGTCAGAATAGCCGAAGCTAGAGCCCGTGCAGCTCTCAGGAGCCAGATTCTGGCCGAGGACGCTGAAGCTTCCATAGCGATCATGAAGAGGTCACTGGAAGAGGTCGGAATTGACATTTCCTCGCGGAAATTCGACATCGACATAATCATGACAGGGAAACCGAAAAGCCTACGTGACAAGCTGAGGGTTGTTCTGGGCACATTGGTTGAGATGGAGAAGGAGACTGGTATGGTCGAAAAATCTGCGTTACTAGACAGACTGAGCTCCGAGTTTGAAGTTACGAACGAGGAGGCTGATCGGTTAATAGGCCAGTTGATCAAGGAAGGAACAGTCTACGAGCCTAGAAGAGGATACCTCAAGAAGACTTAGAGGCACATAGAGGAAAAAGTGGCGGAGTTTGAGGATCGAAGACGTATCAGTACCCGACCCCCTTAAGAAGATAATTTTGGATTCTGGCATTGGGGAACTATATCCACCCCAGGAGGAGGCTATTCGGGCTGGCGCTCTCGAGGGCAAGAACCTTGTTCTGGCAAGCCCTACAGCCTCTGGAAAGACTCTCGTAGCCGAGCTGTGCGCCTTAAGACATGTCCTTGAGAAAGATGGCAAGGCACTCTACCTGACTCCGCTTCGTGCTTTAGCTAGCGAGAAATTCCAAGAGTTCAGAAAGTACACGGCGATGAAGAAGGCAAACGGTAGAAGAATAAGTGTAGGCATAAGTACGGGCGACTTCGACAGCAGTAATCCCTGGCTGGCCAGATACGACATAATCATCATGACTAACGAGAAATGCGATTCGCTGTTGAGGCATAAAGCTCATTGGTTGGAGAACCTCTCCCTAGTAGTTGCCGACGAAGTTCATCTGCTCAATGACGCTGATCGGGGGCCGACGCTTGAAGTTATTCTTGCTCGCCTTAGGCAGATAAGCCGTGATCTGCAACTTCTAGCGCTGAGCGCCACGATAAGGAACTCGGAAGAGGTTGCTGAATGGCTGAAGGCCATACCGATCACAACCGAGTGGAGGCCTGTCACGCTGAGGGAGGGCGTCCTCCTTGACGATGAGATACAATTCAAAGACGGAGGAACAATCAAGATAGGGAACAAGTCCAAAAACCAAGCGGTGAATCTGTCTCTTCAGGCAATAGCTGAGGGAGGACAAGCCCTAGTCTTCGCTTCGACAAGGAAGAACGCCGTGAACCTGGCCAAGAAAGCGGCTCCCGAAATTGGCAACATCCTTTCGAAGCCCTTTAAACGCTCACTCGAACAAACCGCCGAAGCAATCCTCACCGCAGGCGAGCGGACAAGAATAAGTGAGCTACTTGCCGAATTAGCGAAAAACGGGGTTGCTTTTCATCACGCCGGGTTGTCTTCAAGCCACAGGAGGATCATCGAGGATGCTTTTCGCGAGGGGAAATTGAAGGTTCTGACAGCTACGCCTACTCTAGCCTTCGGCGTCAACCTACCGGCTAGAATGGTGAACATAAGCGATTACAGGCGGTATGAACCCGGCTATGGTTACTATCCCATATCCGTCCTAGAATACAAGCAGATGGTTGGACGTGCAGGACGACCGAAATATGACAAAGTCGGAGAGTCTGTTCTGATCGCGAAGACCGATGATGAAAGAAACTACCTCTTTAGCGGCTACGTCTTGGCTGAACCTGAACGGATATGGTCTAGGCTTGGGGTTGAGAAGATCCTCAGGTCCCATGTCTTGGCTACGATTGCTTCGGACTTCGCGCATTCTGAGCAGGGCGTCTACGACTTCTTCAGCAATACCTTCTACGCGTATCAATATGATTTGAGGACGATCAAGGGGATGATTGCTAAGATCTTGAAGTTCCTGTATGACGAAGACATGATAGATGTGGACAGAGAAGAGGTTTATCCAACGAAGTTCGGAAGGAGGGTCTCCCAGCTCTATATCGATCCTGTTTCTGCCATCACGATTCGCGAGGCACTTATCAGTCGCGCCCCAGTCTTGACGGATATAAGCTTCCTCCTCATGATTGCACATACCCCTGACATGTTTCCCAGACTTAGGACTTCAAGCGCGGAGACAGACAAAATAAAGGTATTCGCCGATGAGCATCATGACGAGTTCATGTTCAAGCAGCCGGATGAATGGGCTGACGGAGTCTCTTACGAGGAGTTCTTGGGTGAGGTTAAGACAGCCTTAGTTTTGAAGTCTTGGATAGAGGAAGTCCCCGAAGATGAGATAATAGGAAGATTTGATGTCGAGTCCGGCGACTTATACAGGTTAGTTGAGACCGCAAAGTGGCTATTGTACGCTTCACGTGAACTAGCCTTGCTTTTGCAGCAAAAGGATTTGGCTCCCCCGATCTCTAAACTCATGGACAGGGTAGAGAAAGGCATAAAGGAAGAGTTGCTTTCTCTCACGAGACTAGAAGGAATCGGACGTGTCAGAGCCCGCATACTCCACAACGCTGGTTTCAGAAGCATCGACGATCTCAAGAAAGTCCAGCTGGAAGAGCTGACCAGACTACCTCTGATCGGTCCAAGAGTCGCGAAGAGGATTAAGGAGCAGATAGGTGGCTACGTCAAATCGAAGGATTGGGAGAAGGTCTCAAAGGCGAAGGAGTCTGAACAACAAGCACTAACAGAATACTACTAAGAGATCTGTCAACTCGACAAAATGTCATATTCAATTTCGGAAACAAACAATTGGCGATAGAAACTCAACTAATTGTCCTGAACCCGGCAAAGAACTCTTGAAGAGGCCAAAGATTACTTAAGTTTGAGGAATAATTCTCTAACGCGTGTACAAACTTCTCTGGAAAACCTCGGTCAGCATGCAAATTCTTCCACAGTAACGAACTCTCATACTGGTAGAAACCAGCTTCAGTCTCCAGAAGGAGCTTACCACCTCTGTACTCTTTTTTCAAGTTTTCCATCTTCAGAACGGATGCATCTTCAATCCCTAGATGTGGAACTGTCAGAACCAATCCCAACAGCTTAGGATAAGAAGCCAATGTGACTTCGACGTCGTCCATTGGTTGGTCGAATAACTTTGAAATGGATTGTCTGTCTATCATCTGCGTGTAAAGAAAAAGTATCCCAAGCTCATTGTTGCGTCGTAGTTGTTTGTTTTTCTCTTCTATCTTTCGACTGATTTGCTCTTCTATGGGCTTGCGGGGAGGTTGTCTTGGGCGAAAAGTGCGTCCGGGATCCTCAGGCATCTGGTCTATCATATCATGTGGAGCGAGATAAATGGTCGCTACTCCCTCATAGTTGAACTTCGTGACCTTGCGTGAAATTTTGACCTCGTCGATAGCTCGATCCACATGTCTTAGAACGTCTTCAAGCTTTTTTTGCGATGGAACCCTGCTTACGAATCCACCTGCTGCAACTCCTTTCATGTCACCCAAGTTGTAGACTCGGTTGACTAATGCCTGAACGCGGATTTCCTCATCAGGCGGGTTCAAGGAAGTCACCTCGATCCTAATCACTTCGCTACCCAAATTCACAATCAGGTCACACGTTGGCTGAGAGGCCCCCCTGGAAAAAGAAACATCCAGTCCTTCTAAGTACATCTTTAGAGCAACCTCAGTCTCAGCATTTGCAGCCAAATATTCCCGAGGATCTGCAAATCTTTTCGCTACCTCCTCGAATCCCGAGAGATGACTGGCAGTGAGCAGCTTTCGTGCATATTGTGCTAGCCATGAGTAGTTAGGAACTGTGCCTATACTCAGTCTAATGTAAAGCGGATGGTTTCGTGATAGTTTCTCGATTCCGATTTGCTCAAAAAAGGAGCGAATGAAACAAACAGCCCTGTAGCCCTCCTCACCATTAGGAAAATCTCTGGAATTTCCTTCGTGGAATCGTGCTACCCAGTCC
>Ga0315314_1003822_pt1 | contig 11588 bp, 9 predicted proteins | sample TDP9_MG_FD_203631 | JGI IMG/M metagenome (GOLD analysis project Ga0315314, IMG submission 203631) | Freshwater sediment microbial communities from Lake Towuti, South Sulawesi, Indonesia - TDP9 | ecosystem: Environmental > Aquatic > Freshwater > Lake > Sediment | place: Indonesia: South Sulawesi...
ACAGCCCGACATACGCCCCCAGCGCATACACCCCGGCGTGTGCTACGTGGAGGACCCGCAGCACACCATAGACCATGGTGAGGCCGAGCGTCGTCAGGGCGTACACGGCCCCGGTGGCTATGCCGTTGGCGATCTGCTGCCAAAGCATCTCAGTCAAGAACCCCTAAAGAAACTGTGGAGCGCGGCGCGAGGTCTTTATTTACATTAGCCTCCGCTCCGCACGCAAGCAGAATGGTTCAGAGCAGCGCAGAATGATGCAACCGACCTCTTTTCCCTTGACCTTGAGCATTTGTTTGTGGGAGGGTCACCTTCAGCAACCAACAAAGGAGAACGCCATGCGCTTTGATCTCCTCCTTTATGGGGGCCATGTGATCGACCCCAAGAACGGCATTGACGCACTGAAGGACGTGGCCATTGCGGAGGGCAAGATCGCCGCCGTGGACGACGCCATTCCTGCCGGCCAGGCCGCCAAGGCCTTGGATGTGTCCGGCCTGTACGTGGTTCCAGGCCTGGTTGACATCCACGTCCACCTCTACGCCACGGCCGGCAACCGCGATGCCTGGGCGGGGGATTACAGCATCCTGCCTGACGGCTTCAGCTTCCGCAGCGGCGTGACCACCATGGTTGACGTGGGCAGTGCCGGCCGGCGCAACTTTGAGGACTTTCGGTTCCGCGTCCTCGACCGCTGCGCCACCCGCACGTACGCCCTCGTCAACATCGCAGGCCTCGGCATGGCCAATCTGGAGGCCGAGCAGAACGTCTACGACATGGATACCCGGCGCACGGCCGAGCTGGCCCGACAGCACGCCGACAAGATCGTGGGGATCAAGACCGCCCATTACGAACTGCCGGACTGGGTGTCGGTGGAGCGCGCCATCGAGGCCGGGGTACTGGCCGACATCCCGGTCATGGTCGACTTCGGCTACTTCCGCCGCGAGCGGCCCTATTACCAGTTGGTCGGGCAGAAGCTGCGGCCGGGCGACATCAGCACCCACTGCTTCCGGGGACCGGTTCCCTGCATCGGCGCCAACGGCAAGGTTCTGCCGTATCTGCTCGAAGCCCGGAAGCGCGGTGTTCTCTTCGACCTCGGCCACGGCGCCGGCAGCTTCGTCTTCGGCAACGCCGCGCCCTGCATCCAGCAGGGCTTCTACCCGGACGTCATCTCCACCGACCTGCACACCCTCAGCATGAACATCGGCATGTTGGACATGACCACGACCATGTCCAAGCTCCTGGTCCTGGGCATGCCCCTGTACGACGTGATTCGCACATCCACGATCGCAGCCGCCGAGGCCATTGGCCATCCCGAGCACGGCCACCTCAGCGTCGGCGCCGCTGCGGATGTGGCCGTGCTCAATCCCCTCCGGGGATCCTTCGGGTTCATGGACTCCTTCGGTGGCACCCTTACTGGAGACCAACGCCTGATCTGCGAGCTCACGCTGAAAGACGGAAGGGCAGTGTGGGACTGGAACGGCCGTTCGGGCGTCCCCTACCGGCAGATGGGTGATGCGGTCGGCATCCGTCCCGGCGAAGAGCGCGTGATGCCGCCGGCGTGAGCGGTCTCTTGCTCTTGCAGTGTCTGAGCGGACGGTGCAGGAGGCCTTATTCGAGGGAATACGGCGATCAGAGAGGAGGACCCATGAGGATCGAAGGCATCGACATCTACTGGGTGAAGCTGCCTCTGGCGTTCGTCTGGCGCACTTCCTATGCCGACCAGCACTACACCGACACCCTCCTGGTGCGGATGGAAGGGGAAGGGCACTACGCCTGGGGCGAGAGCTGCCCGGTATACATCCCCGCCTACTCGGCGGAGCACACCATCGCCACCTTCCATACCGTGCGCGAGCACATGGCCCCGCGCATCATCGGCCAGAACATCGAGTCGGCCCAGGATCTCCTGGACCGCATCTCCTTCATCAAAGGCAACCAGTTCGCCCGGGCCGCCCTGGATATCACGTGGTGGGTGCTGGACGCCAAGCGGCGTCGTATGCCCCTCCATGTGGCACTGGGCGGCAAGCGAGATCGCGTCCCGGTCGGGGCCGATTTCGGGGTGCAGGACTCCCTGGGCATCCTCCTGCAGAAGATCCAGGGGGCCATCGATCAGGGCTTCCCGCGAATCAAGTTGAAGTTTCGGCCGGGTTGGGACTTGAACATGGTAGATGCCGTTCGGTCCACGTTCCCGAACTTCACCTTCCATGTGGACTGCAACGCCGCCTACACGCTGGAGGACGCTGATCTCTTCCGCAAGCTCGATCGCTACCGCCTGGCCATGATCGAACAGCCACTGGCGGATGACGGCATGAGCCTGGTCAAGCACGCCGATCTGCAGAAGATGATCGAAACACCCGTCTGCCTGGACGAGAGCGTGCTGAGCCTGGCCCACGTCCAGGCGGCCATCCGCCTGGGGAGTTGCAAGGTGGTTAACATCAAGATGGCCCGTGTGGGTGGCCTCACGGCGTCGCGGGACATTCAGGCCCTCTGCGCCGAGCATGGGATCCCCTGCTGGATCGGCGGGATGCTTGAGAGCGCCATCGGCGGCGCCATCTGCGCCGAGTTGGCCACGCTGCCCAACTTCGCCTACCCGGGCGACATCTTCCCCTCGTCGTACTTTTACAAGAACGACATCGGCAAGCCGGAGATCGTCCTGAGCGGACCAGGCGAGGTCACCACCTCCCAGGTGCCGGGCATCCCCCAGGAGCCCGATCCCGACCTGCTGAAGCAGTGGACCGTGGAGCACGTCTCCTTCAAGGCATAGAGGCAACGTAAGCCTTCCACCGGCGACGCGAGGGGGGGATCGGGGTCTTCGCGCGGTGTGGCGCCGGAGGAATTCACTGCCGATGCGGTGACGGCAACGCCAACGCGATGGGGTCACTGGAGCCCTGCCACCCCAGGAAACCAGATGAAGTAACCAACCAGAATCAGCACAACCCCGCCGAGAATCCACGGAGCCCGTTTGTGCATCGCGTCTGTGGCGGCGAGGCCGGTGGCAAGGCTCACCACCACGAGCACTACCAGATCGAAATCTCCTGTCCAGCGTAGGACGAAGTCCTGCCCGCTCCATGGCCAGAGAATCCGAAGTGGCCAGACGGCAACCAAATCCCCTGCGAGATGGACCGCAACACCGATGAAGTTCAAGACCAGCAATCGGCTGAAGGAGAATCTCGCCAAGGAGATCTTCTCTATTCCGGCGAGCACCAGGGCGAGGATCCCGAGGCCCAGGAACGTGTGGGTGTAGGAATGATGAAAGCGAGCGTACGCATTGGGTCCCCAGAGGTAGCTGATGGCATCCAGGTCCGGAGCAGCAGCGGCAAGTCCAAGCACGACCAGCGTCTGCTTACGGATCGAAGGGAGGGGCCGAAGCGCTTGCCCGACGAGGACGCCGGAACAGACATGAGTCAGAGGATCCATCTCACCTTCCTACTTGCACACCAGCCAGACCAATGCTCAGGATCACGGCATTATCGGGTGTCCAAGTAGTTTCTCTTACCACGGCCGAAATGGAAAAGCAAACGGCCCAGATCCCGGAAAAAAGGACTCATCGCCGCCGGAGGTCGCCCACCTGCCCGCTTCAAACACATGATACGGGCGTTGAGTCCAGGAGGTCTGTGACAACCATCCGTTGAAGCGAACTTCTCGGACAGACTTGACTCCGGAAATCTCCTCTAGAAGAGACGTTCAGCTATGATATTCTCACCAGAACCTGTCGCTGGGGAGGATCTCGCTATGTTGGCTAAGCCAACGATCGGATTCATAGGCTTGGGTACTATTGGCCTGCCGATGGCCACCAACCTGATCAAGGCTGGCTACCGGATGAATGTGCATGACCTCAATCCCGTGCCGGTAGCCGAGATGGCGGGAGAGGGCGCTACGGCAGTCGGTTCGCCGGCGGAGGTGGCCAGGGCCAGTGACGTGGTCATCACCATGGTGCCGGATGCCCCGGACGTGGAGCAGGTGGCCCTGGGTCCGCAGGGCATTGTCCACGGCATTCGGCCCGGGTGTCTCTACATGGACATGAGCACCATCGATCCCGGCACAACCCGCAAGGTGGGCGCCGCCATCCGGGCGAAGGGCGCGCGCATGGTGGACTGTCCCGTGGCTCGCACTGTGGACCACGCCCGAGCCGGCAGGCTGGCCATCATGATGGGGGGCGAGCGGTCCGACGTGGAGGCTGTCCAGCCCATCTTGAATTGTCTGGGGGACACGTTCACCTACTGTGGTCCTCTCGGTAACGGGGTCGCCATGAAGCTGGTCAATAACTACATTTCGGCGAGTATCACTGCCATCCACGCCGAGGCGCTCAGCTTCGGGATCAAGGCTGGTCTCAGCCTGGAGAACATCATGCAGGTGGTGGGAGGGACGTTCGCCGGAACCCGCATGCTGGCCGAATTGTTTCCGGCGAAGGCCTTCAAGGGGGACTTCCGTCCTGGCTTCTTCGTTCGGCTTTCTCTCAAGGATACCCGGCTGGCCTTGACCCTCGCCCGAGAGATGGGGGTAGACACCCCGGTGGGCCGTGGGGTGTACGAGACGCTGGAAAAGACCTGCGCCGCTGGCTACGCTACCGACGACATAAGCAGCATGCTGCGCTTGCGTGAGGAGCAAGCCGGCGTGCGTATCCGGCTGGCATCTGCGAAGGGCGCAGCCTAAGAGACAAAGATTTGAGGATCATAGAAGGAGGGAAGAGGCAGCCATGAAAACAAGTGACGCGACGGAGGAAAGCCTCTCCATAGCCATTGCCGGCAACCAGTCCTTCTGGATCTACCGGGATTACACGAAGGGGATCTGGTACAGCCGAGAGTCCCCGCCCTTCATCGGCGATATGTGGCTCGACAAGTGAGCGACCGGCGCCAGGAGCCTCCTGTTCGCGGCGCTCGCGTGGGATTCGGACATTTCGCTTCCCGGATGGTGAAGGGTCAATGGTCAAGAGAGGAGCTCTCAGATGACAACCAAAGCCGAGAAGGTGATGGTGCTGGGCATCGATGCCCCCATTGTACCGAGGCTCATCAGGCTGGCCAGGGAGGGGAAACTGCCCGCGTTGGGCAAGCTGCTGGCGGAGGGGGTGTTTGCTCCCAACTGCCTGTCCCCGTTCCCCACCATTACGCCACCCAACTGGACCACCATCGCCACCGGCGCTTGGCCCGGGACGCACGGGATCACCGATTTCGACGGCTACATTCCCGGGGACCCTCTGGACAAGACCCACCAGAACTTCGATGCCCGGGAGTCGCGGGGCGAACACCTGTGGACGGCCGCCGAGCGCGTCGGCAAGCGCTCGATTTTGGTCAACTACCCCACGAGCCGGCACGCCAACCTGAGGGAGGGGTGGCAGATCGGCGGCAACGGCCTCCACGTGAACGACATCCGCTTGGACGTTCCGCACAGCATTTTCAACCTCAACAACCTGTGCGAGCACTTCCTGCTCTCCACCGAGCCCTATCCCTTCGCCAACGAGGTGACCTTCACCAAGGCGACGGGTTGGGAGGGCATCGAGCACTCACCCCGAGCGCTGGAGGCTGTGGTACCCCTCAATCTGCGAAAAACGTTGCACACACTGGCGCCCATTACCTGGTACCTGCTCCTGGATGGTGCGGCAGACAAGGGGTATGACACCATCACCGTGGCTCGCTCCAAGAAACAGGGGGACCTCTACGCCTGCCTCCGGGTTGGTGAGTGGACCAGGAACATCTACGAAACCTTTGAGACCGATGCCGGCCCGAGGAAAGCCGTCTTTCGCATGAAACTGCTCGAGCTCACGCCCGATGCCGAGCGGTTCCGCCTCTTCGTCCCCGGCCTGTGCGCGCTCAACGGCTGGGCTGTGCCGCCGGAGATGGAGGAGGAGATCAAGAGCGAGGCCGGCATGCCGCTGGTGCGGCCGCCCTTCGACGCCTGGCTGATGGAGTGGATCGACGCCACGACCCTGGTCGAGTGCTCGGACATCCACAACACCTGGCTGGCCGATGCCAGCCTATACCTGTTGAAGAACAAGCCCTGGGACCTCTACTTCACCCACATCCACACACCGGATGGGATGTATCACGCCATCTCGGTGGACCTCGACCCCGCCACCGCCAGGAACGCGGCGCTGCGCGAAGAGTTAGAGAGGTCCGATCTGGAACAATACCAGAGCGTGGACCGGCTCCTCCACAAGCTGGTCTCGGCGGCTGACGAAAAGACCCTGGTGGTAGTGGTCTCTGACCATGGCGCCAAAGCCAAGATGGCGGATTTCAACGTCAACCAGATCCTGGCGGGCGCGGGCCTGCTGGCCTACCTGCCTGCGGAGGAGGGTAAGTCTCCCAGGGTGGATTGGGGGCGCACCCGCGCCTATGGTCAGCGCACGGTGCACATCTACGTCAACACCAGGGGGCGCGATCCCGAGGGCATCGTGGAGCGCGGCGCGGCGTACGAAAGGGTCCGCGAAGAGGTCATCAAGGCCCTTCACGAGTATGTCGACCCTGCGACCGGCCTCAAGCCCATCGTCCTCGCCCTCACGCGGGAAGACGCGCGGATTCTCGGCCACTGCGATGAACGATCCGGCGACGTCATCTACGCCGTCGATCCTCGTTTCTACAAGGAGCACGGCCCGCACCTGCCGACGGCCCAAGTGGGCATCGGCGACCTGCGCAGCCTGTTCGTCATGGCCGGGCCGGGGGTGAAGAAAGGGGTCGCCCTCGAGCGTACCGTGTGGCTCACCGACATCGTGCCCACGATTTGCCACCTGGCAGAGCTGCCGATTCCGCGCCACTGCGAGGGGGCGATTCTTTACCAGGCCTTGGAGGATCCGGACGCCCGGGTGAAAGAGCTGCAGTCGCTGCGCCGCAACGTCGAGCGCCTGAAAAGGATGGTGGAGCGGCCGCCCATGTGTTAGCCTTTATTCACAATTGTTTTTCGTGAATTATCCGGACGAGGAGGTTACCGTGGGGTGGGGCCTGCGGGCCACGGCACCCCCGTGCCCGGCTTGTGATGATGATAGGGGAAGGCCACGATGATTGCTTACATCTTCAGACGGCTCCTGCACTTGATCCCGGTGATCCTTTTGTCGTCGGTACTCGTGTTTATGCTGCTGCATCTGGTGCCCGGCGACCCGGCGGAGACGGTGGCCGGTCCGGACGCGACCCCGGACGTGATAAAGGCCGTGCGCCAAAAGATGGGCCTCGACCGGCCCCTGCCCGTCCAGTACGGCATCTGGTTGTGGCACATTGTGCGTGCCGATCTGGGGACCTCGTACATCAGCAAGATGCCGGTGATCGACCTAGTTGGCTATGCCTTCCCGGCCACCATTCAGCTCGCCCTGGCGGCCCTGCTCCTGGCCCTGGTCATCTCGCTGCCGCTGGGGGTGCTGGCCTCGCTGAGGCAGGCCTCCAAGCTCGACCTGTTCGTGCAGGGCTTCACGGCGCTGGGGCTTGGGGTGCCCAACTTCTGGCTGGGAATCCTGCTCATCCTGATGTTCGCCCTGATCCTGGGCATCCTGCCCCCGGGCGGCCGGATCGATCCGATGCAGAACCCGGCGATGGGCCTCAAGACGCTCATTCTGCCTGCCGTGACGCTGGGCATCCAGATCTCGGCGGTGTTCACCCGGTTCGTGCGCACGGCGATGCTTGAGGTGTTGCACGAGGACTACGTGCGCACGGCGCGGGCCAAGGGCCTCCAGGAGCGGGTGGTGGTCGTGCGCCATGCCCTGCGCAGCGCCCTGGTGCCGGTGGTGACGGTGGTCGGTCTCCAGTTCGGCCGCCTGTTGGGCGGTGCGGTGGTGGTCGAATCGGTGTTTGCCTGGCCCGGCGTGGGGCGGCTGATCATCCAGGCGGTGGAGCAGCGGGACTACACGGTGGTGCAGGCCGCCCTCTTGTGGTTGGTGTTGGTGTTCCTGCTGATTAACCTGATTACGGATGTTCTGTATGCCTTCCTGGATCCGCGGATCCGGTTGGGCGGGGAAAGGGGGTGAGGCCAGATGGCAGCAGAGCGGGTTGAGGCGATACGGGTTGATGCGATAGAGGACGAGGGCACGAAGCGGGAATCGGCCCGCAGCCCTTGGCGAAGGTCCATCTGGCGCATCCTGCGCAACCCCGCAGGCATGATCGGGGTGACGGTGCTGCTTTTCTCCTCCGGCGTAGCCTTCGTTGCACCGTATATCTCGCCATACGATCCTGTGATCCAGTATGCCGGGGACGAGCTTCTCTCTCCCAGCGCGAGGTACCTTCTGGGAACCGACGAGTTCGGCCGGGACATCCTGAGCCGCATTATCTATGGCGCGCGCATCTCGCTGAGCGTGGGCCTGATCAGCGTCGCCATCGGCTTTGCTTTCGGCGCGACCAGCGGCCTCATCTCGGGCTACCTCGGCGGCCGGGTGGACGCTGTGATCAACCGGCTGTGGGACTGCCTCTTGGCCTTCCCGGTGATATTGCTGGGCATCGCGGTGGTACTGGTGACGGGCCCCGGCGCGGTCAACGCGGCCATCGCAGTGGGCATTTCCAACATCCCGATCTTCGCTCGCCTGGCGCGAGCCTGCGCGTTGACCGAGAAGGAAAGGGACTACACGCACGCCGCCCGGGCTCTCGGGGGCCGGGAGACCCGGATCGTGTTCAGGCACCTCCTGCCGAACGCCCTGTCACCGCTTCTCGTCCAATCGGCGGTGGCCATGGCCTTCGCCGTGCTCTTGGAGGCGTCGCTCTCTTTCCTCGGCCTGGGCGCCCAGCCTCCCGAGCCCTCCTGGGGCTCGATGCTGAGCTACAGCCGCCAGTTCCTGCGGGTGGCCTGGTGGTACGGTGTGTTCCCCGGCGCAGCGCTGACGTTCCTGCTGATCGGCCTGAACTACTTCTCGGACGCCGTGCGAGATGCTTTCGACCCGCGGCAAATCAACATCGGCCGATAGGCGGGCAGAGGCCGCCGGCTGTGCGACCAGTGAACAGAGCAGGTGGGAAACGAACCGTTGACTTCGATGGAATGAGGAGGATAGAGCCATGCGGAATCTGGGACGTCGGGATTTCCTGAAGGCCGGCGCGGCCGGCGCATCCCTTGGCCTTCTGCAGGCGTATGGACCGGGCGGGCTGTCCGTGCCCACGCCGGCGTCGGCCGGCACAACCAGCATCAAACGGGGGGGCACATTCACCTTCGCAACCACGGCCAGCATCCAGGAGTTCAACCCTCTCATGTTGATCCCTGGCCAGTATTCCTTTTTCCGGGCTCTCTACAACACGCTGGCCCACTACGATGCCCAGCTCAAGCCCCAGCCCGAGCTGGCCGAGAGGTGGGACTTCTCCGCCGACGGCAAGGCGCTGACCCTCAGGCTGCGCCAGGGGGTCAAGTTCCACTCCGGGCGCGAGTTCACCTCGGCGGACGTGAAGCACTCGGTGGAGTTCGGGCAGACGAACGAAAAAGTTACCATGCGCACCCTCTACCGGGCCATCAAGCAGGTGGAGACGCCCGACAAGTACACCGCTGTTCTGAAGTTCGACAGCGTGACCCCTGGGGTCTACGACATCCTGGACACTCTCTACATCATCGACAAGGAGACGATCGGGGACCGGAGCAGGATCGCTATCGGCACCGGTCCCTTCAGGCTGGATAAATACATCCCCAACGACCGGGCCGAGTTCGTGGCCTTCAAGGATTACTGGGAGGTCGGCAAACCCTATCTCGACCGCTATGTGATGCGGGTGATCCCCGACCTGTCCGCCCTGGCCCTCAACCTGGAATCGGGGGCGATCGATTGCGCGTGGCAAATCTCCTATATGGACGCCGCGCGGCTCCAGGGGATGGGCGGCAAGTACGTGAGCGACAGCGGAGCGGCCGGCTTTGGCTTCTTCGACGTCGCTATCAACGTGACGGCGGAGCCCTTCCAGAACAAGAAGGTCCGGCAAGCGATCGCCTGGTCCATCGACCGCGAGCGCTTCTGCAAGACAGTCATGCGGGGCCTGGGGCAGCCAACCTGCCTGATGTGGCCGAGTTACTCCTGGGCGTATTTCAAGGACCTGGAAGGCACGATCGGCTACGACCTGGATAAGGCCAGGGCGCTCCTGAAAGAGGCCGGCCTCGAGAAAGGCTTTCAGACGGAGATCCTGACCGCCTCCAAGCGAATGGTCGGCTATGGCGAGATGGCGCAGATCCTCCAGGCGGACCTCCGGAAGATCGGGATCAATGCCAGGGTGCTCGATGTCGAGCCGGCTCTGTATGACAACCGCACTCTGGTGAAGGGCGATATCGTGATGATGATCCACACCTACGGCCGCGCCGGTCGGGATCCCGGTTCCCTGGTGACGGGGGCGCGGGCCTGGACCAACGGCTGGAAGGAGGGCAACTGGACCCACTTCGAATCGGCCGAGTGGGAGAGGTGGCGGAAGGAGCTGACCTCGACCCTGGACCTGGAGCGGCGCAAGGCGGCGGCCCGCAAGCTCCAGGAGATCGCCCTGGACGAGTGCTTTACCATTCCGGTCGCGCCGGCACTGCGTGTGTTCGCCTACGCGGGCTACGTCAAAGGCTTCACCTACGACCCGGACAACTCGCCTCGAGTGGGGGAGATTTGGCTGGACAAATAGGCTGTGCAGCAGGGCGACGCGTCGCCCAGTCTTCGTCTTTGCGCACACCTCACGCCGGAGCCAAGAAGAAAGGAGACGACGGTGAGAAAAGGCAAGCTCTACGTGATGGGCGTTGACCAGATGGTCCTGCCCTTGGCGCGCTACTTCGCCCAGGAGGGCTCGATTCCCACCATCGCCAAGCTGCTGGAGCGCAGCTCCGCCTGTAAGGCGCTGCCGTCTTATCCCTCCTATACGGCCAACAACTGGCCTGTCATCGCCACCGGCGCCCACACCGGCACCCACGGCGCCTTCGCCTGGTTCATCAAGATGCCTGACGGCCAGGACGTCTTCTCGCTCACCTCGCTAGGCATCAATGCCGAGTTCATCTGGGAAGCGGCCGAGCGCCAGGGACTCAAGAGCGCAGCCGTTCACTATCCAGGCTCTGCCCCCTCCCGCCTGAAGAACGGCTACGTTATCGATGGATTCGCCAGCCCCGCCTACGCCGCCTGCCCGTTCGAGCTGGCTCCCGCCGAGGCCTATACCACCCATCCGGACCTGAGAGAGAACGCCCTGCGCGAGGTTGCCCTCCAGCCTGCCGAGGGCTGGCGCGGTCTGCCTGCGGGCGGCCTGCCGCCCCTCGCCACGGCCCTCCCGGTGCGGACCAAGAAAGAAGAGGATTCCCGGACCTGGCAGGCAGTGGTACTCGGCGGGCCGAACGGCTGCGACCGAGTCGTCATCTGTATGGAGAAGGACCTCGCCACCAAGATCTGCGAGGTCGGGCTAAACCAGTGGAGCAACTGGATCACCGTCACTATCGGCGAGCAGGAGGGTACCGTGCGCTTCAAGCTGACGGGCCTCTCGCCCGACGGCAAGAAGATGAAGCTGTACCGCTCGCAGATCATGCCCACCGGTACCTTCGCCGAGCCGGTCGAGATCGGCCGCGAGCTGGTGGAGAAGATCGGCCCCTACCAGGAGCACGTCTCCCAAATGTTTGCCTCCCTGGGCGCGGTCGATTACGATACCTGCGTCGAGGAAGCTGACTACCAGGCTCAGTGGTTTGCCAAGGCGGCACTCTACCTGACC
>Ga0315314_1003823_pt1 | contig 11588 bp, 11 predicted proteins | sample TDP9_MG_FD_203631 | JGI IMG/M metagenome (GOLD analysis project Ga0315314, IMG submission 203631) | Freshwater sediment microbial communities from Lake Towuti, South Sulawesi, Indonesia - TDP9 | ecosystem: Environmental > Aquatic > Freshwater > Lake > Sediment | place: Indonesia: South Sulawesi...
TCCCACCAGCGGACGCTATTGGCTCGCCGGACGTGATGTGAGCCGTCTGAGCGATCGCCAACTGGCCACCGTCCGCGGCCAGCAGATTGGCTTCATCTTCCAGACCTTCAACCTATTGCCTCGCGCCACCGCCCTGGAGAACGTGGAGCTACCCTTGCTCTACACCGGGACCTCAAAACGCCACCAGCGGGCCCAGGCAGCACTCGAGGCGGTGGGACTGGCTGACCGGGCCGGGCACCGGCCGGCTGAGCTCTCTGGCGGGGAACAGCAGCGGGTGGCCATGGCGCGCGCCCTGGTGAATCAGCCCTCCATCATCCTGGCCGACGAGCCCACCGGCAACCTGGACTCCAAGACCGGCGATGAGGTGCTAGATGTCCTGACCACACTGCACAAGGAGCGAGGGCTGACCCTGGTGATAGTGACCCACGACCCCCAGGTGGCAGCCCGGACGGAACGGACCGTCCACCTGCTGGATGGCCGGGTGGAGCGAGTAGCGGCGTCCTTGGAAATGCATCTCTCAGAGACAGAGCGGTGAGCATCACAGTGGAGAAAGGGGTAAGAATGGGCAAGCGTGTTCTGATCGGACTGGGCATCTTGGCCCTGGTCATTCTGGCCGGTGGCAGCGGGTTCTACTACGGCACCTCAGTGGGCGAGGCTCGGGCCAGCCAGGCCCGCCAGCAGTTCTTTCAGCAGGGCATGAGAGGAGAGGGTGGTCAGGGCCCGAGCCTGTTCCAGGCCCCCGAACCAGGGCAGGAAGGCGGCAGGCGCTTGGGTGGCGGCACCCTGGGGAGCATCGAGGCAATCGAGGGCGATACCCTGCTCGTAGACACGCAGGAGGGAACACTCCGAGTCCGGACCACCGACACCACCCTGATCGAAAAGTACAAGACAGTCGGCGTCGAAGAGCTGGAGACTGGCGAGCAGGTGATCATATCCGGCTCACGGAATGATGACGGCAGCGTGACTGCTCGATCGATCCAGTCGCTACGGGCGTTCCGGTTCGAGCAATCCGAGCAGCCATGAGGGAGGTGAGAGAATGCAGCCCCTGAAGGGTGCGTTGAGTTACGTTTCTGGACTGGAATCCAGGGTTGTTTCGGTCCTGGGCAGCAGAATACAGGGGGTAAGGCGTGCATCCAGGTGGTGGCCTGTCCTGGCCGCCATTCTCGTGGCGGCGGGAGTGGGCATGGGGGTGCTGTGGATCCGGAGGGGCACGAGCCAGGCGGCGAACTTGCCCCAGGTGTTCACGGTGGAGCGGGGGAACCTGGTGGCGGCTATCTCCCCTACAGGTGAGGTCTATGCCCCTCGCCAAACGGAGCTGAGCTTCGATGTCAACAAGATCCCCCTGATCGAGTTGTACGTCGCTCCGGGCCAGCAAGTGAGGGCTGGAGATCTGCTGGCCCGCATTGACTCTACTACTCTGGAGCGAGCTGTGACCCAGGCTGAGGCGGATCTCACCGTGGCTCAAGATAACTTGGAGAAGGCACAGAACCCCTGCACCGATCTCGATCTGATCCGGGCCACGCTGGCTGTGACCCAGGCTGAGGTGGCCCTGGAGGACGCTAAGGAGAACATGGAGGAGGCTCGGAATCCCTATACCGAGCTTGATGTGGTCCAGGCCAAGCTGGCCGTGACTCAGGCCGAGGTGGCCCTGGAGGATGCTAAGGAGAACTTGGAGAAAGTGCGGAATCCTGACACTGAGCTTGAGCTGACCCAGGCCAGGCTGGCCGTGGACCAGGCTGAGACAGAGCTGGGGGATGCCAAGGAAGACCTGGAAGCTCTGCTCAACCCCGACATTGACGCGGCCCGGACCGCTGTCCGAGATGCGGCTGCAGCCCTGGAAGATGCCAAAAGGCAGTTGATCGTGGTCGAGAATGACCCGGACAACGCGGAGAGACTGCGGACCCTGGAGTACGAAGCTATCTGGTATCGGAACAACTATTGGGAGGCGCAGCAGAAGTTCGAAAAGGGAAAGATCGACCAGCAAAAGCTCGATTGGGAGTACAGCAACATGCTGGCCGCCGAGGAGAAGCTGAAGGCAGCCCAGACGAGGGCTGAGAGTTCGCTCGCCAATGCCAAGAACAAGGTGACCCAAGCCCAGGAGGCATATCAAGAGGCCCTGGAAGAGCTGGCCGAACTCCGAAGCGGCCCCGACGCGCTGGAACTGGCTCGGGCCCAGGACCGGGTGACCCAGGGGGAGTACAACCTGGCCAAGGCCCAAGAAAGCCTGGCCGAAATCGAAGCGGGCCCCGACTCTCTGGAGTTGACGCGGGCTGAGAACCAGGTGGCCCAGGCGGAGTACACCCTGGCCAAGGCGCGGTCGGACCTGGCCGAGATCGAGGCTGGCCCCGACCCCTCAGAGTTGGCCCGGGCCCAGGACCAGGTGGCCCAGGCGGAGTACAACCTGGCCAAGGCGCGGTCGGACCTAGCCGACATCGAGGCTGGCCCCGACCCCAAGGACGTCGAGGTGGCCCAGGCAAAGGTCGTCAGTGCCCAGGCCACTCTAGAGGAGGCGCAGGCCGCTCTGGAAGCGGCGACAATGATGGCGCCGTTCGACGGCACGGTCACCTCGGTGGGCGCCGAGGTGGGAGACCTGGTCTCCTCCAACACCATCGTAGTCACCTTGGCCGACCTCTCCAACCTGCGGGTCAGAGCCATCGTCGATGAGACCGACATCAGCCAAGTGGAGATCGGCCAGGAGGCAGAGATCACCTTCGACGCCTTCCCGGGACACCGCTTCTCCGGGCAGGTGCTGGAGGTGCCCCTCCAGGGGAAGCTGACACAGAACATCCTGACCTATGAGGTGCCCGTCAGCCTGGAGGGGGCGGAAGGAGTGTCCCTCAAGCCCGGGATGACGGCCAACGTCAGTATTGTCGTGGGAAGGCGGGAGAACGTGTTGTTGGTGCCTGCCATGGCCGTGCAGCAGGGAGAGCAGGGAAACGTGGCAATGGTACAGGATTCCCCTCAGGGGCCGGCGGTGGAGACACAGGTGGCCGTTGGGTTGAGCGATGGGACGTACGTGGAGGTGAAGCTGGGGTTGAATGAGGGGGATCAGGTGGTGGTCCAGTACCAGGCGCCCGAGGAGGGACTGGCTGGCTTCCGTGGCTTCGAAAGAGGAGCCTTCGTGATCCAGGGTGGCGGGCCGCCAAGGGAGATGCGATGAGCATCATCCAGACTGTGCGGGTGGCCGTGCGGTCTCTGATGGCCAACAAGCTGCGCTCAGGGCTGACGATGCTAGGGATGATCATCGGCGTGGGGGCAGTCATCGCTCTGGTGGCTGCGGGCACCGGGGCCCAAGCACAGGTGGCAGAGCGGTTCGAGAGCCTGGGGTCGAATCTTCTCGTCATCTCGCCGGGGTCTATGTCCTTCCGGGGTGTGTCCATGGGGGCGGCCAGCGCCCAGAGCCTGACCAATGAGGATCTAGAGGCCATCGACCGACTGGCGCGTTGTGTATCTGCTATTGCACCCGAATACTCCACCTGGGCCCAGGTCGTGTATGGCAATAAGAACACACAGACCAGCGTGCTGGGTGTTACGCCAGAGTACCTTTCGGTGCGCAAGTGGCAGATAGCCCAGGGGCGGTTCATAGATGGCCTGGATGTCACGAACCAAGCCAAAGTGGCAGTACTGGGAGCGACAGTGGTCGAGGACCTCTTCGGGGGAACCCTCATCGAGCCCCTGGGCAAGATGGTCAAGATCAACCGCCAAAACTACCAAATCGTGGGCATCATGGCCAGCAAGGGGGTCGGCGGGTTCCAGAACCTGGACGACCAGGTGTTCATCCCTTTGAGCACGGCTCAGATCAAGTTTGGCGGAGCGGGCAACACCTCCCTGCAGGCCATCAACGTGCAGGTGGTCTCAGCGGACAAGATGGAACAAGCTAAGGCAGAGCTGGCCTCCATCCTGCGGGCGCGCCATGGCCTGTCGCCGAGCCAGACCAATGATTTCACTGTGCACGACCAGACCCAGATCGTGGAGATGGTGGAGGAGACGGCGGAGACTTTCACCGTGCTCTTGGGCAGCATCGCGGCCATCTCCCTGGTCGTGGGCGGGATTGGGATCATGAACATCATGCTGGTGTCGGTGACGGAGCGGACGCGGGAGATCGGCATCCGCAAGGCGGTGGGAGCCAGGCGCAGCGACATCCTGGCTCAGTTCCTGGTGGAGGCAGTTGCGCTCAGCCTTCTGGGTGGCCTGGTGGGCGTCCTGATGGGCTACGGCGGCGCACAGGTGGTCACCCCGCTGCTGGGCGGCACCCGGGCCCTGGTCACCGCCCAAAGCGTGGTCATGGCTCTGAGCGTGTCCATCGCCGTGGGGCTCTTCTTCGGCATTTACCCTGCCAACCGGGCGGCCAGGCTTAACCCCATGGAGGCGCTGCGGTACGAGTAGACTACCGGATTGAGAGCGCGCAAAGGGATGAAACGGACGGCGCAGGTGAGTAAGCAAGGTGTCGAGGGGTTAGTGGGACACACCATGAGAGGCCTCTACGAGGGCGATGGATCTGATGGTGAGCTCTCTTGCACTGGCAATCCTACTCTGGAAATCAGCGGCGACAGGAGGAGCAATTGTCTAGTTGGTCATCCTGTGCTCATCACGCATGCGTTTCTGCTGGCGATGCTCTTGGCCAAGAAGAGAGAGAAAGCCGACCGGTGAATGCAAATCTTGTCAGTTCCGCTGGGGGAATAGGCGGTCCGATTCAGCATGTGGTTTGATTGGGAGAGCCTATGAAAAGGATCATACTCTTTACCGGTAAGGGAGGTGTGGGTAAGACGAGCGTAGCCGCAGCGTCAGCTCTCCGCTGTGCTGACCTCGGATACCGCAGCGTAGTGGTCAGTACTGACTCCGCCCACAGCCTAGCTGATTCTTTCGACCTGCCTCTAGGGCCGGAGCCGACCGAGATCTCACCCAACCTGTGGGGTCAGGAGATCGACGTCCTCTATCAGATGGAGAGATACTGGGGCAATGTGCAGCGTTACATGTCCACCGTGCTATCCTGGAAGGGTCTCGATGATCTCGTCGCCGAAGAGATGAGCGTCTTCCCTGGGATGGAGGAGTTGGCCAGCCTGATGCAAATAGTCCACCTCCACGACAGATACGACTACCAGGTGATAATCGTTGACTGTGCGCCAACGGGCGCGACCTTGCAGCTCCTTTCCATGCCTGACAGCGCCAGTTGGTACATGGAGAGGATGTTCCCCATAGGGAAGAAGACGGTCCAGCTCAGCCGTCCCCTGCTGCGGGCTGTCACTGATCTGCCCATCCCTGGCGATGAAGTGTTTGACTCCATGGAAGAGCTGATCAGGCAACTGCACCGCATGCGAGCCCTACTGACTGATGTCCAGAAGTCATCGGTGCGCCTGGTGCTCAACCCGGAGAAGATGGTCATAAAGGAGGCCCAGCGCACGTATACGTATCTCAATCTGTATGGCTATGCCACCGACGCTGTGATCTCCAACCGGCTGATTCCCAGCGGGGTGCAAGACAGCTATTTCGATTCTTGGAAGGAGAACCAGGAGAAGTACGGCCGCATGGTCGAGGAGGCATTCTCGCCGTTGCCCATCCTCCACGCACCGCTCTTCGACCAAGAGGTGGTGGGTGACGCTATGCTCAGGCGCATGGCCCAGGCCATCTACGGTGAAGATGACCCGACCAAAGTGTATTTCGTGGGACAAGCCCAGAGGGTGGAGAAGAAGGACGGATGCTATCGGTTGAGTCTGCCCTTGCCTTTTGTGGAGAAGGGGGACATCGACTTGACCCGCTCCGGAGATGAGCTGATCGTGCATATCGGGAACCGCAAGCGAAACATCGTCTTGCCGCGAGCTCTGGTGAACCTGGATGTGCTGGGCGCAAGGTACCAGGAGAATACGCTGGTCATCACCTTTGGAGGGGATGAGTCAGCTCAGCATGCAATTCCACGATGAGAGGAGGCGATGGTGATGGCAGAGGAGAAGGAGTTCGTGTTCGAGGACTGGCTGGCCGAGGGTGTAAGAGGCCTGAGGTCATGTCTCAGAGGCAAGAGAGTCCTGCCTGAGGAGTGCGTAGAGCACTTGCGAGCGGCTCGCAAGGAGATGCTCCTGGCCATGCGCTGCTTGCTGGATGTAGCCATCGAATGCACCGGGGAAGAGCCACCGCAGAGGGCCACAAAGATTGAGGTGGAGTAGCAACAAGGTCAGCCGCCCTGCGAGACAGCGCGTCAGTCCGGTCAATTCCACGAAGAGACGCAAAAGGTCGAACTGACTGGCCGTCTGACGAGGGGCACCGGATGGGGGGTACACTCCGAGTGCCGAGGCCCCAAGGTTGCTCCCCGCTGGCCGCTCGCATATTCCATGGCTGGGCCCCGCTGTCGGTGCTCTGGTGCCTCTAGACGAGATCACCGTCGGCGGGGACGAAAGCCACGTGGAAGTGCATCGGCCTCGCGATAAACACTTTGCCTTGATCCAGGCTATATGGCTCCCCGCTGCTTGCGGGCCAAGGCCACCATCTGGTCGGCAGCCCAGTTGGCGAAGGCGATGAGCAGACTGCGCACGTAGTAGAGCGGTTTCATGCCAAACCCGGGAATAATCGGGTAATCTGCTCTCTCAATACCTTTGACGAGGGTTGTCGCGACTTGCTCCGGGCTCATCGGCTTGCCACCACCAGTCAACAGCTTTAGAAACCCATGAGCGATGAACTCGCCGGGTCGGGTAAGCTTGTCTGGCTTGACGGTGCCGGTGATCATCTTCGTCTCCAGAGGTTTGATCTTGTTCTCCCCCCAAAGCTGAGGCGTATTCGTGTCGAATGGGAGAAGGACAGAGACGCCGATGTTATGAGGTTTCAGCTCGCTCCTCAGTGCCTCCGCGAAGCCACATACAGCGAACTTCGAGGCTGCGTAGGCAGTGTAGCCGAATAGGCCGATCAGTCCGCCTATGGATGAAATGGTCACGATGTGGCCGTGCCCCTTGGAGATCATATGAGGAAGGACGGCCTTGACTGCATGCACCGTGCCAAAGTAGTTTGTGTCCATTAGCTCCCTAAAGACGGGAGGCGGAAGTTGTTCGAAATAGCCTGGGTAGGTAATGCCCGCAGAGCTAATGAGGATGTCAGGCGCGCCACCAGCCTCGACAATCTCCGCAATGGCCTGCTCAAGCTGCTCATAGCTCCTGACGTCAGCAGAGAACGCCCCGAACCGCTGATCAGGACTGACGCGTTGCGCCTCGATCTCCTCGAGCGTCTCACCCAGCTTCTTGTGATCCCTGGCGATGATGAAGACATTGGCTCCATATCCTGCCAGCAGCTTGGCTGTGGCCTTGCCGATGCCGCTTGACCCCCCAGTGATGATGACATTTGCTCCCTCGAAGTCCATGTCACCGCCTCCTCTGAGAGTCTAGACCTGCCAAATCATCTGTCATGTTTGCTCCAAGCCGGTCCCATGCGGCGAGAATGCGCTCATAGAACGGGTAATCGTCACTGTCCTCAATCCATCCTCGCTCATCCAGCCAGGTGACAGTGCGGCGAACGCCCTCCACCCACCGCATTGTATACCGAAAGCCCAGATCGGTCTTGGCCGCGCTGTTGTCGAACACGTTGTTGAACTGGAAGTTCTCCACGCACCATTCGGCCCACGTGGGCACAACCTTGCCTAACAGATCGGTGGGAATGTGAACCAACGTGGCTGGCGGTGCCTGCATAGCCTCAGCCACCCACTCGTGGTACCGGTTCCACGTCATCCACTCCTCCCCCGTGACGTGATAGGCTTTGCCGAAGGTCTTGGCGTTGCCCACTGCTCCGACAAAGGCGCGGGCCACGTCATCCCTATGCGACGCCACCCATAAAGACGTGCCGTCTCCGTGCACGATAATCGGCTTGCCCTTGCGCACCCGATCCATGTAGTAGGTCCCCCAGCCGAGCGTATGGACGATCCTGCCACCCTCGCCATAGGTCTGGGCCGGGCGAATGATAGTGACCGGGAGGTCACCGCGCCGATGGGCTTCCAGGAGGATCTCTTCACACGCCGCCTTGTTCGCAGCGTAGGCGAAGGAAGTGGCAGGGCGCCGTTCCTCGTCCTCGCTAATCGGGTAGTGCTTGGCCGGTTTGGCGTATACGTCCACGGTACTACAGAGGATATACTGCCCAACCCGTCCTCGAAAGGCACGGATGGCACTGTGGGCATCTTCCGGCACGAAGCAGACCATGTCGATAACGCAGTCAAAGGGCCCCGCCTGAGCCATCTGCGCCTCGAACACGGGATAGTCTGTGCGATCACCCAGCATTCTTCTCGGGCTCCTAGAAAGCTGACTCTCAGTGATGCCTCGGTTGTAGAGCGTCACTTCATCGCCCCGCTCCGTCAGAAAGCAGGTGATCGCGGTACTGATGAGGCCGGTGCCACCTATGATCAGGACTCTCATGCCTTCCTCCGACGCTCTCCTGAATACCGCTCTGTCACAAAGTAGATTCGTGTCGCGGAGGCCTTCGGAGTCAATCAAACTCGAAAGCCACCTTGACTGCCCGATTCCTCCCCTTGCTCATGGCGACTGCCAGAGCGCGCTTGTAGTCCTCAAGCCGAAAGCGATGGGTCAGCAGCGGTGATAGGTCTAGCCTCCCCTGAGCCATCCATCGGATGGCCCACTGAAACGTGCGAAGCCGCTCTCCTTCATGCTCCTCGAGAGCACAGGCGAAATTGATGCCCCTTACGCTCAGCTCCTGGAACCAGAGGGGAGTCCAATCCACCTTTCTCGTTTGGCCAATCGTCCCGATCAACGCTAGACGCCCCCCAGCCTTGACAAAGCGTAACGCATCGTCCAGGCTTCCATCGGTGCCGACGCAATCATAGACTACATCGGCCCCGCCGATCATTACTCTCTTGCCGAGGATGGGCTTGTAGAGCCGGCCGCCAGTCGCATCGGCCAGCGCCTGGTAGTAGTCACTATCTCGCAAGATGACCACCCTGTCAGCGCCGTATCGTTCAGCAAGCTGGCCCTGAAAGGGGTACTTGGCCAGTACGATGATGTGTGCCCTGCTGCCCAGGCAACGCAGAGCGGCCACGGCGCAAAGGCCAGCAGTGCCGACACCCATGACCAGGACTGTGTCCTCGTCGTCAGGAAAGCAGCGCGCCACGGCATGGAGCGCGATAGTGAAGGGCTCGATCAGAAGTGCATTCTCGTCGGATACGCTGTCCGGGAGGGCGAAGAGCTGGAACTTGTGCGCCACGAAGTAGGAGCTCCAACTGCCCCCTGTGTCGGCGCAGGAGCCGAGGGACGCACCGGGAGAGAGGTTCCCTTCGGCGAAGTTCTGGCAGCGGGACCACTCACCTGCCTGGCAGGCAGAGCATGGCAGATCGATGCCCCGCACGGGACATGGAAGCATCGGGTCTACCACCACCCGCTGACCCAGAGCGTGGCCCTCGACTCCTTCGCCTGCCTCTGTGATGGTCCCCACCTGTTCATGACCCATGGTGAAGGGGTATGAGCCAAAAGGGGAGAGTGAGAGGCTCAGGTGCAGGCGAACGAGGCCTCCCAGGTCTGAGCCGCAGATACCTCCATAGTGAGTCCTGACCTTCACCCAATCGGGTCCCAGCAACTGTGGCTCACGCACGTCTCGCAACTGCACGCAGGAAAAGCGGCTATAGTAGGCTGGCGCGTAGAGAGGGCCTGCGGCTCGGCCGAAAAGATACCGAGGGATAGTGAGGACAAACTGAAGAGCTTTCATCTCCTGTTCTCCAAGTTGAAGGGGAATCCTCGCAGTTGGTTGACTGCCTGAGCCACGCGTCGGGCCAGATTGTCCACTGTACGCAGACCCACTTCATCCCCTTGTGCGCGGCCCACGATAGCTGCCCCTGAGTGGCTGAAGCCGGGGCCGTCAGCAATGGCGTACATGTCCTGCTGCAGGAAGAAGGTGTGCATACATTGGAGAGTCAGCTCCTGTCCGCCATTGCGAAAGCCACCGCAGGCGATCCCTGCGCCCACCCTGCCGCTCAGCTCAAAGCGTCCACCAGTCCTGAGCACCACTGTGCGGTCCATCATCACTTTCATCTGTCCGCTGACGAGACCCATGTACACCGGCGAGGCCAGGATCAGCCCGTCGGAACCACGGATGGCATCGTATATCGGCCTCATGTCGTCCTCGTGCACGCATTCGCCCGCCCGACAGGCGAAGCACCCATCGCAGGGCGTGATATCCTTGCCCGCCAACGAGACGTAGGCGGTCTCGATCCCCTGCGCCTCGACGACGGCGAGAGCACGATGGAGCGCATAAGCGGTGCTGCCCTCTGGATGTGGGCTGCCGCAGATGCCCAGGACCTTCATTCTCCCCCTCCCTTCGGTTGTCTGAAGCAGCAGAACTTGTTTAGTGTTCGTCCTGCCCAGCGCACAGTAAGCTGTGCTACTGCCGTCAAGCAGCCAACGCTTTCACCACCAGGGTCGCATAGCTACCTGCCGGCAAGAAGAAGGCCAGCGTGACTTTGCGCTTCCCAGCGAAGCGGTCATCCTCCTCCTCGCCCTGCAGCATCACCTCCTGGGGGAAAAGGAGCAAGGCGCGCGCACTTTTGGGCAGATAGGCCTTGTCGAGCACACGTGCTTTGAAGTCCCACAGGCCGAGGCCCTCTCCCCTCAGGATTTCCCTCACTTCAGCGGCGACGCGCGGATCGTCGAATACAGCACGGTGATGGAGCAAGGGGATCTTCACCTGGGACAAGCGCCCCAAGAGCGTGTCCGGCAGCTCCTGGTAGAGGGGCAAATCCTGATCCACCCCGCCAATGAAAAGTGAGCTGATTCCAGCAGAGTCCTTCAGCGTGCCTGCAAGGTATGCGCCTGCCATCCGATTCCACAGGAAGCTCTGGTAGGCACAGAGCCACAGGGAGAGGAGGCGTGGCGTGATCAGATTCAGAGCCTTTCTGAAGCTGCTCGGATGATCCCTCAGGAAGGTGAGCACGCTGCGGAAGTTCGAGGGACGAGGCGCTGCCTCGAACAGCAGTTCCCATTCGCCCCAGTGTTGCTGGGCCAGGGCCTTGAAATCCCGCACCCCGGGAGGGTCCCCGCTGAACGGGTGAGTGAGGTAGACTCGCACCGCCCCCTCCGCATCTCGCTGCAGGATCCTCTTGCCCACGAAACCCTGGCTCGCAACGTACGAGCCGAATCGCTGGCGGTCAAAGTAGTTGGGCAGGCCGAAACGCTCCACCTGGGTCAGACGGGCCCCGACATGCGTCGCCTCGGTAGGTGCCAGATCTCGTAGCGTGAGGGTGAAATGGTTTCCGTCCAGATCCCGCGGCTGCAACTGCCGGGCAGATCGCCCCACGAACCGAGCTGAGTACCCGGGGCCTTCGAGCACTGCGGAGCCAGTGCCTCTGACGGCAGCGTGCTGGGTGGCCACGCTGTCTCGATCTTTGAGAGCCGGAAAGGCGACCGCTGAGCGAGGGACACCGAGGGCCGCTGCCATCCGCGCCTGGACCTCAAGCGTGCTTACGCCGCGCTTGCGGACCTGGTACAAGGCATAACTCCCCTGTGCTGCCAAGGGCAGGCGCACTCGCTCCTCCACGATGAAGTCCTCAGGCTGCACCTTGAATCGCATCACTGCTCCCGAAGGAGATTGCCCCTTCTGGAATGGCGAAGCTTGCTTCG
>Ga0315314_1003824_pt1 | contig 11584 bp, 7 predicted proteins | sample TDP9_MG_FD_203631 | JGI IMG/M metagenome (GOLD analysis project Ga0315314, IMG submission 203631) | Freshwater sediment microbial communities from Lake Towuti, South Sulawesi, Indonesia - TDP9 | ecosystem: Environmental > Aquatic > Freshwater > Lake > Sediment | place: Indonesia: South Sulawesi...
TCCCTTTGGTCGCTTGCCCTTTTGCCGGGGCATAAGCAAGGGAGCAATCACCAGATACGAGCGCCAATAGGCTCTTGCACTGGCAAGCCACTGTCAGGTCCCCTTGCCCCCCTTGCCAAATGCTTCAAAGCCCAGGCAGCGGTCAACTTCATTACCCTATCTTTATGTCTATCCACGTGTCCGGCATGTCCATTGCCAGGTATGATGTAGAGTTCTTTTTCACAGGTCAGGGCATCATAAAGCAGTCTTGCTGTCTGGGGCGGGTCAAGCTGGTCATCCCCTCCGTGCAAAACCAGAGTTGGTACCGTAATTCTATTCACCCGTTTGATGGTGTCTACAAAGATGATCTGAGCTGCGCCAGGAAAGGGAAAGGAAGAGTAAGCTTCAATGGAACGCCAATCGCTCAGAATTCTGCGGTTGATTTCCGGATCTGAAGCAACTGGCCTTCGCTGAACCATCTTCGCCAGCGAAAGACGCAAGTCCTGTTTCGTCAGCATCCTTTTAATTCCCCCCAAGGTGATCAGAATTCGACATACCAGGGTCTCCGGGAAACTCAGAACGCTTCTGACCGTTGCATCCAGGGTAATGAGGGCTCTTAGCCTAGGCTCTACTAAGGCGGCCTCCAGAACAGCCGTTCCGCCCGAAGAAAACCCAAAGGCACCAATCCTATGCTCATCAACTTCAGGATGGTTCTCCAGAAAAGCAATGGCTGCCCGAATATCGGCCACCCACCATCGCATGTCCACATGAAATCGCTCGCCTTCGCTTTGGCCATGTCCATGCATATCAAGGGCTAAAGCAGCAACGCCTTTTTCTACCAAGAAATGACAGAGCTCAAAATAGTTCTCTTTGAACTCCATCGCACCGTGGCAGATAATTAGGGCAGGAGACGGACTGTCCCACGCAGGCAGAAAGAGAACGCCTCTGACTGTGTCTCCATCAGAGCAAAAACTCACGGTTTCTTCATAAGCCCTCATACTCGCCTCAACTATGAGCTTGCAATAGCACCCTGGGACCCTGTTCAACCCTAGACGATCCTTCTAAGCATATGGTGTTACTTCTAGTACGCCTTTGGTAAGGCTAATTGGGCTAGTGTGATGGGATAAATAGGGTCGATTTGGTGAGCCTAATGGCCATCAGGGGAAGGGGGCAGCTGAACTACAGCCTGGACAGCGCTGGCACGGGGATTTGCCAGGCTTGAGCAGCTAGACAAGGGTAGAGCAGAGTCTAATTCTGTAAAGGATAAGGTGTCCCACAAGTGTATGAATCAGGGTGTCTCGTAACAGTTGCTGGCTCGACCACCAGAAATGCTGGTGCAACAGGCACTCCGTGCAACGCAGCCACAGTGCAGGCAGGGCACGTGATGATAAAACCTGGCAGCCTTTTAGCCTTGCCCTATGAGGTGATCACTGGTGGGCTCGGCTGGATTCGAACCAACGACCAACCGGTTATGAGCCGGCCGCTCTGCCTCTGAGCTACGAGCCCGTAGGGCGGGTGGCCCCACAAGGTGAATTATATCAGCCACCTCTTCACCAAGCAAGCCTATTCATTGCACTTAGCAATCTCTTTATGTCAAATAACCCCAGAAAGACTTTACAGGTTGTCTAAAAACCTCATACCGGGTAGGTTGCCCGACGTCGGGCAACCTACCCACTTTCATGTGGCAATGCTTGAGACCCTGACCTGAAGGATGGGGGTCTCCGTGAGAAATAGTGATCAAGATGCCTTAAGGATGTGGCTAGCCAAAATTGGTCAAGTCAGAGCAGCCCTTTATACCAGTTGAGTATGTCACTTCCCCAGAGTAAGGTAACCATGGCTGCCAAGGAGAGGAAGGGACCGTAGGGTATTGCTTCACCGGGGCGGCGCTTCTTGGTTGCCAGCAGTATCACTCCCACCACCCCGCCCAGTATGGCTCCTATTAGCAGGGCCACCAGCACTAAAGGGTACCCGGCAGCAAAGCCGATAAGAGCAGCTAGCTTGACATCCCCCCAGCCCATCCCCCCACGGGATATGACCACTAACAACAAGAATAGGACTAAGCCGATGCCACCGCCGAGAGCAGCGTTGGCCACACCGGAAAAGGGCCAGCTCCCCAGCCAGGGTTGGGGCTGGAAGGCAGCAATAAGCAAGGCAGCCACCATGCTGGGATAGACTACCTTATTTAATATCAGCTCCTGCTCCCAGTCGACCACGAAGATAAGGATGAACAGGCTGGCGTAGAAAGCCAGGAGTCCCAACTCTGAGGTGAGTCCATAGCACTGGTAGAGGAAGGCGAAGATGACCCCAGTAGCCAGCTCCACCCAGAAGATGCGCCCAGGTATAACAGCCTGGCAATAGCGACAGTGGCCCTGCAGGCTGAGGTAGCTGAATAAAGGTATCAGGTCGGCTACCGCGAGGCGATGATGGCACGACTCGCATTGGGAGGGAGGATTGAGGATTGACCGCCCGCGGGGCAAACGATCAATGCACACATTGAGGAAACTACCCACCGCCACGCCGAGCAAGGCAAAGACTAGAGTGTAAACCGCTTCCACAGTGTTAATTGTGGCTGTTGACAAAGCCGTTGTCAATCGGGCCGTAAGGGAGTACGTTTAACAATGTAGTGCGGGTCTTTAGACCCGCCTGGAAGCAGACCTAAAGGTCTGCATTACAAAAACTTTTTGTGGGTAGGTTGCCCGACGTCGGGCAACCTACCCAATATGAGGTTCTTAGAAAGCCTTTTGTATCGTTTTAGCACACCAAAGGGCTCGACATAGGATTTTGTACTATCACTATACTATGAAGGTATATCCCTACAGATATAAACACCGCACACCTCTATTGACTTTCCACACAGGTGTGTGCTATATTATCGCCCTATGAATACGATAAAGAGAGTGAGGAGTTGCACTATGAAACACTATAAAGCATTGGGGAGAGGATTAGCTGCCCTCACTATAGGAGTCTTACTACTGGGTGCCATAGCACCCTTTTTTAGCAGCTATCAAGCCACAGCCGCGGGCATCACCTGGCATACCGAGACGGTGGACAGCAGCGGTAATGCGGGCTACTATACCTCCCTGGCCTTTGACTCCAATGGTAACCCGGCCATAAGCTATTTCGACTATGCCCAGGCTGACCTGAGGTATGCCCGCTGGGACGCCACGAAGGGAAAATGGGTAGGACTGAGCGATCGCGATAAGCCAGACACAGTGGATATCACCGGGCAGGTGGGTCTCTATACCTCCCTGGCTTTCGACCCCAAGGACAAGAACCCCAGCATCAGCTACTACGATGCCACCTACGATGCCACCGCCCCCAAGTATGACCTGAAGTACGCCCATTGGAATGGCTCAAGCTGGTTCAAGCAGACAGTTGACTTTGCCGGTAACGTAGGCAGCTATACCTCCCTGGCTTTCGACCCCAAGGATAACTTCCCCGGCATCAGCTACTACGATGCCACCAATGGTGACCTGAAGTATGCCCACTGGAACGGCTCAAAATGGATCGGAGCCAGCGCGGCATCCTCGGCACCGGAAGCAGTGGACACTGCTGGCATTGTGGGCACCTATACCTCCCTGGCTTTCGACTCCAAGGATAACTTCCCCAGCATCAGCTACTATGATGTCACCAACGGTGACTTAAAGTATGCCCACTGGAACGGCTCAAAATGGATCGGAGCCAGCGCGGCATCCTCGGCACCGGAAGCAGTGGACACTGCTGGCATTGTGGGCAGCTATACCTCTCTGGCTTTTGATGCTATGGGGTATCCAGGCATAAGTTATTATGATGCCACCAATAAAGGCCTGAAGTTTGCTCACTGGAATGGCTCAAAATGGGATACAGAGAGTGTGGATGCCGGTGGTCAGTACTCCTCTCTGGCTTTTGACCCGGCAGGCTACCCCAATATCAGCTACTACGATGAAGCCAATCATACTCTGAAGTACGCCCATCAGAAAGGCTCATCCTGGGTTATAGAGACAGTGGACGCTGGTGGCAGTGTGGGCACCCATACCTCTTTAGATTTTGACAGCAAAGGAAATCCCTGGATCAGCTATTATGACCAGACCAATGGCTATCTCAAATGTGCCACCACAGCATCGAGACCCACTTCCCCTCCCTATCAGCCGGAGAATATCTCACCGGCCGATGAGGCTATGGATATCAGACTCACCCCCACCCTGCAGTCCTCCGACTTCTCCGACCCTGATACTGGCGACAGCCACTACGCCTCCCAGTGGCAGATAACCATCGCCTCAGAAGACTACACCGTCCCAGCAAAGATCTATGATAGCGAGATTGACACCTTCAATCTGGTAGGGATCACCATACCTTCAGGAACCCTAAGCATCGATACTCCCTACTACTGGCGCGTGAGGCACCAGGACAGCTACGGCAACTGGTCTGCCTGGTCTGAGGAAACCTCCTTCACCACTGCACCGATGCAGCCTCCAGCCACGCCGAGCAATATCTCACCCGACGATGAGGCTACCGATATCAGCCTCACCCCTACCCTCGAGTCCTCCGACTTCTCCGACCCTGATGCCGGCGACAGCCATGCCGCTTCTTGGTGGCAAGTAGCGGCTGATGACCAGTTCTCCAACATCGTCTATGACAGTGGCAGCGATAGCTCTAACCTGATCAGCATCACCATACCCTCAGGAACCCTGAGCTATGACACTACCTATTACTGGCGGGTCAAACACCAGGATAGCTACGGCAACTGGTCAGCCTGGTCTGAAGAGACCTCTTTCACCACGGTGGCTTCCGGAGCGCCCGCTCAGCCCAGCAATATCTCACCCGCTGATGAGGTGACTGATATCAGCCTGACCCCTACCCTTCAGTCCTCTGCCTTCTCCGATCCTGATGCCGGTGATACCCAAGCCGCCTCCCGGTGGCAGATTAGAACCAGCACCGGGAGCTATTCCAGCCCTCTCCGTGACAGCGGCATTGATACCGCTAACCTGACACAGTTTTCCCTACCCTTGGGACTCCTCAGCTATGAAGCCACCTACTACTGGCAGGTGAAATACCAGGATAGCTATGGCAACTGGTCAGACTGGTCTGAAGAGACCTCTTTTACCACGGTCACCACCTCACCTCCCAACCTGCCCCTTAACACTTCCCCAGCAGAGGGGGCCACTGAGGTTGGCCTGACCCCCACCCTTCAGTCCTCCGCCTTCTCCGACCCTGATGTGGTGGATAACCAGGCTGCCTCCCAGTGGCAGGTTGGAACCAGCACAGGGAGCTACTCCGACCCTGTCTTTGACAGCGAGACTGATACTGCCAACCTGACTGCAATCGTCCTTCCTTCAGATAAGTTAGACCCTAACACTACCTACTACTGGCACGTCAGGCATCAAGATAGCTACGGCAACTGGTCTGCCTACTCCCAGGAGACCTCCTTTGCCACTATCACCATGCCAGCGCCAGAAGCGGAGTTCTCTATCAGCGCCGCGGAAGTCGAATTAGGGCAGTCTATAACCTTCACCGACCTCTCAGAAGGAGCCACCTCCTGGATATGGGACCTGGGCGATGGCACCACCAAGGAATGGACCACCCTTTGGCCTCATGATCCGGAAGTAGAAAACCGCCCCCGAGATGGCCAGTTTTCCCATACCTATGCCGCCGCGAAGACTTACACCGTCTCTTTGACGGTATCGAACCTGGCGGGTAGTGATACTCAGACCACCGATATCACTGTTTACACCACTCCGCAGGCTGATTTTTCCGCCGTCCCGGCTCAACCTGAAGAAGGGCAAACCGTAACCTTCACTGACCTCTCCAAAGGAGCCGACTCCTGGAGATGGGACTTCGGCGATGGTGCCCCCAAGAGATGGGACATTGATACCAGACCAGCGGATGGCAAGATCACCCATGCCTATGATACGGCAGGAACGTACACCGTTTCCCTAGAGATAAGCGGACCCAGGGGAAGCGATACCCAGACCAAAACTATCACCGTACTGGCGCCGCCGACGGAAGGATTCAAGTTCCGCCTCTGGATGATAGGCGCTATTATCGGAGGGATCCTGGTTATCGCCGGGGTGGCCTACCTGGTTTGGAGGCGGCAAACCGAAGCCAGCTAAGACCCCTATTGACACCGATGAACACCAAGGCTTGACACCAACGGATATCAGTAAACGACCCCAAAAGTGCTTGTCAAGCTTCAGGAAAAGGCCTAGACTTCTTTCCTAGTATGAAGACACCAATCCTTCTGCAGCGCGAAGGGGATTATTCACTAGTGAGCGTCATCTTAGGTGATCTGAGAAGAAATAATTTGCACGTTTGGAACGATCGATGTACAATTATAGATATGACTTTCCACAAAATCTCAGAAATTCTAAAGGAAAGGAGGTGATTAGATGAAAAGCCTAATAAGGAAGATGGCCAAGGGTCAAGGTGGTTTCACCCTCGTCGAGTTGCTGGTGGTCGTGGCTATCCTGGGCGTCATCGCTGCCGTAGCCGTGCTGGCGGTGACCAAGTTCATCGGCAAGGGCACCCTGGAGGCAGCCCAGACCGAGCTGCACCAAGCCCAAACAGCGATTACTGCGGCCATGGCTGATGCCGGGACAAGCATACTCAATATCACCGGTCCAACTGACTGGTTTGGCCAAGAGGGTATCATCATCGCCGTAGGTGCAAATACTACACACGATGCCGCCGAGTACGTGTATGGTACCTTCAACGCCATATACGAGGTACAGCCAGAGGGGGACATCACTGACGGCGATCCTAACCTCTGGGGTACTGGCATCCAGTGGAGCCCTACCGAGGGCGGCTGGCAGTACACACCGTAACCCCAGTGATTCTGCTTTGACCGGCTGAAAAGGCCATTCGGCTTTAGTCGAGGAGGGACGGGTCTTAAGGACCCGTCCCTCGCACCGAAGAGGGAAATTTCACCCTCACCCCGACCCTCTCCCCTCAAGGGAGAGGGGATACCAGGTCCTCCCTCCCCTGGCGGGAGGGAGTTAGAAGGAGGGGGAACTTCACCCTCACCTAACCTCTCCCATCAAGGGAGAGGGGTTTTAAGGGGTGTCTCCCTTCAAAGGGAGAGGGGTTCTTAAAAATAATCCTCCCTCCCCTTGGCGGGAGGGAGTTAGAGGGAGGGGGGACTCTAGGAATAGATAAATGAAAGAAAGTATTCTGGACTTACTTCGCCTGGCAGGCAGCAAGGGTGCCTCCGATTTGCATATGTCGGTGGGCTTCCCACCTATGCTCCGCATCAATGGCTCCCTAGAGCCTGTGGACGAAAGGGAGGGATTATCCCCCGACGAGGTACGCCACGCCCTTGACGAGCTGACCACACCTGAGGAAAGGGAGGAGTTTTATCGCAACCTGGAGTTGGATTTTGGCTATACCCTGGCTGACGTAGGCCGGCTGCGCTGTAATGCTGCCCAGCAGAGAGGGGCCATTAGCTTTGCCATTCGCCTCTTGCCCCCCAAAATCCCCACCATAGATGAGCTGGAGCTGCCCCAGTTATGTAAAGATTTGGCTACCAGACCCCGGGGTCTGGTCATCGTTTCAGGACCAACAGGCAGCGGCAAGAGCACTACCCTGGCCGCCATGATAACCCATATCAATACCCATAAGACCTGCCACATAGTTACCATTGAGGATCCCATCGAATATACCCACAGCAACCTGAGGTCAGTCATTACCCAGAGGGAGCTGGGCGCTGATACCCATTCCTTTGCTCAAGCTCTAAAGCACGTATTGCGGCAAGACCCTGATGTCATTCTGCTGGGGGAGATGAGAGATTTGGAGACTGCTGCTGCCGTGCTCACCCTGGCTGAAACGGGGCACTTGGTATTCACCACCGGGCATGCCCCCAGCACCTATCAGTGCGTAGAGAGGTTCGTTGACCTCTTCCCACCGGAGCAGCGCTATTTAGCCCAGAGCAGGCTGGCTTCACTGCTGGTGGGTGTGTTGTGCCAGTCCCTGATACCGCGGGCCAAGGGCAAGGGGAGAATAGCAGCGGTGGAGATAATGCTGGGCACCCCAGCCGTGGCTAACCTCATCCGCGAAGGCAAGGTCCATCAGCTCCCCAACGTCATTCGCACCAGCACCCAGGAGGGCATGGAAACCCTCGACCAAGCCCTGGTCCGGCTTTACCTTAAAGGGATAATCAGCGGTCAGTCTGTGCTCAGCGTCTGCCAGAACCGGGATGAAGTGGAGAGGCTCATCTCAACAGAACACGGGTTTGGTAATAGTGGCAACTCTTTGGAACTGTCCTACTCCGGTAGAGTCGCATCACGACTCCTTTGATAGCACTCGTTAAGCAGCTACTGTAAACACACCTTCTTCCCCTTCAGCATCGCAGATTGTGGTAGGGCTGGGTATTTCTGCAGCCTTCGAAAATCACCCGCTTGGTGCTGTGGAAAATCCAAAGAGATTGCTGAGAAAAACGAGTCCTTTTGAGAGAGTGACGGTGAAGCTCGCCCTCATTCTAACGCCTCCCGCCAGGGGAGGGAGAAGTCTTGGGACAGGTACGAAGACCGGCGCTGCATTAGCTGAATTAGTCGAGGTCAGGGACGACCTCGACTACCATGACATCCAAAGAGATTGCTGAAAACGAGCCGTTTTGAGAGAGTGACGGTGAAGCTCCCCTTCATTCTAACGCCTCCCGCCAGGGAGAGGAGAAGTCTTAGGCCAGATCCGAAGACCGGCGCTGCATTAGCTGAGTTGGTCGAGGTCAGGGACGACCTCGACTACCATGATACAAGAGCGTATTAACTACGGTAATCGGGGTCATCCTCGACCCCGATTGAAGTTTTTCTTTCCCTGAAGCGGTCTCCCGCAGGAGACAAGCCCTCCAATAGCGCTTTGGCTGTCGGAGACTCCAATCTAATCGCGGTCTAGCACTCAGAATGGGTCTAAAAAGACCCATTGCGGTAGCCAAAGACTATCTGGTCAGCGTTATGGTGAAGGCGATATTAGCTTCGCCCGGGGTCAGAGTTCCAAAGACCGAGGAGAAGCGCGGGCTTTGCCTCAATCTCGACCAATAGGTGAAGTAGTCCTCTTCAGACTTGGCGATGCCCCTCAGGGTGATGACATTCCCGCTGATAGATGTCTGCTGCAAATCCGCCCCCTCAGGAAGATAGTAATTTACCTCCGCCAGGTCGTCACTAAACCTGCCTCTGGCAGCAGCGAAGCTGTTAAGGGTGGCTTGCAGGGCATTGGCAGAAGCCTCAACTGAGGTGACCTGCCCACTCAATGCGTCTATATCGGCCTTCCGAACCTGCATTGTGGCGGCCGTCTCCCGTTCCGTCGCCAAATCAGCAGAGAGGTCGTTGTTCCGATCGGCAGCAAGGATGTTGAAGGTAAGCAGCACAGCAAATATGGCCAACCCAGCGGCAACAGTAGGCACGAAGAGAACCTGGGATAGCTCACGAGGCTTTGGTTGATATATTTCCGGAAGGGCGTTGAGGTTGACCAGAGAGCCAATCGCTCTCCTCTCTGCGGGGAGAGTCACCTTCAGGGCCAGCCCAATATTGGTCATATATTGGGCCGAAGGAAAACCAGCTGCAGTTTGCATCGGTGAGGGCAATGCCTGGACAGGGCGTTTTTGCCTGCCACTGAGAAGCGGCCAGGCATCCTCTTGCCAGGCAAGCTCGCCAGAAACCAATAGAGGCACACCAGGTTCAATAGGCCTATCCATATGAGCCGAGTTGTAGAAGGTGACAGCCCGGTCTAACTCCTCCTTCAGGGTGGCTATCTTATCCTCGTCAAGAGCTTCTTCAGGCAGTGCCGAGCTACGTACCACCTCAGGTATTCCGTTAACCAGTATGACTATGTCAAAGCTGGTAGGCTGGAGATCAGCGATAACGGCTCTGGACTCGTTGGTGGCTCTGGCCAAGCACAAGGGTTTAATATCCATGAGATAGGGGTCAACCTCAGCCAGACGCAAGGTGGACACCAAGGCATCCATTGAATTGCGTGGTGAAGCTGCCAGATAGACCACTATCTCCCCACGCCGCAAATAGACGACCTGCCACGAGAGGTAGATCTCCTCCAGGGATATCCCTAAGACCCGAGATACCTCCCTCCTTATGGCTTCAGGCAACAAATCCCGGGGAATCTCCGGGAGGCTAAGCAATGAATAAAGGCAGTTGATGCCGCTGATGCCAACGATAATCTTCCTGGTTCGCACCTCCACGGATTTCAACAACTCCTTGATCTTAGCGGCTACAGCATCCTGGTTCTGAATTAGCCCATCTTTGACCAACCCCGGCTCCAGAAGCAACCTGGCCCATTTCTGTGGCTGCCGACCACGCGCCACCAGACAATAGATGGCCGCATCGTCAATATATAAGCTGACACGCTTCTTAGCCATCGCCGACTATTTAGCCTCCCAAGGTATAGATACTCAACGGTAGAGTCATTGATGCTTCTCCGCCTTCAGTGAAAGTGGTTAGGGTCACTGATCCGATGGCGGCTGAGGGAAACCAGCCGCCCAAAATTTCGATAAAGTTGAACAATGCCTCCATTTCCCCGGCAACAGTGAGGCCAACAGAGTAGACCTGGTAAGTCTGCCCTCCGCTGGCCACTGCGCTAGGAGTTGAAAAACTCAAGCTGGTGATAGTTACCTGGCCAAAATCAGCAGCGGCCAGCAAGTCCTGTTGTATTTCCAACGCCTCAGTAGAGCCCGGAAACTGCCCTTTTTGGAGCAAAAGCTCAGCTTGAGCCTGGCTCAGCCTATCCTGGAGGTCTGCCTTCTCCTGGGTATATCTGTCAAAGTCCTGCTGCGCCTGAGCTAAGTCTTCGCTCAGCTCACCATGCCTTGCCTGTTGCCTGGCATAGATTATCCCGGCGCTTACCAGCAATGTCACCAGTATAGCGATGGTGACAATCCACAGTGTCGTTCTAGAAAGCTTCAGCTTCATTGAGCTTAGTCCGTCTCCCTCTAACTCCCTCCCAACAGGAGAGAGTACATATTATTTCCCTCTCCCTTGATGGTAAGGGTGGAATTCTTCCTCCCGCCAGGGGAGGGAGAACTACCAGGAACCTTCCAATTAACTATAACTACGTCTCCGGCCTGGGCGTGATTTCGTATGTCCGGGACTCCGTTTGTTGCTCCACCGTGGCAGTTACCTTGAAGATAAAGGACTCTTGCGACTCAGTCCAGTAGCAGCTAGTGGCGTCAGCATCAATATATTGGGCAATCAAAGTGGTATGGGAGGTCGGCTCGCCCACTCCAGGGGTAATAGTCTCATAGCGCCACAGCTTCTTCAGACCCCCCGAGGGCATATCCTGCAAAGAATACTGGATTTGGTAAGAATCACCACCCTCCCCCCAGTCAGTCCACTGGAGAATGAGAATCTCAGTGCCCGGGGTTTCAGGGTCGTCATCAACCTCAATGGGTAATGTCTCTAGATTGTTGTCGACAACGATTTGAGCCTGCAATCCGTCCCGGCTGACCCAGTAGCCAGCGGTCTGCACCTGGCGCACGGCAGACATATGGGTGGTGTTTCGGCCCGCGTTGACCACATGAATAATAGCGGCAGCCGCCGCCAGCCCCACCAAGCCCATGATGAGCACCCCCACCATCACCTCTACCAGGGTAAAACCTCTCTGACTTCCGTGCATCAATTTCATCGTTCTG
>Ga0315314_1003825_pt1 | contig 11579 bp, 11 predicted proteins | sample TDP9_MG_FD_203631 | JGI IMG/M metagenome (GOLD analysis project Ga0315314, IMG submission 203631) | Freshwater sediment microbial communities from Lake Towuti, South Sulawesi, Indonesia - TDP9 | ecosystem: Environmental > Aquatic > Freshwater > Lake > Sediment | place: Indonesia: South Sulawesi...
TTAGGGTCTGGTATTTTCGCTGGATGCCAAAACGGCTCTTTCGTTGGCTGGAGCGGCATTTTGGCTGGCATTTGCTCGTGACAGCAAAGGTAAGGGAATGCTAACGCTGCTTACCATTCCCAAACCATTTTGTGGGCATATCGCGGTCATTCAGCGAAATGCGATTCAGAGTTGGACACTTTTGCAGCCGCGTCCGGAGGTTATCGTCTTTGGGGACGATGAAGGAGTCGCAGATATAGCGAAGGAGTTCAGTGTGCGACATGTGGCAGAGGTTGCCCGCAATGAATACGGGACACCGCTACTGAACGATTTATTTGAGAAAGCCCAAAGCTTGGTAACACACGGTTTGCTCTGTTATGTTAATGCGGACATTATTTTGATGACCGATTTTATGGAGGCAGTAAAACGAGTAGTGAGGCATAAGCGTCGCTGCTTGATGGTCGGGCAACGGTGGGATATGGATATCAAGGAGTCCCTGGATTTTAGCCCGGGCTGGGAGGAGCGATTGCGAACCGCGGTGATGGAACAAGGAACGCTGCACCGCGAGACGGGTATAGATTACTTTGTCTCCCCTCTAGGCCTCTTGAGCGACATCCCTCCTTTTGCTATTGGGCGCACAGCATGGGATAACTGGCTCGTTTACCGGGCGCGTTCACAACTTGTCCCCGTGATTGATGCAACACAGGTCGTGATGGCAATCCACCAAAGCCATGACTACTCTTATCATTCCAGCGAAAAAGAAGGCGTATGGAATGGTCCTGAGGCAAAACGCAACTGGTCATTGGCTGGGGATGGACGCTACATCTTCACACTACAAGATGCAACCCATTTACTTACAGCGAATGGATTGAAATGGGCTCTTGACGGTCAGCGTATGTGGCGGCATTTACACACCTTGCCGGTATTGTATCCTTACTTGCGTTTGCCAGTGAGGCTGTTACGGAAAGCCATAATCGTGTCACACCCGTTGCGTGCCCGCCTGGGGCTAACTCTTTCAAAGGGAGATCCTCGTCATGGATGATTGCCTGCCTGCAGTTTCCGTCATTGGTTTAGGAAAGTTGGGTGCTCCATTGGCTGCGTGTTTTGCTGCGAAAGGATTTCAGGTGAGCGGGATAGACATCGATCCCAGCAAAGTTACGGCAGTGAACGAAGGGCGAGCACCTGTGTTTGAACCCGGGCTTGAAGAGTTGATAGCCCAGAATAAGAAACGGCTTATTGCTACCCAGGACACAGAAGCCGCTGTATTGAGGTCAGATGTAACTTTCATTGTAGTGCCCACCCCCAGTGAGCCGGAGGGGGGATTTTCTTTACGCTACGTCTTGCCTGCCTGTGAAGCTATCAGTCGGGCATTACGTAATAAGGCAGGTTTCCATTTGGTCTCCCTCACCGGCACAGTTATGCCGGGCTCCACAGGGGGAGCAGTGAGGCTTGCCCTTGAGCAGACAAGCGGTAAGCGATGCGGTATGGATTTTGGTTTATGTTATAGCCCTGAGTTTATTGCTTTGGGTAGTGTCATCCGCGATTTCTTGAATCCAGACTTTATTCTCATCGGAGAATCGGACCCCCGTTCTGGGGAGATGCTGGAGAGGCTTTATAAGTGTGTTTGCCAGAATAATCCGCCTGTTGCCCGCATGAACTTTATCAATGCTGAGTTAACCAAACTGGCTGTCAATACTTTTGTTACAACCAAAATCACCTTCGCTAACATGCTGGCGCACATTTGCGAACGGTTGCCGGAGGCGGATGTGGATATTGTTACATCGGCGCTCGGGCTGGATAGCCGGATTGGGCGGAAATATCTAAAAGGGGGTATCGGCTATGGTGGTCCGTGCTTTCCTCGTGACAATGTTGCGATGGCTTCCCTGGCCCGTCAGATAGGAACACCCGCAACGCTCGCTGAAGCCACTGACGGAGCCAACCGCGGAGAGGTACATCGCTTGGCTGGCATAGTCAGAAGCAAGCTTCTTCCTGGGAGCACGGTTGGCATCCTGGGGCTCTCCTACAAACCCAATACCGATGTGGTTGAGGAATCGCAAGGGGTGCTGCTGGCACAAGTGCTTGCTGCCGAGGGTTTTTCTGTTATTGTTTACGACCCGGCTGCGATGGACAATGCCGGTCGTGTGCTCAAGGATTCTGTTCGGTTGGCTAAATCGCTGGAAGAGTGTATACAGCAAGCCGACGTGGTGGTCATCACTACGCCTTGGGAAGTCTTCTCCAGCCTTGAGCCAGGGCTTCTGGAACGCTGTAGCAGAACTCGTGTGCTGATTGACTGCTGGCGTATCTTGAATCCACAGCGGCTAAAAAGTGTTGTGGACTACGTACCCTTAGGCGTGGGAAAGAGGTAATTGAAAGGAGGAGAACGACAATGTCTGAGCCGAAGAAAGTTTTAGTCACAGGAGCTGGTGGGTTCATCGGCCATCACCTCGTAACTTACCTGAAGAAAAAAGGGGATTGGGTGCGTGGAGTTGACATTAAGTATCCGGAGTATGCTCCTACCGATGCTGATGAGTTCGAGTTGCTCGACCTGCGGCGATGGGACAATTGCCTACAGGCCACACGTGGTGTGGAGGAGGTCTATGCGCTTGCCGCAGACATGGGAGGGATGGGCTATATTGCCTTCCACCACGCCGATATTCTCTGCAACAACGCGCTGATCAACATCCATACGTTGGACGCAGCGCGCATTAATGGGGTCAAGCGTTACCTTTTCACGTCATCCGCCTGTGTTTATCCTGAGTACCGGCAGATGGATCCGAACATTACACCCCTTAAAGAGGAGGATGCCTATCCAGCCCAGCCTCAGGACGCTTATGGATGGGAGAAATTGATTATCGAGCGACTATGCATGGGTTACCGGGAGAATTACGGTCTCGAGACGCGCATTGTGCGCTTTCATAACATCTTTGGACCTTTGGGGACATGGGAAGGGGGGCGAGAGAAGGCTCCGGCGGCACTATGTCGCAAGGTCGCCGCCGCGAAATTAATAGGCAATCCTGTTGTTGAAATTTGGGGCGATGGCGAACAAACCCGTTCTTTTTGCTACATTGACGATTGCGTGAAAGGCATTTACTTGCTCATGCGTTCTGGCTACCATGAACCGCTCAACTTAGGACAAGACCGGTTAGTGATCATTAACCAACTGGCGGACATGATTGCTGACATTGCTGGCATAAAAATCGTGAAAAAGCATGTTTCCGGCCCTCAAGGTGTGCGGGGTCGCAATTCCGACAATACCCGCCTGCGTGAAGTCTTAGGGTGGGAACCTGAAATCTCTCTGGAGGAAGGCCTGGCTCGGACGTACACCTGGATCGAGGAACAGGTGCGAATTAAGTTGGAAAGGGGAAAGTCGATTCGCAACTGAACGCCGAGCGGTGCCTGTGCGGGAGATGTGGCGTCAGCAGACGTTTGAACTAACCTCACCAAGCTTAGAGGTCAGAACGGTGTATGACATGTCGTAAGACTCCCATTGCTGTTTTTGCATACAACCGCCCCGAGCATACAAGGGAACTCTTGCTATCGCTCTCGAAGTGCGCCCGACTTGATGAATGCAGCGTGCACATCTTTTGTGACGGCCCAAAACGGCTTGATCATATGCCGGGCGTCAAAGCATTGCGCAGATTAGTGCGCGAGTGGGCTACTATACTGGACGCGGAATTAGTGGAGCGGGCCCGTAACCTGGGTTTGGCTCAATCAATTGTCGCCGGTGTGACTGACCTTTGCCAGAGGCATGGCCAGGTCATTGTTCTTGAAGATGACCAAGTGGTAAGCCCTGATTTCTTAGACTATATGTTAGAAGCTCTGGACCGCTATCAAGATTGGCCCAATGTATATCAAATCTCTGGCTACATGTTTCGGGTAGAACATCCGGCTAAACCGGATGCGTTCTTTTTGCCGCTGACGACCACCTGGGGATGGGGTACATGGGATAGGGCATGGCGGATTTTTGATTGGAACGCCACAGGATCCTCCGAACTGCTAGCCGATCGGCAGATACGCCGACAGTTCAACCTCGACAATGCGTATCCCTATGCCGAAATGCTGGAGCAAAGGCTGGCTGGTGAAAATGATTCATGGGGTATTTTGTTCTGGTGGGCTGTCTTTCAGGCACGAGGACTGGTGTTGCATCCCCGCCAATCTTTCATTTGGGTTGGCGGCTTTGACGACTCAGGAACACACTGTGGAGAGGAACCCGACTTCATGCAGCAGCGGAAAGTTGTTATGAGGACAAGGCTGTCGCATCCGCCTGTCTTTCCTGAAGAGGCCATGGTAGATGAAGCAGCATTCGAAAGAGTCAAGACCATACTCCGCTCAAACAATAGTCTAATTGCCAGAGCCCGCCGAAAAAAGAGGCGATATATCAGGGTACTTACTCGTGGAATGGATTGATATGAGAACCTTACAGCTATTCAAATGCAAGGTTTTTTCCAGAATTATACCCGGTCTTCAACGCAATTTTCGAATGAACGCAATCATCGCTCCAACCGCACTAATAGGGCCAGAAGGCACCATAGAAAATTTGAGAGGGGAGACAGAATGTATTTCAATTGGTGCACACTCGTATCTGCGCGGTCGCCTTCTGACCTATGGGCACGGCGGAAATATCAGTATCGGAGAGTGGTGCTATGTGGGCGTACGCACTGAGATTTGGTCAATGGCTTCGATCACCATTGGAAATAGGGTGCTGATCGCCCATGATGTAAATATACACGACGGCACAGGACACTCGGTGGACCCCCGCGAGCGCCATGCCCATTTCCGTCATATTTTGGAAAAAGGGCATCCCCGGACGAATGAAGAACTTCCAGGTGTTTCCTCGGCACCAATTGTCATTGAAGACGATGTTTGGATTAGCTTCGGCGCGACTATTCTCAAGGGGGTGCGCATTGGTACAGGTAGCGTAATTGCCGCCGGATCAATAGTCACTGAAGATGTGCCTCCAGGCATGCTTTATCGGTGCGAAAACAGGGCAGTGCTCACACCAGTTGCGCCTAAGCAGGATGGACGACCAGCTGGGCAAGAGTAAATTTTGGGATGCCTTATGGCGCCAGTATGCGTTATCTCCAAGCGTGTCCTTGTGCAGAGTGCCGGAATTGGAGTTTGCGTCTCGCCTTTCTTTGAAAGGTAATGTACTCGATCACTGTTGTGGTGATGGATTTTTTGCATCGCTAGCATGGCCAGGAAAGATAGTAACAGCGGGGTGCGATATTAGGAGAGCGGCGATCGAAAAGGCGCGATCGCGAGCTATTTACAGCCGTTGCGATGTGTGCGACGCAGCGAAGCACCTACCCTATGAGGATGGGATGTTTGGCCTCGTTTTCAGCAACAGCGCTCTTGAGCATATTTCCGACTTGGACTCAGCTTTGGCCGAAATAGCTCGCGTGCTTAGGCCAGATGGCATTTTCGCCTTCAACGTGCTGAATCACCGTTACTTCGAGTGGTGGCCATTAGGTGAACCTGCCAAAGCGAGCTATCGAAAATGGCAACCTTTTATCCATGCACTAAACTTGGAGCAATGGAGAGAGTGCCTGGGTCGGGTGGGGTTGCAGATAATCTCGATTGAAGGATATCTTGACCGAAAAGCCGCCCGCGAATTGGCAATGTTGGATTATAAATTTAGCGGGACGTATTTGGCCGGACGCCATAGTGTACTAGTCTGGAGTTATCGGGTGTTTTGGCCTTTGCTTATCCCATACTGGCGGCGACGATTGTCATTGTTGAGATGGCGTACAGAGCCCGATGCTGGCGTCGGCTATTCTTTCAAGGCAGCACGGACGAATGGGTGAGCTAACCTGGGAAAAAGCTGTCGAATACCTGCGACAACAACCCGGTCAAGAGGCATTAGTGCGAGCTTGCTTTTATGATGATCCCCTCGTTGAGGCAGCACGACGTTTTGCTGAAAGCGAGGAATGGCTTGCAGTCCGAGCTTTCTTACCAGGCCCGCCGGGTAAAGCGCTCGACCTCGGGGCAGGACGTGGCATCGCCAGCTACGCCCTGGCAAATGATGGCTGGCAGGTTACCGCTTTGGAGCCAGACCCGAGCCCGATAGTTGGAGCCGGCGCAATTCGTGCATTAGCGCAAGAAGCGGGCTTGCAAATTCAGGTTGTAAGGAGCTATGCGGAAAAGCTGCCTTTTGAAGGCGACGTTTTCGATCTTGTCTACGGTCGCCAAGTGCTCCATCACTCAGGGGATTTGTCACTGCTCTGTCGGGAAGTCAAGCGGGTACTGAAGCCAGGGGGGCGCTTTATTGCCACGCGGGAGCACGTCATCACCAAACAGTCTGATTTATCCATTTTCCTGGATAGCCATCCCTTGCATAGGTTTTATGGCGGGGAGAATGCCTACTTGCTCCAGGAATACGTTTCTGCCATCCGTGAGAGTGGTCTACATATCATTAAGATACTTGGACCCTTTGAAAGTGTGATTAACTATTTCCCAATGACTTACGAAGAATGGCGAACAACATGCAGCAAGCCGTTATCTGCAATCCTTGGCCGCAGGGTGGCGCGCACCCTTGTCAACGAAGGGAATCCAGTTGGCAGATATCTACTCAGATGGCTCTCAGTCTTACTATCCAGGTTGAGCAATGACCCCGGGCGGTTGTATAGTTTCAGCATGGAAAAAAGACTGAAATGAAGAGGAGTGGCCGTAAGCGCCCCATTTTGGTCACCGGCGCTGGGGGATTCTTGGGCCGTTACATTGTGTCCGAGATGATGGAAGCCGAATGGGCGGTGATTGGGTTAGATCAGCGTTCACTTCCAACTGCGGACCCCGTGCTTCAACAGATTGCAGAATGGCACAGCATCGAATTACCTTCTTCGGCTCTGGATGAATTGTTGTGTCGACTGCAACCGGAGGTACTGATTCATGCAGCAGGTCCAGCCTCCGTTCCGGCCTCGCTTGCTGATCCCGCCTCCGACTTTCATTCCTCGGTGGACGTCTTCTTCCACACTCTCGACTCAGTGCGACGTAAGGCGCCTGGGTGCCGAGTGGTCTTTCTCTCGAGCGCAGCGGTGTACGGAAATCCACTGCAACTGCCAGTAAGTGAAGAAGCTTCCTTGCGGCCACTGTCGCCTTATGGTTCTCACAAGCTCATTTGTGAAAAAATAGCGGAAGAGTTTCATGAACTCTTCAAGGTGCGTGTTTGTTCTGTCCGTACATTCTCAGCGTATGGCAATGGCCTGCGCCGTCAGGTACTCTGGGATATTTGCCAGCAAGCTTTGCGTGAGCCGATAGTTAAGTTACTGGGCACAGGCGAGGAAGCGCGCGATTTTGTTCATGCTCGAGATGTAGCTCGGGCTATTGCCCTAATCGCTTCTAATGGGTCATTTGAGGGGGAAGTCTACAATTTGGGAACAGGTCAAGAAACTTCGATTCAAGAGTTAGCGAGAATCCTGCTCGCTGCTCTGGGTCAATGCAAAGAGGTGTATTTTTCGGGGAGAAGACGAACAGGGGATCCGGTGCGTTGGTGTGCAAATATTGCCCGCCTGTCTGAACTAGGCTATCGACCGAGCATCTCGATCTCTGAAGGGACAAAAGAATATGCCCGCTGGGTAATGGAAGACAGGTTGAATAGGGATTAGAGTGAAGATTGGGCTGATTTTGAAAAATAGTACGAGTTGGACTGGAGGCCTAAGTTATCAGACGAACCTGCTTGAAGCGCTTCGTCAATATGCGCCTGATGTGGAGGTATACCTATTGACCCAGGACGATACTGGCGGAATGATAGAGGGCTACAATTATTCGGTGATCACATATCCTTTTCCGAAACGAGGCGGGGTGATTGGCCGATGGAACCGGGTGGCGAGCCGGCTGTTCGGTTATGACCTGCCATTGCGGAAAGCCTTGCGGAATGTGCCAGGTGGTGGAGTAGATGTCATCTTCCCTGGAGGGTTCTTTGTAGGACGAAACACAGCGCTTTTGTATTGGATTCCTGATTTCCAGCACATTCACCTGGCTGAGATGTTTACCGCTGCCGAGGTTTGGAAACGCGACGAAGACTTCAAACAAGGGATTAGAAGGGCGACCCTTGTGGTACTGAGTAGCCAAGATTCTCGGAAGGACTTCTCTAATTTTTCGCCTGAATATTCGCACAAGGTCCGGGTAATGAATTTTGTGGCTTGGGTCCCGCCGTCGATTTACAAGACTGACCCAAGAACAGTTGTTGTTCAGTATGATCTTCCCGAAAGGTTTTTCTATCTGCCAAATCAATTCTGGAAGCACAAAAATCATATGATTCTACTTGAAGCAGTCAAGATATTAAAGGACAAAGGCATCCGCGTATTCATCGTTTGCACGGGCAACCCATCTGACTATCGTGATCCAACATATTTCGCTGAATTGCTACAGAAGATTTCTCTTTGGGGATTGCGCGAACAAGTCGCACTGTTGGGATTGGTACCCCGTGAACATATTCATCTGCTGATTCGCCAGTCCATTTGTGTGCTGAATCCCTCATTGTTTGAGGGCTGGAGCACAACAGTGGAAGAAACAAAGTCAACCGGTAAACGCCTCTTGTTATCAGATTTGGAAGTACACCGAGAGCAGAATCCACCGGCCGCCGCTTATTTTGACCGGCACGATGCGAAGGATCTGGCGTCCAAGTTGGCAGAGATATGGGCTAATGCACCAAGTGGTCCTGATTGTGAACTCGAACAGAGGGCCCGCACTGAATTACCAGCGCGTATGCAAGAATTTTCTAATACCTTCCTCTCCATCGCTCGTGAGGCAATGAACATTGCAGCCGTGGGAAAGATTTCTCTTGAAAGATGCGGCCAAGGCTCTCCCTTTCAATAATGGGAGGTGAAATGCGAGGTACTACTCCACGAAATCGAGGTATTGACAACAACAGTTAGGGGATTTCAATCCGGCGATTATGCGCTCTCCAACCCTAAGTGAATTGCCGCCCCCGCTTCCTGGGAAAACCGGGTGGCCGTGGACGGAACAGAGCCCACAACTTCCAGATACGACCGCGGATGACACTCCCTGGCCGCAGGTGAGCATCGTTACACCTTCATACAATCAGGGACCGTTTATCGAGGAGACTATCCGCTCAGTGTTGCTACAAGGATATCCGAATCTTGAGTACATCATCATAGACGGCCAGAGTGGTGATTCAAGCTTGGAGATCATCAAGAAATACGAGCCGTGGTTGGATCACTGGATGAGCAGGAAAGATAAGGGTCAAAGCGCAGCCATCAACGAAGGTTTCTCAATCTCGAAAGGGGACTGGCTGGGTTGGTTGAACAGTGATGATTGCTATGCCCCAGGAGCCATAGCCGAACTCGTTCGGTGTGCGGGATACCAGCATGCCAATTTTGTTGCTGGGGCTTGCATCCATTTTGGCAAAGAAATCATGCGTCGACCCTTTAGGATCCAACCTATCCCGCAAACCCTTCAATTGGATACGGTAAGGACGATTATGCTGTTCGACCAGCCAGCATGCCTATGGCACCGTGAGCTCTTCACAAGACACGGTCCTTTGCTTGAGGATTTTCATTACGCTTTTGACTGGTATTTCTTCATTAACTGTCTCTCCTCTGCCCATCCAGCGGTCACAAAGGACGTGGTTTCTCTTTACCGCCATCACAGAAGTCATAAGACTCGTAGCGGTGGTGGAAAGCGCTTGCTTGAGATCATACGGGTTTATGATAGGTATTTGCCTGACCAGTACCGCCTCCCCTTCAAACGCGTGCGGCGGTGGCTACTGTTTCTCTGTGCCATCAAGGAATTTCAAAGCCAGCACCGGTTGGGACCTTCATTAAGACGCCCGATCTGGGTAATGGAACGTCTTATCGTTCGCTCCTTCCGATCGATGAATCCCTTGGTTTGGGCAATGCTGGGGCTTCTGCCAGTTCGGTCTACTGCGTGCCCTGTAATTGAAACGCTGGGTATTCCAACTCAAGATAGATTGGGCTCTGTGCTCGGTGCCTTTGACTTCTGAAGACGTCTAGCCATATGCGCTGTCCGTCCCTAAATGACCTTCGCCCACCGCCGCCAGGTAGAGCTGGGTGGCCTTGGACGGAGGAAAGCCCATCCTTACCAGATAGGATGGAGAATGGTCTTCCTTGGCCTCGGGTAAACATTGTGACGCCTTCGTTCAATCAGGGACGATTTATCGAGGAGACCATTCGTTCTGTGCTGCTGCAAGGGTACCCTGATCTGGAATACATTATCGTGGATGGTGGCAGCACGGATGATAGCATTGAAGTGATTCGGAAGTATGAGCGATGGCTCGCATATTGGGTGAGCGAACCGGATCGTGGTCAGGCTAACGCTATCAACAAAGGCTGGAGAAGAGCGAGTGGCGAATACATCACGTGGCTCAATTCGGACGACTTCCTGCTTCCTTCTTCCCTCGAGAGGACGGTGCCATCAGTGGCGCGGGATGACAGGGTGCAGCTCGTGTACGGGGACGCATTGCTCATCGATGAAGATTCAAGGCCACACCCCGTGCCCTTCGATCGGTTCCGGGGCAGACCATTGCGTCTTGAGGATGTGATCATGAGCTGGCGAAGCCCAGTTCCCCAGCAGGGCTTCCTCATGCGGCGATCGGTGCTGGATCGAGTGGGTTGTCTGAACGAGGATTTCCAGTTTTCTATGGATTTTGAATACTGGATACGCTTTGCCTTGGCTAATGGCCAGAGTGAATATCTTCCACGAACCCTTGCCGCCTTCCGTCGACATCATGAAACGAAGACGAGTACGATGGCTCAGCGCCGAATCAGGGAAAACTATGCGATTTATGATCAGGTCTTCTCTGGCCAGCTGCCGACACGAATGGAGGGAGAAGCGAAGGCCTCGCGCGCATCCTTGCATCTCCAGGCAGCCTATATTTCATATCTTGCCGGAAATTCAGGCGACATGAGGCGATATGCCCTTCATCATATGCGGGAATCCGGGCTCAGATCATCCCCTCGCGCTTGGCTGTTCTTCATCATCTCCTTGGCCGGCGATCGGTTTGTCTCATCCCTTCGCCAATTTTGGCGGACTTTCCGGGTCTCTTTGGCTAGCCGATTGCAATAGGGCTGGATGGGAGAGGAGAGGAGATGCCTGAGATCAGCGTGGTGATCCTCACCTGGAATCGCAGGGATGACCTGGCCGAGGCTATCGGTAGCGTCCTGACGCAGCAAGGTGTCTCCTTCGAGATCATCGTGGTGGATAGCGCTTCCACCGATGGAACCCGGGAACTTATCCAGAATCGCTACCCCCAGATTCAATACATACGCCTGCCATATAATCTGGGGGTGAGCGGTCGAAATTTTGGGATGGCGAATGCAAAGGGGGAATTGGTCTTTTTGCTCGATGATGATGTGGTCTTACCAGATCCGCACATCCTGGCCATGGCCTTTCAGTACTTCCAGAGAGATCCAGCCCTGGGGGTTCTTTTTGGCGCCAGGCTCAATTATTTTGACGGACAGATCGAGGATGGTGTAAGCACCCAAAATCCCCACTATACCTGGTCGACCCCCTGCTATACCTATAATTTCAGGGGAGGTGCGGAATTCATTCGCAGGCGCCTGCTGGAAGATCTTGGCCACTTTGAGCCCCTCTTCTTTCGAGAGAAGGAAGAGCGGGATTTC